>Ga0134123_10001236_pt1 | contig 16772 bp, 19 predicted proteins | sample KB303_FD_96460 | JGI IMG/M metagenome (GOLD analysis project Ga0134123, IMG submission 96460) | Terrestrial soil microbial communities without Nitrogen fertilizer from Kellogg Biological Station, Michigan, USA - KB3-0-3 | ecosystem: Environmental > Terrestrial > Soil > Unclassified ...
ATCTGTCGCACCGATCGGTGACGCCCTGACGGCCGCGGGCAACGAGCTCGCCCAGCTGTCCTTGAAACCCGACAAGAGCGACGCCGATCTCGCGCGCCTGATCGAACTGCAGCACCAGGTGCGCCAGGCCGAGCCGCCACCGGCCGAGCCGCACGCCGCTGCGCCCGCGACCGCCGCGCCCGCGCGCGAGATCCCCGAGCAGGTGCACACGTTCTTCCCCGAACGGCGGGGCGACGTGCGGCCGCCGCGCCGCGAGATCCGGCTCCCCGAAGGAGCGCCCGAAGTGCTCGGCGGCGATCAGGCCGAGATCGGCCGCCACGCGGCGAAGGCCGGCGAGGAAGGGACGCTGCCGCAGCCGCGGAACAAGAAGTTCGCCAAGCACGACGACCTGGCGCTCGAGGCGCGGTGGATTCAGATCAACGACCGGATCGAGGCGATGGCGCACGACGCCGGCGAGGGCCTCAACGTGTGGGCGCGCACGCTGCCCGATCGCGGGACGATCACGGGTACGACGGTGACTGGCAAGGCCGGCCGCGCGCTCGGGCGGATCAAAGACGACAAGCGGATCTTGGGCGAGCTCGAGCGGGAGCTCCATGCCCGTGGCATCAACCCACGCGACGTCATGGACCGCTACATCGACCGCGCCGAGCAGCTGCAGCAGTCGGCCGAGCAGACGGCCGAGCGGCGGGCGATGGAGACAGAGGGCGAAGGCGGCGACACGAGCTTCAACGTGTCCGAGAAGGGCAAGCCGTATAACGAGGCCGCGCTGCAGGACGACCTGTTCGGGAAGCCCAAGCTCATCGGCAGCGAACAGACCGAGCTCCTGGGCAAGGACGCCGGCAAGCACACGCTGAAGATCAAGGGTACGAAGATCGGGGCCGACGAAGTCGCGCGCGTCAAGCGGGAAGGCGAAGAGCCTGAAGGCGAGCGGCCGGGTGAGCTCCCCGGCCTCGTACGCGAGGTGCAGCACTTCTACTCGCGGGTGCGCCGCGCGCTCGCGGCCGCGCCGTTCGAGAAGGGCACCGGCCAGCAGTGGCTCGCCTACCTCGAGAAGGTGGCGGGCGGCACGTCGCGTGAAGAGCGCGAACAGACGGGGATCCAAGAGCTACTCGAGGCGAACCGCGACAAGCCGGTCTACCAACAGGAATTGCAGTTCCAGATCGAGCGCCAGCCTCTGAAGCTCGTTGAGCGGATGTACGGCCAGAAGGCGGATCCTGAGCTTGCCGCGGCCCACGCGGCCGAAGAGCGCGCCTACGAGAAGTATCGCTCGGCGCTCGCCGAGCACGGGTTGTCTGGCAGCTACGCGCAGTTCGTCGTCGAGGGAGCGGACACATGGCGGGCTGAGAACTTTCCACACATGACGGCGCAGCAGCACCCCGTCGACGTGGTCTCGCATGAACGCGGGCTAGCCGGTGAACACCGTGCGCTCGCGATCGCGTTGTGGGACGCGCGTCGCAAGGTCATCGAGCTCGAGAAGAAACACAATATCGGTGTCGACTACGAGGACAAGCGGACGGCGTACGATCAGTACACGTTGCCTGGTGGCAAGAACTACCGCGAGATCATCGTCATTGCGCCCTCTAATGCAGAGTTCAGCAGCACGTCGCGGGCATCCGAGCACGTTCGTGAGGTCGCGCGCTCGATGGCGGCGGCTGCCGGCGAAGACTGGGAGAAGCTCGGGCCCAACGGCCGTCAGCGCTACTTCAGTCGAGCCGAAACCCAGGTGGGCCTGTCATACGAGTCGTCCCACTGGCGTCACGTCCCGAATCCGATCGGGCACTTACGGATCACCGACCGCACGGTGCGCGGCGATCCGACGCTCTTTATCGAAGAGATCCAGAGTGACGTGCACCAGGCCGGACGTGAGGAGGGCTACCGGCCCGCGCTCGGGATCATCCATGCGGCGAACGACGAGATGTGGCGGGCGGGGGCGAGGTATCAGCGCACGGCAGCCGCCGTGGGTCGATTCCTCGCTCGTAAGCTCAAGGCGACCGTGCGCAATGAGACGATTCCGAATCCGCCGTGGTCGCCTGGCCGGCCGGCGACGACGAAGAAGGCGAGCGTCACGCTCGGAGACGAAGAGGTCGGCGAGATGACGCTCTGGCCGCCGGAGGCCAAGCGCCCCGGGGCGATCAACGCGATCTATCCCGATCGCGGGTGGGTCTTCAACGGCTTCAGTGGCACCGTGATGAACGCCGGGACGCAGACGGACGACATCGAAAAGGCGCTCGACGTCATTCGGACAGGACTGCTCAAGGAACGGTTCAATACGAGCTCGTTGCGGGGGCTCATTGCGGCGGCGAAGCGGCGTGAGAACGACTGGATCAACCCGGCACTGGGTCGTGCGCCGGAGCGGCTGAAGGAGGCAGAAGACGCTTTCCAGGCAGCGCAGGTCGCGCTCGAGAAGGTCACGCGCGGCGTGCCGAAGTTGCCACTCGCGCGCACGGAAGACTGGGCTGGGCTCATGGTGCGCCGCGCGATCGACGAGGCGGTGCGCAGCAAGAAGACGCGGCTCGCGTGGACGACGGGACGGCAGCAGGCCGAGCGCTACGACATGCAAACCGTCGTCGACGAGCTCGCCTACGATCCCGTGACGCAGCTGCTCACCGGGCTGAAGAAGGGCGAAACCGTCGCGACGCACGCCGTCCAGCGCGACCATCTGTCGGAATGGATCGGCGCGGACGTGGCGCGCCGGCTGCTCGCGACGTCGCTCGATCCTGGCTATCACTACTTGGCGGGCAGCGATCTCGCGATCGGGGGAACCGGCCAGAGCGTCTTCTACGACCAGATCTTGCCAAAGATCATCGTCGAGCAGCTGCGCAAGCTGGGCGGCGGCAAGCTCGAAGTCGAGAGGCCGTTCATGGACGTGCCCGAGGGCACGAAAGAGGCGTTCGACGAAGTCGAGGGCTACAGCGTCTCACCCCCGTCCGAGCAGCCAGTGTGGTCAGTGCCGATCCCCGAGTCGGTGCGGAACACCGTCGAGCAGCGCGGCTTGTACATCGCCGAGCCGCGTGGCCGCTACGGCAAGAAACCGCCGAAGCTCGAGCTCGAGAAGGGTCGGCCGCGCGACATCGGCGAAGCGCTGATCTCCGAGTTTGGCGAGACCGAGGTGCCGGGGCACGCCGGATTCTTGCTGCAGGACGGGCGGCTCGTGAACTTGAGCGGCGATAGCGGGATGCGCGGCGACGATCACCGGATCGTGGAGACGCTCTTCGACTACAAGGGTCACGACCCGCAGGCCGGTGTGCCGGGCTTCAGTCGTTGGGACGCGGTGCAGCGCGTCATGGACGACGGCATCGCGCGCGTCAGCTTCAACGCACCAGCCCGCGGCCGTCCGGGCGGCGTCATGGTCGACGTGTCGCGGCCGCTCACGGGCGCACAGCTGCGGCGGATCCGCCAGGTCATCGCCGACTACGGCCGCGAGGGCGGCACCGACCTGGCGCTCGATTTCACGGTCGACGGCGAGACGCTCGCCACCGATCACATTCCGATCGCGCGGCCGGGGGATCTCGAGCCGGCCTTGCAGGCGCTCTACGACCAGGGCGGGAAGGTGCGCGAGATCGGCGTCAAGCTGTCTCCGTGGCTGACGCAGCGCGCAAAGATCACCGAGGCCGACGCGGCCTTCGGGGGTGAGCAGCAGATGGAACTCGCGCTCGACCGGGCCGTCGAGCAGCTGCAGCTGAAGCCCGAGCCGGCCGCGAAGCCGGCGACGCCTGGCGTCAAGGCGGTCGCGCACTACCGCGAGCGCTCCGCGACGGCGCGGAAGATCGCCGCGGATCTCGCGAAGGGGCAAGCGACCTGGATCGGGCGGCCGTTCCCGAACGTGTGGCCGAAGGGCGCGCAGCCGAAAATCATCGCCGCACCGCGCAAGCCGGGGAGCGTGCGGCGTGAAGAGCCGGTTGGCCAGGTCAGCGATCCGGCCGAGATGGCGAAGTATCGTGGTCTCATCGACGGCGTTGGGGCCATGCTGCAGACCCTGCGCTCGCCGTTCATCGAAACGCTCGTGCTCTTCGCGACGCGGGGCGACAAGATCGTCGTCTCGCACGTCCTGACGTCGGGGGCGTTGTCGTTCGTGACGACGTCGGGCGAGGGCGGCGTCGATCTGCGGCAGGCGTTCTTCGAGGCGGCCGTGAAGGCCGGGGCGTCGCACGTCCACACGGCACACAATCATCCGAAGGGCGACCCGACGCCGTCGGGGATCGGCCACGACATTTCGATGTGGGCCGGTTTCGCGAGCATGGCGCGGCGGCGCGGCCTCACCCCCGGCAATAACCTGGTGATCGACGACAATGAATACACGATCACAGAACTACAGCTGGCCGACGACGGGATGTGGGAGGTCATCCCCAAGTTCATCCCGTACCACTACAGTCCGAAGGTGCCGTGGTTCACGCCGGCGCAAGGATTCGAGGGGGATGTTCACAGCCCCGACAGCGTTGCGGCCGTCGTGCACCGGCTCGGCAAAGAGAACAACGGCTACCTGATCCATCTCGACAACGGGGCGAAGATTGTCGGCATTGACCCGTTCACGCCGGCCGATCTTGAGGCAGGCAAGGCGTCCGTCGAAGCGCAGGTCTCCCAGGCGATGGAACGCTACGGCGCGGCGCGCACGATCATCGGGCTGAACGATCGCGCGCTCTTCGATGCCATCTTGAAGCGCTACCGGGAGTCGACGACGCTACAGCGCAGCGTGCTCGACATCGTGGCGATTGAAGAGAAGAACATGACGGGCCGCTGGGGGTCGGCGGCCGAGCTTGGTCATATCCACAGCGGGAGGCGTGAGGCGCTCGAAGATGCGTGGGTGAACTCGACCGTTACCCGCCGCGTGCACGAGCCCGGCCCGATGGCGGTGCCCTGGCGCGGCCAGCCTGGCTACACGACGGATCCGTCGGTGCAGGGGTCGCGTTCCTACCAGCTGCCCGCCGGTCTGCCCGCCGACGGCCCGCAGGCGGTGCGCGAGGCTGTGGGCCCAGGCTACGGCGAAGATGGCTTGCCGAACACGGCGAGCGTGATCGCCCAGGAAGCGCTCGACGCCGCGGAGAAGCTCGGCGTCGCGCCGTCGGCCGAGGGCACGATCGGCAAGCTGCTCACGGCGTTCGCCGGCACGCGCATGGAGCAGATTGGCGCGCCGCTGCACCTGGTGCTCGTCGAGTACGAGCGCCAGCGCGCCGAGCTCGAGCAGCTGGTGCAGAAAGACATCCTGAAGGAGTCGCTCAATCAGTCGGCCGTCAAGTTCCTGGCCGGCCTGCCGTACTTCAACGAGTTCCGTGCGGTGCACTTGGCGGCCTACCTGCGCGACAAGCTGCCGCGCGCGCTCGGCAAGCAGCTGGGCGTGACGCCCGATCGCCAGGAGGCGCTCTTCAACGCGGCCGAAGCGATCGCCGAGTTCGGGCCCGACGGCGAGCCGGTGTTCCGCGACGTGCGCGAGCGCTCGGGTGAGCTCGACCAGGTGGGCTACGAGCGGCTGCTCAAGGTCTACGGCCACCCGGCGAAGCTCGAGGGCGAAGTCGCCGAGCTCCGGAAGCGCCTCGACCGGATCCGCGGCGACATGAACCGCACGACGATCGCGCTGTCGCCGTCGGCCTACGCCGTCGAGCGCTACAAGCTGGGCCAGCGGGCGAAGCAGGAAGCGAAGAAGGGTGCGGCCGCGCAGATCCTTTCGCAGCTGAAGACCGAGCGGAACGTCGCGAAGGCCGAGCTCGCCGAGCTCAAGGCGTCGCAGCAGCTGCACGACAAGGAGGGGATCCTCGACGAGGACGCGGCGGCCGCGTTGCCCGAAGAGATCGCGGCGGCCGAGCGCCGCCTGAACCGGCTGCGCGCGGAGATCTCCCGCTTCGAGGGCGTCGTCAGTGGGAAGACGCCGGCGGGCCCGCCGCTCGAGCCGAAGGATCTGCCGGCGAAACTGGGTGAGCTCAAGGCGAAGCTCGACAAGTGGCGCGAGCTCAAGGGCAACAGCAAGGAGCAGGAAGAGGCGCTGCGCACCCGCCTGTCGAACCTGGGGGCGTTCCGGCGGGCCTACGACGCGCAGGCCTCCGGCAAGTCGGTCGGCCAGGTGCGGATCACTGAGGCCGACGCGCGGGCCCGCTGGGCGGCGCTGTCGAAGAGCGAGCAGACCGTCGTGCGGCGCTTCGCGACGAGCGCCGCGGACGCTAAGGTCCGCGGCCTCGAGGCGCACCTGAACCGCGAGCTCGCCAAGCTCGAGTACGAGATCTCGTCCGACATCGAGGCCTACGTGCACCACTACGGCTTCGAGGACGAGGGCGCGCTCACGCTCTGGTTCGGCTCGGCGCTACGCCGGAAGAAGCTCGTCGCCGGCGCGCGCCAGTTCCGCGGCGGCGCGGAGGGCTTCAAGCGAAACCTGGAAGGCGCTCGCCTACACGGCGGGCTGCCGCTGTCCCTGCAAAAGCTGCAGAACGAGTTTGCCGAGGCGCTCGAGCGGGTGATGTTTACGAGCCCGGATCCGAACCTGGTGCGGCCCCTGGGTGCAGACGATGATGTGCCAGACGGGTACACGGAAGTGCTCGGGCGTTTCGGTGAGCTCAAGGGACAGCGGTTTGCGGTGGCGAACACGGTCTATCGCGAGCTCGAGTTCTTCGCGACGAAGCCGCCGCAGGCCCCGACGACGGACGCGCTCGCCAACAAGGCGTGGGCGGCGACGGCGAAGGGCCTGTCGCGGGCGATCTACTACTGGTCGCTCAATCAGCTGCTGTCGGTGGGCACGGCCTCGCGCAACTTCATCGGCGGCGCGGTGCAGTACGCGGCGCTCGTCTCGGAAGACTTGGCGAAGGGCGATCTCTTCGCGGCGCAGAAGCACCTGCTCGCCCTGGGCCGCGCGCTCGCGCCCAAGAACGTGCGGGCGCTGCCGGCGACCGAGTTCGGGGCGAGCCAGCAGACCCTGCGCGAGCTCGACCAGGCGCACGGGCTCTTCCGGGCCTTTATGAACGTGTCGCTCGTGCCGTTCGGCTTCGTCGAGAACTTCTACAAGCGCGCCCTGACCCTGTCGACGCGCGAGCTCGAGGCGCAGCGGATCGCGAAGGAGATGCGTGACGCCGGCACGATCACGAAAGACCAAGTGCGCCAGGTCGAGACCGAACTCTTCCACGCGCCGACGTTCGAGATGCGAGCGTCCGAAGAGCTCGTGCGCGACGCGTTCGCGTACAACTACAACAACATTCCGCTCGCGCTCAAGAAGATGAACAAGTCGGCGATCGGCAAGGCGCTGATCCCGTTCCCGATCTACGGCTACAAGTTCGCCCGCCACGTCGGCCGCTACGCCGGCGCGGTCGGCCGGCTCGGCCGCATGAAGGGTCGCGCGGGCGACCTGCAGAAGGCGATCGCCGCGCTCATCATCTTCGGGATCCCGGCGGTCCTCACCTGGCTGGGGGACGAGGATGGAAAGGCGAAGACCGTCGACCCGGGCGAGGGCGTGAAGTACGACTTCGATCGCTCGGGCCGCGTCTTCGTCGGCTTGAACGACCAGGGGCTCGAGCAGTGGCTCCGCACGAATAGCTATAGCTTCTACGGCCTGGGAGCCGTCATTGGGCATACCGCACACGACCGGACGCTCGCCGAAGCCAGGAACTATGTGTCCGAGTTCTACAGCGTGGGGCCCGGCTTCCAGGCCGCCGACTACTTCCGCCAGGTGCGGAATCGCTACCAGACGTACCGGAACGCCAGTGCGATCGCGGGCGACTTCGCGCGCAGCTGGATCCCGTTCCACCGGCCGCTCGAGACGGCGACGCGGATGGTCGACCCGACCAGGCGCAAGCAGGAGACGTTCACCGAGTCGATGCTCTATGCGGTGCCGCTTCCTGAGCCGGTGCTCAACGCCTACGGGCTCTCGCGCGGCGAGCCGCGGACGGCGATGGAGGGCGCGCAGCTGGTGCCCGGGTATGATCCGTACCTCGAGTTTATGAAGGAGTTCGCCGGCGTGAACGTGAAGCCGATCGACCCGAAGCAAGCCGCGCAGGAGTATCGTCGCGCGGCGATTCGGGCGCAGGTGCGCGAGCGCCGCAGCGGCGCGGAGAGTCAACGTCTACGCCGGCTCGAAGAGCGCCGGCGACAACGCCAGGAGCCGTAATGGAACCGACGAGCTATCGCGCGATCGCGCTCGACGTGTGGCGCGAGTTCTTGGGCATCCCGTATCGGTGGGGCGGCGACGACCCGCTCGTCGGGTTCGACTGTTCGGGGCTCGTGATCGAGGGCCTCAAGTCGGCCGGGATCCTGCCGCGCGAGGGCGACTGGTCGGCCGACGTGCTGCTGAATGGCGTCTTCAAGGACTCGCCGCGGCTCGTCGACGTGCGCTCGTTCACGCCGGGGTCGCTCCTCTTCTGGAACCGCGGCACGCCGCCGCGGATTGGCCACGTCGAGATCGTGTGGGCCGTCCTGAATGGTAAGGTCTTCACGATCGGCGCATCGGGCGGCGGCTCGGGTGACACCGATCTCGCGCGCGCGATCGACGACAATGCCTACGTGAAGATCCGGCCGGCCGTGCTCGGCTGGGTGGCCTGCGTGGATCCGTTCAACCGATGAGGCCGTTCTGGTGGAACTGGCCCAGCTGGGCCGTCGAGCTCCCCACAGGTGGAGGCTTACAGCTGGCGCTGCACGCGTGGGGAACCGCACATCCGGTGTGGCTCTACTGGCTCGTCGGCGTGGCCCTGAGCCTCGTCTACGAGCTCTGGCTCGATCGACACGGCTGGTCGTGGCGCGACGTCCTGCAACGGCTCTTCGGCCAGCTGCTCGGCGAGCTCGCCTGGGTCACGCTCGGTGGCTAAGCACGTCCCCTCGCACGCCTACGACCGGGAGGGGAAGATCGTGCGCTACTTCGGGCAGCTGACGCACCCGCAGCTAGTCGAGCTCGCGCGCCGGGTGTGCCTGGCGCAGTTTGAGACCATCGACGTCGACCCCGAGCGGATCCGAGCCGCCCTGATCGGTTTCGCGCGGCATCAACCTCAAGGGAAGGTGGCTCCATGAAGATCCCCCTGCTGGCGCTTGTCCTCCTCCTCGTGGCGGGGCCGGCCTTCGGGCCGACATCGCTCGCGCCGGCGCGCGTCGCGGACCTGCGCGTCTCGGCCGTCACCGACTCGACGGCCGTGTTGACGTGGACGGAAGTCTCGACGGCGGGCACGGGCGTGGCGCGCTACGCTGTGCGCTTCGGCCGCGTCGCCGACTTCACCTGGACCGCGGCGAGCGATGTGGTGACGGGGGGCTGCGCTGCGCCAGTGTACGGCTCGACGGCCGGCGGCGGCCGCACGCGCTCCTGCGTGCTTGGCGGCCTGCTCGCGAACACCGGCTACAAGTTCCAGGTCGTGGCCTACACCGGCGTTTTGAACTCGACGGCCGTCTTCGGGCCCCTCTCGAACGTCGTGGCCGACACGACGGACGGGCTGCGCGTGCGGCTCGGGCCGCTCCTGATTAGCCGGGCCCCGATCCTCATCGACACCGTTGACGTGCGCGCGGCGTCGATCTCGTTCTTCGGCGATCGCCGGTTGCCGCTCGCGGGACGCTTCCCCCTGGGGCCGCAGTTGGTCGTGGGCTACGACTCGACGGGGGCTGTCGTGGCGCGCGGGTACCTGCTCGTCGTGCGGCCATGACGCGCAGGATCGTGGCCTATCTGATCGCGGCAGCGATCGCGCTTGCGGTCATCGTCTACACGCTGCACCAGGTCGAACGGTTCTTCCTACCGAACCGCGACGCCGAGACCACGCGGAGCTCGCACGCCATGCTGAAGCTGCACGACGCGCGGGTGCGCGAGCGGGCGAAGCTCGCGGCGATCGAGGCGCGGCTCGGTCGTGCCGTGGCCGGTGAGCGTACGGCGGCCGACTCGCTGCGCCGCCTGCTCGCGACTGGCCAGCGGGTCGACACCGTGAAGGTGCTGCAGGAGATCGCGACGCACGACTCGAGCGCGGCGCGCGGGTGCAGTCTCGTCGTCTTGGCCTGCCAGCGCCGGGCCGACTCGGCCGAGCGCGAGGCCGCGGATCTGCATCGCCAGCTGGGGGCTCAGGTGCAGGTACGTGACCATCGGTGCGGGATCTTCGCCGGCGTGGGACCGGCCGTGTGGATCGACGGCGACGTCGTCCGTAGTCGTCAGTGGGTGGCGACGATGGCGCTCGGGTGCCGGGTGATGCGACTGCCGCTGCTCCCCTGAAAAAACAAGCCTCCCGCGTCGATGCTCAACGGGAGGCACGTCGGGGCCGGAAGGGCAGCACTTGCCCCGTTATTCGCCTCTGCCCAGGCTATCGAGGAATGGACTCCGACTTGTAGTACTCCGGGTCCCACGTCCGGTACGGACACTTCGGTTCTGGTGGCAACGGCTCGTAGCGGCTGGCCCACGTCGACGTCTTCTTCTTTTTCCCGCGCGGCCGCGCGCGCTGGGCGATCGCCCGGTCGGGGAACGTCTCGATCAGTCCGAGCAGGGCGACCTGGTACCAGGCCGGCGGCTGCTCGGCCTGTTCGTAGCGCTCGATCGAGCGCGTGCTCACGTCGAGCAGCTTGGCGACGAGCGTCGTGTCGGAGAGGCCCAATTTGCGCCGGAACGCCATCCAGGCGTGCTGTCGGCGGTCGCGGGCCTCCCGCTCCGGGTGGCGATCGTAGTAGCCCATTACGCGGCTCCTCGAGCGAAGGACGATCTGTCCGCCGGATCCGGGCGACAATCTGTCGCCGGCTCGAGCGGGGCGACAATCTGTCGGCGCGATCGCTCCGTCATTTTGTCCCCGCGGCCGCGGCCAAAATCTTGATCTTCGCGACGGCCGTGCGCCACGCCGCCTGATCGTTGCGGAGTACGGCGCTGGAAAGCTCGCGGATGAGCGCTGGCCCCACGATCGCGCGGTGGGCCTTACAGAGCATCCCGCCAGCCGTCTCGGGGCACTTGGGCCAGAGGCACATATCGAAGACGTCGGGAATTGCGGCCGTCATGGTCCTCCCTGGTTGGCGAGTAGCGAGCGGCCGCGCTGGATCTGCTGGCACAGCTTCTTGCCGCAGGTCGCGCGGAGCTCGCGGCGGTTGCGCTGCTCGCCGGCGCGGTGCTTGCCCTTCGTCGACGGCCCGCGCACGGTCTTGCGCACGTAGACCTTCCGCGGCTCGCCGCACACGGGGCACGGGTACTTGTTCTTCGTCATGTTCTCGCCATAAAGAGAGTATCGCTGCCGGTCACGTCGTTGGTGCGCTCGATCGCCAGGCCGTTGCGGGTGAGCGAGCGCAGGTATTCGTAGAACGTGCCGCTGGCCGGCGCGATCTGCGCCTTGTGGGCGAGCGACGCCTTGTCGATCGAACTGTCGGGCCCGATTTCGATCAGTACGTCGAGCATCCGGCGAGCCCCGGCCTTTAGTGCCTTACTGTATGCCTGGGCGATGGCACGGGCTCCCGCCGGCATCGTGCCGTCACGCCAGTTGTCGACGCACGATTCGTTGATGCGCACGAGCTCGCCGTCTTCGGTGGCAAGACTGCAGGCGACGAGGGCGCGCAGGTACTCGTAGAACGTGCCCGAGCCTGGCGTAACGCTCGCCAGCGTGCCCAGCTGCGTCTTTGTGAGCAGCCGCGGGTACCAGGTCGCGAGCACGGTGGCCATGCGGCGCGCGCCGGCCTTCAGGCCGGGGACGCGCTCGCTGACCTTGGGCGGGGGGGCTTCGACACCGACGATCTTCGCCACGGGGCGGCCGCTCTGACGGACGTGTACTTCGCCGGGAGGAACCGCGGGGTCGGCCAGGAAGCGCTCTTTCACCCAGCTGTGTCCGCTTGGGTTTCCCTCGGCGGCCATCCGCAAGCCGGGATACCCTGGCACCGGCTGGCTCTCGAACCGCTTGACGGCGTTCGTAACCCGGTCGCGCATTTCGTGTACAGCGGCCGCGACCGACCCAGCCGTGTGCCCGAACGTCGCGGCCGCGCGCTCGAGGCGCTGTAGTTGGATCTCGGTAATCACCGGCTTCTCGCGGTACTCGATCTTCGGCTGCGCCTGAATGGTGCGCACCGCCTGGATGTTGCGCTTCGTGCTCGAGCCGAGCGCCGCCTCGAGCTCGCGGATCTGCTTCTTGAGCTCGCGCGGATCGTCGGCCTTCGCCCGCTCGATCGTGGCAGCCATGAGCGCCCGGTACTTCGCGAGGTCGGGCTTCGCCCCGCCCGTCACGCGGCGCTGCTTCCCGCCCCTCGGTGTCGCGCTTGAGTCGAACGTTTGCCGCGCCCGCATCGCGACGATCCCTTCGTACTCGAGCCAGCCCGGCGAGACGACGAGCGCCGAGCCCCGCGGCAGGGCGCGCAGCTGCTCGTCGTAGCCCTTGATCTTCTCCTTCTCACGTGCTCGCCCAGCCAGTCAAGTACCGCGCGCCGGCTGTTCGGGCCGACGGTGCGGAAGGCGATCATGCAGTCGGCGAGCTCGGCGACGTCCTTGTTGAGCCGGGCGCTCCGCTGCGTGATGAGGGCGACGCCGATCCCCACGTTCCGCCCTTCCTCGACGAGCACGGCGATCGCGCCCATGCACGCCGCGACGTCGCTGTCGTCCTTGCGAATCACCTGCGGAATGAAGCGCGCGGCCTCGTCGATCCCCTGCAAGAGCGGCCGGCGCTTCTCGCCCAGGCGCTGATAGAGCCGCTTGCAGTAGTCGCGCACGAACCGCACGCGATCGGCGATCGCCCACATGGTGCCGTCGGGCCGGCGCGAGATATCGACGATGACGTTCGCGGCCTCGTCGACCACCAGGTCGGCCACGACCGCGCCGCCCGTTGGCTCGATCGGAATGTCGCCGTGAATCCCGCCCAAGATCAGCACTTCGATGCCGGGCCCGTGGCCGGTGGCGCTGTGGCGCAGGCCCCACCACACGCCCATCGGGTCGATGACCGCGAAGTGGAGGCCGGCGCGCGCACACTCTTCGGCGAGCACGCTGCCGTAGTTCGTCTTGCCCATGCCCTTGCCGCCGTAGACGATCTGCGTCGCTGTGACGACGTCGCGGGGCAGGCTCAGGTGCTCGGCGATGTTCAGCAGGTGCCGACTCATGCGCCGGTGCGTTCCTGCACGACCTCTTCGGCGATCTGGCGCATGGCAAGCGTCAGGTGCTCGAGCGCGTTCAGGGGGCGAGGCTTGGCGCTCTCGGCGGCCCGCCGCTCGTCGGCGGCGTTGTCGGTGCGTTCCTGGCACTGCCAGCACGGCCTCTGCGGGGCCGGGTCGGTGAGGAGCCGGCCGAGCCCCCACAGGCCGTCGAACTCCTCGTAGATCATGTCGTGCGACTCGCCGTCACCCTGCTTCGCGCACGGGAAGCCCAGGTAGATCTTCTCACGGTAGCGGAAGTTGTTGGTGCCCATGCGGAACATGAGCGGCAACTCGTCGACCGTGAAGTAGATCAGCCCGTCCTCGACCCTGTCGAGCGAGGGCGCGTCTTCGAGCTCGAACTCCTTCTTCACGAAGTGGTAGAACGTCTCGAGCAGCCGCTTGAGCTCCTGCTCTCCGCGCTCGCGCTGCTGTTCGGCGAGCTTCTCTTCCTGTTCTTTGTGGTACGCCAGCGCGCGCGTCTTGAGGCCGGCGATCGCGGTGCTCGTCATGTTTCCCCCTCGGTGAATGGTGACTGCCAGTGCGGGACTCGAACCCGCTCGACCGCGCCTGCGCGCGCACGCTGCCAACTGGCTGACGTCGCGCCTCTTCGTCCACCGGCGTCGCGTTATGAGCGCTTCACCGGCACCCTGGCAACTCCCCGTCCTGCGAGCCCTATCAGAACGGGAGATCGTCTTCCTCTTCGGGCCAGTAGCCCTCATCCTGCACCGGCCCGGCGTCGACGTCAGGGTGATCGTCCCGCGTCAATTCTTCCCTCGTCGGTACCGGCGGCGCGAGCTCGTGTAGCTGCTCGTACGCGTCGCCTGCCACTGGCTTCAATGCAGCCGCGCCCGCTGTGCTGCCGGCCTGCGCGGCTGCGCCCGGGGCCGCGGCCGGGGTGTCTTTCGGCTTGTGCTCGACGACGAGGTTCTGCCGGAACGCCTCGATCCCCGAGCTCGCGCCGAAGCGCGCGATCAGGTCGAGATAGACGTGCGTCGGGATCTTCGTGCGCTCGATCGACCACTCGGCGAGCAAGAGGTCGATCTGGTACTTCGCGCCACGCCAGGCGTTCGCCTGCGTCTCGCCGATCGTCGCGAGCGCCCGCCGGTGCAGCTTCCGCAGCTTCTCGAGCTCGACCGAGTCGGGCTTCGGCTTCGACGGGCTGGCCGCACGCGCCGGGGCCGCCGCCGTGGGGGCCGGCGATTGGGGCTTCGATGCCGCTGCCGGCGGTGCGGCCGTGGTTGTCGCGGGAGCGTCGGCCCAGCTGATGTGGATCGGCTTCTTCTTTCCGTCTTCGGTCTTCAGCACGCGCACCTTCCGCGTGCCGTTCAAGACGGTGTAGGCGGGATTGCCGCGCTGGTCGGGCTGCTGCTCTTGACGCAAGAGTCCCATGTCGAGCATCTGGCCGAGCAGCGCGAGCGGCAAGTAAAGTCCTTCGTCGGTCGAGCCGTCCCAGCTGCCTTTCAGCTGGATCTGGTCGGGCAATACCTTCTCCGTGCCGTCCTTCGGGTCCTTCCACGGCTTGCCCTTGTAGTAGTTCGCGTAGCGGACGAACCCCGTGAGCGGGATGTTCGTCTGCAGCTTGAGCGTGCTAGTGGCCATTGGCGTCGCTGCGCACGAGGAACAGCACTTCGGCCCACGCGGCCCGCGCCTCGACTTCGGCGAGCTCGCTCGTCAACTGCAACTCGAGGTAGCGCTCGGCGATCTCGTCGCCGCGCGCGGACATCTTCACGGCCTCGACGGCTGACGTCCAGCTGTGGGGCTTCGCGGTGAGGGGGTTCATCGTCTGATTCGCGACGAGATCCATCGCGTCGACGGCGAGCAGCTTGTCGCCGGTGCGCTTCTGCTCGGCGACCTGCTTGTGCAGCTGGGCGGATTGCGTGCCCAGGTCACGGTACTTGGCGAGAGCGGCAGCGAAGGGCTTCGAGTCCAGTGTGGCCATACAGCCTCCGGGGGTCAAGGAATCCAGTGCCAGCGAATCTACCAGGGTGCGCCGGTCTATGCTAGGGGCGGCTCAGCACCGCCGCGTGGGCGCGCTCGACCTGGCGATCGAGCACGCCGCAGCTGGCGCAGTCGAACCAGGCCTTCGGATCGCGCGTCTCGTGGACGAGCGCCCGGTGGAGCTCGCGCCGGGCCGTGGCGTCGCGGAGAGCGGCGTCGGGATCGGTGACGAGCAGGGCGTAGAAGTTCTGGTGGTGCCCGAGCGGCGCGGTCATTCGGGCCTCGTTTCGTAGCGGTAGCGTTGGACGCGGCGCAGGGCCGCGTGCAGGTGACACCAGATCCCCTGCTTCGTCATCTTGAAGACGAGGGCAAGCGATGGCATGGACGTGGGCGCGAGGCCGTCGAGCCCCAGGTAGGCGCACACGATCGCGCGCTGACGCTCGGTGAGCCGGCAGCCGTCGAGGTCCTTGCCGCGGCGGATCCCGTGGCGAAGGAAGCGCTCGGCCGTGCGCTCGTGGCGCACGTCGACGTAGATCTTCGGTTCTGGTTTCACGCCACCTCCTCGAGCCACGCCGCGACGTCGCGGAGTAGCTGGCTATCGAGATCCGGGGTCTTGCCTTCGAGCTCCCGGCGACGGTTGACGGCTTCACGGGCCTTCGCCCACGATCGCAGCCGGCCGGCGTACTCGATCGAGCGCGCGCGCATCTGTTCTCGTCCTGGGCGCGCGGGGGCGGCGACGTCGCCGTCCATGTCGTTGAGGAGCGCGACGACGGCGTAGGCCTGCTTCTCGCTGAAGCCGACGCCTTGGAGGGCCGCCTCGGGCTCGACGTGCCACTTCGAGCAGAGCGGGTGGCCGCACGGGCATTTCGTGGCGCGCCTCACAGCGGCACCACCTGCGCGCCAAGCGCGCACGGCTCGAGCTCGGGACGCGCGACCGCGATCGTGCGCGTCACTTTCTGGCCGTGCTCGTCGCGCGCTTCGAACGTGCGCGACGTCGGGCCCTTCGGCTGGTCGTAGCGGATCATCGCGCGGCCGATCGTCTTCTCGACGAGCGTGCAGGGGCCGCGGTGCGGATGATCGTCGGCGGCGAACATGAAGCGGGTGCCAGGCGCGAGCTCGCGGAGCTCGACCCACTGGGGCCCGGTGTCCGAGTTCAAGGCGGCGGGTTTCGTTCCCATCGGTTCCTCGCAGTGGGGGCAATCCCAAAAGGCCGTGTAGCCGTGGGGGCAGAGGCTCATTGGGGCCTCGCTTCCTTGGTGTGCGTGACGGCCCAGCGGTAGCCGCAGCGCAGCGTGCAGAATCGGTTGTCGCCGTAGTCGCCCTCGGCGTCGATGTACTTCACACGGAACGCGCCGGCCTGGTACTCGGGATGCCCGGGGTTGAGCTCCGACATCCGCGTCTCGTCGCGAATCACGGCGTCGGCGCGGAGGTCCGGGTGCAGCGTGGCGACGAACGCGTCGGCCGCGGCCCGTGTCTGCCACCGGCAGTACGCGCGGTACCAGCGGAGTCGCTCGCCGCAGTGCAGGCAGTGGCGGCGCTTCACTGGGCACGCTCCAACTTCCAGGTAAAGCACTGGTGGGTGTCCAAGTCGCCGTCGAACTGCACGAACGCGACGCCGGTGACGACGCGGCGTACCTTGCCCGTCGTGCCGGCGGGCTTGATGACGATGCTGGCGTCGAGGTTGGTGAGATCCTGCTTCAGGACAACGCGGGTGCCGGTGCGGATCTGTTTCACTTGGCCACCTGCGCGATCTTCCGCACCCAGGCGGGCGGCGCGGAGTCGACGCACTGCTGGTCGTACATGAGCACCCATTCGCG
>Ga0134123_10001240_pt1 | contig 16750 bp, 9 predicted proteins | sample KB303_FD_96460 | JGI IMG/M metagenome (GOLD analysis project Ga0134123, IMG submission 96460) | Terrestrial soil microbial communities without Nitrogen fertilizer from Kellogg Biological Station, Michigan, USA - KB3-0-3 | ecosystem: Environmental > Terrestrial > Soil > Unclassified ...
ACTCCATCGCCATCGTGCGCGAGAGATCGCCCTTCGCCACCGCTCCGATGACCCGCGCGATCTCATTCGTGGGCTGCACGAGATCGGTGATGAGGTTGTTGACCGAGTCCGAGATGACGCCCCACCGTCCTCCCGCCGCCGGCACCTGCGCCCGCTGGTTGAGCTTGCCTTCCTTGCCGACGACGTTGGCGATCCACTCGACTTCTTCGGACGTGCGCTCGTTGAGCTCGAGAATGTCGTTCAGCGAATCCGCGATCTTCCCCTGCACCCCGGTGAACTCGACCGGCATCCGCACCGAGAAGTCCCCCCGCTTCATGGATGTGAGCGTTCGCAACAACAACTTCTCGAAATCGCGCGCCGAAACCTCGGTCGCCTTGTCAACGCCAATTCCCGTGGTCATGCGGGGCTCCCCCTCTACCTGTGGTTGACCGAATGGTCGTGCGGGGAGGCAGGATGCAAGTGAGACGCCACGGATGGGCGCGGTTGATCAGGGCTCCAGCAACTGCACGAGGCGCGGCAGCAGCTCGCGCGCGGCCTCGACGGCGATCGCGCTTCCGGGACCGAGGTCGAAGTACAGCGCGGACGTGATCACGCGCGAGTCGGGCTGCTGGAGCTCCTCGGCCGTCGGGATGTCGGCGGCGCCGCGCCACTTCACGATGGAGAAGATGTACACGGCGCTGGAGTCGGCCTGTTGCGCGGGGTCGAAGATCGGGTGGTCGCGGTTGAGAACGAGCGTTCCGGCGACGGCGTGGATGGGGGATGCGGTGTTCTCGTTGAGCCGGACGGCTGCCGGCGAATCGAAGACGAGTTGCGCGCGATAGCGGTGGAAACGATCGGCGAAGGCGGTGATGCGCAGGAGCGTGCGCGGGCCCGCGGCATTGCCGGTGCGGCGTGCGGCGATGCGCGATGCGCGCGTGAGCGCGTCGACGAAGCGCTGGCGTGACGCGGTGCCGCGCGGGGCGTACGGAACGGCGGGTTGTTTGCGGTCGAACGACACCGCGAGCTGCTGCCCGTCGTAGAAAAGCATTCCACGGCGGACGAGTGCGGCGAGGATCTCGCCGGCCGGCTTGCTTTCGGGACGCTGGACAGTCGGCGAGCCGGTCTTCGAAAACACCGCGACGCGATATCCGGGGAAGCGCTGTTCGAGCTCGGCGACGCGCGACGCCATGGGACGCGCGGTGCCGTGCGCGCCGAGGACCACGCGCTTCAGTCCGCGCAACACGGTGTCGCGCGCTTCATTCGAGATCGCGAGCTCCGCATACGGCTTCGGGGCGGGAGGCTCGGGCGGTTGCGCGCCGGTGCCGCGCGGGCGGATGGCGTGGACCATCGTCGCTTCGACCTGTCGTTTCGTGATCAGCCGCGAGAGCGCCTCGGCCAGCTGCACGTTCGTCCAGAGAGACGTCGAGCCGCCGAGGAGGAGGCTGACGAATTCCGTACGAAAGTCGGTGACCTGATTCAGCGAGAGATTCACGCGCTCCGGCGACACCGCCTGCAGCGCCGCGCGCACCTTCCACGACCGCTCGTCGTTTTCTCCCTCCGCGAGTTTCGCAACGAGGTCGCGCCAGGGGCGCAGATCGTAGTTGAGTGTCACCATGGCCGAGCGTCCCACCGCATCGCTGGCCGCGTCGGGGACGCGCGGCGCGGCGCCGCCGCCGTAGGTGCGGACGCCGGTGATCTCGCCGAACGTCTCGATGAACGGCGCCTCGTCGATACGGTCGAGGCTTCCCGGCGTCACCGCCGCGGACGTCTCGACGCCGCGCGGAATCGGCTTGCCGTCGTCCTTCATGTACACGCCGAGGCTGATCGGGAAATCGATCAGCGTCCCGGCGATGCGCGGTCCGTCGGTCGTGCCGGGCGGCGGCCACTGCACATCGAACTGTCGCTGGAACACGCGATCGAGCGGCTGGCGCAGCGTACGGTCGTGCAGATCGCGCGGCGCGGCGAGAGCGAGCGTCGCCAGCTCGACCGTGAACTTGTTGCAGGAGCGTTCGAGCGCCGACTCCATGTCCATGCGCGCGTCGCCGTGCGGCCAGAGCTTGTAGTCGGAGCCGATGAAGAACTGGAACACCTCGCGCTCGCCATCGCCGCCGTCGGGGCGCTCGACCGGCATGTGCGGCTCGACGCTGAAGTCGAGCAGATAGGGATGGCGCGTCGCGACCGCGGCATAGAAAAACGGCTTGCCCGCCGAGCCGATCGGATGGCGTTTGAAGTTGTGGTTCACCAGCAGCCGCCGCTGCTCGTCCTCCGACACGCCCGGCAGCGCCGCGAGATCGCTCTGTCCCGGCCAGCTCGCCGAGGCGAGGAGCTCGCCCGTCCTCCCGTCCATCACCGTCATCGACGCCGCGAACGGCTCGCCGCCCGCGACTTCATTCGCGAGGCGGGAGGCATACGCGCGCAGGCCGGCGTCGAGCGACGACTGCAGCGAGCGGTCGACGCTGAGCTGCAGATCGAACCCCTCCAGCAGCTGGCTCGCGTGACGGCTGTCGATCTGCAGCAGCGCATTCGTGATGCTGCGCGCCAGCGCCTCGCCGAACGTCAGCATCTCCTCGCCGTCGTCGCCGCCGACCCACTGCAGCAGCGGATCCTCCTCGCTGAAGACCCGCTCCTGCTGCGCGTTGCGCGTGCGGACGGTGCTCAGCCGCTCGTAGCGATGCTCGCCGGTGTAGAGGAACGTCTCCGACACGGGCGACGGCGAAGACGAGGACAGATGCAGCCAGTCGCCGGAGGCGAGGCGTGTGATGCGGCCTTCGCCGACGGAGTTGCCGAGGAGACGGACGTCCGCGGGCTGTCCTCGCTTCACGCGCTGCTCGAGCACGGCTGTGCCTTCAACGCTGTGCACCTCGACAGCCGGCGTATGCGAGCCCCCCGCGAAATCGATGTGCACCACGTTCGCCGCCGCATCGTTCGCCGAGCCGGCGACGGTCCGCTGATCGCGCGGCAGCGCGCCCGGCGGCGTGCGCAGGACGGCGATGCTCCGGCCGGTCGCGGAGATCAGCGTCGCGTCCGAGCCGGGCCCCGAATATTCGATGTTGCCGCGCCATTCCGTCGACTTCGCGAAGGGCAGCCGGATCGTGCGGAGGAACGGATTGATCTCGCGCAGCTGGCAGTCGGAGACGACGAAGAAGTGGCCGAACAGCTCGCGATTTCGATTGAACAGCTCGACGTCGTTCTGCAGGTAACTCGCGGCGTACCACTCGCGCTCCGCGGGCGTCGCCTGATCCGTCAGCTCGATCCGGTCATCGCGGCAGTCGAAGACCAGCGCGCCGCGGCGAATGAGATCGTTCGTGCGCTGCACGTAGCTGCGCGACGAGTAATACGTCAGCGGCCGATACGACTGCCGCGACCAGATCAGCGCGATCACGACGGCGGCGCCGGCGAGCAGCGCGATGCGCGCGCGCGTCATGCGGCGCCTCCGGACGCGAAGCCTTCATCGCCGCGAGCGATCGCCGCGCCCCACGCGACGATGAGGAGCAGCACGAGGACCTCGATCACGTCGCCGGCCGAGTCGAGGCCGAGGAGATACGCGTTCTTGCCAGTGAGCAGCAGCAGCTCATGATTCGCGAGGATCATGTAGCAGCTCGAGACCGCGAGCATCGCCGACGCCACGAAGGCGATCGCCGGCGCGGGATGCGCCTCCGCAGCGCCGCCGTTCCACGGCAGCCATGGCAGCGGAATCACGGCAAACAGGAGATACGTCAGGATCGCGGCGACCGTGCCGACGAACCCCCACTCCGCGGCGATGAACACCGCCGGCGCGAAGTCGCGCAGAGCGGTGTCGCCGAGGTGCGGACTCACGTCGGAATGCCCGTAGCCGCGGCCGAAGAAGCCGCTGCTGATGTAGCTCTGCAGGATCGCCGAGGTGATGGCCAGGCTCTCGCCGCGTTTCGTCGCCAGCTCGCGCAAACGCTCCGGCGCCGCGAAATGGAGGAAGCGGGCGTAATTCGAATCGGAGGCGGCGGCGAGAAGGAATTCCTCGTTGCTGATGAACGGCAGCACGAGGCGCAGCAGCGGCGCGCCGGCGATGAAGAGAACGACGAGCACGATGAGCAGCCGCGGCACGAGGCTTCCCTTTGGCGACGGCGCGTGGCTCGCGACCGCGAGGTACAGCAGCGCGAAGAGTGGCACGTTCAGCAGCGCGAGGCCGACGTCGCTCGTGAGCACGGCGGGAAGGCCCCAGACGAAGAGGAGGATCGCCAGCGCCGCGATGTGATCCTCCCTGGTGAGTCGTCCGTTCGCGCGCACGCGCCGCCACGTCCGCCAGAGAAAGTAGCCCTGCAGGATCGCCGCGGCGGGGATGTGAATCACGCTGAGCGAGACGCGCTGCCCGAGGGAGATGCTCTCCTTGAAACCGAACAGGAGCAGCAGAAAACGCACGACGGTGAACGACAGCGCCGCGACGAGGATCAGCTTCCGTTCATCGTCGAGGAAGCGCGCCATGCGCGGCCGCAGACGCGCGAACCACGCGCGAACCTCGTCCGTGCGCAGCCAGGCGACGCCGGCGGCCAGCATGTGAAAGACCAGCCAGATCCAGCGCGTCCGCCCCTCGATGACCCGGAAGGTGAAGATCGCCGACAGCGCGAGCCCCGCAAACGCCGGCCACGACTCCGTGCGGCGGCGCCCCATCGGCACGCTGGCGGCGAGGAACATCCAGGGCAGCGCCAGCCAGGCGACGGTCGCGAGCTCGGCGGCCTCGATGCGATGCGGGGGCATCGACCACACTCGATATCCGAGCAGCAGCCGCAGACCCGCGAGGATCTCGATCGCGCCGGCCATCAGCGTCTGCGTCGTGTTGAAGCGCGCGCTCCAGGCGGCGGCGATCTTCAACAACAGCAGGCCCGCGCCGATGAACAGCAGCAGCAGCGGCGGCCGCAGCACGTCGAAGCGAATCGCGGCGAGGTCGGAAGCGCCGAGCCAGTGCACGGCGCCGAGCGAGCCCGTTACCGGCCCGCGCGGCGAGATGAGCGGAAACGTCGCGCCGAGGTTGCGGGGGAAGAAACGCGAGAGCTCGAAGAGCGCGTTCGCTTCCACGGCCACCGACTCGCTGAGACCGCTGAAGTACAGGCTTCGATCGACGAGCTGCGCGTCGCCCATCGACAGCGCGACGTTCATCGTCGGCGCGTTCTTCTGCCGCGCGAGCTCCAGCGCGCGCAACTGCGCGACGGTGACGGAGTGGATCTCCGGCGTGTCGAGATCGAGCACGAAGCTGCGCGCGCCGGCGCGCACGATCATGCTGCGGCGCTCCGCGATCCCCGCCGCCGCGAATTCCGGCGATTCCGCGGGGAGCGTGTAAAACGAAACGCGGTCGCCGTCCGCGACCGTGAACTTCGTCTCGAGCGGAACGGTCCGTCCCGCGCGCTGCAGCACCACGTTGCGGTCCATCGGAACGAACCGCAGGCGCGGGCCTGGTTTCGAGTAGCAGAAGAACGAGCGAAGGCGGCGGTCGGCAGGAACGGCGCCGCGCTCGTGTGCGATCCAGTCGCTCGACCAGGTCCGCAGCGCGGCGCCGATCGGTTCCGCGAACGGCAGAGGAATCGCCCAGTCGAGTCCGGGGAGCTGCGCCTGGCGCGGTGGAATGCGCGCGACCTGCTTGCCGGCGGTGAACGTGCGCTCGCCCGCGTCCCAGGTCCAGCAGTTCGCGTCGATGCACAGGCGATCGCCGTCTTCGACCGTCTGAGCGCCGAGGATTCCGTCGGAGCGCGTTGCGATCAGACCGGCGCGGTCGGCGGGCGGAGGCAGCTCGATCGCGACGGAGCCTTTCGCGCCGCCGCGATTCGGATTCGGGTCGAAGACGAACGTGCCGAAACGGCGCTCGGACGGATTTCGTTTTCGCGCGCGCGCGTCGCCGATGACGATGCGGCCGCTCCCCTGCCGCCGCTCACGCACTTCGCGGCGAATCACGCTCGTGCCGTTTCCGCGGAAGGCAATGCCGTGCAGCTCGATCACGATGCGGGTCGCGTCGAGGCGCCAGAGCAGCGCGAACACGAGCGGCGCCGCGCCGGACACGAGATAGAGGATGAAGATCGTCCGCAGCGTGGCCGCGCGCCGCTCGTCGCGCTGGCGGCGGAGGAATGCATACACCAGCAGCACCGCCGGCGCGGCGAGGAGCAGGATGCTCGTCCAGCGCAGCATCGTCTAGCGGTCCTCTCCCGCGGAATGAGGATCGCTCGCGCGCAGATACTCGAGCTCGACGTTGTACAGCGACGCGCGCAGCAGCCACCACTCGCGCACATGGACGAGGATCCACAGGAGCACGAGCCACACCAGCGCGGCGAGCAGAAATGCGGCGATCGCCCAGAACCACTTCGCCGCCGTGAGCCGGAGGAGGAACCGGTCGTACCACGGTCGCCGGCTTTCGAGCGCCGTGAGCTCCGGCGGCGCGTCGGCGCTGCCGAGAACCTGACGAATCGCGATGAGCGCGCGCCGCTGCTCCGCGGGAGGACGGCCGCCCGCCCACTTCGCGGCCGCGGCCGCGAGATCGGTCAGCGCCGCCGCGTGCCACCGTTCGGCGCGCGGGCCGAGCTTCGCCTGCGGCGGCTCTTTTTCTTCCTCCGCCGTCTCGCCGCGCGGGGCGAAGACCCAGGGCGCCAGCGACGTGCGCGCGGCATCGGCCGCGAGGAGATCGTCGAGCGTCCGCCGTTCCTTCGGCGGCAGCCACTCGCGCATCGATGCGGCGGCGTCGGTGACGCGCGCGCGCTCGAGCGTCGACGAGGCGAGGAGGCCGACCATCGATCGCGCGAACGCGGGACGCTGTTCCTCCGCGACGTTGCGGCGTTTGAACGCCTGTTCGATCAGATCGTCGCGCGTGCCGCGGACGCCGGCGAGCAGTTCTTCCGCGCAGACGCCGGCCGGACAGCGATCGCGGCTCGTCCACCAGTCGATGACCTGGATGGAGTTGAGGGCGAGGCGCGCGTCGTCGGGCATCCGGAAATCGAGGACCTGTTCGACATTCGACAGCGCCCAGAGCTGGGCCTCGTTCTGCCAGCCGTTTGCCTTCTCGCGCTCGAGCTGCGCGAGCAGCAGTTTGTGCAGCGCGCTCGGATACGTTTTCTTCGGCCGGCTGAACTCACGCGCGCGCAGGACGTCGTCGCCGGTGAACTTGCCGCGCATGTAGCCGACGATCAGATTGTTGTAGAGGTCATACGACGAGAGTGCCGCTTTGGACGATCCTCCGGCCGCGCATCCGGGTGCGGCGATGAGCAGGCGGCTCCACACCGGCTGATTGCGCGTCGTGCCCATGAGCCGCCTGCGCGTGAGCGGCTTGACGGAGCCGATGACGTTCTTCAGCGATTTCCACGGCGGCTCGGACGACGACCGCGAGAGCCGCGCGACGCCGAGCGCATGATGCAGGTGGATGACGGTGGAGACGCCGAGGTCATCGAGGTCGAGCGTGGAGCTCACGCGCGCCGCGCTGATGATTGCTTCGTCCGCATTCGTGCTGTCGAGGGCCTGCGAAATGACGCGCTCGGCTTCGGGATACCGCCCCTCTTCCACGAGCACCGTCCCGAGCATCTGGGCAACGAGCAGATTGCCGCGCGAGGTGTCGTTGATGGCCGCGAGCTGCTCGCTGCGCACCTCGGGGTCGGGCTCGCGCAGTGCGGCCAGCGCATCGCGCACCGCGGCGCGCTCGCCGTACGGAACGAGACTCGCGGACGCCTCGCACGGCAGCGGCCCGACGGGCGCGATCAGCAGCTCGCTACGAAATCCTTCATCCGTGACCCATCCCTGTTCGACCGCGGCGGTCGCGCGGGCGGGAATCGGCAGTGCGGCGAGCTCTTCGCGCGCGCCGTCGCTCAGCGACGGCACTCCGGTCGCGCGCACGCGGCGAACGTAGCACGCACCGCCCGAAAGCGCGGCGATGAGCGCGACGGCGACGAGGCCCGCCATGAACCAGGTGCGGTCGGGCGCGCGCGGGCCGGCGCTCATTTCCCGCCTCCGAGATAGCGCGAAGGAAGCGGGAGCGGGAGCCAGCGGAAGCGCTCGTCGAGCATCCACTCGATCGGCGTGAGGACGCCGCAGGGGCGGTCGGTTTCGACGTCGCGGCCGCCCTGCCGGATCATGGTGTGGCAGAAGTCGTAGCGGAATCGGCGCGCGTGCGTCATCACCGCGCCGTGCAGCATCGGGAGCCGCCGCTTCGCGAACTGCAGCGGGTTCTCGATCGTGAGCTTCGTGAGCTGATCGGCTTTCGAGAAGAGGATGAGCACCGGTTTGTCGATCAGCGGCATCTGATCCGCGCGGCGTGCGATGTTGACGACGTATCCGATGTTCGGCGGACGCGCCTCCTCATCCCATCGCAGCCAGCGCAATGCGGCGAGGACGAAGTTGAAATCGTTCTCCTGCTGGCGCCACGCGGCCGGATCGCGCGGGTCCACGGTCTGCGTCAGATCGACGACGAGGATGACGCCGGCGAGCGATTTGACCGCGCGCTGCACGAAACGGAAGTCGTCTTCGGTCAGATCGGGGAGGTTGAACTTCTGGCGATGTTCGGTCGACAGGCGGCGGAAGAATTCGCCCGACGGATCGAGAAAGGTGCGGCGGCTGTCGATGATCTGATACCAGACTTCCTGGGGGTTCGTGCCGCCGAGGGCGTATTCCGTCTTGAGCGGTGCGCGCTGCGTCGGGACCTGAGCCGTGCCGCGAAAAAAGTTTCGTGCGCGAACGAAGGCGGCGGCAATCTCCGATTTGCCGGTGACCGCTCCACCGCACATGACCACGGCCTTCATGCCGCGATCGAGCAATTCGTGAAACTCATCGAGGCCGTGAATGGTCGCGGCGGCCTGCGGCTGCGGTTGGGGTTGGGGTTGGGGTTGCGGTTGCGGTTGCGGTTGCGGCGGAGCCTGCGGCGCGGGCTCGGGTGCCTTCGGTTTCGGCGCGGGCTCCGGGGGCGGCGCGAGCTTCAACTCCGGCTTCGGCTTCGTCTCCGGCGGCTTCGGGGTCACGACCGGCTCTTTCAGCGGCGCGTTGCGCAGGCCCGCGGCGGCCTGCTGGAGCGACACCTCGGCCGGCTTCAGCTCGCGGGTGTTCGCGCCGCATTTGATGCAGACCGGATCATCGCGGTCTTCCTTGCACGAGTCACATCGATAACGAGCCATCCACGATCCTCATCCGAACCCGATACTCTGCACCAAACGGCGTCCCAGACTACGCCCGCGGCGAGACACGCCGACGAACTGCAGCGCGTCGGCATACCCGCCGGCGCGGCAGAGGTCTTCATAATCCGCGACGGTGTCGTCGCTCGCGGCGATGCCGATCGCCTTCGCGAGCATCAGCCGCGGCACGCCGCGTCCGAGCAGTTCGTGCTCCGTGAGCGTGGCCAGGACCGTCTGCCAGTCCGCCGCGCGCAGACGCGACGCCGCCTTCTGCAGCACATGCACCTCGATCACGCGCTTCACCGTCTGGTCGACTCTGTCCGATGCGAGAAGGTTGCAGATGCGCTGAATCCGCGTCGCGGCGTCGGAGTCGCGTGCGTAGCGCTCGATCGCGTATCCCACTTCGCGCCCATAACCTTCTCCGTACTTTTCGTACAGCGCCGCGTCGAGACGGTTGAAGGTGTCGAAGCCGGCGCTGTTCTGATCGATCTCGCGCTGTGCGATTTGAATCCGCAGCTCCGGCGACGCAGTGCGATCGCCGTACAGTTGCTCGACGAGCAGGGCGAACGCCTCGCCTTCCGGAATGCCGCGGATGTAGGGACGCCAGAATTCGCCGACACGCAGACGATCGTCGTCGGTGAGGAACGAGATGGCCTCGATGGCGCCGAGGTGCAGCGGCGGCATCGGCTTCATTTCGGTGAGACGAAGCCAGTACACCGCCACGAGATCCGAGACTTCGGTGCGCCGCGTTTTTCCGAGCTCCGCCGCGACCATCGCGATCACCGCTTCCCATCCCGCAACGACGGTCGCCTGCCGCAGCAGCGCATTCAGCAGCGAAAGCAGCTCGACGGGACGCGTTCGCCACGCCGAGCGGACGAGGACGATCAGGGCGCGCGTGCACTCGCCCACGGCGGTGCTCGCGTCCGCCGCCTGACGAAGCCGCGCGACGAGCGAGTCGGTTGCGCCTTCGAACTTGAAATTGCGCCTGGCGAGAGCGTTCACGGTGTCGTGAAAGCTCGCGGCGCTGGGATCGTTCGTCGCGTCGATCGCGCTCGCGGCCTCGACGAGCTCGCGGAACCAGGACGCGGCCGGCGCGCCGGCGTTCGCCAGCGCGACAGCCAGTGGACGCATCTCCGGAGCGCCGCCCCCGAATCGCTGCATCAGCGCGAGGCCGAGCGCGAGCGTCTCCTTCGGCTCGTCCCACAGCCATCGCGTCGTCAGCTCGATCAGCTCCGTGCGAACCTCGGGTGTAACGCGCGCGGCGAGCTGCACGAAATCGTCCGGCGTCCTGCGCAGGGCGGCGGCGACGTCGCGCGCGAGCTTCGCGGTGACGCGTACGCGCGACGCGGGCACGACGTTCAGATGCTCGAGGAACACGTCCCGCAGAAACGCGCCGGTGTGCGGATGATGATGGCGCAGGACGATCGGCGTCGCGGCAAACACGAGCTCCGGCGCCTGCGGCCGCGCGCGCGCCGTCAGAGCGATCAGACCCTTGTCCGACTGCAGCAGATGTTCGAGCAGCGCGATCGATGCCGGCGCGCCGTCGGCGGCCGTGCGGACCGCGAGCTCCGCGAGCTGCGCGCCGGAGACTTCCACGAGCGCGCTCTCCGCAACCCATGCCGCGAGCGCGCCGCGGGCCGGTGCCATGGCGGCGTCCTCTCCGGCGGCGACGAGAAAGAACGTCACGAGTAAATCGGCGCCGACATCTTCGGCGGCATGCGCGAACGAGCGGCGGTCCGGCGCGCCGCGGAAGATCGCACGATCGAGACCGCTCCGCGGAAAGCGGTCGCCCCACATCCGCACGGCGCCCTCTTTGTCCTTCGCGTCGGCGATCCTGTGCCGAACGAGCTCGAGGACTTCCTCGCGATCGATCCACGGCGCGTCCTCGTGGCCGCGTGCGATCCCGGCGAGTCGTTTCATCGATGCAACCACGACGGCGTCGCCTTCATCGATGGTTCCGGCCAGTTCGTCGATGCCTTTCCGCCAGTCGAGCCATCGCGTGATGACCGCCGAGTCGCGGACCGTCAACGGATACGAGGCGCTCTTCGATCGCTCCTGAAAGTCACGCCACGTTTCCTCGGATGAGCTTCGGCCGACGATGTCGACCGCGAAGGCGGCCGCGCGCGCGTCGAGCTCGATCGACGCGGCGTCGACGGCCGGCGTATTCGCGAGATCGAACGTAACGCCGGAGATGTTCGCCGCGTCGTGCTGCGTCCAGGCGAGCCGTTCGCGGTCGCGCCACGGAAGCATCGACCAGGAGAGCATCGTCAGCAGCTCGAATCCGCGTCCCTGCGGAAGTATCACGCGCGGCTGCGCGGAGAGCCGCGTGATGATGCCCGCGACGAGATCGGCACCGGAGCGCGCGTCCGGAAACTGCCGCTCCAGAAGTGCGAGCCGCTTGCGAAGCGAATCGGCGACGTCATCCGCGGCGCCGTCCGCATCGTCCCACTCGAGCGGCGGCATGGTGCCGCCTTCCGCCAGCCACGGGAGCTCATCGGTGAGCCGTTCGAAGGTGGAGGAGCCTTCCGGCCGGACCATCGCGTTGATGAGCAGCCAGGGGAGACCACCGAGGCGCGCGAACAGGTTCTCATCGATGATCAGCGTGTGGACGAAGAGACGGTTCTGCGTCTGACTGCGGCGAAGGCCCTTCGCGAAGCGGCGGACGAACGCATATCCGCCGCCGGGGATGCGGAAGAAGCTGTAGAAGATACGGTGCTCGTCCGGTTTCTGCAGCTGCGGATCGTGGAGGTAGTCGCTGATGCCGAAGTTCTGCGCGACGAACGCGCGCTCCGACGGCGAGACGCCGGGAGAAACGCCGACGAGCGCGTAGCCGCCGCGGCCCGGAATGTGGTCGGTGTCCATCACGACGGCGTGCTCGATGCGGTGGATCGTCAAGGCTCGCGGTCCTTCATCCAGCGGAGGATGACCTCCGCCTGAAACTCGGGGGATGCCGCTTTCGCGGCAGCGGCTACGCGAAACTTTTCTTTGATGCGTTCGAGCAGCTCCGGTTTGAGATCGGTGAGTGTGCCGTCGACCGTCACATTCGAGGAAACGGATGCGGCGATCGCCTCGAGCAGCAATGCTCGAAGCGCCTCGCGGCGATCGCGACCGAGGTCTGTGCCACCCTCGATCTGCTGTGCGAGTTTTTCAAGCGCAGTGCGCGAGCGATCGGACATGTCCCCGTTCGCCGCGGCGCGAACGGCGCCTGCCGAAAGCGTCGGATGATCGGTCAGCAGGTTCTTCAGCTCATCGGCCCACTTGCCGCTCGCATTCGCGCGCGCGATCGCATCCTCGAGGACTCTCCGATTCGCCGAGCCGGACGACGACGCTTCGGTTTCAGTCAAATCGGAAGATGCAGTCTGCTCCTCGATCCTCGCCGACGACGACCCGTCATCGTCCCGCGGGCGGTCCGGCGACCGGAGAAGCATCATGACGACGGCGAAAATCGCGACCGCGGCGGCGGTGAGAGCGATCGTCCACGCCAGCCAGTTCCCCGAGCCTGCCGGCACCAGTCCGCCCGCGGACTGCGCCGTCACCCCGCCTGCGCTCGGCGGCCTCGATTCGAGCAGTGAAAGCCGCTGGTCGATGTAGGCGCGGAGCGATTCCTCCATCGCTTTGTACTGGCGATCGACCTGCGGCGCGGCCTCGTTCTGGGGAGGAGTCCAGTCATCGCGCTTCTTCGTTTTCTTCATCGCCTTTTTCCCGGGAGCTTCTGCGTTCGACACCATCTGCTCGAGCTTCGACACCGACGTGATCTCTCGATTGCGCAGCAGCGACTGCGAGTCATACGACGTATCGAGCAGCAGGTTGAGGTAGCGGGTGACGCAACCCGCCAGCCCCTCGCTTGCGACACCGGTCGAGCTGCCGGAGCCGGAGAAGATCGCGTCGACGGGACAGCCGTCGGCCACGCCGAACCCGAACGAGCTCGCCGGCTGCAGTCCGAGGGGCAGCGCGGCCCACGCCGTAGCCAGCGATTCGATCGACCCGCCCTCATCGGACGGCACGACGTAGCGCATCGACTTGCGGGCACCAAGGCCTGCGAGACATGCGATCAGAAACTCGCGGAGAAACTCGCGCGGCAGCTGGTCGAGGACTTCGATGGAGACGGGCCGTACCTCGACGGCCTGTTCGCCGCTGACCGCGTCGAGATAATCCGCGAGCCGTCGCTCCGCCGGCGACTGGCAGACGTCCTCGATCGGGAACTCGGCCGCGGTCGCGACGAGTTGCGCGATGTCGAAGGTCGCCTCGCCGGCACCGACGCGGACGAGACGCGCGTGATTGAGCACTCCGCTTCGTCCCCTCGCGTCGACGATCAGGTCAGGATACGACGTGATGACGCAGCCGTAGGCCCAACCGCTCGAGATGAAACGGCGGACGATCCATGCCGTGCCATGCGCTTCCGGCGTCGTCTTGCGCAGCAGCTCGTCGATGTCGCCCGCCAGTTCCGGCAGGACGACGGCGACGTCGCGCTCTCCCGCCGGCACCGCGCGTCCACCCGTACTGTCGAACGAGTCGAGCACGGCGTGTGTGTAGACGCGGTGAAAGACTTCGGCCATGGCATCTCAGCGAGCGACTCCGGCGCCGAGAAGCGCCATCAGCGGCTCTTCGACACGCGCGGGGGCCAGGCGCTCGATCTTCAGCGGCGCCCGCAATGCCCGGCCGAACGCCGAAACGGTGAAGTAGCGCACCGGCGCGAAGGTCTCTTCGAGCGCGGTGACGATCGACTGGCGGCCGGCTTTCAGCAACAGATCGCGCGTGGCGTTCCCGATCGCTTCCTCGCTCGCGCCGCTGTCCTGGCGAAAGAGTTTGAACTGCGCACGGTTCCAGAAGAGGTCGCTCTTCGTGACGACCACGGAGGCCGGCAGCCGCTCGCCCTTCGCCCGCAGGCGCCGCGAGACGGTGTCGAGGATGGAGACCTCGTGCAGATGCGCCGCCCGCGCCTGCGGCGTCGCCACGCCCTGCCGCGCCTCGACGTCGAACGCCTCGATCACCCGGGCGCCGTCGATGGCGAAAATGACCGATCCGACGAGATCGAGATAGCGATAGAAGCGCTCGTACTCCCGGCGCGAGAGATCGCCGAGCTCCGTCCATAGCTCGCCGGCCGCATCGTGAAACGCGATCACGGTCGTGGACGACGCACCGGTCGCGAGCTCCCAGGCGTAGTTCCGCACGTTCGCATCCGTCGACGGCGTCGCGCTCATGCGGCCGTCGTCGAAGATGCTCCGGATCGCCTTCGTCATTTGCTCGTCGGAGTCGCCGAGGACCTGGCGGATGAAGACGCCGGCTTCGTTCGGCTTGCGGAGACGCTCGCTGAGCACCCACAGCAGCGACGTCTTTCCGGAGGCCGTGTCGCCGAGAACGGCGATGATGCTTCGGTCGCCGATGAGGGTCCGGGGCGGGACCTCGCGCTCGCAGGTACCGCAATAGATGTCGAGCGGTTCGGAAGGATGGAGCCGGCAGACCAGAGGAAACGCGGAGACGCTCGCGGCCTTCGACTGCAGCGGATCGCGGCGCTCGATCTGCGCGTTCACTTCGCAGCGTTTGCAGCGCGCGAGCAGCGTCGACGGTTCGTGCGCGATCCAGCAGTCCTTGCAGAGAAAGCGCATCATTTCTTCGACTCGGGCGCAGCCCCCGGCACATCCTCGGCCATCGGCGTCAGCCGCAGACGAAACACCGTTCCGGCGGCGATCTGCGCGTCCGGAGCGGCGTTCCCCAGCTGATCGGTGATCTGTTTGCGAGTGTATGGCCGGTTCAAACGATTGCGGTCGAGAAACTGTCGCAGCGTCGTCGCTTCTCCCACGCGGATCTCGATCTGATCGCGCTCCCGGAAAAACGGTGTCGCGTCCGCCGACGCCAGGGCCGGTAGTTCGTCGGGGGAGGCGAGCGCCGGCGCGGCGCGAATGCCGGTCAGCCGCTCGGCCGAGCGAGGGGCGACCAGCAGCCCGAGGGCGCACACCAGCAGCACAAACGTCGTCCCGCCGGCGATGCGCCGGCGCCGCTGCTCCGCTTCGCTGAAGAAGTCCGCCATCTCTGCGCTAACAAGTATGAATCAGGTGTGACATCGCTGCCGCTTTCCCTGCCATTTCACATTCCATATTCAGCCGATGCCAGAAGGCCAGCCCGGCATTATTATGTATATCCTGATCCGCTGACCCGCTGTTCTCGGCGGCAGTAAAGGGCGGTCCCAATCCCGGGGCCGCTGTCCAATCGGTTGTCGCGTAGGAAAGGAGAGCCTCGTGAAAAAGATCCTCGTAGTCAGTATTCTGTTGCTCCTCGTCTCTGCGGTCGCCTACCCCGTCTGTCTCCTCGACATCCTCAGTGAGAGCATCCCCGACGGCTTCGTGAATCAGGCCTACAGCTTCCAGCTCCAGGCCTGCTGCGGCACGACGCCGTACACCTATTCCATTCACTCGGGGAGCCTGCCGCCGGGACTCACGCTCAGCAGCAGCGGCCTCATCTCCGGTACGCCGACCACCGCCGGATACACGACCGTGTTCATCCGCATCACGGACAGCGCCAGCCCGGCGTGCACGCTCGTCCGCGCGTACGACGTCTGGGTCAACTAGCAACGAACGTGGGGGCCGTATGAGAGAGGCGGCCCCCCACACCCTCCTACAGCCGCGCCGCGGCGACCTGTCCTTCCGATACCACCACCTGAGTCGCGCGCAGCACGCGCATCGCGTCATCGACGATCTGCAGCGTGTACGTACCCGCCGCGACGTTGTCGACCCGAGTGACTCCCGGAGCGGGATCGACGCGGAACGACACCTGCCCGCGCCAGAGGCGATACGGCTGATCCCATGCATCGAGAAGACGCGCGCGCGCGAACGACGTGCCCGTCGACGAGATCGCGATCGATCCGCCCGGCGTGAGGCCAATCGTCTGCTCGCCCGGTGCGGTGGCGGTGAACGTCTGCGGCGCGTACCCGGATGCGCCGGCGATGATGCGCCAGGTCCCGGACGCCAGCGGAATCGCGTCGCCGGTGCGCAGATCGTCCTCCCACGTCTCGCCACTCGATGAAGTCGCGGAATACCAGCCGCCGTCGAGGGGACGCCGATCGCGCGCATCGACGATGCGGAGTGTGAGACCCGCGGACGACGCGAGCTTCAGCTCGATCGGCGACGCGGCGCCGTCGTCCACCGTCACCGCCGCGGTCGCGCTGCCGTAGCCCGACTTCCGCGCGCTCGCCTCGTAACGTCCCGCCGGGACGTCCTCGAACGAGAACGCGCCTTCGGCATTGGAGCTCGTCGACCGCCCGTACAGAACCTGACTCGCTCCGGGCGGCCGCAGATCGACGCTCGCGCCTGCGATCGCGGCGCCCGTGCCCGCGTCGAGCACGCGTCCGGTCAGCGTGGTCCCGCGGATGTCGATGTCGAACGTCGCCGAGCCCGTGACTTCGTACGGCGTCGAGTACTGGCCCGTCGTGACGTCGGACACGCCGACGGTATAGCTCCCGCGATCCACGCCGGCGATCTCGTACCGCCCGTCGCCGCCGGCGGTCGCGCGCGCGGCGCGCAGCCCGCTGCCCTTCGGCACGAAGAGCACGCTCGCCGAAGGCACGGGCGCGCCGCCGCGCGTGATGCGGCCGCGGATGGTGATATCGCTCGCGAAATCGAAGTCGGCGTTCGCGACGGCGCCCGTCTCGACCTGCACGGCCTGCGGCG
>Ga0134123_10001241_pt1 | contig 16743 bp, 10 predicted proteins | sample KB303_FD_96460 | JGI IMG/M metagenome (GOLD analysis project Ga0134123, IMG submission 96460) | Terrestrial soil microbial communities without Nitrogen fertilizer from Kellogg Biological Station, Michigan, USA - KB3-0-3 | ecosystem: Environmental > Terrestrial > Soil > Unclassified ...
ACCGACCTCGGCCATGCGGTAGTACTCCTTCCGCGTAAAGCGCCGCCGCGGTGCCGCGACCTCGACTGCCATGGTCCTCCTCCTGCGTCGCACCAGAGCCGTCCCATCAATGAGCATATAGCTCCGACGGGCACGCTTGGAAAAGTCCCAGGAAGGATACACGGGGTATGCCCCGGCTCGGGGGCTACCGGATCACCTCATTCGACGGCACGCTGGAGCAGCCGCGGCAGCGGTGAGCGGGCGTTGCCGCCGCTCTGCACGGAGGCAGCGCCGGTCGTGGTCGTCGGGAACGACGCGAGGCTCAGGATCATGTGGCATTCGTCGAACCGGTCGCGCAGTGGTCCTCCGAGCACCAGGTCTACGAAGTCGCCGATCTGGCCCTGGAACGTCCCCTCCCCCGTCAGCCCCACCACTCCGCCGGCGCTGACCGTGACCGCGTAGGATCCGAGCGCGAAGCTGCTGATCTCGACCGTTCCGGTCAGCCGGAAGGCGAAGCGAAGGCTCACCCCGGAGGTTGTCGGCAGGAGGAACGTCGCGGTCCCCGATATGCGGTCGCCGATCTGCGACGTGATGGCCAGCGGCCCCGGCGGCAGGAAAAATGGACCGACGAGCGACGGGTCGGTGCAGGCGTCGAACACTCCGTTCGCGCTCACCTGCACGGTGCCACGCACATCGGGCAGGATCGTCAGGGCGGACGACGTGATCGTGTTGTTGGTCTCGTCGACTTCGGGCACGCGGTGGTCGACATCGACGATGACGTGCACGACCCAGATGCCCGGCGGCATGTCGACAGGCACCTTCACGGCAGTGGCCGCCGTCGAGACGGCGCCGGGGCCGAGCCGCGCCACCGTACGACCGCCGACCCGGCGTGGGCAGAGCCCTTCGGTGCAGGGCGCGGTGGGATCGACGTCCTGGCCGACGAGGAAGATATCCACGCTGAACGGGCCCGCCGCCGACGGCGTGGGAGCGACGTTCTTCACCGTGGTCACGACGGAGATGGTCTGGCCGACGATGAGCATCGCCGGCGCGGTCACCGCGGTCAGCTGCAGATCGGGACGCACGATGTCGATCGGCGCGGTCGCCACGAGGGCGTTGTTGGTCTCGTCCAGCTCGGGCAGCGCATCGGCGTCGTCGACACGGGCCGTGAGGAGATGGGCGCCGGCCTCGGTGCCGAGCGGGATCGTCGCGCTGATGCGCGCGGCGACGCTGCGGCCCGCCGCCAGGGCCGCGATCCTCAGGCTGCCGACGCGGGGGCCCGGAGCGTCCTGCGCTGTGCCCAGATACACGCCGATGGTGAACGAGCGCGCGTCGCCGGGAACGATAGCGAGATTCTGCGCCGTCACCATGACGCCGATCGCCTGCCCGGTCGCCGCGACCGTGGGTCCGGTCACGGCCGACACCGTGAGATCCGGGCGAACGACTTTCAGCGGCCGGTCCGCGACCAAGACGTTGTTATCCCTGGTCACCTCCACCAGCGCGTTGGTGTCGTCGGCCACGGCCGCGATGTAGTAGTCACCGGTCGCCATGTCGGCCGGGATGGTCACGCTCGTGGTGGCCGTCCAGGCCATCCGCGCGCCCAGGCTGGCGGTGTGCGGCGTGCCGATCAGACGGCTCGTCGCGCGATCGAACTCCGGTGTGGGTGACAGATAGATGCCGGCCATGAACCCGGGCGCCGTCCACGCGGCCAGATTCCGGACCGTCGTCACGATCGGTACCACTCGTCCGGCGCCGGCCACGGCCGGGCCCGAGATCGCCGTCATCGCCAGATCCGGCGGGACCACGCTCAGCGGCGTCGCCACCACGCGGACGTTGTTGCCCTCGTCGCTCTCGATGACCGCGTCGCCGTCGTCGGCCACCACCACGGCGTAGAACATGCCGCCCGCCACGTCGGCCGGGATACCCACGGTGGTCGCCACGGTCATGCTGGTGCCGCCAGCCAGGCCGGTGAGCGCACGGCGCTGCAGCAGCCGGGCCGTGGCCGGGTCGAACGCCTGGGTCGGCGACAGATAGAAGCCCACGGCGAAGCCCGGCGGCGTGCTGGGCGTCACCCGATTCTGCACGACCGCCGAGACGGTGATGACCCGCGCCGCGGTTGCGCTGGCCGTCGCCGTGCCGATCGCGAGATCGGGTCGCACGACCATCAGCGGTTTGGCGCCCATGAACACGTTGTTCGCCTCGTCCGCCTCGAACACGGTCTCCCCGTCGTCGGCCATGGCGAACAGGAAGTAGGCACTGTCGGTGAGGTCGGCCGGAACCGTGACCATGGTGGCTCCCGCCGACACGCCCAGGGCGCCCAGGCTGGCAATGCTGCGCCGGCCCAGCAGGCGCGCCTCGTTACGGTCGAACGCCTGATTGGCCGAGAGGTAGAGCCCGACCGTGAAGGCGTGGGGGACGGCGGCTCGCCCCAGGTTGCGCACGGTCGTGCTGATCGAGATCTTCTGGCTCGTGCCCGCCTTGACTGGACCGGTCAACGCGGTGACGACGAGATCAGGCCGCGTGATGGTGATGGGCGCGATGGCGAGCCGAACGTTGTTGTCCTCGTTCAGCTCGGGCACCGTGTTCCCGTCGTCGGCCACCGCCACGAGCGTGCACACGCACTCGAAGAAGTCCTCCGGGATCGTCACCAGCGTCGCCGCGGTCGACACGGCGCCGCCATTGAGGCCCGCGACCGATCTCGAGCCGATGAGCCGCGCGTGGCCGGGATCGAACCCCGGGTCCGGAGTCAGGTAGAACCCGACGGTGAAGGGCCCAGCGCTGGCTGGCGCCGCGGCCTGGTTCCGGACCGTGCTCTGCACCGTGATGCGCTGGCCGGCGCCGGCCACCGCCGGGCCACTGAAGGTCGTCACGACGAGATCCGGGCTCCGCGAGAACCGGGCCGTGCACGTCCGGGGCGCCGTCATCGTCACCCGGCCATCCGCGCAGTCGGGGTCGCCCGTCCAGCCGGCGAAGTACGAATCGGCCTCGGGGCGCGGGTCGAGGGTCACGACGCTGCCCGTATCGAAGCTGGCCGAGCAGGCCGTGCCGCACTGGATGCCGGCCGGGTCGCTCACGACGGTGCCGCGGCCGCTGCCGATCAGGGTGACCGTCAGCCGGTGGCGCGGCTCGACGATGGTCATCGTGCTCGCCGAGTTGTTCCCGGTGACCGTATCGAACGTGGCCGCGGTGACCGTGGCCGTGTTCTGTACCATCCCGGCCAGCGTGGTCCGCGCCACCAGCGTGACCGTCGCGGAGGCCCCGTTGGCGATGCTTCCCAGATTGCACGTCACGGTCTGCGCGGCGGTACTGCAGGTGCCCTGGCTCGCCGCCGCGGAGACCGCGACCAGCGCCGAGGGGAGCGTATCGCTCACGACGACGCCGGTGGCCGTCCTCGGCCCGCGGTTCTCGACGCGGATCGTGAAGGTGACGGGGCTCTCCTGGGAGACAGGGTCCGGGGCGTCGCTCATCGTGATGGCCAGGTCCGCGGTATCACCGGAGGCCAGCGAGGACTCGATCAGGAACAGCTGCCCCTCGCTGGTCCGAAACGCCAGACCGTTGCCGCCCCAGCGGATCAGGCTCCGCGGATCACCGCGGACGCCGTCGACGGGCGCGGAGCCGATGAGGACCCGCGTCACGATGTCGAACGCGCGGAGCAGGGCGCCGTCGAAGAAGAAGACACGCCCGATGCCCGAGTCGGGCCTGACCGCCCCGGATGCGTTGGTGAAGGTGCCCAGCGACAGGCGGGCCTCGGGATCGATCACCTGGCCCGCCGTCGTGTACACCCGGTCGGCGTCGCCGATGAAGTCCCGCGAGAAGCCCAGGATCAGGTTCTCCGTGACGTCGACGACCCCCACCCCGTTCGCGTCGATCAGCATGCGGCGGAACCCGAACTCCGTCGTTTCGTTGTTGTAGCCGTATAACCGCGTCGGCGACACCTGCGAGAACTCGATCACGTTGGAGCCGGTGTGGCGTGCCGTCTCGAACACCCGCTTGACGCCGTTGTCGTAGACGGCCACGCCCGCGTGCCGTGGACTGAAGCCCGGGTTCTGCCGGGAGATGGCCACCGTGTTCGGAGCGCCGGGCATCACGGCCATGTCTTCCACGTAGTACGGACCGAAGAACGAGTCGCTCCCGAGCCCAAACTGCAGCCCGGCGGTCGCCGAGGCGACGTCGACGCGGCGCACGGCCGCCGCGCCGTCGAGGCTCACGTAGAGGAGCTGTCCATCGTCAGACAGGGCGAGCTTGCCGGGTTCGCTGCCGACGAAGACTGGCGGCCCGAGGGCGCCGGTCGCGGGATCGATCGCCACCACGCTGTTGCCGCCGGCCGGCGAGTCCCCCGGGAGGCTGGCGTAGATGCTACCGGTGGCGCGGTCGAGCACGAGGTCACCGGTCGCCAGATTGATGCGGCGGACCGCGTTCACCGTGGTGGCCGGAATGATCGTCGTGAGCAGGGTGGCGCTGTTGTTCGCGGTGTGCGGGTCCGTCGTGGTCGCGCTCACCGTGGCCGTGTTGGTCAGCGGCTGGGTGGCGGTCGCACGCACGATCACGTTCGCGATGACGATCGCACCCGGCGCGATGTCACCGAGAGCGCACATCACCGTGGCCGTCCCCGTGCACGTCCCCTGGCTGGCCGACGCGCTGACCAGCGCCACGCCAGCCGGCAGCTGGTCCTGGACCAGGACGTCGGTGGCCGAAGCGGGCCCGTTGTTCGTCACCGCGAGCGCGTAGGCGAACGGACGGTTCTGCGGTGCCGCCTCCGGTCCGATCACCGCGATGCCGACGTCGGCCTGGGCGCCCGCCACCAGCGACGTCCGGACGAGAAAAAGCTGGTTGCGATCGGTCCGGAAGGCCAGGCCATCGGAGCCCCAGCGGGTGAGGCTCCCGACCTCGCCGACCGCGGTCGGGACTTCCATCGCCCCCAGCAAGCGGAACGTGTCCACGTCCCAGGCGAGCAGCCGGCCGTCTGCCTCGAGCCCGAAGATGCGCCCGACGCCGGCGTCGGGTCGGATGGGCCCCGAGAAGGACCCGGCAAGATGGCCCACCAGCGTTCGCGCCTCGCCGTCGATCACCTGCCCGTTGCTGGCATACACGCGGCCCGCCGCGAAGGCGATATCGATACTGAATCCGCGCAAGGCGCTGTCGGTGACGTCCACGACGGTGACACCGGAGGCGTCGACGACCATGCGGCGAAAGCCGAACTCCGTCGACTCGGTGTTGTAGCCGTACAGGCGTGTCGCCGAGCCGAACTCGATGACGTTGGCGCCGGTGTGGCGTGGCGTCGTGGCCGGGCGTTGCACACCGTTGTCGTAGACCGCGACCCCGGCGTGCCGGGGGCTGATACCCGAGTTCTTCCGCGACACCGCGATCACGCCCGGGTTGTCGGGCACGACGGCCATGTCCTCCACCGAGTAGGCGCCGAAAAACGAGTCGTTACCCAGGAGAAAGGGAGGGTCCGCGGTCAGCGTGGCGAGGGTGATCCGCTGCACCGCCGTGCCGTTGGTGACGGCCACGTAAAGGTACTGGCCATTCGAGGAGAGCGCGAGCTTACCGGGGTTGGTGCCGACAGGCACCGCCGCCTCGATAGCCCCCGTGTCAGGGTTTATACGGACAACGTTGTTCGGACCCGACAGTGCGCTGGAGGGGATGCTCGCGTAGATCCGGTTCCCTGCGGGGTCGTAGACGAGGTCGCTCGTCTCGAGCCTGACCTCCCGGATGGCATCGGCGGTGGCAGCAGACGACCATGCCAGAACGGCAATCAGCAGGAGGAGGGACACCCTTGGGTGTGAAGCCATCATCCCGGCTCCTTCGGGAGCGGTCACGATGGAAATTGTGGCGCGCACTCTAGCAGAACCGGGGGCGCTCGGCTACGCCCGGCTCGCTGGTCGGGCTCGCCTTCGCTGCGACCTTGCGCGCAAGCGCCAACCCGTCGTCCACGTCGAACGGATAGTGGATACCGGCGTAGACGCGCGACTCCCCCGCCTGGTGCCCCATCGCGAAGACACCGGTATACTCGCGCCCGTGACCGCCGGCGTCGCGACGTACCTCGGTGGCCGCCTGCTCGGCGTCATCCCGATGCTGTTCCTCATGTCGCTGGTGGTCTTCGCGATCGTCTATCTCATCCCCGGAGATCCGGTCGACGCCATGCTGGGCCAGGACGCCGAGCGCTCGGCGCGCGAAGCGCTCCGACGCGAGCTCGGCCTCGACCAGCCGCTCTGGCGTCAGTACGTCGGCTGGCTGGGGCGCGTGGCGCAAGGCGATCTCGGCCGCTCGATCCGCGCGCAGCAGCCGGTGCGCGATCTCATCGCGGAGAAGCTTCCGGCCACGCTGCTCCTCACCACGAGCGCGGCCGTCATCGCGCTGCTCATCGCCTTCCCCGCCGGCGTGATCGCGGCGGTGAAGCGCAACACGGTCGTCGATCTCCTGGCCATGGTCGGTGCGCTGCTGGGCGTGTCGATCCCGAGCTTCTGGTCCGGGATCATGCTCATCATGATCTTCGCGCTGACGCTCGGCTGGCTGCCGGCCATCGGCTACGTGCGCATCACGACCGATCCGGTGGGGGCACTACGGTACCTGATCCTCCCCGCGCTGACGCTCGGCTCCGTGATGGCGGGCTCGGTGACGCGCCAGGTGCGCGCGCAGCTGTTGCAGGAGCTCGGCCGCGACTACGTGCGCACCGCGCGCAGCAAGGGCCTGCGCGAGGCCGGCGTGATCGTGCGGCATGCGCTGCGCAACTCGCTGATCCCGGCCGTCACCGTGCTCGGCGTGCAGTTCAGCGTGCTGCTGGGCGGCGCCGTCATCACCGAGCAGATCTTCGCGTGGCCGGGCGTGGGCCAGCTGGCGGTGAACGCCATCGTCAACCGCGACTATCCGGTGCTCCAGGGCGTGATCCTCACCGTCGCCCTGCTCGTCACCCTGGTGAACCTGGCCGTCGACGCGCTCTATGTCGTCCTCGACCCTCGCCTCCGCCTCTCCTGAGGCGCCGCCGGCGAAGGAGGCGCCCCGCCATCGGGCGCTCGTCCGGCTGGTGCGCAGCCGTCTGGCGCTGATCGGCCTGGCGATCGTCGGCCTCACGATCCTCGTCGGCCTCGTCGCTCCGCTCGTCGTCCGGGCGGATCCCGTCGCGATGGACTTCGGCGCGCTGCTCAAGGGCCCGAGCGCGGCCCATCCGCTGGGGACCGATCAGTTCGGACGCGACGTGCTGGCGCGGCTGGTGTGGGGCGCGCGCCTGTCGGTCCGCATCGGGGCGCTCGCGGTGGCGCTCGCGCTGGTCGTCGGGGTCCCGATCGGCGCGCTCTCGGGCTACGCGGGCGGCGCCATCGACAATGTGCTCATGCGCTGCATGGACGCGTTGCTCGCCTTCCCCGCCCTGCTGCTCGCGCTCGGGCTCGTCGCGATCATGGGGCCCGGCAGCACCAGCGTCACGCTGGCGATTGGCATCGTCTACACACCCGGCGTCGCCCGGCTCACGCGGGGGGTGGTGCTGGCGGAGCGGCCGCAGGAATACGTCCAGGCGGCGCACGCGCTGGGGCAGCGCGATCGCTGGGTGCTGGCGCGTCACATCATGCCGAACTGCGTCTCCGCCCTGCTCGTCCAGGCCAGCGTGAACTTCGCCAACGCGATGGTCATCGAGGCCGGCCTCTCGTTCCTCGGCATCGGCACTCCGCCTCCCACCCCCAGCTGGGGCCTGATGCTCAACGAGGCACGCGCCTTCATGACGAGCGCCAAGCACGTGGCCATCGCGCCCGGCGTGGCGATCTCGCTGGCCGTCCTCGGCTGGAACCTGCTGGGCGACGGGCTACGCGACGCGCTCGACCCTCGGCTGACGGAGTGATCTGAAGCAGCTGGGTAGGCCTTTGGGGCAATTGACAACCCGGAGTGCCGGGCCGACCATCCAGGCTCAATAGGTCCCGGAGCACGGTGGAGAAGGCCTCTGCGGCGACAAGCGCTGATCGCGGCTGTCACACTCGCCACCATCTTTGTGTGCGAGACCGCGGCCCAGGCGACCGTCGTGAGTGACTGGAACGCCGCCGCGCTCGCCGAAGTCCGCCTGAGCCGAGCGCTGCGGAACGGGCCGCCGATCGTCGCGCGGGCCCTGGCGATCGCCCACACGTGCATGTACGACGCGTGGGCCGCGTACGACGACGTCGCCGTCGGCACCACCGATACCGCGGGCAGCCGGCGGCGTCGCGCCGAGGAACGTACTGACGCCAACAAGGCCGAGGCGATCAGCTTTGCCGCCTATCGTTGCCTGGGCAACCTGTACCCCGACGGCTCGCTGCTGCCGCCGCTCGCCCAGCCGAGCGTGCGGCTGCAAGCGATGCTGGAGCACCTGGGCTACCGCGTCGACGAGGCGTGCACGACCGATGACGAGTGCCGGGCCGCCGACCCGACCACGGCCGCCGGCATCGGCAGCCTCGCCGCCCAGGCGGTCATCGATGCCCGCCGCCACGACGGCTCGAACCAGTACGGTGATCTCCCGCCGGCGCCGTGTCCGGTGTTCACACCGTGGCCGCACCCCTGCGCGGCGGCCGTCTATGGACAGACGTCGACGAGCCCCGGCCGGACCGGCGCGTATGCCGAGTACCTGGCGGACGGCTACACGCCGTACGTACCGGTCAACCCGCTGATGGGATATTGCAACGCGCTGGTCGAGGTCTGCGAGCGGCAGGACGTCGCGGACCCGAATCACTGGCAGCCGCTGATCTTCAGCAACGGCCAGGCGTGCCTGGACTCCAGGGCCGGGACCGAGGAGACGTGTCCGGGTATTCAGTCCTTCATTGCCCCGCACTGGGGACGGGTCACCCCGTTCGCGCTGAGCTCGGCGAGCCAGTTCGACGACGTGGCGATCATCCCGTCTCCGGACTACCTGAAGAACTCCGGCCGCTATCAGGACGACGTCAGCGACATGATCCGGTTCAGCCGGATCCTGGATACCCGGCGCAAGCTGATCGTCGAGTACTGGGCGGACGGGCCGTCGTCCGAGCTGCCACCGGGACACTGGGGCCTCTTCGCGCAGTTCGTCTCCGAGCGCGACGCTCACACGATCGATCAGGACGTCAAGATGTTCTTCGCGATGCACAACGCCTCGTTCGACGCCGGCATCGTGGCCTGGCACATCAAGCGGAAGTACAACGGGGTGCGGCCGATCACGGCGGTGCGGTATGCGAAGCAGGGGCAGACGATCACGGCGTGGGGTGGCCCGGGGCGGCCCGTCGAGCGCATCCCGGGCGAGAAATGGTCACCGTACAACCCGGGGACCAACCTGACCCCCGCGTTTCCCGGCTACTTCTCCGGTCACTCGGTGTTCTCGCGGTCGAGCGCCACCGTCCTGGCGCTGTTCACGGGGGACGACCGCTTCGGCTTCTCGACCATCCTGCCCCCGAACTTCGGCCGCGTGGAGCCCGGCATTCCCACCGAGCCGACCACGTTCTCCTACGCGACGTTCAGCGACGCGGCGGAGGAAGCGGGACTGTCACGGCTCTATGGCGGCATCCACTTCCCCGACGACAACGCGACGGCGCAGCAGGTTGGCTACCGCATCGGCCTGCAGGCGTGGGCGAAGGCGTTGACGTACTTCAACGGGACGCCGTCGCCAGCACTTCGCTGACGACCCGCCCCACCTCTTCCATCGTGAAGGGCTTGAGCAGGAATGGCCGCCGGGCCTCGTCGAGGAACACCTGGGTCTCGGCGCTCATGATGTCACCGGTCATGAAGACGACACGGCCGGCGAGCCGCGGATCGGGAGCCAGTGCCCGCTCCCACACCGCGCGGCCGTCCACGTCCGGCAGCCGCAGGTCGAGCATCACGAGGTCCCAGCTGCGCTCACGCAGCCGGCCCAGCGCTTCGTAGCCCGTCCTCGCCCCGACCACGCGATGTCCGAGACCGTGGAGGACCTCGGTCAGGGCCTCCCGCAGTGGCTCCTCGTCCTCGACCACCAGAACGTTGCCGTGGGCCTCTGCCGCCACGAGGGGCCGCGGCGGCGCCGGCGCCGAGGCCTCGGCGTGCTCCCCGACGGGCAGCTGCACGATGAAGCGAGCGCCGGCGCCCGGCAGGTTCTCGGCATATAGATGCCCGCTGTGCGACTCGACAATGCCGATGGCCAGGCTCAGGCCAAGTCCGGTCCCGGCACCAGTGACCTTGGTGGTGAAGAACGGATCGAAGATTCGCCCCAGGTGCTCGGGCGGAATACCGGGCCCGTCGTCGTCGATCAACACGACGACCTCGGATCCCCGCTGCCCGGATGTCACGGTCAGGACGCCGTGGCCCCTGGCGGTCTTCATGGCGTGGATCGCGTTGCTGAACAGGTTCAGAAGGACCTGCTGCAGCTGATGCGGGTCGGCCCAGATCTCCGGGATCGCGGTCAGGGCGGTCACGACGCGAATCTTGTTCAGCTCGAGCTGCGAGGTCTGCAGGCTCAGCGTCGAGTGGACGACCTGATTGAGGTCCACGCGCCGCCGCTCGGGAGGCTGTCGGCGAGCGAAGGCGAGCAGGTCACGAATGATCCGTGACGCCCTCACGCACGCGGTCTCCATGACCTCCATGCGCCGGGCCAGCGCGTCGTCCATGACCGCGGTGCGTCGAACGAGCTGGATCGACAGCCGGATCGTCGACAGCGGATTGTTGAGCTCGTGGGCTACGCCCGAGAGCAGCGTGCCGAGCGCCTTGAGCTTGTCGGCCTGCATGAGCTGGGACTGCGTTTCTTGAAGACGCTGCAGGTTGTTGCGGAGCTCAGCGTGAACGCGGATCTTGTCGAGCGCCACCGTCAGGTGATGGGCGAGGCTCGTGAGCACGCGTCGATCCTCGTCCTCGAAGCGCCGGGGTTCTCGATTGCCTGCGACCAGCACGCCGACCGGTCGCTCGTGACCGCCGAGCCGCGCCATGATCATCGAGCGCATGCCGAGCGTGTCGACATCGCCCGCGCCGGCGGCGCTCTGGTACCGTGCAGTGTCCTCGATCTCCAGCGTTTCCTTGCTGTCGAGGACGGATCGCACGAACAGTTCGACGCCGGCATCCGTCTCCGCGACCCCAGTTCGCCCGTTCACCGCGGCCGCCAGCCGTAGACGGCGACTGCTGCCGACCAGGAACAACGCAACGCCGTCGGAACGCAGGAGCTGTCTGGTCGTCTCGACCGCATCGTCCAGGATATCCTGCTCGCTCGCCGCCTCCAGCAGCCGCCGGCCGTAGCCCTGCAGGGCGGCATCGTGCCCGAGCGTGGTCACCAGCGCCTGGCTCGCCTCGTGGAGCTGCTCCAGGTCTCGCACGCGACTTCGTGCCTCACGATAGAGCCACGCCTGCTCGCGAAGCAGGGCGACGAAGATCACGCCGACACCGAACGGACGCGCCAGGCCTCCCACGTACCAGCTCACACCGTACCGGTAGGGGAACAGAAGGAAGCCGACGAGCCCGAGCACCCAGACGAATGCGGCCAGCGCCAGGAGGTTCACGAATCCGTGCGGCGCCCGGGCCTCGCTCGGCCCACGTTGCCAGGCCAACAGCGCCCACACCGCCACGACCCCATTGACGAGCCCCGCGGTCCACACGGCGAACGGCGTGAGCCGTCCCGGCATCACCAGCGACGGGAGGAGTGGAGTCACGAGGCGGACCACGACCATGATGACGGCGCTCAGCAAGACGCAGCCCAGGATCACCATCGTCCGGTCGCGCTCGGTCAGCGGGAACTGGCGAGCCTCGTACTGCATGCCGAGTGCGACGCCGGTCAGGGCGACGAGGTAGCTCGAGAAGAAGAGGTACGGAGCGATCCCCGGATTCACACCCGGGGCGAACGGGTAGTCCGGCTGCATCAAGATGTGGCCGGTGGCCAGGAGCGCGGCCAGGAACAGCGACGTTCCCAGTGCCGCCGACTGAAAATCCTGGCGGATCCGCTGACGTTCCCGGCACAGATACGCGATCCCGGTGGCCACGAGCACGAACGGGATATCGAAGAGGGGGACGGCATAGGGAATCGGGAACCGATAGGGAGTCAGGACGGACGTGAACAGCAGCAGCGCCTCGTACGCGAGCCCGACGGCCGCGACGAGCACGAGCAGGAGCGGCACGCGCTGTCCGACACTGTCTCTGTTCATCACGTCCAGCGACGACCGAGGAGTAGCGCCGCGACCGGAAGCGGTCAAGTCAAAACTACACCCTCAGCTTGACAGTACCCCCCGCCCGTGGAACCTTCGGCCGCAATCGGTGGCCAGCGGCCGCTTCCGGCGCCCGCTGAGCCCTGAAGAAACAGGAGGTCGACCACTCATCGAACACACCGCTTAACCCTCACAGGAGTGGATGCACATGAAATTCATGCTGTTCGTACTGCCGACGGTGCCGGGCACGCTGGACGACCGCAAGCGCCTGCGCCCCATCGGGCGCAACAACGAGCGCTATCAGCAGATGCTCGAGGAGCTACGCAACCTGGCGGTCTTCGCCGACGACGCGGGCTTCGACGTCTTCGCCACCACCGAGCATCACTTCCATTCGGAGGGCTACGAAACCTCGGTGGCGCCGCTGCTGCTCTACGCCGACCTGGCGGCGCGCACCAAGCGGATCAAGTTCTCGCCGCTCGGCCTGGTGCTGCCGTCGTGGGATCCCATCCGCGCGGCGGAGGAGCTGGCCGTTCTCGACCATCTGACGAAGGGCCGAATCTACGCGGGGTTCGCGCGTGGCTATCAGGACCGGTGGGTCAACGTGCTCGGCCAGCAGTATCACGTCACGGGCGCGCCGATGGACGGCTCGACCATCGACAAGCACAACCGCAAGGTCTACGAGGAGACGGTCAAGGTCATCAAGAAGGCGTGGACCGAGGAGGCCTGGGATTACGACGGCGAGTACTACCAGGTGCCGTTCCCGTACAAGGAGGGCATCCGGCGGTGGCCCGTGGCGGAGTGGACGCGCACGTACGGCGCGCCCGGTGAGATCGACGACGAGGGCGTCATCCGCAAGATCTGCGTCGTGCCCAAGCCGTACCAGCAGCCGCATCCGCCCATGTTCCAGCCGTTCTCGGTGAGCGAATCAACCATCCGCTACACCGCGCAGTCCGGCATCGTGCCCTGGATCCTGGTGGCCAACCCGCCCGACTTCCAGCGCCTGTGCCGGGTCTATCAGGAAGAGGCGGCGGCCGCCGGACGCAAGCTCGGCCTGGGCGAGAGCGTCGGCGCGTTCCGGGCGGTCCACTTCGGCAAGACCGAGGCGGAAGCCGTCAAGCTGCTGCGCGAAACCAACTACGCCGGCTTCCAGAGCTACTTCGGCGGCTTCGGCTTCTGGGAGGCGTTCCGCACGGCCGAAGATGCCGCCAAGTATCCGCTGGAGCCCTACACCGCGCTGCCGCCGTCGGAGTGGACGGTCGACCGCATGCGCAAGGTCAAGTACGGCCTGGCCGGCACGGTGGACCAGATCAAGGCCGAGATCGCCTCGCTGAAGAAGATCGGCGGTGACGGCGATCTCGAATGGTTCGGCTGGTTCTTCGATCAGGGCTTCATGCCCTGGGAGGAGGAGATGCGTCAGATCGAGCTGTTCGCCAAGCACATCATTCCGGAGTTCCGCTAGCCGATAGAACGATCAACGCGCGGCCGGGCGCTTCTTCATCTCTGGAAGCGTCCGGCCAGCCGCGCCGCCGAAGCGGCTCGACGCTTCGCCCTTCTCCGCCACTCGGCTCGCCGGGCCGCGTCGCGACGGGGGTCGACCGGCAGGGAGTCCGCGCTGATCTCCCGGTCCTCGCAGCGGAAAACAGCCGCTTCCATCATGTTGCCGAGCTCGCGGACGTTGCCGGGCCACACGTACTCGGCGAGCGTATCCCGGGCCGCCGGGGTGAGGACCATCAGGGGCTTGTCGCACGCACGGCAGGCCTCAGCGACGAAGTGATCGGCGAGGAGCTGGATGTCGTCGCGTCGCACGCGCAGTGGCGGCATCCTGATGATCACCGGGTTGAGATGCGCGCGGAGCTTCTCGACCATCCGCTTTTCGATCAGAGCGTACGGGTCGTGGCACGAGGCGATCGTCCAGGCGTGCGTCTCGCGGGGCTGGGTATCGCCGAGGCGTCGTACCGAGCCGGTTTCGACGACCCGACGGATCTTCCGCAGCATCCCGGCGCCCAGCTCTCCGATCTGGTCGAGGTACAGCGTGCCGCCGTGAGCGTCCTCCCACACTCCCGACTTCTCGGTCGGGTGAGTGGAGGCACCCTTTGCCCAGCCCCACAGCTCCCCGTCCGTTGTCTCCCTTGGGATGGCGGGGACGTGGATGTCCAGGAACGGCCCGTTGCTGCGGGGTCCCGCGGCGTGGATGACCTGCGCCGCGAGATCCTTGCCGGCCCCCGTCTCCCCCAGCAGAAGCACCAGCGGCGGGCGTGACAGGCCGGCCATGCGATCGAGGAGAGCGCGAAGCGAATCGCGGAGCGCGACGACGGCCGGGCTCTCCCCGATGATCGCGTCGAACGGCGACGGCCGTGCCGCCGCGGTCTCCGCCGGGGCGACGGCGCTGCTGCTCGCGGCCGGCGTCGCGGCCCAGGCCGGTCGCCCGACCGCCGCGGCGCCGAATGCCGCAGCGCCGCCGAGCAACAGCTCGCGCCGCGTCATCATCGCGCGGCGCCCTACGCGCCCTTGACCGCCACCAGCTCCACCTCGAAGATCAGCGTCGCGCCCGGTGGGATGACGCCGCCGGCGCCCCGGTCACCGTAGCCCAGATGAGCCGGGATGATCAGCTTTCGCTTTCCACCGACCTTCATCGTGCCGACACCTTCGTCCCAGCCCTTGATCACCCGCCCGCGCCCGATGGGAAACTCCAGCGGCTGGCCGCGATCGTGGGAGGAATCGAACTTCGTGCCGCTCTTGAGCCAGCCGGTGTAGTGCACGCTCACGGTGTCGCCCGTCTTGGGCCGGGCGCCCGTGCCTTCGACGATCTCCACGTAGCCGAGACCGGTAGCGGTCTCGATGACCTGCTCGTCCATGGTCGCTCGCCTCCTTTTGGTGGCTGCGACCACACTATACGACGCCGGGCCTAGTCCTTGAGGTTGTCCGAGTCGGACTCCGGGCCAGGCTGGGCTTCCTCGATCGCCCGCGACAGGGCTTGCGGCGGGATGCCGAGCAGATCGAGCCACGGCTGGCCATTCCCAATGGTCGGACCGCCCTTCGGATTCGGTCGATAGACCGGCATCACTCCCGGCGCCGGGCGCGCCGGCGGAGCGACGGCCACCGCCCCTGGCGCCGATGTCTCGGACTCCGGGGCCGAGCCGAAGAGAATGCGAATGACCTCGTCGCCGCGGCGGAGGACCACGACGTCCTCGCGGATCTGCTCGATACGACTGCCGTCGATGACGTCGCCCACCGCGTACGCGCCGAGCGCGCCGGTCGTCGGATCCTCGAAGTAGGCGCGTCCCTCCCCGCTCGGCGTGATCACGATGCCGCGCAGGACCGGTTGTGAGGTCTGCGCGAGGGACGGTTGCACCCAGGCACACGTGAGGCTTAGCAGGACGGCGAGCAGGCCAACCAGTCGCATATGTCCACTCCACACAGCGTCGTCAGAGTAGAGCCGCATTCCGCGCGCGGTCAAGCGGAAGCGCGTTCTCAGATCTGAGATCCACGTTGTAAAAAACGCTTGGCGTCAGAAAAGTTTTCTCTATTGACTCGCGGGGCGCGGGGTTCGATTCTCTGCACGCCGTCGCAGAACGTTCGGGGCGATTCCGACGGGAGTGAGACAACGATGCTATCCCGAGGCCGTGCCCTCGCAGTCGTTGCCATCGTCCTGGTGAGCGCCCTGACGTTTGCCGTGAGCCGCGCCGTGACCACCTCGCCCCCGCCCGTCATCGGCGTCACCGCCAAGCCCGCGCCGCGTCCCGCCCGACCTCCGCTCACGCCTGCGGAGGAAACGTACATGCGCGCGATGTTGCCGATCCACGGCGACGTCCAGCGCAGCGTGATGCGGGCGAGCCTCGGGCAGATCCTCTACAAGACCAACGATCTCAGCCGCGACGAGCTGAAAGCGCGCCTGGAGCAGGCGCTGGTGACCTATCGCGGCGCCGAGACGCGCATACGCGCGCTGCAGCCGCCGGAGTCACTGCGCAAGGACCACGAGCGATATCTCGTCGCGGTCCGGCTCTTCCAGGAGTCCGCGGTGGAAGCCAACAAGATGTTCGCGGACGGCCGCGAGGATCATCTGCTCGCGGCCTATCCGAAGAGTCAGGAAGGTAGCGACAAGATCAGAGAAGTCGGGGGCAAGTTCTGGCCGAACGAGTTCCCGCCCAACTGAGAAAGGAGGCTTCTTCGGGACGCGCGATAGGGGCACCGTAGTGCACCGGTCGAGCGAGCGGGTGTCAGGAGGCTCTAGATGTCGCGAACACCGATGCGGGTCGTGATGATGTCGATCTTCTTCTTCGTCGTCGGCGGGCTTGGCTCCGTCGATGTCCTTCAGGCCAAGCCCAACAACCAGCGGCCGCCGCAGGTTCTGCCGAGCGGCTTCGAAAGCACGGACAGTCTCCTCCGCGACGTGGAGCGCGCCGAGCGGGCGCCGCTTCATTCGGCGTGGATCGTCGAGAGCAGTCGGTTCACGGGCGTGCCGTTCGGCGGATTCCAGCCGGACAAGGCCGGTCTCAACACCACGGTCGACCTGCCGGTCAACGTGGGCATCATCGAGGACCCAGCCGGCAACCTGACGCTGTACGACACCGGCTGGAAGCAGCTGGCCTACATCTTCGACTGGAACACCTCCTGCTGCTGGAAGGGTCTTCGCGATCAGATGACCGCTATCGGGCTCAACCCCGACAAGGTCGTCCGGATCGTA
>Ga0134123_10001245_pt1 | contig 16727 bp, 13 predicted proteins | sample KB303_FD_96460 | JGI IMG/M metagenome (GOLD analysis project Ga0134123, IMG submission 96460) | Terrestrial soil microbial communities without Nitrogen fertilizer from Kellogg Biological Station, Michigan, USA - KB3-0-3 | ecosystem: Environmental > Terrestrial > Soil > Unclassified ...
CAGGCCGCCGCACGCCGCGCCGCTGCCGCCCGCGCCGCCGGTGCCGCCGCCCGCGCCGCCGGTGCTGCCGCCCGCGCCGCCGGTGCTGCCGCCCGCGCCGCCGGTGCTGCCGCCCGCGCCGCCGGTGCTGCCGCCCGCGCCGCCGGTCATCGCGCCACCCGTTCCCCCCGTTGCGCCGCCGGTGCCGCCGCCGCCGCTCCCGCCGGTGCTGCCGCCGGTCCCGCCCGAAGCGCTCGCGTCGGTCCCCTCGCCCGAGCCCCCGGTGGCCGCGCCATCCGCGGAGGAGCCGTTCGAGCCGCAGCCGATGCCAAATGCCCCACACACCAGAACACCGACGACGAGGGATGCGCGCATGGGCCCCGGCGGACGCAAACCTCGTGCCGCGGCGGCGGCCCGTGTTTCCGCGAGATGGCGCGGGCGCGCTCTCAGAATCCTGACGAGGCGGGGGCGCTCACCGGCGCCCGCTGTCCTTGGCGAGCGGGAACACGATGCGGTGGAAGTAGACCGCCCCGCCCACTGGCAACGCCGGCAGCGGAGCGGCCAACACCGAGCCGGCGATGGCCTCCTCCAGGCACTTGCCGAGCGGCGTCCCCGCCAGCTCGTCGCCGTAGCTGGCAAGGACCCGCCCCAGCTCGCCGGCTTCGTTCGGCTCGCCGGTCTTGGGCAGGTGGAGCTTCACCGACAGGGTGCCGCGCGCGGGGAAGCGCGCCTCGCAGTCGGCGGCCGCCCGGCCGGCCATGAAGCGCTTGACCAGGTCCTTGAGGAAGCCGAGCCCGTCGGCCCGCCGCTCGGGGGCCATCACGAAGTAGATCGCCTGACTGTAGAGCGCCCCGTCCGCCATCGCGCGAAACGCGGGCACGTCGTAGAGCTGGTGGCTCCAGTCGAGGGGACCCTTCTCCCAGCGTGCCCGGCAGACCAGCGCGCGGCACTCGAGCTCGAGCCCGGTGCTGGTGGCGTCGGGGAACTTGCTGGCGATGACCGCGCGCAGCTCGTCGGTCAGCTTGGGCGCGGGGGCCCCCCTGGCGAAGCGCTCGTCGGGAGACAGGTGTGCTTGCTGGTCGTCCTTCGCCCGCTGGATCTGCGCGCGCAGCGCCTTCACCTCGGCCGCGCAGCCCCCGGCGTTGCCCGGCAGGGGCGTGGTCTCGACGGCGGGGGGCTCGGAACGGAGCGTCGCCGGAACGCGCTTGCCCGACGGCGCCGCCAGGGCGATGAACACGTCGCGCTGGGAGACGCCGGCGCCCGACAGCGGATCCTTGCCCGGTGTCCCCGCGTGAAACTCGATGCCGGCCACGCGCTCGCCAAGCTCCTCGTCGCTCTGCAGCCCCTTCATCCATCCGTTGACCCGCCGCTCGTCCTCCTTCGTCAGCGCGACCTTCAAGCGGCAGGCCCAGGTCCGGCACTCGAGGGTGTGGGCAGGCGCCGCGCTCCCCCCGAGCAGGCGGTCCACCGCGGGCGCGAGCGCGGCCGCGGCCATCGGGTTGGCGTTGCCCAGGGCGAACTGCTCGTGCGGTGACAGCCGCTTGCGCCGTTCGACCTCGGCCGTCGCGCCCTCGGCGCGCAGGCGGCGGACCTCGGCCTGGCAGGCGGCCAGCTCGCCCCCGTTCGGGGCCAGGGCCAGGGTGAGCGCGAGGGCGGTGAGCATAGCGGACCTACGGGTGCGCGTTCATGAGCTGCCAGATCATCAGGAACGCGAAGATGAGCACGCCCCAGAGCACCAGCGTCTTCACCGGCAGGCCGGGGCTGCGCTGGATCTTCACCTGCGGCGTCACCAGCGCCCGCACGCGCTCGACGTCGGCGGGGGTGAAGGCGCGCTTGGGGACGATGTTGGCCACGCCGGGAGCGGTGTAAAGGAGGAAGGCGGTGGAGGTCTCCTGCACGCGCTGGATGGTGCGGTAGGCGAAGCTGGCGGTGGCGCCCGAGGCGCGGATGGTGACGCCCTCGGCGTCGAAGCGATAGAAGACCCGCGCGTCGCCGGCGCGCACCAGCGACTGCAGCAAGCGGCGGGCATTCAGGCGGGGCACGTAGAACAGCACCGCCGCGAAGGCCGTCATCATGCCGAAGCCGGGCAGCACCTCGGTCCAGCGGATGGGCCCCTTCGCCGAGGAGACCAGGGCAAGGGCCAGCAGCACGCCGAGGGCCACGTAGCCCCAGCGCAGGCGGGTCCACCAGGACATCTGGGTGAGCGGGCGCTCGAGGTCGCCCTGCTCGAGCTCGATCTCGCCGTTGACGATCGTCTCCTCCATGCCGGCGTCAGCTCCAGTTGTTGCAGAGCTCGTGGGTCGCCATCCGGGCGCTCTGCGCCTCGAGCGACTCGACGGTGATCGGCTGTTCGGGGACGACCTCGAAGGGATCGAAGCCGCCCTTCCAGCCGACCTGGTCCTTGCAGCGGACCCGGGCGAAGTTGAAGCCGGGGTGGAGCGAGCCGGCGTTGAGGATCATCAGGTCGCCCAGCTCTTTCGTCGCCTGGGCGTCGAGGTCCTGCGCGTACAGGACGAAGAGCGACGACAGCCCGCGCAGGGTCTCCCTCATGGGCTTGTCGGTGTACTGTCCGTTGCCGTCGGCGTCGTCGAAGACGGCGAAGCCGCCCACCGCCAGCTTGCCGTGGCCCAGGATGCGGGCCCGGTCGGCGGGCCAGCAGCGGGTGTCGGGCGGGTCGTGGTCGGTGCAGCTGGGGAGCGCGCGCAGGTCGTCGAAGTCCACCCAGTAGTGTTGCGGCGGCTGGACGGTGAACGAGAACTTGGCCGGCAGGGCCGCCGGCACCGCGGTTCCTCCACCGCCCAGGGCCTGGTCGCCCATCCCCTCGTCGTAGATCCAGATGAGCGACAGCAGCGGGGGCTGGGCGGAACCGGGCGAGAGGGAGGTGACGGTGCCGCCGACCTCCATCGGTCCGCTGGCACCCGGGCCCTGGTCGCAGCCGAGCGCGAGCAGCGCCGACAAGGACAGTCCCACCGCGATGCGCATGACCCTTACGGTAGCGCCATTGCGACGCGCTGAGCAAGTGCGGGTTACCGAAAACGATTCCGTCGAACGGTTTCTCGCGTTCGCGCCAAGAGACCTGGAAAGACCGCCCCTCGCACGCCTCATCTGACCAGGAGAACCACCGAATGCTACGTCTGATCGCGTCCTCGACCCTCGCCCTTGGCCTCCTCTCCCTCGCCTGCAGCAGCTCGACCCCTCCGCGCAACAGCGGGGGCGACACCGGCGGGTCCGGGGAGGAGACCGGCGGCAGCGGCGGCAGCGGCGGCAACAAGCCGAGCGGCATGGGCGGGAGCACCGGCGGGAGCACGGGCGGCAGCACCGGCGGGAATACCGGCGGCAGCACGGGCGGATCCGGAGGAAGCGACACGGGCGGCGCGGGCGGCATGTCGATGGCGGACGCCTCGATGTCGGTCGACTCGTCGGCCGACGCCAAGGCCAACACCGGCGACGGCGGCGTCGTGCTGGGCGGCGAGGTTCAGGCCGGCAAGCCCTGGATCCATCTGTGCCCCAAGGCCTGGAACCAGCAGCAGTGCTGCGAGCTCCTCTGCCAGTGCCTGGACGCCTACTGCCAGTCCTCGCCGCTGGACAAGCCGCGCATCGCCGGCTGCATGCCCATGTGCATGAAGCTCACCGACTTCCGGGCGCGGTGCCAGGTCTACCACTGCTTCGAGTCGCAGAGCCCCACCGCCACCAAGGATCACGACTCGCACTGCGGGCACGCCAGCGGCCGCGTCGGCGGCGGCAGCTGCACCATCATCCAGAACCAGCCGTAGCTCCTCGTAACCGAGATCTCGGTGAATCGTCACCGAGGCGCGTGAGCGGACGTCCTAGAAGTCGCGGACGAAGGGAGTCCGCTCATGAAGGATGTTCGTCCTCGCTCTTGCCTCGCCCTATTGCTGCTGGCCGCCTGCCAGGCCCAAGGTCCCGACCTCGATTCCAGCGACACCGGGCGCATCGAGGTGGCGCTGACGGCGGCGCCCGCCGACGCCGCCTGCCTCAAGCTGACCGTCGCGGGCAGCCGCACGGTGACCAAGTCGGTCGGCCTCACCGCCGGTCAGTCGACGGTGTTCAGCCAGGACAAGCTGCCCATCGGCATCGCCACGGTCGACGGCGCCGCCTACGGCACCGCCTGCGCGGCGGTCACGCCCGCCAGCACCCCGCTCTACGCCTCCGAGGCGCCGGTGAGCGTGCGCATCGAGCCGGTGGCGGTGGTGAAGGTGATCCTCAAGCTGGTGCGCAACGGCCAGATCCAGGTGTCGGTCGACTTCGAGCTGCCCCCCTGGGTCTCCGATTCGAAGGCGCCCTTCGACCTGGCCGTCTTCGGCGACACGCCCTACGGCGCCACCCAGATCGCGGATGCGCCCAACTTCATCGCCAGCCTGGACAAGGATCCGACCATCGTCGAGTCGGTCCACCTCGGAGACATCAAGAACGGCAGCAGCCGCTGCGACGACTCGTACTTCAAGTTCGTCTTCGACAGCTTCAGCGCCCTCAAGAAGCCGTTCCTCTACACCCCGGGCGACAACGAGTGGACCGATTGCCACCGCGCCAACAACGGCGCCTACAACCCGCTCGAGCGCCTGGCCGCCATCCGCACCCTGTTCTACCCGCTGCCCGGCCAGTCGCTGGGGCAGGCCAAGCGCCAGGTGCTGACCCAGGCCTCGTTCGCGGGCTTCGAGACCTTCGTCGAGAACCAGCTTTGGGTCGAGGGCGCCGCCACCTTCGCCATGGTCCACGTCGTCGGCAGCAACAACAGCCTCCTGCCCTGGTTCACCGACGACACCACCGGCACCAAGATGGATGATCCGGCCGCGCGCACCGGCGAGGAGCAGGCGCGCAACGCCGCCAACCTGGCCTGGCTGGACCGCGCCTTCGCCACCGCCAAGCTCTACGGCAGCGCCGCGGTGGTGCTGATGATGCAGGCCGATATGTGGGACGCCGGTCCCAGCGACGGCTTCAACGACACCGTCCAGCGCATCGCCGCGCTGGCGCTGGCCTCGGGCAAGCCGGTGCTGCTCTTGCAGGGTGACTCCCACGTCTTCAAGGTGGACAACCCCCTGGCCTCGGGCGATGCCGTGCACGGGGTGTCGACGCCGGTCCCCAACCTCACCCGCATCGTGGTCCAGGGCTCGACCACCGCGCCGCTCTCCGAGTGGGTGAAGCTGCACATCGACGCGGCGGCCAGCCCGCCCTTCTCTTGGACGCGCGTCACGCATTAGTTCGTAGGACCCGCGTGCTCGGGCGGGCGAGGGCGACTAGAATGGCCGACCCGCGCTGCCCATGCCCCTCATCACGCCCGAGCTCGCCCGGTTCCTGGAAGGCCCGAACTCCATCATCGTCGCCACGCAGGACGGGCAGCGAATGCCCGAGTGCGCGCGCGGCCTGCTGCTCCGCTGCCCAGGCGGCGACGACGTCACCCTCTGGCTGCCGGCCGCGGTCGCGGCGCGCACGGCCGCGAACCTGGCCGTCGAGCCCCGCATCGCCGTGGCGGCGGAGCTGCCCTCGGCCCACGTCACCCGGCAGCTGAAGGGGATCGCCACCCGGGTGCTGACGGCGCCCGATCAGCGGCGCGCGCTCCTCGACGAGGGCTGGGAGGCCTTCGTGCAGCAGTGCGGGACGGTGGGCCTGCCCCGGCGCCTGCTCGACCGGGTGGTGCGCTGGCCGGTCACCGAGATCCACATCCGGGTGAACGCGGTCTTCGACCAGACGCCCGGTCCGGGCGCGGGCGAGCCGCTGGGGGGCGCGGCGTGACCCCGTCGCTGCCGGCGCTCGCCCGCTGCTTCCAGGGCCTGATCCCCGCGGCCATCGCCACCTGCGCGGCCGACGGCACCCCCAACATCACCTTCATCAGCCAGGTCCACTACGTCGATCCCACGCACGTGGCGCTGAGCCACCAGTTCTTCAACAAGACCAAGCGCAACGTCGCCCAGAACCCCCACGCCTGCGTCGAGGTGATGGACCCGCTCACCTTCGAGGCCTGGAAGCTGCGCGTGCGCTTCTCGCGCAGCGAGAGCGCGGGGCCCCTCTTCGAGGCCATGGATCTGCGCATCCAGGCCATCGCCTCGGTGACGGGGATGGGCGGCGTCTTCAAGCTGATCGGCGCCGACGTCTACGAGGTGCTGTCGATCGAGCGCGTGGACGGCTTCCTCGCCGGCGCGCCGGCTCCGGCCGAGGGGCCCGAGTTCTCGCTGCGGCAGATCCTGGGGGTGCAGATCGTCTCCCAGCAGATCAACCGGGCCCGCGACCTCGACGAGACCTTGGAGGTGCTGCTGGCGACGCTGGACCAGGTGTGCGGCTTCGGCCAGGCGATGATGCTCTTGCCCGACGAGTCGGGCCGGCGGCTGGTGGCCATCGCCAGCCGCGGCTACGGCGAGGAGGGTTTGCGCGGGATCGGCGCCGAGGTGGCGGTGGGCGAGGGCTTCATCGGCGCCGCCGCCGAGCAGCGCCAGGTCCTGCGCATCTCGAACGTCGAGGGCCAGCTGCGCTACGGCCGGGCCGTGCGCCAGCGGATGGAGGCGACGGGCGAGAAGGCCCTGCGCCCCGAGATCCCGCTCCCCGGCCTGCCCGGCGTGCAGAGCCAGCTGGCCTTGCCGCTGGTGGTGCAGGATCGCCTGGTGGGCGTGCTGGCGCTGGAGAGCCGCGATCCGCTCGCCTTCGGCACCTGGGACGAGGCGCTCCTGCAGATCCTCGCCAACCAGATCGCCGTCGTCGTCGACCACAACGCCACCCGCGACGACGAGGAGGCCGCCGGCTCACCCGCGCCCGCGCCCGCGCCCGCCCCCGGCGCGCGCCACGCCTTCACCTTCTTCCGCAACGACGACTGCGTCTTCGTCGACGGCGAGTACCTGATCCGCAACGTGCCGGGCAAGATCTTCTGGAAGCTCCTCACCGCCTTCCAGCGCGACGGCCGCACCGAGTTCAGCAACCGCGAGCTGCGCCTCGACCCCTCGCTGGGGCTGCCCCCGGTGAAGAACAACCTCGAGAGCCGCTTGATCCTGCTGCGGCGAAGGCTCGAGCAGCAGTGCCCCGACGTGCGCCTGGTGCCGGTGCGGCGGGGGCGGTTCGCGCTGGAGGTGACCGGGTCACTGGAGCTGGTGGAGCGGGACTCCGCTTAGGCCGTACGCGCGGCCGGCGCCTCGTCGCTCGCCAGCGCCGCGGCCGGGAACGACAGCCGGACCCGCGTCCCCTCGCCGGGGCGGCTCTCCACCTCGACGGTGCCGCCCAGCCCGCGGGTGCGGGCGTCCAGCGCGGCCATGCCCAGGCCCCGGCCCGAGATCAGGCTGGCCTCGCCGCGGCTGCTCACGCCGGCCGACAACAGCGCGGCGGTGAGCTGCTCCGGGGTCTCCACCGGCAGCCGCTGTCGGACGGCAGCCAGGCGGATCGCCTCCCAGTCGATGCCGCGGCCGTCGTCCTCCACCTCGATCACCAGGCGGCCGTCGCGCAGCTGGGCGCCCAGGCGCAGGCGGGGCGGGCCCTTGCCGCGCGCGCGGCGCTCCTCGGGGGGCTCGAGGCCGTGGTCGACGGCGTTGTTGACGACATGGACCAGCTCGGACCACAGGGTCCGCCAGCGCTGGGGATCGAGGCGCAGCTCGCCCGCCTCCAGCTCCACCGTCAGCTCGCCCTTGCCCAGGCGGCGCCCCAGCACCTGGGCGTGGTGGCCCAGGCGGGCCAGGGGCCGCTGCACCGGCTCGCCCTGCCACCAGCGCAGGCGCTCGATGAGGCGCGGCCCGGACAGGCCCCGGCCCAGCTCGTCGATCAGCCGCTCCAGCTCGGGCTTGCTCACGTCGACGCCCTCGGGCCGGCCCGCCACCAGCTCGCGCAGCGCCTCGCGCAGCACCTGCCAGCGCGCTTTGAGCGCCGCGAAGGCGGGGCCAGGGGTGCCGCTCTCCTGCAGCTCGGTCTCGGCGGTGTGGGCCAGCTCGGCCACCACGGTCAGGCCGGCCAGGGCGGTGTTCCCCTTGACGGTGTGAAGGAGGCGCCGGTGGGTGGTCGAGTCGGGGGTGACGACCGGGGCCCGCTCGATCATGCGGGTCACCTCCTCGAACATCGCCTGCAGGCCGGCCGGGTCGCGGGCGAAGCCCTGGAACACCGCCAGCAGCTCGCGCTGCTCGGCCTCCTGCCGGGCCAGCTGGCGCTGGTCGGTGACGTCGTCGATCACCAGCAACAGGCCGGCCTGGGCGCCGTCGCGCACCGGCAGGTAGCTCACCGTCAGCTGGCGCTCCCCCGCGCGAAGATGTCGGGGCAGCTGCTCGAGGCACAGCTCCTCGGGCAGCGTCCCCTCGAGCCAGGCCTCGTGCCCCAGCCGGAAGCTCTCGGCGAAGGCGGGGTCGAGGCGGGCGATGTAGTCGGCGAAGGAGGTGCGGGCGGGGAAGGGGCCGAACCAGCGATCGATCATCGCCGAGCGCTCCTCGAGCAGGGTCCCGTCTCGCGCCACCCGCAAGAGGCCCTCGTTCACGGTGTCCAGCACCAGCCGGGCCGAGCGGTTGCGCCCGGCCAGCTCGCGGGTGCGGTCCTCGATGCGGCCCACCAGCTCGGCCAGCCGCACCATCACCAGCAGCAACAGCACCGTCGAGCTGACCGCGATGGCGGCGCCGTCGGCGACGCGGCCGCGCGCCGTCTCGAGCAGGAGGAGCGCCGGCGCCACCAGCGAGGCGGCGGCCAGGCCGAAGAGCAGCCCGCGGCCCAGGCGGGCCTCGTTGGGCGCGGGCGCGGCCAGCTCGCGCACGGACGGGTGCAGCGCCGCCGCCCCCACCAGGGCGTAGATGACCTGGTAAAGGGCCGCCAGTACGCGCCGCCCGGTTGGCCCCGGATCGATGCCCACCGCCGAGGCGATGGCCCAGGCCAGATCGCCGACCAGCAGGCCCAGGAGCGCGCCGATCATCAGGCGAAAGGCCAGCGACCTGGCGCCGCCGCCGACGATCAGCCGAACCATCAGCGCCAGCACCGCCAGGTCGGCCAGCGGGTAGGCGGTCTGCACCGCGCGGGCCAGCACGGTGGCCTCGGTGTGCTCGGCCTGTGGCCGGATCATGAAGACCCAGGCCAAGAGGCCCAGCCCCACCGTGATGATGGCGCTGTCGACCAGAGAGGCCAGCTGGCGCCCGGCCCCGCGCCGCTTGATGAGCAAGATCATCCCGGCGATCATCGAGGGGTAGATGGCCAGCCAGAATGGCTCGGCCAGGGTGGGCGGGGCGGCCTCGGGGTTGACGACGGCCACCACCTTCTCGACCAGCGTCCCCGCCACGTTCGTGAAGACGCCGAACCCGAACAGGTAGTAGGCGGCCGCTGCGGGCGGCCGGTGCCGTCGCATCCCCACCACCACCGCCGCCGCCGCGCTCCAGCCCGCCAGCACCCGCCCCATCACGTGGGCCCAGGTGTCGTCCGCGGCCACGGACAGCGCAGCGATGATCACGCCCTGGGCGAGCAAGAAGGCCCGGAAGGCCGTGATCCGCATGTCCTTCTCATCGCCAGCTCCGGGGCGGAAGGTGAGGCTGGGCCCGGGCCGGTCAGCCTCGGATCACGACCTGTCGGCCAGGGTCCTACCGGGTGGCCACGGCCGTGCGGACGGAGTCGCCGGTGTCGTTCTCGACGGCGGGAACGGTCTTGAGATAGCGGTAGATGGCGCGCAGGTCGTCATCGCTCATCCGCGAGAAGGCCGGCCAGGGCATGGGCGAGCCCTCGGCCCCCTTGCCCATCCGGAAGCGGGCCAGGAACAGGTCCTCGGGCCAGCTGGCGATGCGGCCGGTGCGGGGGTGGGGGGTCAGGTTGGGGGTGACGAAGCTGGTGCCGGGCTTGCTGAACGACGGGTGCGTGGCCCCGCCGGCCAGCGGGGGCCCGGTGAACGCGCCCGTGCGCATGTCGATCTTGGTGTGGCAACCCACGCAGTTGGCGACGCTGTGAACGAGATACCGGCCGTACTCGGGGGTGGGGCCGGCGGCCATCCGCTGCGGCACCGGGCCGGTCGGGCCGCGCGGCGTGAGCACGAAGGCGGCCACCAGGTGGCCGAGCGGGTTGAGGGCGTGGGTGGTGACCGGATTGCGCACGGGTGCCTGGCTGCGCAGGAACGAGATGATGGCGGTGAGGTCCTCGTCGCTGAGATTGGCGAAGGGCATGAAGGGCGCCAGGGTGCGCCCGTCGCGGCCCACGCCGAAGCGGAGGGCGCGGGCGATCTGACCGTCGCCGAGCGCGCCGATGCCGGTCTCGCGATCCGAGGTGATGTTGGCGGGCCGGATGGTCCCGATGGGCAGGTGGAAGGCCAGGCCGCCCGACAGCGGCACCTCGCGCCCGGCCTCGGCCTCGCCCCGGCGGGCGGGATCGCCGTGGCAGTCGACGCAGTGGGCGGCGCCGTAGGCCAGGTAGCGTCCGCGGGCGATGACCGCCGGATCCCTGCTGGCGTGGAGATCGGGCAGCGCGACGTCGTGGGTCCGGCGCTCGAGCAGCACCACGGCCACGGTCAGCCCGACCGTCAGGGTGGCGAGGCCGAGCCCGGTCCATTTCAGCACCTTCTTCACGATCCTCATGGCGGCGTCCTTTCTTCGAGAGCTACGTCCCTGGATGCCAAGCCATGGTGCCGGGGCGGGGTTTTCGCCGTTGCTAAATGGTTGCTCTGCGCTTGCTAAGAGTTGCTTAAGGGCAAGGAAAGCTGAGCCCTGGCGCGGGCCCCGTAGCGACTGCTCGTGCGGATGCGCGAGGGCTTGCTGATCGCGTCAGCGTTGCTGGCCTGCGGGCCGTCGCGGATGGTCATCGAGAAGCCGCGAGGCGAAGACGCCCGGCCACCGGACGCGCCGGCGGCTGCCGACCGTGCGCTGCCGCCAGGGGACCTGGCCAGCGAGCCGACGCCGCCTGACGCGATTCCCGAGCCAGACCTGGGCATCGCCGACGTCGCCGCCGCGCCCGACGCTCCGCCCGACGCCGGCGCCGGCTGCCCGTTCCGCTTCTGCGAGGACTTCGAGGGCGTGCCGGCCGGCGCGCCGCCCGATCCCCGGATCTGGAGCCGCACCGGCAACATCCTGGTCGAGCCAGCTCCCGGCGGCCGCCCCGGCCAGGCCATGCACGTGCGCGCCGGCAGCACCCCGACCGAGAGCTACGTCTCCCAGACGAGGACCCTCCCCGCGCTCGGCGACACCTTCTTCGCCCGCGTGCGCCTCTACATCGCCTCGCGCCCGACGGACTTCTTCCACTGGAGCTTCACCGAGGCGCGCGGCAAGGACGTGCGCGGCACCGCCGTCCGCTACGGCGGCATCTCCGTCGGCTGCCAGCCCGGGATGTTCTGCCGCGACAGCTTCTTCTTCCAGATCAAGCCGCTCGTCTACGGCCCCGACGAGGGCGGCAGCGCCAGCGACGACTTCACCCCCGTCATCCCCGAGCGGAAGTGGCTCTGCCTCGAGTGGTACCTCGACGCCAGGACCAGCGAGGCCCGCCTCTGGTGGGACGGCGAGGAGCGCCCCAAGGCCCACTACCTCGCCGCCAAGCCCATCCCCTTCCCGGCGTTCGACCGCTTCTACCTCGGCTGGGCCCTGTACCAGACCGGCGCCTCGGGCGTCCCCTGGGAGGTCTGGTTCGACGATCTCGCCATCGACGCCCACCGCGTCGGGTGCAACTGAGCCGCGTCCCTGCGCCGCAGAGACGGGGCCGGGGATCAGTGCCCAATCATCTTGATTGGGCGGGAATCGCGGGGGCGCCGGGCGCGCGGCTGTCGGCCGGGGATCAGTGCCCAATCATCTTGATTCGGCAGTGATCCCATCTGACCTGCGGGGGGATCAGTGCCCGTTCCCGGCGTCCCGCCTCTTTCGGCTGCCGCGGGGTGGGGGATCACGGCCCACTCTCGAAAGGGCAGTGATCGCTCTGCACTTCCCGCGGCCGGCCAGGGCGGGCGCGCCGGCGCGGGCTTGCGGGGGGCGCGGGGCTGCTAAGCTCCGTCGGTGGACAGTGAAGTGATCATCCGCGTCGCGCCCGATCCGCAGCGGGCGGACAACTGGGCCTTCGTGCTCGAGGCGCTGGGCATCCCGCACCGGGTGCTGGACACGGCCATGGGGCGCGCCATCGTGGTGCACGAGGCGCTGGCGCAGAAGGCCGCGGCGGCGCTGACGGAGAGCGATCGCGAGTCGGTCGCGCCGGTGGCGGAGCCGCCGGCGCCCGACGCTGGTGCGTCGTGGCTGGGGGTGGCGGTGGCGCTGGGGCTGGTGACGTTCTTCTTCATCACGGGGCCGCGGCTGACCACGCCCTGGTTCGCGGCGGGGACGGCCAGCGCGGAGGCGATCGTGCGGGGGGCCTGGTGGCGGGCGGTCACCGCGCTGACCCTGCACGCGGACATCGGGCACGTGGCGGGGAACGCGGCGGCGCTGATCATCTTCCTGTCGGCGCTGGGGCGCTGGCTGGGCGGAGGGGTGGCGGGGTTGCTGGTGCTGTTCACGGGGTTCGCGGGCAACGTCCTCAACGCCTACCTGCACGGCGGCCACCACGAGTCGATCGGGGCCTCGACGGCGGCGTTCGGGGCCCTGGGGATCCTGGGTGGGCTGCAGTTCGTGCGGCGCTATCGCTTCACCGCGCGAATGGATCGGCGGCGCCGGGCCCTGGCCGCCATCGCGGCCTGCCTGGGCCTGTTCGCCATGATCGGCGTGGGCCAGCGAGCGGAGATCGACGTCATGGCGCACGTGACGGGGCTGGGGGTGGGCCTCCTGACCGGGCTCGCCACCGGCCTGTCGCTGCGGCGGCCGGTGCGGCCGCTGGTGCAGGCGCTCCTCGCCCTGGCCAGCGCGGCCATCGTCGCGGGATGCTGGTGGCGCGCCTTCGCGTGAGATAGCTTCGCGCGCATGCGGCGCGGCTCGATCCTTCTCCTCCTGATCCTTTCGGATCTCGCCCAGGCGGCTCCTCCGTCGGCGGATCGGCCCGAGGCCAAGCTGGGCCTCACCAACAAGCCCGAGCGGCTGGAGTGGTTCCGCGATCTGGGCTTCGGGATGTTCATCCACTGGAGCGTCGACGGGCAGCTGGGCGGCGACATCAGCCACACCCTGGCCGGCGCCAGCGACGACTACCGCAAGCGCTTCTTCAGCGAGCTGCCGGCCACCTTCAACCCGCGCAAGCTGCACCCGGAGGACTGGGCGGCGCTGGCCAAGCTGGCTGGCATGAAGTACGTCGTCTTCACCACGAAGCACCACTCAGGCTTCGCCATGTGGGACAGCAAGACGACGCCCTTCAACGTCAAGCGCACGCCCTACAAGCGCGATCTGCTGGCCGAGGTGGTGAAGGCCTTCCGGGCCCAGGGCATCGCGGTGGGCTTCTACTTCTCGCCCGAGGACTTCCACTGGCTGCACGACCACGGCAAACTGGTGCAGCGCCGCCACCCGGGCGTCACGCCCCAGGAGAACCCGGGCCTGCTCGAGCTGGATCGGGCGCAGCTCAAGGAGCTGGCCACCCGCTACGGCGCCGTCGACGTCTGGTTCCTGGACGGACCGGGCGCGGGCATGCGCGACGTGATCTGGAAGGCCCAGCCCAACGCCGTCATCACCCGCGACATCATCGACACGCCCGAGCAGGCCATCCCCGGCGTCCCCCTCGATCGCCCCTGGGAGTCCTGCCTGACCATGGGCACCAACTGGAGCTACAAGCCCACCCACGAGGTCTACCGCTCGGGCACCGAGCTCATCGAGATCCTGATCGAGACGCGGGCCAAGGGCGGCAACCTCCTGCTCAACGTCGGCCCCAAGCCCGACGGCGAGCTGCCCATCGAGCAGGAGGAGCGGCTGCGCGAATTCGCCCTGTGGCACTTCGCCTACGGCGAGTCGATCCACGACGTGCGCCCCTGGGTGCTCTCCAACGAGGGCAACGTCTGGTTCACCAGGAAGAAGAACGAGGACACCATCTACCTGTTCCTGAACAAGACCTCGTGGGCCATGGGCGAGCGGAAGTCCTTCACCGTGCGCCCGGTGAAGGCCAGCCCCGACAGCCAGCTCAGCGTGCTGGGCGCCACCAGCGAGACCCTCGAGTACAAACCCGGCGTCGATCCGCGCCCGCGCTGGACCCAGGACGCCGCGGGCCTGCACCTCGACGTGATGATGGCCCAGCGGCTCTACAACGATCGCAAGTGGCCCAACCCGATCGTGCTCAAGATGACCAAGGTCTCGCCGGGCCTGAAGCTGCCGGCGGTGGCCACCGAGACCGGCGAGCGCGGGGCCGCCGGGGCAACCCTGCGCGGGCAGCTCACCTCGCTGGGTGACGCCCCCGCGGTGGAGGTGAGCTTCCAGCACCGGCGCAAGAAGGGGACCGAGGATCTGCTCAAGCAAGAGGCCCCCTGGGTGGCCACCAAGCCGCAGCGGCTGAGCGCGCCCGGCCCGTTCACCGCCAGCGTCTCGGGCCTGGACCCCGGCGTGATCTACGAGTTCCGCGCGGTGGTGAAGCACCCGATCATCACGCTCTACGGTGAGGAGAAGCCGCTGGCGCCGGTGGTGGGCGCCAACTGACAGCCGGGCGCGAGCGCAGCGAGCGGACCCGGCTGCTCCGGTCTCCCTGGTCTGCTAAACGGTGCAAATCGGGCGCTTTTTGCCAGAAACGCATCCTCGGCCCGCGCCCGATCGTTGTTCGGGCATGCTACGGAACACAGGCCTCGTGGGACTGATGTCACTCGCGCTCGCGGGATGCAGCAGCGGCGGCGTCCTCGAGCTGCGCATCACCGACGCTCCCCCCGACACCGACAACATGGCCACCGCCATCGTCACCCTCTCCGCGGCCGAGGCGCACTTCGCCGGCGGCGACGACGACGCGATCCACACCGACGGGTTCGGCCCGAAGGGGGATGACGAGAAGGGCGACCACGGCGACAGCTGGATCCGGGTGACCGGCGAGCCGCTCGCCTACGATCTGCTGCGGCTGCAGAACGGCCTCAGTGAGCTCATCGGCCAGCTGGCCCTGCCGGCCGGCAAGATCACCCAGATCCGCCTCTTCATCGATCCGAACGGTATGAACGCGGTGACCCTCAAGAACGGCCAGATCTGCCCGTTCTTGCTCGACGGCGTGGACCAGACCGGCATCAAGATCGTCCACCCCTTCAAGGCGCTCTCCATCAAGGAAGGCCGCACCCTCCAGGTGACGCTCGACTTCGATCTCAAGGAGTCGGTCGACATGACCGCCCCCTGCGTCTATCACCTCAAGCCGGTCATCAAGATCAAGTCGGTCAAGGAGTGAGCGCGGCGGCCGACTGCTCGACGTGCTCCAGGGCTTCCTGGGCGAACTGCAGCCGGTAGAGGCGGGCGTAGACCTCACCGCGGGCCAGGAGCTGGTCGTGGGTGCCGGCCTCGACCACCCGGCCGTGGTGGAACACGACGATGCGGTCGACGGCGCGGATGGTGGAGAGGCGGTGGGCGATGACCAGCGCGGTCCGCCCCGCCATCACCGCCTCCAGCGCCGTCTGCAGGCGTGCCTCGGTGTCCGAGTCGATGCTGGCGGTGGCCTCGTCCAGGATCAGGAGCGGCGCGTCCCGGTACAGGGCGCGGGCGAAGGCCAGGAGCTGCCGCTCGCCGGCGCTGAAGTTGGCGCCGCGCTCGTCGACCGGCGCCTGCAGGCCGCCCGGGCGGCGCAGGAAGAGATCGAGGGCGCCGATGCGGACGAGCGCCTGCTCCACCTTGCCGAGGTCGGGGGTCTCGTCGCTCATGGCCACGTTCGTGGCCACCGTGCCGGCGAACAGGAACACGTCCTGGGGGACGACCGAGAACAGATCGCGCAGCTGGCGGCGGTCGTAGCTGCGCACGTCCTGGCCCAGCACCCGGGCGGTCCCCTCCTCGAAGTCGTACAGGCGCAGGAGCAGGCTGGTGACGGTGGTCTTGCCCGCGCCGGTGGCCCCCACGAGCGCGATGCGCTCGCCCTTCGTCACGTGGAAGGTGACGTCCTTGAGCACCGGCGTGCCAGCCTTGTAGGCGAAGGTGACGTTCTCCAGCGCCACCGCCTCGCCCGGCACGGGCGGCCCCGACAGCTCCTTTCTCCCCTCGCCCTCGAGGGCGGTCTCGTCGAGCAGCTTGAAGATGCGCTCGGCCCCGCTCATCGCCGACTGCAGGATGGTGTAGCGCTGGGCCAGCAGGCTCACCGGCTCGAAGAACTGCTTGATGTACTGGGTGAAGATCACCACCAGAGGAAAGGTGAGGGTGGCGTCGGCGATGCGCCGCAGGCCCGCCCACCACAGGATGCTGGCGATGCAGACGGTGCCCACCAGCTCGATGGCCGCGTCCAGCACCGCCTCGTAGTAGATCGAGCGCTTGTTGGCGTCGCGGTACTCGGCGTTGATGCCGTCGAACTCGGCGGCCATGCTGCTCTCGCGGGCGTAGGCCTGCACCACGCTCATCCCCGCCACCTGCTCGTTGAGGAAGGCGTTGAGCCGGGCGGTCTTCACCCGGATGTCGCGATAGGCCTCGCGCGCCCGCCCCCGCACGTACCAGATCATCAGGCCCACCACCGGCAAGGTGGCGAACGCGATCAGCGACATGCGTACGTCCAGCGCCAGCATCATGATCACGATGCCGACCAGGGCCACGGCGTCGCCCAGCGCGTTCAGCACCCCCGACGAGAACAGCTCGCCCAGGGCGTCGACGTCGTTGGTGGCCCGGGTGACCAGGCGGCCCACCGGGGTGCGGTCGTAGTAGCGCAGCTCGAGGCGCTGCATGAACTGGAAGAGGTGGCTGCGCAGGTCGGCCAGGGCCCGCGCCCCGGCCACCTGCATGACGTAGCCCTGCACGAACGTGAGCGCCATCAGCCCCAGCATCACC
>Ga0134123_10001246_pt1 | contig 16720 bp, 29 predicted proteins | sample KB303_FD_96460 | JGI IMG/M metagenome (GOLD analysis project Ga0134123, IMG submission 96460) | Terrestrial soil microbial communities without Nitrogen fertilizer from Kellogg Biological Station, Michigan, USA - KB3-0-3 | ecosystem: Environmental > Terrestrial > Soil > Unclassified ...
CCTTTTCTATATTTGCCAGTGTCGTCGCTTCGATGAGTAAGAGCGGAGAGGGAGACGGTCGTTACTACAAAGCTGCCGAGTTCCTCGCAGAGTAACCCCTATGAAAGATACAGTTTCGATCGTAATCGGACAGTCTGCCATCGAGATGAATGGTTCGTTCGATATCGCTATACAGGTTCCGATAGAGCGAAAGTGGCTTGTGGTATTCGCGGGCGGAACCTCGACTATCGTAGACGAAGATCCCGCATCCAGCGTGCACCCATACCCCATAGGATATAAGGCTCTGCCCATAATTACCGCGATCGGCAAAGAGGTTGAATGAGCCGACCGTGTAGAAAGAAGGTCCGTACTCCGAAGCTCAAAGCGCAGAACAGGAGAAGCTTGAACCAGAGTCGCCGCGATAAGAAACTTGCAAGAGGAGAACCATGAAAGACAAAAGCATCGTCACAGAAGATTACGAGCGGGAGTTCATCCACCAGAACAAGAAACCCACCACACCACCTCCGAAACCCGGGAGCAACAAACCGCCCAAGAAGTAAGATGAACCTCTTAACGATAGACCTCAAGGTGCAGACCCCGCTGTCCAGAAAGCAGATCCGCAGCTGGGTGAAGTTCTATTCGCGGTACCCGGTCAAGGTAGAAGTGGAGTATGCAAATTCCCTCGGGTGGTATACCCACGATGTGGAAGAGGGTTGGATTGATAAGTTCTCAGTGGAGCGCTATCCGAACAGCGGCTTGATAGACGTGGGGATCTGGATCAACGGGAACGAGCTGCACGCGCTGATCTCGGATGGTTGGTTTGCCGACCCCGGTAAGATCGAATGGATAAACAGCGGACCGCACTGTTCGCTCAGTCTGCACTTTCTACACAATGTCTTCTACGCCAGAGTGCTCCGGGTCCTGCACAAGGTGGGGTTCTGAATGTTCTTCGGGCTACTAGAACAGACCTCGACGGCGCCCGTGCCGGCATGTAGCCAGTTCTCTCAGTATGGTCTCAAGTGGATAGAGGGTTCAACGGCACAACCCGGACGATGGGTTCTGATAGAACTCAAACACCCACAGGGAACAGCGTGGCCGCAGCCAGTAATAGAAATGGATGATCTTTCTAGAAACAGCTTCTAGTCTAAAGGTACGCGGAACCCGGCGAGGAATAAGCTAGGAGCATGATCAACACTGCAAGCTATTCTCAGAACCCCGCAAGCCTCCCTGCCCTGACTGATCGATTGAAACTGGTATGGGATTCCATGGTAAAGGCGCGGGCGTACGCGAAAGCTCGCAAAGAAGGGGCGGAACTCACCGCGATCAAAGACATTGTGGAAATGCAGGAAGTGCCCTGGACGCAACCATTCCCTGCTCACCCCAACCACGACGCCGATCTGAAGCGCTTCACCGCGCAGATCGAAAGCAAGGCTTGGCCTGCCGGCTATGACGGCACGATCGGTCTCGGCGATTCGATCGAAGCCTTCTCGGCCGCTCATCTCACGAGTCTGGATCCCCTGGTGAACTTCGCCGAGCCAGGCGGAGCCGGTCTGAACATGCTCACCCTCGCTACGGAGCTCGTCCCGGTGCTTACGTCGGTGCAGTTCGAGATCAACTTCAGTCTGGAAGGGTGCTTCTGGGGCAACGCCATGCTCGGCCACCAAGCATTGAACTCCTGCATCGAAGATGTGAAGTACTCCTTTACCGGGATCCGCAAGGCTCTGGGCCCGAAGACACGCCGCATCATCTACTCCGCTCCGAGAGTCTACGATCTGTACGCGAACCTGAACCGTCCGGTCCTCGACCAGCTCATGATAGATCTGGTGATCGCTGACGGGAATGCAGTCTATGTGGATCTAACAGCGGGTACGGCCGGGTTCCTCGGTATCCTTCCCAAAGGCTGGGCCACAGCCGAAGGCGTACACCTGAGCGATGCCATGTTCCCGATCTTTGATCGCAGAGTCATTATCGGTAAGACCGCCCCTGCCGGATCGATCATTCGAAACTGAGAGAGCCGGATGAATCGCGTTCTGATGCAGAAGGTCCACCAGAAGTCAGAACCTGAACCAGTAAAGCTCCTGCATATCATGGTCGAAACCGTGCAGGATATCGTGCGCGCGAAACCGGAGAGGGCGGCAATTTGTATTCGCCAGTGGCTCTATGAGGAAGAAACGTAGAGGCTACTATGAGTGAATCATTTATATGCTCCGGCCGAACAGAACCTGCCGTAGCTCCGGGACCCGACGAATGGAAAACCAACCGGTGGGTATCCACAGGTGATGCTGTTAAGTGGCCCGTGGGCTTTGAACATCCACGTACGTGCTCTTACTGCGGCGGAGCTCACCCCGAAGACATCCTGGCTCTGATGAAACTGGGCTGGGAGGTGCAACCCACTGAGAAGAATTACAAACGGTATCTTCACCCTCCGGGCTACGCGGCACGCCTGCGCGACGATACCAACAGCCCCGTCCCGCCTTTGAAATTCTATACCTGGCACTTGACCCTCGCGCAGATTGACAGGTATAACGCGATCCTGACACCCCGCGAGTTACCTTGATGATTCGTTTCAAGAACGATCCCCTCCAATGGATAGAGAAGGCCTTCAAGACCATGTTCCCGAGGAAGAAGATCCCGACGATCGAATGGCACGACAATCTTAACCGATCCAGACCTCGAGGCCGTATCAAAGCCATGGCTGCAAAGAAAGACCGCCGGGGCTCTCGCGCAGAGCGCGGTCGGACGATCAAAGGCGTGACTGGTTTTGACGGTCGGGGTAGAGCAGTATACATCTGGATCAGCGCCCGGATCCCGTACCGGCGCGTTCCGGAGATCCTCGCTCACGAACTTACCCACATCGGGCTCGGAGCTAAATGCAAAGGCAACGCCTCCCACGGTCTGGTCTTTCACAAAACCCTCCATGAATTGTTTCATCTCGCGCAACACCTCCAGGGGAAAGCGGCTAAGCACAGGAAGAAATCCGATAGACAGAAGTCGAGGGGATAACCCGAGATACCTCCAATGCATCCCCCACTGGTTGAATCTGGGGCATGAACTCCTTCCGCGTCGGGTAGGTGGTGCAATAGGCGCGGGACCTTAACTCAGGAGCATAATATGTCAGACGGTAAAGCCAGAGCGATTGCAATATACAAGGACGGCTCATTCGTAGACACGGATGTGGCCCATGTATGGGAAGATCAGAACGATCCGGAATGGGAAAGGACTATCACAGAGCCGGAAGAGATACAGAAGTTTCTAAGCAGTGTGCCCATCCGGGTAGTTACACAACTGACCTTCGGAGCTGCGCTGCAGGCTCTGAAAGACGGATACAGAGTTACACGAGTACACTGGAACGCTGACCTTGCAGAGAGTGCGCCAGAAAACATATGGCTGGTCTTGGTTCATATAGGTTCTCCCGGACAGCTTGCCTCTGCCGGCACTATTGATCTTGGCGCCGAAGGTTTATGGGCGCTGAACTCCTTCATCGCAGTAAAGACCTCAAGTGATCGGTTTGGCCCTTGGTCACCTACGCAGTGCGATCTGCTCGCCGACGATTGGAAGATTCTAGATCGTGTGGTGAAAGCTACAAAGGAGCAGGCAGCATGAGACGTTTCCTGAACTTACTCATCTTGCTTCTACTTTCCGGGTGCTCCCCCACCCGGAAAGACCCTACGGCTTGCTATCCAGAGCTCAAGCGGCCAGAAATGTGCTCGTGCCCGCTGGGGAACCAGCCTATCGAGTTTCCACCTCTGAAGTTGAGCTGCGCTGAAGCTCTTGACAAAGGGTACAACGTTAAACGGCAGCCTGAACATCGTTTACAGTAATGCCGAATAACGGTTCTTACTACTGTGCGAATCAAGAATTCAGATAGCTTTCCAGACGACACAGGGTATTTCATACAATGATGACTCAAGCACAAAAGGAGAAGTTCTCAAAGAAGCTCTTGAACCTTTCGAAGAAAGGCGTTCTAAAGTGGGAAGATGCCACTCCACGAAATGTAAACGGCGCCCTCCCGACGTTGAAAGCCCGGGTCGGAACCAATGAGATAGAAATCACCATTACTCGAATGACCAGCTACGACCTCTTTACTGTAAAGATAAATGGATACGAACTCTACGTGACAGACACAAGTGCGCGGCTCGGGGGCGCGACGGATCTGGTAACGATGTTTGAGAGCTGGAAGACCCCACCAGTGGCCATAGAGAAGGTCGTGAATGACATTCTGAATATGTAACTTTGCGCTTTACGGATAATCTGCGCAGTCTTGGAGTGCCTTCAAGCAGTGGCTCTCCGCGCCTACCTTTCGTTTCAGGGTTGATCCGATTGGGAAATCAGAGAACCGCGGCTTTATGGATCGGAGTCCCGGGAGCAGTTTTCGCAATTTCTGAGTCCGGGGCTCTGCTACCTTTCACATGATAGAACCCTTCTTGGATTTCAATTACATAGACGCACTATGCTGGCTGGTGCAGCCTTCGATAGCCACAGCCGAAACCATCGTGCTCGCCATAGCCGGCACCTGTGTGTTTTATCTTATTCGCTACGTCTTCAATAGGTGGATCTGCCAATGACTATCCAGGCACAACTCGAACTGAAGGGGTGGAAGCCCTGGGAAAACAACCACCCGGCCTCCGGGGTGGTGCATGTCATGTTCTTACAATCCAAGGTGTTTCCACCGCAGTCTGTGGTACCCGGGGATGTAGAGGAGATTCTGGCCGGAGTTCTTGGAGACAGCAAGCCGGACTACTGGCGAGAAACGGACTACTATGATAAGCTTCTGGCCAGAGACGGCAGAGTCTGATGCGGTTCAACATCGTTTGCATGTTCATAATCCTGGCTATTCTGGGTGCCTTATTCGCTCTCGAGGCAAGATTCTACGACAGATGTCGGTCCGCCGGCGGCACCGTGGTGCAAGCTTTCATGCCGCCCCAGATCTGCATACAGGGCACAGAACTTCCTATCGGGCTGTTCTAGCAGTCGTTCCTCCAGATTTCTATTGACTGTCCCCGGGCCCAATACCCGCATGTGGTATCTTTCGGAGGTAACAATGAGTTCTCAAATTTCAACAGATAATGTGAAGACAATTGCCAAATATGCTTTGCTCGTACTGGGGCTAATACTGGCCGGGTTCTTTATCTATTCAGAGAGAGTGATTCTCGCAATCGGTTCGGGTAGCATTCTACTTCTTCTGATTGCGTACTTCATTTACGAACACGAAGTGCAGATTCGCCACGCCAAGATCGCAGCACATGCGCTCACCCCGACCGGACAGATCGCCACCGCAGTCTCTCAGGCAACAGCTGATGCGACAGCGCACACAACAGCAGCTGTAAGCGCAGCGGTCAATACCGCTGTGAGTGCAGCTACCAATGCGATCAAAGAGGCTATCACTCCTCCGTAATCTCAATGAGAACATCCAAGAAGAACCCCGTCCGGGCGCAGCGGCAGTCGAAAGCCCGGCCGAAACCCAGTCAGAACGAACCACAACCGGTAGCTGCTCCGGTTGAGCAGCCAGGGAGCCAGTATCCATACATCCTGGCCACCTTCACGCTTAACGAAGCGGCAGACAAATCTCAAAGTGGCCCTTTCGCTATCGCAACCGCTCGAGTATTCAAATCGGGCGCCGATGGATTCTTCGGATCCGAGAAGATTACATTCAACGGGATCCGCTACCAAGTAGGGCTCAACATTATACGCATTGGAAGCAAGCCCGTGGATCCAGGTAAAACCTGGCGCATGGCTTCGAAGAAGCCGGGTAAAGCGAGTAAGAAGTGAGCGATCCCAAAGAAGAAGGCACCGCACACGAATGCATGCTCGCCAGTGAAGACGTGTTAGCCAAAGAGTGGCTGCTTGAAGAAGAGATGAAGGCGTGGGATCAACTCGATAACGACTTCTTCGAAGTACTAGAATCTAAATAAGCAACATTCTCTCTACAAGAGGTAATGCATGAAGTATCATGGTCTAAAAGGTTGGAAAGCATGGCTCGCCGGAGCGGCTCACTTCTCCGGTTTCTGTCTGTGCAACGAAATCGTATTTACAGGGATCAGTGAATGGATCCAGGGTTCGTTTAAAGGTTCGGTCTCTCTTCTGATGGTACCCGTCTATCTGGCTTCTTTCACCATTATATCCTCGGGCATCTATCAATACTTGAAAAAACATATCATTAACATGTTCGTACGTGCGATCTTTATCGTGATGATTATCTATACCGTGGAGTATCTGTCCGGTACGCTTTACTTCGCGCTCGGACTCGAACCCTGGCGCTACCACCACGGTTGGGCCAGTGATTTCTCCAACGGGGCTATCACACTTTACTATGCCCCGGCCTGGTATGTGTTTTCCTTCATTGTAGTCCGCGTCGAAGATATGGCAGCCGAGCTTGCCCCGCTCACTGAACGCCTCTTCGAAAGAGAAACCAGTGATTTCATGCGCGACTGGAGAGCGTCTATCGGTCGTATACTTTCCCCAAAGCACCGCTAATGGGAGAAGCAGCTATAGCACATGAAGGTAGAAGAGTGCCAGGCCTAGCCCACTATCTTTTCAATCGAAGCAAGGCGCAGAGATACACTTCCAAACTGGGAGAACACGTATTCCTCTTTGGTGTCGACGGGGAACTCTTAGAGAAGTTCCCAAATCTTGAAGGTATTAAACTGGTTAAACTCGACACTGCTCCAAGGCAAGTTTCTGTAGATCGATTTGTACCACTGGGCTGGATGTCCGTAGAGGAGTTCAAATGACGTTTGTTCAATACATGGGTGTGCTGGTTATCTTCGGTGTAGCTCTGGGCATCATCGCGCTCGGAGTGGGGATCATCCGTACGTTTATCAAGATGATCACAGGAGATGACGATGATCAGAGAGGCCCTTATGGACGATAACAAAACTGCAGTAGAGTTTACACCGGAAGCCGTGACCGCGTATCTCGACCAGGCTATCCGGTTCTGGAGAAAGAGAAGGGACGAACAGGTAGATAAAACACACATCACTGCTATTCATGCCACCTGCTATGTCGATGCTTACCAGTCTGTACGTATGAGCCTCTTCGGGAGACTGCTTCCAACGGAACCCAAGGTACAGGACTCATCGCGGTAGTACACCTCCCCTATGGGACCATTACTCATAGCCGTACCGGTTTTCATAGGCATTGGATCCGCACTCATCGTCGGTGCCTGGTTTATCTGGTGTCGCACCCACCCAAAGATCCTGAACCCTGACGAACTCTTCGATGAAGAGAATGACTGACGGTACCTCGGGTCGCCGCAGCGCATCATAACACGATGGCTCGTCCCGCTCCTGGAAAGTCCTCACCCCCCGGTAGAAAACACGCCCACACAGGTAGAACCTACAAACAGGCCGCGCGCGCGATTACACGTGTCGCTGCAAAGAAGGTCCCGGGGCAAAATATCAAAGGAGCTTACAAGAAGTCGGCCGGGCAGGGAGGCTATGACAACGCTTCTGGTAAAGCGTTCAGCCGACAGCTGGCAGGGGCACTGCTGGCAGCATCCGGTACCAGTATCCCCTCACAGCAGAAAGCGCGCAAGGGCGGTCCTCTGAAATACCCAAAGCCCAAGGCGGCCAAGCGTACGAAACCCCGCTATAGCACCTCCAAAGATACGATGATCTCCAACCCTATCGAGAGCCTCATACCGATCCATGTCGATGATCCAGATTATGCTTGAAAGAGTAGCAGTGTAAGAGGAATCCCTACCGGTAATGGTAGAACAAGCAAAACCGATCAAATACCTGCGCGCTCACGCCCTGGAAGACTATTCGCTACCTCTTCTCGAAAGAAAGATCAAGATCTATCTCTTTCTCAGAACATTGACCTCCACACTATTCGTAGCCGCCACTGCTATTGGTTGGGTAGGTTTGGGGTTTCTCTTCTGGGAAACACCAGGCTACTGGCTCGCAGTGGGCGCCCTGCTCTCCTTTGTTGCCTTTCTGCTCTGGTTCTATCGATATACCACGATAAAAGCAGCACGGCTATCCAAGTGGCACATGATGTTGCAAGCCGGACGTACAACTGGAGATAGCTGATCATGTTTGAAGTTTCTGTAATCGTCTGCAGTTACAACGACTCGCACTTTCTAAAGACCTGTCTGCCGTCCTGCGTAAAGCAGGATCTGGATCTGGAGGTGGTGGTAATCGACGACGGGTCTGCGCAGTTCGACGCGGCAATCCTCGCAATGATAAACGGGCACGAGAACATGCGCTATCTCCGCCACGGAAAGAACCTCGGGCTCAGCGAATCCAGAAACACCGGGATCGCAGTAGCGCGTTCGGAGTACGTGATCCCGCTCGATGCGGACGACTGGTTCTATCCCAACACCGTAAAGGGTCTCTTCGATAGTAGAGAAGACTTCGATATCGTAACCGGGAACTGTACGGACAACGGCGTCTACCGTCCCGCTATCTCCCGCGAACCTCTAAGTGAAGCTCTCTTCCTGCGCGAGAACCCGCTGGTCTGTAGCTCTCTGTTTAAGAAGTCGATCTGGGCCCGGGTCGGGGGCTACTCCCTTCGTAAAGGCTACGAGGACTACCGCTTCTGGGCCCAGTGTTTCGCACAGGGAGCCCGCTTCAAGTACGTGGACCTGAACGTGTACGAGCATACTTCCAGACCGGACGGGATGCTCCGACAGCTCCATCCCGAGAGAGAATACTATCACAGAATGGCCACCGAAGGAGTGTTCACATGTACGAAACCATCAAACGCTGGGTAAACACAGGGCTCCTTATTCTATTGCTCGGGGTTGTGCTCTACGCGCTCTTCACTGTAAAGTTCACCACGTTCAACACGAACCTGCAGTTTCAAACACAGGATCAGAGTCAAAGTCAGGCTACTGTTATCTTGGGCGGCTCAGTCTTTACTAGCATACAACTCAAAACAGACCTCGTTACTCCGGAGAGCTGCAAGCTACAGAGATCGCGCTCCTACTGGGCACCCGCTGAAGATCTACGAGTCATCAAATACGTAGACTGCATCCGAAAGACCTACGGCAGCAAACAGTTCGGTTACAGCGTCGCACCGATGCCTACCATGCAGCACATGAACGATCTCCCGGACATGATAGTAACCTACTGGGAAGTGCACAAGGATCCGAGGAAGTAAATGGCTCACAGGATTCCACTTATATTCAGAGGGGATAGAGTTGCTCAACTACAGTCGTCGGGCGATGAGCTAACGGCTCCAGAGCCGGAACCTCAAATCCGCTTGAGCGAACTCGATGCTCTGCTTGAAGGAGTTATGTCTGGAGAGATTGAAGTTAATTCGAGACTGCTTGCAAGGTTGCAACTCATGCGCGACAAACTGGACAACGTAATCATCCAGATGCGTCGCGAACTGCTCTCCAGAAACAAATGAGAAATGTAGCGTTCTCATTTGTTCTGGCTATGCCATTTCTATTCAATATTGAGAACATCACGATAAAGTATACAAACCTATACGATTCTCTTTCTCTACCCGATAACGATTCACCGTTACCAGTAACGACAGGCGGACCTCTTGAAGAAGAGATGATGCCAGACAAACCTGATAAATGATTTGACTTTCGTTTACAATCATGCTAACATTATTGCATGAATGCGGCAGCAGAAAAGCCGACTGAAGAAGTTTCAGCTGAAGATCGTTCTTCGAGCGGTCCTCCTTTTGAAACCATTACCCAGGCGGTACAGTATTACTCCGGCGAGAAAGGGTATACTGCAGAACAGATTTCTCGATTCGGTGGTTACGATCTTGTCGAAGTACGCGCAGAGTTGAAGAGGCTCTCCGTCGGCGGAGGCAACTTTGCAACTCAAACCCAGGCTCTGAAGATGGCCGGTATGCTCTTCGATCCCAGCATGACGTATGAGGATATTGGACGCGCGTTCGGGATTACCAAGCAGGCCATAGAGAAGTTTCGTCGTAAAGGCGAAGAGTTCGGGATCCCCTTCCCGGCGCGGGATGAGATAAAGGATCGAGATCTGAGTCATTAAGTTCTTGCGCTCACCTCGGCGTGCAAGCCGCATAGCCCTGCATGAAACAGGGTAAAGGCGGCTCTGCTGCCGTTCTCATAGACTTCTGGAACTTCGCCATCATTACCCGGGAGTGTTACGAAGTCGGCCTGCGGTCCTCTCCGTACGGGAATGTAAGCCGACTTAACTGGACAAGCCTACCGACCATAGTTCTCAGCGAATACAGAAACCAGACCGGGAAAGATCTCACAGTAGAGCCTGAGAATGTGCGCTTTTATGGCGGGTTACATGCGGGCGATCTGAAGCTCCGGGAGTATCTAAACCGGCTATCCGACCGCCACGGCTACGCCATCCTCACCAGCGAACGGGCTACCCGGGATCGTACCTGTCCGAAATGCCACGGAGAGTTCTCAGTCACGGTGGAGAAGGGCGTGGATGTCGAGATCGGTCTGGATCTGATCTCTGGCAATTACCGGACTGTCTTCCTGCTGAGTGCGGATACGGATCTGTTGCCCGCGGTCCGGCGCGCCAAAACCAACGGGCGGCGGGTGATCTATGTCGGCCCCCGGGAGCGCTACGGCGCCTTTACCGAGCACTGCTACACCGCCATCTTCACAGAAACTATCCTCTCCCGGATAGTGCGGATAGTCCCTCAGATAGCGGCTTTGTGATCCAGGTGCCACCGCATGTTCCGCGGTTTCTTGGGGTACCAGGTAGTCGAGAGCGGATGGCGGACCACAATGTGAAGGATCTCGTCGATGTAAGAGTAGGCCCGAGTCTTTCGACTGAGTTCCACGCAGACCCGCTTGTTGTAGCCGATGTCTTCCCCGAAGTGCCACTCCTCCGGCCAGCGGATCTCCCGGAAGTCCTTACGCAGGATGTAAGACCCCACCGGGTAGGGGTTGAAGTGCGGGGTTACAGCGTTGGATAGCTCTACGGTGGTACGGTAGGTGCGCCCGACTCGCCAGATCATATTGTCCGGTCGGATGTCCTTGAGGTCGTTCTCCTCGGGCTGTACAAACCGCTCGGATCCAAAGAACACAGCCGGTTCGTTTCTCTGAAGGTAGTCGATCATTCTCGAGTTGAAGAAGTGATGGAGCACGATGTCGTCGTCGTCCAGGAAGTAGATGTAATCGCCCTGGCTCTGCGCAAGAGCCTCGTTCCTCTGGGCTCCTGCAGACTTCGCCCCGCATATCACGATCGGGTTTTTGACTATCTCCACCCCGGAAGGCACCGTAATATTCTCGATGCAGGTGAGGCATCTCTTCAGATATTCCTTTCTCGGTTCTATCGTGGGGATTATAAAGTCCACGGTGATCGGATTCATACGTCTGTTCTCCTGGTAACGGTTTCAACTGTCAAACCACTGGCACTGAGTTTGAAGTCGTACAGAGGGTGGGGCCGGTCATAAAAACGATCCATGAAAGGTCTCTTAGCCGACAGGTTCATCATGGTTTCCAGAACATTTCCAATGTCCAGTGCCGTGCTTCCCAGCCAGACCTTGATACGATGGGCAAGTATCTTAGCCAGAAACCCGCAACTCAACCAGTAAATGGTACCCTCTGGATAGTTTGCGTTGTTGATGCGCCCCCATATCTGTTCGAGATAATTCATGGCGAAGTCAGGAAAGTCTGGCGTCGGCACCACATCCAATAGATTGATCTTCTCCAACCCCAGTTCCGGATGCATCTTTTGAAATTCACTGGATCTATGGAAATATTGCTCGTAAAGAGTTGCCTTCCCTCCGACGACGACTACATCCCGACCCCATTGATCCTGAAAGAATCTACCGGAGCCGGCATACTTATAAATAGCATGGACCTCATAGAACTTGCGGAAGCCCATAATATGATACCGGGAAAGGGCGTCGAGAGACACCCCCCAGAAGGGAACCGGATTCACACGCGGATCGTGAATACCCAGATAGTCACAGCCACGCAGAGCGGCCACGAACTCGGTCGAACTGGGGATTCTGTTTTTGTCGATCCCGCACCACCAGATGTTCTTCTCGATGAGCTTTCGTACAGTCGGGTCGGTGATTGCATGCCATAAGAGGAACCGAGCCTCGATGTCTCCCAATCGGATCAGATTGAAGGGCACATCCAGTTTCTGTATACGAGAAGAGATCTCCTCTACGCATTCTTCAGCACTGTTGATCTGAGCGGCGTACATCCGAGCCACTTCTTCCGAATGGTCTCCTATGATACGTTCCCGCGCGATATCGTAATACATCAATGGCCCCCTATACCGTATTTCTCTTCTACCTGTCGGTACAGAGTTCCCTCATTTATGAAAAGAGCGGCTACCTGCTGGGCTGTAAAAGCAGAGTTTATGGTAACGCTAACTTCATGATAAAGGATGTTGGCTCTATCTATAACGGTCCGGAGACCCTTCTTGCGCAACGTCTGATAGATGAAGTTGTCCCCGTAGAAGATCCGGAGTTCTGCCGGGATTGGTTCGTATTCCGCTACCCGCCCGTACATGAACCAGCCCGCAGTATGCTGCGCATGAGAAGGCCCCATTGAAACCAGATCAGGCTTTTCGTATTGATTCATGAACAGGGAGTAATGGATTTCTGGACGCGTCTCTGTCATGGTGCGGTAGGTTAGCAGGCCTATCTTCCGATCGACCAGGATCGATTCACTACGGGCTATGCATCGGCTCCAGACCAGACAGTCGTCGTTCAGAATCAGATAGTACTCTGTTTCAGCAGCCGCCACGCCGAGATTCCAGGCGCGGTTCACCCCTATGTTTGAAGGGAAGTAGATGATTCGAATACGGGACGACATGTTCTCAAACTTCTTGGCCAGATTGGCTGTGGAGTTATCGATCAGAATGATGTCGCAGTCCTGCCGGCAGAGCATCTCCATGTTTCTCTGTAGATGCACCGGCGCCTTCATCAGCGTCGGAATAACGACTGTGGTGCCGCTCAAAGGGCTATCCAGTTCGGAGGAGTAAGATCACGGGTGTTCAGGTGGGCATTCTTGGGACCAAACCACACCTTCGGATAAATGACCTTCTTTAGAGGGTTGCGGATTAGCCAGGCCATCCACCAAGAGAAGGAGCTAGGGCCAATTATGGCGTGGTCGCAGTCCTGCCCGAGCCCGAAGTCGTCCATATGATCCATCCCACCGGCCGACACAGTAGAGCGACTGCCGATGGTTATGCCCTCGATAGAGCCTAGATGCTCACATGCCCAGGTTACATCGTCGGACAATACCACAAAGTGGTTCACCCCAAATGAACGCATGAGTTCAATCGCGTGGTGGTAGTATTCAATGGAAAGTACGGAATGGTAATCCTGTAACCCGAGGTAATCTCCCCGGCGTACGTGAATGAAACACTGAGGAGATCTATCCTCTACTGGTGGTCTGAGTATGTAACTATGTCTGAAGATGTCCGCGATAATCGGCGCATGGTCCTTGAAGTATTTCTCAGACTGGAAGTAGCCACCGTATGTGCAGTTCTTGATCTGTGGTAGAGGGGTGTAGTGAAACCCTGCCTCGTTGTACATATTGCTGAGCTGTCGATTATCAGAGAACTCCACAATCTTCGGAAAGCGAAAGTACGCTTTCATGTATTCCCACTCTGTAGGAAATAGCACTGTTTCGTTGAGGCGGTAAGCGTGAGAGATCAGCGCCGCTGCCTGAAACAGACAATTCCCGAGCCGTCCTAGGTAACCACCATGGCCTATACTGATCACAGAATCTCTCCTTATGCGCGCATGAGCGCATGATCCTTGTCCAATGCAAGAAGTCTGGGTTGAAATGGTAAATGCTTCCACGACTCCGGGAAGCAGTAGCTTGGGTCCAGCTCTACCGTAGGCGGATGATCGATCATATACCTATTGAGGTGACTTTCATCGTGCCACTTGGCGACAATGCCCTGGCCGAGATCGCGTTCAATGTTATCCGATAAAGTGCGAGCCATCCCGAGGAAGTTCTCAGCGCGACCTCCGTTGAAGCCCCCAGCATAGTATCTAACCCCGTGACCGTTCGGTATATAAGCCAGAGACTTCGGGTTGCGTTCGTAAGTGTATTCCGAAGAGGCCTTGTTGTAAAAGCCAGGATGAATTGTACCGACTAGATCTCCTAATATCTCTTTGCCCACCGCCTGGCAAAACAGCATATCTACATCACAGTAGAAGAGGTAATCCATTTCACGGAGCGCATCACACTGATTCGAGAAGTGGCGGAAACGGAGAAGTGTAGGGTAAGGCCATTGCTGGTGGTCTATGCGAAACCACACACTGCCTTTGGTGCCAAGATCGTTTTCAGAGAACACGAACTTGGTTACACTGCAGTCGCAGTCTTTGAGGAGATACTTGTCTATCGAGTCGTGCAGCGGTTTGACATAGATATGGTATTTGCCCGTGGCGATGTTCAGGATACCGACTTTCTTCATTGTTTCAGCTCCATGATTAACATCGTCTCGTTATCGCTCAACTGATCCCACCACCACTTGCCTACTTTGCTGTGGTTCCGTACCAGAGATTCGATGCCGGTTCTGGAATAGGCATTTCGAAAGAGGACGCCGTTTTGATTTGTTTGTTCAACCCTGTCGTTCTCCCCGTCTATCGGAAGTATGGATAAAATGACTATGACTTCTCTGGAGGCAAGCCGGATTGCCTCTCTAATCTCGGCTTGATAGGACGGGATCCATTCCAGCACATTTCGGATAACGGCGCACTCGGCGTAGTTCTCCTTGACCGGCACTCTTTTGATATCGCAATGAAAGGTGTAGAGCCCTCGAGATAGAGCACCGTTTACGAGCTTTCGACACAGGTCGACCCCGGTGTATTCCACTGCATAGCCAGCCCTCGTAAAGCCTGCAGGGTCTTCTGCATAACCACAGCCTAGATCTATCATTGAGTGGTAACCCTTGTTGATCACGCGTTCTCTGAGAGCTATCCGAGTACGTGCATCGACTCCGCCGGACTGACTCCGGATGGCCTCGATTTCGGCGTTATCCCACCAGCTGGGCCTGCCGGTTCGCCATGGCCAGGTTTCTATGTAAGATGAGAGATCTTGTGCGCTCATGTTTCTGATCCTGTCGAGTTCCTTCTTGTTCCAGTCATAGAAGATCGACCCGCCCGCACTGTTCAGCCCGCGGGGATGGTCTACATGGTAGAGTGGCCCAGCTGCGCGGAGCACACGCTTGCCCAGCTTCTTGTAGCGCTCCACTCGCTCGTTGTCTTCGAAGCCCCAGGATATGAAGTTCTCGTTCTCGCGCCCCAGCTCCTCAAAGCGTTTCCGGGACACGAAGATCGAACCCCCTACGGATTCCGTATTCAGGTTCTCGAAGTCCTTTCCTTCCAGGCAGTCGAGGTTCATATCCTGGTGATGGATATGATGGATCCAGTCTCTAGAGATGTTCAGAAACATGCCGTTGTAGGGCAGCACCGCATCGGCCAGATTGTTTTTGATGAGGTTCTGAGCCTCCTGACACTGCGAACGTTTGAGCAATACGTCTGTATCGTGCAGTACCACAATCTCCACGCCGGAGCGTGCAGCAGTAGCTCCCACGTTAAGTGCTCGGGTCCTATGCAGGAACTCGGATGCAGAGGGGATGTGCAGATACTTCAGGAAGCTCTTATCCCAGCCGGCAAACTCCCAGCGCAGAGACGGATACCCCGACTCTTCTACCACGACTACACTGGTGTTGAAATTGTTGAACAGGTAAGCAAGAGTAAAGAACAGGTTCTCGCGACGTTCAGGGGAATCAATCCGTACGGGAATGATAAACGAACAGGCCGATAGATCTACTTTTTGCGCCGGCATGAGAACGAATAGGCTATCACGATATCTTCTGTGTATCCCGGGATCACATGGTCAGGCACCATGAACCATTTCAGAGCCTCTTTCGTCGTCATGGTAATGAAGCGCCGGTCCCCGTCGGTAACCACGAGGCAACCCCCACAGTAGCCGGCAAGAGCATAAAGCTTCAGCGGGCGGGAATCTCTTACAAGAAAGGACGGGTTGTAGGCGCCCTTCTTACGCTCCTGGGGATCCACAACTACTACCCGTCTTGCGATCCGTTCAGCGTCGTTCATATTGAGCTGGATGGCATTGAGCTGGATGTTTCCATCGGTGAGTTCGTCTAGAGCCATCCCGAAGGCGTTCAGGTTAATGAGATAATCATGCAGGCCTCCCGGCCATTCGTGCAGGATCGTCTTGATGGCTTTCTCTATGGCCTTCTCGATCAACTTTCCCCGTTCCATTTGAGAGTCGGGGAAAGTGCCGAGGATAAACCTCGTCATGTTGACTATGGGACTTTCTTCGGCGAGATACATACAGGAATCCCTACTTCATTGCTACCCCTATGCCAATACCTGCAGCCACAAGGACGATCTCTCTGCCAGTATCTCCAAGGAAGTCCAGAAGCTCATCAAACTTGTTCTTATGATCCACAACTACGTCCACCCGGGTGAAGAGTTTATAGCGCTTCAGGGTATACCGAACCAGGTCCCAGTCGCCGTGAGATTCCATAAGAGCTTTGCGCACAACTTCCGGTTTGGCGTTGAAGATCCTGATCAGGTCTTCGATCAATTTGTCCCGACAGGCGTCTCGTTCCGCGCCCCGCGCGGCCTTGCACTCGTTTATGTCGGCCAGGATGATCTCATCTTCCTGTTTCTCTATTGCGGAGTCGTAGGCCTGTACGGATACGCAGGCATTTCCCACCAGAGAAGTTGCAAGCATCGTAAATACTAACAGAAGGTTAAATAAGCGGTTCATTTGGTATCTCCTACATTGAGTGTTTCTTCCATCGGGAAGGCATTATCGCATTTATCATAAACC
>Ga0134123_10001249_pt1 | contig 16686 bp, 17 predicted proteins | sample KB303_FD_96460 | JGI IMG/M metagenome (GOLD analysis project Ga0134123, IMG submission 96460) | Terrestrial soil microbial communities without Nitrogen fertilizer from Kellogg Biological Station, Michigan, USA - KB3-0-3 | ecosystem: Environmental > Terrestrial > Soil > Unclassified ...
AATCATGCCGGCATAGTCACCCGCAGCTCCGCGTTCTGCGAGAGCATCAATCTGAGGCCCCAGCAGCGGAATGAGCATATTCAGGCCATGCACCGCACCAGATTCGTAGTCGCCTTTCTTGAACGCTTCAGCGGCCTTGTCGTAGAGGGCTTTATGCGCTGCGCCGATGTTCTCGGCGGTGTCAATAGGGTGCCGAATCGCAGAGGCGGCCCCTGAAATCGCGGTGATTGGGTTGACTTGTTCCCAGAAGGAGGACAGACCGCGCCCTACAGCCCCAAGCATGGAGTTGTCCTGCGGTGTCGCCTTCTCTGGCTCACTCCCCCCCATCAAGGAGGTGACATCTTCCCCGACCTTCGGCATCAGGTCGGTGACATCGGCGCCAACAGGCGGCTGCGGGTCAGGCATTATTTCACTCGGATCCAGCGGCCATTACGGAGTTCGGCTTCACCACCAGGAATCCCAGGAATGGGCTTGCGCTGTGGCGTGTCTGCCCCAAGATCTGGCGCATACGGATTCGGGCCGCGCTGGTCCGTCACCGGCCCGAGCTTCATGGAGTTCTTGCGATAGGTGATGTTCTTCTCGATCTGATCCAGCGCATCTATCGCCGCCTGCTTCGACCAATCGGCGCCGAGGTTCTTCGCCGCCAGCTTCAACGATTCATCCGTGCTTGAGTTACCGCCCTTATAGACCGTGCCGAGTTCGCTGGTCATGTCGGCAATCTGCGCATCGAGGCGAAGGGCTAGACTCTGCGCCTTGTTCCCATACGTGCCCGCTTTCGCCGCCCGCAGGTTGGCCGCGCTCAGCACGGGAATCCCGGCAGAGTCCCATTCCTTGACGAGCGCCCGCACAAGCGGCACTGACTCCTGCACCTGTTTGACCGCCTGTCGGAGTCGTGTCTGCTGCTGCCCGTTCAGCGTGCCGAGATACTTGGAGGTGGCCTGCCAGTCCTGTGCGGCTTTAGCGAGGTCGAATCCCTGCCGGTGGGATTCGGCCATGATGGCGTTGTATTCCTTCGTGGCTCGTCCGGGGAGGACCGGAGGCAGTGACCCATCCTTCATCCCGGCCACAGTTTCATTCACATCCGACTGCTGACCGGGACCAGCCACCGATACAGACACCCGAGGCCGGTCATCCGCCTGCCCATAGGCTTTCCGCGCTGCGAGGATCTGCGCCGGGGTGGGGTTCTGACCATATGTGCGGACCACGTAATCCTCAAACGTGCCCACCTTTGCCGCCTTCTCAGGATCGGCTTTCTGTTGCGCCTCAAGATATTGCTGGGCGGTAGGGGCATCGGGGAACATCTGGGCAAACTTTCCCAGTCCGGCCTGCTTCACCAAGTCATCTGCAATCGCTCGTTGCTGTGGAGTGGTCGCCGCAGCATAAAGCCGAGCCGCTGAGAGATCGTGTTTCCCATCCAGATAGAGCTGGGAAGCTTCGGACTGCGATTTTGCCCAGTCCTTCGCGGACATCCCCAGCGCGAGCGCCTGCTGCTTCGCCTGCTCGCTGTATTCGGCAGGCAGGACCGGGCCGAGTTGCGGCATCTTCGCCACGGCCGCATTCCGAACACCAGGCCACGTTTTCTCATCCGTGGCCTGCAAGAGACGCTGCCAGGAATCGATCTCGGCTTCAGCGGATTTCGTCTGCTCGAGATGCGCCTGCGCTCCGGCATATCGCGCCTGCCCGATCTGCTCGCCCAATTTTTGCGCCATCATCGGATCGACCGTGCCGAGTTGCTTCACTAGTTCATCGGGATCGTCCCCATACTGCTGCGCGAGTTGCTGCAATCGTTGCTGCGCCTGTGCATCCCGTTGGGCTTTCTGGGCCGCGCCTTGCAGCACCTGATTGCGGTTAATCTGCTCCTGCACCGCCAGCGGGTCGTACGTCTCCGCTCGCGGCATCCCCGCAAGCGCACGGAACGGGATCGAATCATCAAGGGGCATTAGCCGTTACTCGGATTGCCGGTGCCTTGCACAAACTCAGGATCACCATACTGGGGGTAATAGCCACCCTGATAGGGCTGGAACTGCGGCTGATGCGTCTGCTGGTAACTCGAGGCCGCGATGTTCCCGACATTCTGCACCGCGTTGCCAAACGCTGCGCCCCCGGCAGCAGTGCCCGCCGCTGCGGCATTGCCCTGTCCGAGCAGCGTGTTACTCGCGCCCTGTCCATAGGCGCCCGCGTTGTTCCCCATCTGGGCAGCCGCGTTCTGGCCCAGACCAGCGACTCCGAAGAGCTTGTTATAGAGGCTGTCTTGGTTCCCCGTAAAGATGTCATGCGCCATCTTGTACTCCCCCAATGCGCGATTGTAGACATCCCCATAGTAGGTACTAGCCAGCCCCTGCCCGAAGGTGTCCAGCGACTTCAGCACGCCTCCGGTCAGCAGCGTGCCCTTACTCGCCGCGGATCGCTGGATGGCATCCATGCCGCGCCCCATCTGCCACTGGAGGGCTTTATCATTCGTGACCGAGTTCGGATCAGGCGCATTGAACGGGGTCGTCCACGGGGCCGCCAGACCACTCCCCATCACTGAAGCCAGCGGATACTGCCCCCCTCCAGTGAAACTGCCGACTTGGAAGTTGCCCAGCCCGCCACCGCCACCACCATCCCCGCCGAGCCACTGCCATGATCCGCCGCCACCCGCATGGGCGCCTTGAATGACATCGAAGATCTGCCCACCAGGTACCGCCACCTTCCCTGCGGTGCCATCGCCTGACCGGACCACGCGGAACCCGGCCGCTTGGAGTTCCTTCTCCTTGGAGGCGAGGTTCTCCGGAGTCGCAGGCAGGCCACCCATGATGGCCATGAACTGCGATTTGTAGTCGGTACCACCTTGCGGTGCCGCACCCGCCAACTGCGCGTTCGGATTGGTGGGATCGACCGCGTTCGCGGGACCACCCACCTTGATGGGTTCACCATTCGCGGAAGGGGCGTTCGTATCAAACCAAGACATTTACGCACTCCCGAGCACTTTCGCGCCCTGCTGCTGATAATGGCTCACCTGATCGGCGGGAACTGTTTCAATTTCACCCGTCGGGGCTTGCATCCGAATCATGGTCATCGAAGGAGGCGAGGCCCCGTGTTGCTGCGCGGTATACCCGCTCGCGTCCAGATTCACATTCCGGTTGGACATCTGCTCAGACATGGGGACATTCTTCCCAACATAGCCGCCAGTCGGAGAATAGTTGGCAAAGTTGGCCTGCCCCGGTGTCACCGCGGGATCGAAGGTGGACCCCAATGTATTCGTCGGCAATTGGCCCATCGATCCGCCACCACCGCCTTGCGGCAGTCCGAGCAACCCACCCAGCGTCGTGATGGCTGACGCCCCGGTATTCCGGAAGGGCGCCTCATTCACCTGTTGCTGGTTGTAGATGTCCTTTTGCAGTGCGAGGGCTTTGTCCCCAGCCGCCACTTGCTGGTCGGCCGCCTTCCCAGCGGCATGGGACTGGATCGCCGCAGCTCCCACGGCTCCGGCTCCTGCGATGATTCCGCCGACGACGGCTGCTGGCATATCGTCCTCAGTGTGTCAGGTGCGAGGCTCGCACCGGCAGATAGAAATGTTCTCCCGGCAGTTTCCGTGCGCCGGCCCGCTCGAGCATATAGGTCACATCGTCACTCATCGAGGCGGTCACGGCTCCTCCCGCCCCTTTGGCGGTCAGAAACGCTCGCATCGCTGTCCAGAGTCTCCGACCCACGGACCCCTTCAAGCGATGATCGTCCCGAATCCAGAGGCCCTCGACATGGAGGATGGAATAGCACCCCCAGCACCCGACGATCTCCCCGGCGTCATCTTCTACGACTAGGACCATCGTGTGCTCGAGCGGCATCGCGTCAATCAGCGGCCCCAACTCAGTTTCACTGAGACGGCCCCACTCGCTGGGATGGAGTTCGCGGACTTTCATACCTTCTTCAGCGTGGCGATCATGTCCGTCACCACTTCCTTGTAGTTCCCAATCGCGAACTGCTGGTACTCCTGGTTCCTGACCGTGATGTCCGGACGTAGTGAGTACCCCCACGTCGCCTCGAGGTTGCAGCTAAAGCCCTGCGCCCAGATGCTCGCATCGGCATGGGGAGCGTTCGCCATCCGCCATTCCCGGTTGAGATAGTAGAACCAGAACTCGCTCACTGGGGGCCACTGATGTGTCGGATCCCCATACGCCCGGCAGCTCGCCCAATGGGGGACGACGATCTGGCAGACCCCGCCCGGATGCAGCACGCGATACAGTTCATTGCAGAAGAACACCCGCTGTGCCGCGGTCAGGTGCTCGAGGAAGTGCGAGCAGTGCGCCTCGACGACGGACCCGTCTTTCCACGGCCACGGCTTGGTGAGGTCTGCGACCTGATCCACGCCTTCAAAGGCATGCCGGTCCACCCCGGTGAAGCCCTCCCGCTTGTGGGGACCGCATCCCAGATCCAGCTTGAGAACCGGGGTTAGCACCGGCTTCAGTTTCTTCGCACTCGCACGTCCCATCATCAACCTCAATCGTTCCACAACGAACGCCACCCCGTGCGGCAGCAGATGTGCCAGATGGCCCACTTGAATCCGGGGACGTTCCCAGACTCATCAAGCACGATCATCCTGACACCGTGCCAAATCTGGTTCCCTGCTGGCGCGACAAACTTATGCCCGATATATGTTGTTCGCATCACCACACCGTTTCGGTCGCGGCATCGAAGTGCCCGACCTTCACCGAACAGTCAATCGCGCACCGATACCCATGCTTCCGGAAGTCGCCCCAGGCATAGAGATCCTGCGTGGCAAACCCATCTTTCCCAGAGAGCGTCTTAAACCACGGCCGTCGCAACTTGGGATCCTTGAACATCGAGAGCCGCCAGAGGTTGAATCCCATCCCCGTCCCGCAGCATTCCACCAACCCACCATTCGGATCGGGAGGCAGCGGACGGAAGTTCACCACGGGATCCTTCGGGTCACCCCATATTTGAGCTACGCCTTCCTGGCCCTTCGTGAAGTACAACCCGCCAATGCACGAGAACTCCGGGTGCTGCTCCATCCGCTCGACTAACCGCACCACCCCATCGGACGGGGGCATGTTGTCGTGCTCGATGGTCAGCAGATACTCCCACGTCGAGAGGTCCGGATGGCTCAGGATGTTCTCAATCGCGGTGGTATAGGCATCTCCGACTTCCATGCCTTCCGCCAGCATCTTCACCACACCGTTATTCGGCGGATAGCCCAGATTCAGGTGCGACAGATACACCTTCGACGGAATCGACGGCCCCGCAGGAATCACGGAGATGATCCGCTGCTTCTTCCATGACCCGCCCTTCAGCAACCGCGCCGAGGTCGTCTTGAGGTCCGAGTTGTGAACCCCGGCAAAGTCTTGAATAATCAGTGCCATTTAGACCACCGGGACATAGCCCGCTCCTGCCCCGCTGCCATCATCCAACCCGCAGACATCCAGCACCACCACGGGAAAATAGTTGTTACTCACCACAGAAAATGCGCCCGTTTGATTGGTACGACTCGAGAGTTTCGCCTGCGGGAGCGGGAGGACTGCCCGCATGATGTCCGCAGCCCCGCTTAAGGCGATATCAATATAATGGATGTTCACGCTATTCACCGTGGTCGGGCGCAGCGCAACCCCGTATGTCGTGCCTACGGTCAATATCGTTGGCGTGATGTGATAGATCATCACACCATTGGACCCAGCGGCTCCTCCCTGCACATCCTGATCAGGGGTCAGGGTGATCGTGGCCGACGGCGTACCATAGGGATCCGTATAGAGGATGACTTCATAGGAGTCCGCTGTCGCGATCCCGGAGGCCTGCACACTGATGCCTGAAATCTGCATCTTGAACGTTGGTGCGAACGTGGCGCAATACTCGTCAGGGACGGAGCCGGAATTATAGGTAATAGAGGCTTGTGATTTCGCAATGATTGTCGCGCCAAGAATATATCCAACAGTGCCATCATCGAATTGGATCAGGGCATAAAGCATCGAGCTGGTGGTTTTGGCGAGTGCCGCGACATCCACCGTCCCATACGGAAACCCGGTAACTGAATCATTCGTGACGATCCCTGGTAAGCTCCCGGTAATCAAGACGGAATCCGCACCATTCCGGACGGGCATCTCCGCGACAATCGCAATCAGATCCCCATCGGAGAGTGTTTTGGTCCCTGTGCTCATCGTGGCAATGTTATAGGCATTCGCCGTAATGGTGTCCGTCCCTTGGATGTATTCCTTGTAGACATCGAAAGTGCCATCTTCCAGCCCTGTGGCGAGATCAACATCCTGAATCCCGACACGGAACGTCGTCCCGGCCGTGGCGAACGTGACTGCCTGGGCATTCCACAGGATCTTCCCATTCCCAGCCGCTGAGAGCACTTTATTGGTCGCATTCCCAGCAATGCGGACCATTCCCACAATGCCATAACTCTCCCCGGCCGCATTGGCGGTTGATCCGGTTGATCCACCCCAGTCAGGCGTGGCCGTCAGCAGGAGTTGTGTTGGTTGCAGCGCCATTACTTCGTCAACCCGCGTATCTGGAAGTTAAAGTACGGCACAAACTGAGACGCCAGCGAGGAGAGATCGCTACTCAGCGCGATGTTCGTAGGCGGGGTCATGTTCGCCGCGGCGGTATAGAGGCCATACGGAATCAACTGCGACCGCGCTGTCGAGGCCGTACTCCCGAAGTTCCGATATAGGCTATCCACAGCCAATCTGGACATCCCGACCACGCCCCCGAAGCTGAAATCGGATCCGGTCGTCAGGTTGCCCGTCGAGGCGCGTGCCCGTGTCGAGGACCAGGCATACCCGAGCCAGTAGTTCCCCGCGGTCAGCGTGGTCGTCAAGCCCACCGGCAGCACAATCGATCCACTCAACAGGTTCCGCCCGCTGCTAAAGACCGTCGAGAGGAGCGTGGAGTTGCCCGAGGAGTTCGCAATCGTACTCGAGCCGGCATTGGCATACTGGACGTTGGTATAGGCGCCATTACTCCCGATCTCTGAGATGTAGGAGACGCTGTGCGCGAGCGACACCGCAATATTCGTCGCGGCGTTCGTGGAGATGGAGAGCGACTTCGACCACCCGAAGGAGAAGCTATTGCTCCAGTTGCTTTCCAGCCGCGTGCTGTTGGCACCCGTCCCCTGTGAGAACAGCGCGACGTTGAACTGGTAGGTATAGGACTGCTGGATCCCACCCGTGCTACTGGAGACATAGGCAGTTTCACCGATGTCGAGGAAGAGGTTCGCGGTGCCGGTATTCTGCGCGAGGAAGTTGATGCGCCCTCCGCTCATCGAGCCAAACGCGGTAAATGGGGCGAGATACCATGTCCCCGCACCGGGCGCAAAACTTTGTGTGGCCGTCTGCAACGGATAGGGTTCCAGCCAGCCGAGATACCCTACTGGGTTGGCAGAAATGATCGCGGTGTGACTCCCGTTGTTCGAGGTGATCTGGCTAACAGTGATGTTGCTCCCGCCCTGCAGCCAGTAGGTGCCCTGCACGCTTCCCGAGGTGCCAGAGGAGTTCCCCGCCGTCGAGATCCCGACTGCCGCAATGCCGGCGTGGCGATGATCCTCGAGCGCCCACCGCGTCACCGTGCCGGTGGAGTTCGCGGAATCGACCCCATAGACATTCGTCGCACTCCCTGCGGTCGCATAGCTCGTCGTGACGTAGGTGACGGAGGCGGTAATGGTGCTCCCGCTCAGGCCGAAGTTCACGGCATTGGAGTTGGAGAACACCACAGATCCGAGGTTGTTACTCGTCGTGCCAGCCGAGAAATTGACACTACCGCCCCCACCGCCCGCCGCGGCACTCACCACGATGGTGTTGCTGTTCCCGGAGAGGGTAACGTTGGCTCCCCCGGAGAAATAGAGCTTGGTCCCTTGGGCAGAGGAAGTCGTCCCGGCAGTGTTCCCGGTAATCTCCCAGGCCTGGACATACTTGCTGGTATCACCAGAGAGCGCGGCGGTGGTGAGATACGCCCCGGAAGTCTGATAGTCCGTCTTGACCGTCGCGGTGATGGTTCCGGCATCGAGGCCAAAACTCACACCGTTCGTGTTCTTGAACGAGACCTGACTCAGGTTGTTACTCGTGGTGCCGGCCGAGAAGTTGACACTGGCCCCGGCTCCTGGCGCCGCCACGGACACCGAAATCCCGTTGCTCGCAATCGTCCCCGAGGCATTGGTCCCCGCGAAGGCCGCGGTGGCCTGCACGAAGTCTGTCCCACGGTTGGACGCCATCGCCGTGGTCAGGTAGTTCGTCTGGACGGTGGCGGTGATCGTGCCCGCGTCGAGTCCGAAGCTGACCCCGTTGGTGTTCTTGAAGGAGACCTGACTGAGATTGTTACTGGTCGTCCCCGCGGAGAAGTTGATGCTGGCTCCTGCCCCTGGTGCCGCGACCGAGACGGACACGCCATCGCTGGCGATGGTGCCTGACGCATTCGTCCCGTGGAATCCTGCCGTGGCTTGGACGAAATCGGTGCCGCGATTCGACGCCATCGCGGTCGTGAGATACGCGGGGAGGTTGATCGAAATCCCCGAGCTGTTGACCGTGAGAGACCCGCCCGTAATCGCAGAGTTCAGGCCGGCATAGGCGGTCTTGACCGTCGCCGTGACCGTCGCAGATCCGGCCATCCCGAAGGACACGCCGTTCCCGTTGCTGAAGATGACGGTCCCGGAGGTGGCGGTCTGCGTGCCTGCGGAGATATCAATCCCGCCGCCACTGCCACCCACGGGTTGCCATGCGGCCCCATCCCACGAGTAGGTGTTCCCCGTATCCGTTTCGTAGAAGAAATACCCCGGATGTGGCGGGGCATTCGACGGAGACGGAGGACTGGGGGTGAACGCCAACCGTTCGGCATTGGTGCCAGAGGCAACGAAGTAATTGAGGGTGGAATCCGCCATCTATGGCCCTGCCACCAAAATCAAGACCCCGGAGCCGTCTGTGATAAAGACCGGCGGTTCGCTCCCATCCACCAGTGGAATCCAGCTCCCCCCACCAGACGATGAGAGCACCGTGCCGGTCATCGTCAACCCAGTCCCCAATGTGATTTCCTGCGGCGGTCCATCCCCGGCGCCTTGGCCTCGACCGATGAGTGTCGATTCCGTTTCATCTTCGAGCGCGGTGAGGGGCGTGGACCCGGCAATGATGTTCTGCCCTGGGAGGACCGTCAGGCCGGTCGTGACTCCTGTCCCGCCATGCGCGGGATCCACCGTGCCTGTTGCTTGGGACAGGTCCGCAGGCGCCACGGCATCGCCGGCAATGGTGTCCCACCACGCCTGGTAAATCTCCAGTCCATGTTCACCCGTCCACGCGTCACGCTTCCCGGCATAGCGGGGTTGCTTGGTAGAGGTCCGCGTCCCGCCTTCTACCGGCCCTACTGGGGTGGCCGAAGGCGTAATCGGGGACTCTGGGGTGAGGACGAGTGACCCGCTGGCGGTGGTCCCGGAGGTAAATCCGCCCGTCGTGGTGACAAAATCCGCGAGTCGGAGACTGGTCCGTGACTCTCCAGAAGTGATGCTCCAGCCGACCCGCACCGTCCCCGCAGACAGCGAGACCGCATCGGGGAAGAAGATGTTCGGAGAGGTGCTCAGGATGTAGCCGGTGCTCGAGGTCGCCGGCCGGATGCTAATCGCCGTCGCAGAGACTTCCACCACCCAGACGGTGCCGGAAATCTTCACCGGCACCATCGAGGCCACGACCACATCCGTCCGAGGGGCGAATGAGGCGAGCGACCCGGACACGATGTCTCGCAAATGCCACTTCAGTTGTCCGTCCTGATACGCAACGAGGTCGTCTTTCGCTCGGAGTCGTTGCGTCCCGGCCAGCACGGAGGCCGAAATCGTCGCCATCGTGCTGCCGTTGGCGGCATAGGTAACAATCCCATTATCGGCGGCATAGTTCTGGACCACCGCCATCCGGCCCGAGGCGTCGATGTCCCCAAGGGCGGCAAGTGGGAGCGTCAAGCCCAATCCCGCGCTCGAGTGAATCCCCCCTCCTGCGACGAACCGCGCCCAGTTCAGATTGCCGGCCCGAAACTGCTGGGCCAAGTCAGAGGCACTGGTGGTGGCGACCAGATCGGTCAGGGTATCCGTCGAAACAACAAGTTGCTTGAGGTGCCAGAGACCTCCCGTGAAGGCTTGGCCCCCACACGTGTCGTCATCCAGCCAGCCCCAGCCGCCTCCCACATATCCGGTGAGGGAGGGAGGCTCGACGCCATCAATGGAGATGGTCCCGGACCCTTGGCCCATCAGGCCTTTGCCAGTGGTCGGAGAGAGGCGCATTAACTGGTCCCCTCGGTGATGTCGAAGAAGCTGTCAATCAACGACCACTGGACCGGATCGGACACCGCCACGCGGTAAATCCGCTCTCTGGACTGGCCCATCATGCGCTGTATGATACGCCTTTTGTACTGCCCCATCGGGCCTGACTCAAGTAAGTGTAAGTGGCTCCAGGTATGCCCCCCATCATCGGACCAGTCCAACTCCACCAGCGGATTGCTGCCCTGCCCGTCGTTGATCCCGGTTCCCGACTCGAAATAGAGCTGCAACTTGTGGAAGAACAGCCGATGTTGTTCCTGACTCACGACGGGGAACCAGCGCTCCCGGCGGATGGGATCGACTTGAGGCACACCGCCACCACCCCCACCCACGAAGGTATTCGTGACGGTGACGATCACGAGTTCCCCAACATCTACCGTGATGTTGTCAATCGGGCTGTCGTTACTCACCTCGTAGACTGGCTCGGCCCATCCCGTCAGTTGACTTTCGGTGATGCCATAGCCACTACCAGGTGTCACGGCGCTGTAGAGTTCGGTCTGGCCATCCGACAAGGTGAACGAGACGGGCGATAACCCGCCAAACGCATCAAACGAAAACACGGCCGGATCCCCAGTGGGGTCCGTCACCTTCACCACTTCAATGGCGCCATTCCCTCCGGTGAAGGCATTCGCGTCCTGCAAGACCACAAAGGGGCAGGATCCCGGCGGGCCAAAGCGAGCCGTGGGCGTCTCAGTCGCGGTGGCAGAATACACGCCTTCTTCATATTCCGGCGTCTCAAAGTCGTGGAGAACAAAACCGTCCGCAATCCGAATCTGGCGCAGCCGGTGGATGTTGTCCGTATGATGCGTCAGCACCCAGAAGTTGACATCCGTAGCCACGCCGCTGGTGTTGTCGTAGCCTAAGACCGGATCCCCATACCCGGCAATCGTGGGACCAAGGGCATACGTGTTGAGTGTGGCCCCCGTAGCGTCATACTGCACGGCGTAGGTATCGAGGCCGGTATTCTTCAGATAGAGCGCAATGAGCGTCCCATCATAGAGCACCAGCAGGCTGGTCAGGAAATAGTTCGCCACCGCGGCCACGAGATCGGCACCAGCCACCATCCCTGGAATCGTCCGCGTCTTGATCGCGCTCGTCAGTGAAAACCCATAGTAGAGCAGGCTTTCATCGTTCTTCGTGGCGAGCGCATAGACGACACTTCCCCCTGTGGCAAAGGAATACGCCGCTAACTCCGCGCCGGAATTGCTTACCACCCGAATATTCGTGCTCCCGCCCGCCGCTTTCGCGACATAGAATTTGTCTGCGACTCGGTTGGCCCGCACACGTACTGAGGGGGTATAGGCGAGCGTGGCTCCGACCGTAAAGTCGGCATTGTAGAAAATGGCGCGGTTGTTCGGATCATCCTCAAACAGCATCACCCCGCTGGGCAGGATGTCCCCACTCAACCCTGACGCGAATCCAGTCGGGGCGGGAAGGGTGTTGTCGAAGTTGAGGACGGCGCCAGTCGTGCCCGAGAGAAACACGCCGGGATGGACGTATTCTCCGTGGGGTGGGCTGATCTGGAAATCATCGATGATAAAGATGTCCCCCGCGGCCACACTGAGATTTGGCCCGACGATAATCGAGATGCTGATCTCGGCATCCGCATACGTGACCGGGAAGTTGGTCAGGACTTTCAGGTAGTAGGTCGTACTCGGGGCCACATGGCACTGGGTGGCCTTGTTCTTCGGATCGCCCGAGATAAACGTCTCGTCCCAGTAGAGCGCGAGTGTCGGAGGCGTCCCCGTATAGAGCTGGAAACTCGGCTGATAGTTGACCAGATCGCCAAAGACGAAAATCCCCGCGACGTTAATCGTGCCTGGGGTGGTGAACGTGTACCAGAGATTGAACAGGCTATCCGCGCCGAGTGACGCCGAGTAGGTCACGGGCATGGTGCCCAGATCGATGGCATCGGCGGGATCCGTCGTATCCGGGAACGGGGTATCCGGGGGGAATGTAATGCTTCCGTTCGTCGTCCAATCGCGTCCGTTCCCGGAGATGTCCAACCCATCCGACACGAGCGGGGTATCCCGCCACAGCGATCCGGTATGGACCGCCGTGGTACTCACCATCTCCGCGCCGACTTCCTCATCCGTCAGGGTGGTATTCCAGGCGCGGAAATAGAGGACATCGAAATCGCCAGTCTCGTCGGAGGGGAACCCATCCGCGCCGATCACTTCGACAGCAGTCGTGGCTGGTGTTGGCGCCCCTCCGAGGTCAAACGTATAGGGGGCAATCGCCAGCACGCCATTCAAGAGAAACCGATGCGTGGTCCCGCCGTCACGCACCCAACAGATGTGAAACCACGTCCCGGCAGCAAAAGTGCCCGCCGAGACATCCACAAAGAATCCGCCCGGTCGCTCTTGATATTGCTCTCCGTGATTACCGGATTGGGTAAACAGTCCCCCTTCGCTATCGTCAATGGGGAACGCCCCGCCAGCGTCATAGATCGTGTTGTACTGGCCGCCCGTGACAGACGTGCGGTTCCGGACCCACGCCATGACCGTCCGGTTCGCGTCCAACAGCGACAGGAGTCCTGTGGTGGTCGAGAAGTAGTCGGAGGGTGTGGCGAAATACGCCATTTACCGGCAGGCCTCCACAATCGGCTGCACGAGGATCCATCGGGCGAGCAGCAACGCAATCCCGCCCGCAATCGCCCAGCGTGTCCAATATTCCAGTGTGGTCATCGTAACAACCGGCCCACTCATCGCCGCCTCGGCGCCCGAATGTTCCGCGCCCCGTAGAAATGCACCCCGCAGAGCAACCGCCCCGTCTCCAGTGTCGGCTGGAGCGGATTGGAGAACTGCACGTACCCTGTCTGCTTCGGTGTGACCCCGGTTTTTGTCACGGGTTGGCGACAGACCTGACAGGTCCAGGCATCCCGCTTCCAGATCGCCTCGACCACACTGGCGATACGAGCGCGTTCCGCCTGAAACGCCGCGACGTTTCTCGCCCGAAGCCCGGTTACCTTCACAGGCCCGTCCCTATCACCACGGAGTCCGTGGTAAACGTCAGCGACTGCTTGTAGATCGTCCCGCCCTGTCGATCTCCGACCAGATGCGAGGCAAACCCGAATGCATGGCACCGCCCCAGATGCGGGTAGTGCCTCCGGAGGGTCGTGCTCCACTGCGAGCGCTCACACCACAGGCCGTTACTGACATCGAGCGTCCACGAAGTCTGCATGTTCGGGGCGTAGACCTGATAGAATGTGTGTCCCGCTTCGGTATAGGCCCAGCAGATGCACTGATTCATCCCCTCCGCACGGTTGAAGAAGATTTCCGAGCTGTAGCTCGAGACCCGCTGGAAGTTGTAGCCGGAAATCTTCATGACCTGGTCTTGCCCGTTCTGATTCCCCGTCAGGGCAAAGAGGGTGTTGTCAAGCGAGACGACGGAATCCTGCGCGCTGACCCCCCACTCCACCACCGTCTCCGAGACCGGCTGGAAGGGGATGTCCGCATCCCCCGTATCGATGTAGGGAATCGAGTGCTGTGATCCGAAGAGCCAGACCGTCTCATGGCTCGTCGCAATCTGGACGAGGTTATCCGAGAACAGAGACACTTCCTCGACCTGAATCGGGTCCCAACTCGTGGCATCCAAGAGGGCCGAGTAGTAAATCTGCCGCGTCCCGCCTCTGAGCGCGATGAAGTCGCTGTCGAAAAAGACCACCGTCTGGACCGGCTGCATGAAGTTGATCGACGTGACATGCGTGAGCACGTTCGTCAACAGATCCAGCACATAGAGCTGCCCTGAAGCGGTGATGGCGAGTTGATTACTCTGCGTCCCTGAGGAGGCGAAGGAGACCGGATGCGGGTCGAACGTCCCGACCGTGCCGAGGACCGTCGTGTGCCCAGAGGCAAACACTTCCTCGAGGCTGTTGCCTCCTACGGCAAAGCACCGGCCGTCCTGGTAGAAGATCCCCCGCACAGGGCCGGCACTGAGCGTGGCGAAGGGACTTAGGCCGGGGCGTGGGACGAGTTGGCCTTGCGGGTTCCGGCCCTTGCCACCCCCATCGGGGGATTCAACAAACCAGTTGATCGTGCGTTCCGCATTCGCATTGCGCGAATACGTCATCCCGGAAGGACCGACGACCTGCGGGACGACGGACATCAGACAAAGACTCCAGTGGTGGCATTCAGCGTGAGATAGGTGACAGTGACGGTGAGCGTATTCGATGCGTCTCCGGCCGCAATCTCGACGCTGCCGTCATTGCCAATCGCAATGCCGACACCGGACACGTTCGTGACCGCATCATCTGAGGTCACGCCGCTACTCAGGTAAATATCATCACTCGTTGCCGTGATAAAGGCCGAACTGGTCGCAATGGAAAACGAGGCCGCCCCGACAGACGCGCCGATATAGACAACGGCATGCCCAGTCCCGGCATTGGTATAGGGGGTCACTACATGGAGATTGAAACTGGCCGATTGCAAGAAGTAGATCAACCCACTAGACCCGGATACCAACGTCACCGGCGTGGCTTTTAAAGCCTTCACCTGGGCATTCGTCAATATCACCGTGGCCTGATGGAGAATCGAACTCCCCGATCCTGAAGCACTCCCCGTCCCACCGCTAAAGGTCCAATCCACCGAGGCGCTGTCAATCACCGCCTGCGGTCCCGTTGGTCCCTCAACCACAGATGGCCCGGTCATCTCCGTCGAGAGTCCATAGGTGACGGTCACGCCAGCCGCATGGACGAGCGCCGTGGTCCCGTTGAACCCCCGTTGCACGGTGAGCGTACGCCCAATGGAGGACAACACCTCCATCGTCTCTGCGTTATTCACCAGCAGCAGGATGCGTGCGCCGAACCCCCCCACAGGCGCGGTATAGGCCGCGAGGGTGACTTGTGTAGACCGCACCGTCAGCGCGGTCGATAGGGTCGTATCAACCGTCGCCATGCACGTCCGCTAGACCTGATACAGCGCAACCATGAGGGTGGCCGAAGTCGTCGTGGAGTTCACCCGCTTGATGGCCAAGGGGAGAATCTCCCCCGCCACCGCGGTAAACTGCGCGGTCGAGTCATCCTGAAACACCGCGACGACAATCCCCGCGCCCCCGACATACACCGCATCGGTCAGACGCTTGGAGGCATCGTAGGTCGTCAGGTTGACCGTATCGCTCTTGGTGATGGCTTCCGCGTGGTTAAAGACCACCGCAGGCTGAGACATGGCACTCCCTATCGGCTACTCGAGCCAGTGGTGGTGTCGGTGAGCACGTTATACGCCCCTGACGAACTCCCCAGCAGCGCCTGATCCACCCCCAACATCCCCGGATCGAGGTTTGGACGCTTCATGGTCATCAGGGCTTGGGTCCGCAGTTCCTGCAAGGTCGGAGGCGCCTGCAACCCCATCGGGCCACAGAGGCGAAACGCCAGATCATAGTGGAACGCATCCGTATACCCCGGAGGAACAATGATGGTCGTCTGGAGCGTGGTCGGTTCCGTCACGCCGGCTTGCAGGTAGAGCGCCACCTCCACATCCTGCGTCACCACCGGCCACCAGGTAATCGAGCCGTTCTCGGTGGTGATACTCGTCTGGTAGTAGTACTGTGTCGGGAGTGACGAACTCAGCGTCTTGATGCTCAGATTCTGGAACTGCTGGTCACTCATCGGCCCCATCGGCACTTCGACCGGAGGCGTCGAACTTGGCACGATGTAGTTGATCTGGTTCACAAAGACTGGCCGCTGCGCGACGATATCCCCCGTGGGTCCGATGGTGCTCGAGGCCGTCCCGGATGGAATCGTAAACGTGATCCGGTTGGACACCGCGAGGGAGAGTTCATCCGCCTGCCACGCATTCAACTGCCGCTGGAAATACCGCAGCGCGATCTCCATGAGATCGGCAGACAGAATCTCCCCCGGAGATCCCACCCCGATCTCGAGCAGCGCATCAGTGAGAATGGCGCGGACGGTGGGCATCAGTAGCCGCTCTGGTTATTCATGGAAGGCATCGCGGGACGGAGGAGACCATTCCCGTACAGCGACTGCTGCATGGAACCTGGCACGCCCATCGGGCGCATCTGGAATACACCACGGTCAGGACTAATCCCTGGTGGAAGGACCGGAGACGGTCCCTGCCCGTTGTGATACACCGGCTGATTGTTGTCGTCGTAATGGCCGATCACGTTCCCTTGCGCGTCGAGGATCTGACTCCCACGACGTGTGGTGCCACCCATCGGAGGGAGTTGTGGCAAGGGACTATTCCGCGGATCCTGTCCCTTCCCGGTAATCCCGCCCGTCCACACCGGAGGCGCGGGAGGCTGACCCGTGTGGTCAATCCACGGGAGATCCCCCGGTTGCGGGTTCGGGTTCGGCTGGTTGATCGGGACGTTCGTCGGGGTACTCCCCGGCAACGGAGCCCCGCCCCCCATCCGAGGGAACCCGAAGGCGCCCAAGAGGTTCATGGCCTATG
>Ga0134123_10001252_pt1 | contig 16667 bp, 23 predicted proteins | sample KB303_FD_96460 | JGI IMG/M metagenome (GOLD analysis project Ga0134123, IMG submission 96460) | Terrestrial soil microbial communities without Nitrogen fertilizer from Kellogg Biological Station, Michigan, USA - KB3-0-3 | ecosystem: Environmental > Terrestrial > Soil > Unclassified ...
CGGCCGCGGCGATCGCCGTCGTGGATCCGGCCGAGCTGCTCGAGCGTCTCGCGCCGCGGCGGCTGTTCACGTCGATCGACCTCGCGCCGAAATGGGCCGACGTCGCGCTCGAGACGAACGGCCCGATCACGTACTACAAGATCTCAGAGCTCCGCGAAGCGTATCGGCAAGCGACGGCTCCGCTGTATCGCGTCTACAGACGCGCCGCGCCGGAATACCTCTGGAACGTCGAGCTGATTCCATGAGCTCGCAGCCGCGAGTCAACCGAAAGGTCGCGCGCAAGCTGCTCGCCATGCTCGCGGCCGAGGCTATCGGCAACGAGTTCCCTGAAGAGACGCTGAATAGAATTCTCGATGAGCGCCGCGAGCTGCAGCGCTCCTTTCAGAAGTACCGTGACGTTGTCGACGGAGCGCTCGCATGAACCGAAGAGACTTTCTCCGCGTGATCGCGTGGACGATCACGGCCGTCGTCGCCGGAGCTCCGATCGCCGCGGCCTGGCAGGATTCAATCGCGCGAGCTCGCCGGCGTGCGCTCATTACCGGACAGCTGCGCTACCAGGCGGAGCAGTCACTGCACGCGATCATGCGCGACGTCGGACGCCAGCTCTACGGGTTCGGCGAATGAACCGCCGCGACTTCTTCCGACGCGCCGCCGCGATCGCCGCCGGCGTCGTCGCCGCTGACCAGTTCGAGATCCTCGAGCGCTTGAATCACCGGAAGGTGTTCAGCGGCATCGACTGGGTTCGGCGCGATCCGGTGACCGGCCAGTTCGCCGACAGCCACAGCACGCTAGTGATTGTCGAGCGCCAACTGTCGGACGAGATGGGCCGAGTATGGCGAATCACCGCGGTCGATCCGGCGAAGCGAACGATCACGTTCGAGCCGCCAAATGTCAGGCTCAGCGAGGACGACTTCGACTTCTACGCGAACCAGATCGTCGAGCTGCAGCTGCCATGAACCGCCGCGAGCTTCCGTTCCGGGAGCCGCCGGTCGTTGTCGTCACCGCGACTGGCGAAACGATCCGGCTCACGCCGGCGCCGTTGCCCGTTCCGCAGTGGGCGTTGCTCGGGGTCGCCATAAGCGTCACTCGTTCCGAGGCTTAGCAGCCGAGCACAAACGCAGCGAGTAGGGTACATTCGGGCGACCCGAAACACCCATTTACGAGGCACATGACCGCCGATGACTCGTTCCTGAAGGGTTTACGGATCCTCCACGAACCACGCGGTCAGGCTCGCCGCGTAGTCGACGCACTCTGTCGGGAGCGCGATCAGTCAGTCGCCGCCGACCCTGACTGGAATCCCAACCTCCCAACGGACAAAGAGATAGCGCGCGAGCTTGGACTCAAGGAATCGACCGTCGCGAAGCTGATCGAGCTGGTCGCGCGCGACATCGTCGCGGACAGCTTTGAGATGGCGATGATCCCTCGCCGCGGTCGAATCTTCCTGTGGTACCGCCATCGGCTGTGGTTGCAGCGCCGCGCCTCGCGCCAGTCGCCGCCAGCTGCATGAGCGCGTCAGATCCGAGGCATCCGGCGACGTGCGCGTGCTCTATGTGCGAGTACTCGGCGTTCATAGCCAGCTGGGAGGCACGCGGCCCGCACCGCTTCGAGGAATGGTTGAAGCTCATCGTCGATGACCTCAACTCCCACATGCGCAACGATCGCGAGGCGTGGCCGGTCGACCCCAACGCGCCAAAGTTGCAGCCGCCGGCTGCACATTCCGGCGAAAAAGGCCCCTTTTCCGCTTGACAATACGCGGCGTAAAAACAGCCGTGGCCATTGCCACCCTGGAGTAGGAGATCAAATGGCCAGGAGTTAAGGGGTGCCGACAGACTGAGCCGCACTCTGGCCCCTGTTCTGCCCGCCAAGGTAGGGATGCGCTTCTCGCGGGACCGCCACAACGTCCCGCCATGCGTCGTAAACCGTTTCTGCGGCCCGATCGCCTGCCTTGAGGCGCTCCGCCCTGCTCTTCTCGCCCGCGCTCGCTCTAGCGGTCGCCACGGCGGAAATCAAAGATCCGAAGCCATGCCCCCGGTGCCTCGAACCTGAGAACCTGGGGCTTTGTCATTCGGACATCTGTCGCGCGCAGGTGCTCCCTCGCGCCGGCAAGAACGCGCTCGATCGAGACGCTTGGTCCGGTCGCTACGACCCGAAGGAAAAGCCGCCGCCGCCAGACATGAAGGCGACCGAGCACGCCGAGAAGATGGCCGCGCAATCCGCGCAGCGATTCGCCCAGCTCGGGCGCGCAGCTGCGACCGGCCAGCGCCGGAAAGTCTACCACCGCCGGAAGCATGACCGTCGCGATGCGTGAGGCGCTCGAGCGCCGCGGCCGGCAATGGGGCGAGGACAACAACCTCCGACTGCATTCGATGCGGCAGGAGCTGAGAGAGCTCTGTCGGCGCCCAATCGTCATCGACACCGCGTTCGCCGGCCGAAAGGCGCTCGGCGGAGGCTGCTACGTCGTTTCGCGGTACGCCACAACCACCGACTGAGGACCAAACGATGCGACACAAGTGCGCGGGAGAGATCACGTCGATCGGCGACAGCTACTCGAGCCCCGATCACGTCAACGTCAGCGTCGCACACGGCCCGCGGCCGCGACGGAAAAAGACGAAAGCCGGACAGCCAGCAGGCTTCGGCGACAACCGCCCGACGTCGAGCATCTCGCTCCCGCGCAAGCACGCGAAGCATTACGCCGTCGGCGATGCGATCGACGTCGGCATCGGTCCGTCGACCGCGGATCCCGAGACGAAGTTCCGCCGCACCGTCCGGAAGATGACGCGGAAAGGCTACTAGGTCACGCACTCAACAGGTATCGGTGAAGATGCTCTACAAGCGTAGGACGTTCAGCGTGTCGTCGATCCAGAACAGCGGATCGCAATGCGCTGAGAAAGGGCACAGCGGTGCGGACTCGCGCGGCTGCTGCTATTGCTGCGGACAGAAGATCGCCGAGCGGCGCGACGTGATCGTCGCCGAGCTCGATCTGTCTCGAGACATCGCCGGCCAGGGCGCCGGGTGATGCTATGTCACCGCGAAAACCCGCGCGGGCTGTCGACGCGCGGACGCGAAAGACACTCGCTCGAGAAGAGCTCTTCGTCGCGTCCTTCCTCGTTCACCAGAACGCATCGCAGGCAGCTCGAGACGCCGGCTACTCCGAAAAGACCGCGTACGCCAAGGGCAACGAGCTGCTCAAGCGGCCGACTGTCATCGCCGCGATCGCCAAGAGCCGAACGAAGATCGTTCGGAAGTTTCGCGTCACCGCGGAGCGCGTTGTCGAAGAGATGGCCGTCATCGGGTTCTCGAGCATCGAGAACTATCGGCTCAACGACGACGGCTTCCTGCAGCTCGTCGACGGTGCGCCCGAGGGCGCAGTGCGGGCGGTCAAGAAGTTTAAGCGGAAGCTGCGCCTCATCCCGCAGAAGCAGCTCGGCGACACCGTGCTTCCGCCTATTCGAGAAATCGAATCGGAGTTCGAGCTCTGGTCGAAGGACTCGGAGCTCCGCGCGCTCGGCGACTACTTGGCGATGTTCAAGGAGAAGCGCGATCTCGGCGACACCGAGGATGACGAGAACCTCACCACCGAACAGCGGCGCGAGCGCGTGATCTCGCTCCTACGGGTCGCGTCGAAGCGACGGAAGGAAGGCAAACGAGTCTCATGACGAGGATCCCATGCTTGCACTGATTTGGGCGCTGCTCATCGCGATCGTAATCGCCGGCCTGCTCTACTGGCTCATCAAGTTTCTCCCGCTCGATGAACCGTTCCGGCAGCTCGCGCGCGGCGTCATCATCATCGGCCTGGTCGCGTACATCATCGTGCGCCTGTGGGCCGTTCGCGGGCTCGTTCCGACATGAAGTCGCGCCTCATTCGACTTCAACGTCGCGCGATCGTCCGAACCGACTGGCTGATGATCGGCTTCGCGCTTGGATGGGTCGTAGCTGAATGCTGGTCGCTTCGAGGCTAGATTCCGTGCACACCCTTGAGATGCCGCGCAGGACAAACTGGTGTGAAAGGCCCCTAAGAAGGGCACTAGCCGGGACGCCGGCACGGAGAGAGGCGAGACGGTCGCCTCACGGACGTTTCTTCGAGAGTAGGGCGGAGAGCAGTGAGGGTCAGCGCAGGTTCCCGGCGCTGGCCCTTTTGCTTTGTGGCTCACGATGACCGCAGTCCTTGATCGCGCGCGCGACGTCATCGACGAGCTCCTCGAGGATTACCTCACCGAGGACGAACGCGACACCGTCGAGCGCGACCTGGTTGCGATCGCGCCGAAGACGAAGGCCTCGCCAGTTCCGCGCGAGTGGCGCCAGCGGATCCCGATGGTGTTCCCGCGGTACGCGTCGGCGCCGTTCGCCAAGCGACACGAAGAGTTCTGGGAGTGGGAGAACGGCATTCGCGTCGACAGCTCGCCGGATCCGTTCGTCGGTATCTGGCCGCGCGGCGGCGCGAAGTCGACGTCGGCGGAGATGGCGTGCACGGACCTCGGCTGCAGCGGCTCGAGGATCTATTGCCTCTACGTCCGCATGACGCAGGACAAGGCCGACGCGTCCGTCGAGAACGTCGCCGCGCTATTTGAGTCGGACGAGATCGCGAAGCACTTCCCCGAGCACTCGCGTCGGAAGACCGGCAAGTTCGGCAACGCGAAGGGATGGCGCCGCAATCGTATCTGGACCGCCGGCGGATTCGCCGTCGACGCGCTTGGACTCGACACCGCATCGCGCGGCGTGAAGCTCGAGAACCAGCGACCGGATCTGATCATCTTCGACGACATCGACGACCTGCTCGACGGGCCGGCCGCGACGAAGAAGAAGATCGAGATCATCACGAAGTCGATCCTTCCAGCGGGCTCCAACAACTGCGCGGTCCTGTTCATCCAGAACTTGATCATCCGCGACGGCGTTGCGTCGCAGCTCGCCGACGGCCGCGCAGACTTCCTCGCGCTGCGCAAAGTGTCAGGCCCGTTCCCCGCAATCGAGAATCTCAAGTACGAATGGAGACTCGACTCGAAGACCGGTATGCGCCGCGCGTACATCACCGCCGGCGTGGCCACGTGGAGCGGACAGGACCTCGCGACGTGTCAGCGCTTTATCGACACGTGGGGTTTGTCAGCGTTCTTGAAAGAGGCGCAACACAAGGTGCAGGGGAAGTCGGAAGGGGTGTGCCTCAACTTCGATCCGGCGCGCCACTACATCGACATGAGCGACGAAGACGTCCTCGCGCTCGTTCCCAAGTCGAAGGTGTTCGGCGGCGTCGACTTCGGATCGTGGCGATTCGGCTTCACGTTGTGGCTGGTACGGAAAGACACGGCCGTCATTCGCATCGACGAGTACTTCTCGCAGGACGAGAGCCTCGCCGATCGCGCACAGGCTATCCACGAAATCTGTGAAGCCGCGGGCATCGTGGATCCGTCGCCGAGGAACTGTCCGCTCTGGGGAGACTCCGCGAACCCGACGGACATTCGCGAAATCAATCTCGCGTTCCGGCGTGGCTGGCCCGAGCTCGACGAGCAGGGCCACGAAACCGGCAAGTGGATCACGTCGAAGCTGCGCGTTGTCGCTGTCGGCGCCGAGGGTAAGCTGCGCAAGACAGCCGTCGATCGCATGAACAACGAGCTCGATCACAACCGATTGCTCTTCCGTCGATCGGTGTACGCTGGTCTGACGTGGATGTACGCGATGAACGCGGGCTCCCCAGGCACGGAGATGACGGGCTCGCGGTTCATGTGGGAGATCGACAACTGGGCCGTTCCGCTCCCAAAGGAGGGCGAGGCGCAGGATCAGAACCCGGATGACGACACCGCTGACGGCGCGGATATGATCGCGTCCGCGCGCTATGCGCTGATGAGCTGGTGGGCGCCGGCGAAGGAGAAGCCGGACCCTGGCGTCGTGCCGGACGACAAGGCCCGCAAGTTCGACGTCAAAAAGCAGAAGTTCATCGAGACGCCTCACCTCGTGGATCTGCTCAACGAGCCGGCACGCCGGCGTCCAGCTGTGCGCGGAGTACGACCGCGCATTCGTCCACGATGAGCGCTGTCGACACTTTGAACGCCAACGTCTACCTCGCAGAGCTCGCCGCGGAGTTGGGTGTTTCCGTGCATGAGAAGAGCGACGACGATCTACAGCGCGAGCTGCTCGCGGTCTTCCTCGAAAGCGAGTCGCGCGCCCATCAGATCGAGCAGCCCGAGATGATCCTACGCGTGCACCGCGTGCCGCAGCTCGACCAAGCCGTCGCGACCTGGCAAGCCGCGGCCGCGTTCTACCACGACAGCGCGAAGCTCGCGAAGAAGCGTCTCACGCAAACGAACATCCTCTTCGCGATCTCGGTGACTGCGCTCGGGTGCGCGCTCGTCTCCGTGATCGGGTCTCTCAATCGATGACGATGCGCTCGATCCTCGCCTATCTCGTCAGCCTCTGGTACGGGCTGCTTGAGCGGATCCAGGAAGCGCGTCGGCCGACGCGTCCAAAGCGCGACGACGATCACCTCGTCATCGCGGTGCCGCGGTCGATGGGTCCGGTCGTCGAGAGTCCGGACACGAAGTACCCGGTTCCGATTACCCGCGTGCCGCTCCGATCGACGAAGGCGCTAGCGAAGCGACAGGCGCATGCATACGCCGAGCATCGCGTCGGCCATCAGCTGACGTGGAAGAAGGCGCGAAGTCTCTTGAATCAGTGGGAGCGTGAGGAGCGCGCTGCAGCTCGCGGCGCTGAATCCGAGCGCCAAGAGGCATGACCACTCCCACAACGGAAGAAACGATGAAAGTCAAATTGAAATTCAAAGTCGTCGAACAGACGCAGCGGCAGAATTGGTATGGCGTCGGCGGGCCGACGATCGGCTCCGTGAAGCTCAGCCCAGTGTCAGGCTCGGGCGATGCGAGCGACGAGAACAAGAAGTTCTACGAGGCCACGCCTGGCGGCTCGATCGAGTTCGCCACGGTGAACAACGCGGCACTGCAGGCGCTGCCAGTCGGCGCCGAGGTGTACGTGACTCTCGAGGTCGCGCAGTCCGCGTGAACGAGTACTTCGCACAGCTGGTCGCGATCGCCGCAATGGTGATCGCGGTCAGCGCGATCGCAGCGATGAGCTGGACGATGCGAGACTCCGCGCGGCAGCTGCGCGAGCTCCTCCAGTCCGAGCGCGATCGCAACCGCGAACTGTCGGACGTGATCATCGACATGAAGGTCGCCGGCGGCGTTGCACAGCGACTCCGTCCATTGCCCGACGGCATGAAGCTCGAACAGCCGCGGCGCAGCGACATCGATCAAGCGATCGACGAGAACAAGTACGCGAACTCAATCCCAGGCCTGCGCGGCCACCTCGCCGACTGGGCCGCGAAGGAGCTCCGCCGCGGCGACGGCAGCGAGCGCGATCGCCTGCGCGTGCTCGATCGACTTCGAACTTGGTCGAACGTCAGCGACGATGACGACGACGACGAAGACGACGACGAGGGCGTGATCGCGATCGGCGGAGACTTCGCGGACGAGCTCGAGGACGAGCTCGAGGAAGCAGCTGACGACGAGGCACGGCGATGACGACACCACTGATCGAACGGCTCGACGACGTCCACGGCAGCGGCGACGACATCTTCGAAGAGCGCGAGACTCAGGCTCAGGACGAGAACGACGGCGGCGACGAGCAGCTCACGCCCAAGCGGAAGACGGTCGACCCCACGGCTCCGATCCCAGGCGGCGGCAAGATCCTCGAGATGAAGGATCCCTCGAAAATCTTCAAGCTGATCGATCGAGAGGTGGAACTGCAGGAACGGCTCGCGAAGAACCGCGACGAGGAAGGCAAGCACTGGGACCGCATCAAGCGCGGCATTCAGTTCTCGATCCTCGAGAAGTCGGAAGATCAGTCGGTCTATCGCGCCATCCTTCCGCCAGGCGTCGACGATCAGCAGCAGCCGATCCCGAACAAGGTCCTCGATCTCGCGAACAAACAAGTCTCGCAGATCCTTGTCGACCCACCGATCCCGAATCCGAAGCCGGACGGCGACAGCGAGAAGAGCCGAAGCGCGATGGACCTCGCCAAGCGCTTCCTCCGCGGCGATGGCGATTCGAGCGGCACGAACGACATGGAGCTCTTTCGCCGATCGCTGACGCTCAACCGCACTCGCAAGAGTGCGTTCGTGTTTCAGTGGGTCGATAAGACCGCCGGCGGCTGGCGTCCGAAGCAGAAGAACGCGCACCCGCAGGCGACAGACGCGCGCAATCCGCTGATGGGCCCGAAGGTCGGTCCGGACGGCGCTCCGATCATGGATCCGCAGACCGGCAAGCCGCAACTCGAGCGCGCCGCAGAGCCCGTTCTCCGCTACATCGGCGAGGATGAGAACGGCGTCGAGTACTTCGCGGACGGCGCGTCCGACGCCGCGCGCGAGTGGTTGCCGAAGCATCGCGCGACCGTGCTGCACCCGAACCAAGTGCGCACGCTGCCGCCAACGGCCGTCGCGAGTGTCGCGAACTCGATCATCCTCCTGATGTGGGAGCCGCTGTCGGAGGCGAAGAAGCGCTTCGACGTGTTGAGGGATCTCTCAAACGCGCAACTGAAGCAGCTCGCGCAGTGGAGGCCTCGCCGCTGGAAGGCCATCGTCCCGGAAGCGATGCGCCCGAAGAACGACGGACTCGACGCCAGCGGCGAAGTCTCCGACCAAACTATCATCTTCTGGTACCACAAGTTCTGTCGCATCTCGCCGGACTACGTCGACGGCGCCGAGCTCGCGATCAGCGGCGCGTCGATGGGCGGCGCCGGCCAGAAGAACGGCTTCGTTCTCGTCCGCGATACGCTGCGCGAGGACGTGGAGCTCGACGATGGGTCGGTCGTCCCGGTGCTGATGGAGCCGCCGATCGCGCAGTTCATGTCGATTCACGACGTCGACAGCGGCGACCCGCAAGGCCTCGCGCCAGTCTCGACGTTCGGCGGCGCGAACGAGATTCGCGCGCACCTCTACCTCGCGGTCCTCGAGGACATCGACGTCAGACTGCACGTGAACACGTTCCTCACGTCGACGTCGGGCGTTACGAAGGAGGATCTCAACCGCCGCGACGGCACGCCGATCGACGTCGTGTCCAAGGACGACATGCCGGTCTTCGAGCAGCGGCCGATGCTCCCGCCGCATCTCGTCCCGATGCTCGATCGCGTCGATCACGACATGGATACGCTGGCGAATCTCAACCAGACGGCGCAGGCGCTCGACTCGAACTACTCGCAGTCCGGCGAAGCGAAGAAGGTCGCGATCCGTCAGGCGAAGGTGCAGCTCGCGCAGGATTATCAGGGATTCGTGAACGGCGCCACGCAGTTCTGGAAACAGAAGCTGCAGCTCGCCCAGGCGCGGCTGAAGGTGCCGCAGCTGGTACAGATCGGCGGCGAGAACTCTGCATACAAAGCGCGCCACTTCGTCGGTTCCGATCTCATCGGCGTCTCGACGGTGACGTTCGCGCCAGGCAGCGGCACGATGATGTCGCCGGCCGAGAAGGCGCAGTACATCGCGCAGTTCCAACAGCAGAAGTGGCTCACGGAGGCCGAAGGCGGCGAGCTCGCTCGATCGAGCATGAGCGACGATCTCGGACTCAACCCGTCGGCGCACGAAGAGCACATCGATCGCTGCATCGCCGACTGGATCAACGGCCCGCCTGCAGGGTGGGACGAGGAATACGCGGCCGCGCAGGCGTTCCCGCAAAAGCAGCAAGAGTACACGGCGACCCTTCAGAGAGCGGTCGCCGTTCTCACATCCGGAGGCGGGGATCCGGAACAGGCGCAGCAGCTCGCGCTCGAGCAGGTTGGCCCGCCACCCGAGCAACCGCCCGAGCCGTCGACGCCGTTCGAGCCGCGCGCGAACGACGAGGAGCCGGTCGTCGCCAAGACGCGCTACGAGAAGCTGTCGAAGCTGATGTCGACAGCAGAATTCTCTAAACAGCCGAAGGCGTGGCGGTCGTGCGTTGACAAGGCCTACGAGCAAGCGCTCTTCGCCGCGGGCATCGTCACGGTGCGACAGCAGCAGGCCGCGCAGCAGCAGCAGGCGCAAGCCGCCGCCGGCGCCGGCGAGCAGAACACGCCGCCAGAGTGGGGCGAGTTCATCGCACAGATCACGAAGCAAGTCGTCACCGCGGCCGCGGCCGAAGTCTCGAAGGTCGTGAAGGCCGTCGACGGTATCGGACTCAAACCCGAAGCGGCCGCGCCAGAAGCACCGCCGCCGCCCGACTCGACGCATCTCGAGCTCGCGCACGAGTCGATGGAGAAGGAGCGCGATCGCCAGCACGAAATCAACATGGCCGATCGCCAGGCCTCGCACGCTGAGCGCGCGACGGTCGTCGGCAAGACGCTGGATCACGCCAGCAACCAGGCGCAACGCGCGGCTGGCACACCGCGGCCAGAGCGGCCGCTCTAACCAGAGGTTCAAAACACAACATCATGGCAGACGATCGCGCGACCACCGACAACGACGAAGAGCTCGAGCAGCAAGAGGGAGACGAATTCGACTCCTTCGAGGACGAGCTTGAGAAAACTGTCGGTGAAGCCCTCGACGAAGACGACGACGAGGATGACGAGGACGACGACCTCGACGACGACGATGACGACCTCGATGAAGATGACGAGGACGAAGACGGCGCCGCGGAGGGCAAGGGTCCGAAGCGCGATCCGGAGACGGGTCAGTTCACGAAGAAGGACGACGAGCCTGCAGCTGCTGGCGCGCAGGCCGCAACGCCGGCAGCCGACGCGAAACCGGGTGAAGTAAAACCGGACGTCGGCGCAGCTGCTGCAGCTGACGCCAAGCCCGCGGCTGCGGACGAGAAGCCCGCCGCCGCATGGCAACCGTTCGCCGTCAAAGCCGACAAGGAAAACGTTCCGATCCCCGAGGCGCACGTCCGCCGCGAGAACGGGTTCCTCTACGTCGCGATCCCGGAAGCGCAGGAGGCGCGGTTCAACGCGCGCATCTCAGCGGGGATCGCCGGCGAACGCATGTGGCGCCAGATGGGCCAAGCGATGCGCGAGCTCGAGGCGAAGAAGAATGCGCCGCCGCGCAAGACCGACATAGAGATCGAGCATGAGCTCCTGATGGCGATGATCAAGCCGCATCTCCCGGAGCTCTTCGACGACGATCGACTCGCGCTCTACGAGGCGCAGGTCAAAGCCGCGAAGCTCGAGCACCAAATGCAGTACGACGCCGCCGAGTCGAAGCGTCTCGCCGAAGCGTCGCAACCGGCCTGGGAGGAGACTCAGGCCAGCGGGATCCTCAACACGATTGGAGAGGTGATCGCTCATTTTCCCGAGCTGCAAGGGCTGACCCCCGAGCAGATCGAGGAGGTGTACTCGCGCGAGCTCTTGCCCGTCAAGAACTCCGTGTTCTTCCGAGATGGCGAGGAAGCATTCGTCCACTCGCAGTACATCTATGACCGCCTGAAGTCGAAGGCGGAGTACATCAAAGCGACCGCGAAGACGACCACCGCAGCGCCAGCGTCGGCGGAGCCCCCGAAAGGCCAAGCTCCAAATAACGCTACCAAGCCTGCAACGGACGCAGCGGAGCGCTTCAACCGCGGAGTCGACGCGGGCACCAAGCCGCGCACGACGAGCGTCAAAGCCAACCGAGAGGAGCGGCCCTCGAGAGAGCCTAACCGCCCCGCGCGAGGTAAACGCCGTCGATCGCCTGCAGCGCAGCGCGCGCGCGCCGAGGAGGACTGGAGGAAGACGTCACAGGCCTACCTCAACTCGGACTCGTTGGACTTCGACGAGCCCGATCTCACCGACGAAGACGAGGCATGAGTCTCGTCCCCCACCAGCAGGAATTCAACGATCGCTCATAGCGAGCGATCAACGGAGCTCACATGGCACAGTCAGTCACGTACACCAAGGTGTCGAATCTGTCGAAGGGTTATCGACGATCGACCACCAAGTTGTACCGGACGTACACGCGCCGAGTCGCGGAGTACGGCTGGTTCGACAACGTGCCGGACGAAGAAATCATGCCGTCCGGGCGTGAGAACAACATCCTTCTCGACGTGGCCGTCGGGGTGGGTGCGCACCAGGTCGACGACGCGGGATACGAGGGTCGGACCGAAACGCCCGAGCTGGAAGAGGGCGCGTTCGTGTTCAATCACACGAACTCGCGCTTCTCGATCTCGCTGCGCGCGCAGGCATTCGACAAGAAAGCCCGCGGCAACCAGATCATCCGCCAGATCAAATATCAGTCGCTGAAGTGCATCGAGGCCGTCATGCGCAAGTACGGGCTGATGACCTACGGCTTCTCGACCGGCGTGCTGGCGAAGGTCAATGGGAATCCGGCATCCGGAACGAGCGCGACGGTCACACTGCGCGATGCGTTCGGTCTGACGGACATGGACAACCTGGCGTACCTCGCGGGGATGTTCCCGATCGACGAGGGCGTCGGCTTCATCCGATCGAACGCGCTGGTCGGCGTTGGCGTCGTCACGGACGTCGACGAAGTACTCGGGACGATCGACGTCGACTTCAATGGCGCGACGGTCGACCTGGCCGACGGCGATCAGATCGTATTCGCGAACGGTGTCATCGGCACCACTCTGTCCGAGACGGACTGGCAGAAGTGGAACGTCGGACTCCTCGACGCGGTCATCTCGGACGACGTTCACGGTGTCGCGACGAGCGACGTTCCGACGTGGGCGCCGGCGCTCTATGACTCGGACGGCGGATCGTGGGGCTTCCTGCCCGCGCGCCGAATGAAGCAGGCGCTCGAGAACCGCGGCGACACGGTGCTTCGTCGCGTCATCCTGTCCAACGGCGTGATGAACGACAAGGATGCGCGCGAGCGCGAGGCGCTGATCTGGACGAGCTCTTCGATGAACATCGACGGTAACGCTTCGCTGAAGAACGTTGCCGAGGATACGTCGCGGTTCGTTCCGCCGACGTGCGTGTTCGGGCTCGGACAGGACGCGATGGGCAAGAAGGTGCTCACCGATAAGCCCGACGAAGAGGAGACGATCGACTTCGGCCGGCTGCACAAGGCCGAGGATCGTTCGGCCCTCAAGGGAGGCGTGGACCTCATCTCCGCGATGATCGTGCGGAGCCGCTCGCGCCTGGCCGCGTTTACGGGCCTCGACGAGCAGGGCGTCTAGATCATCGACGAGACGGCGCGCTGATCGTGGCGCGCCGTCTTCGTTGCTCATCCCGAGCAGCGGTCGATAACTCCATCAGAGAAGTCCAATGGCACCCAGAAACAGCGGAAATATCTGGGCATCGCTCCGCAGTTACCACCAGGCGGGCGGGCTCAACGTCGCGAACCCAGCTGGCGCGATCGGTCGGACGTGGTACGTCAATACGATCTCCGGCTCGAACACGAACAACGGAAAGGCGCCGGACGAGGCCTTCGCGACGGTCGCGAAAGCGCTCACGATGGTCGATAGCTTCGACATCATCAACATCGCCGGCGTCGTGAAGGAGCAAGTCGTCGCACCGCTCGGGGTCTTCGACGTGACGATCGTCGGCGCCGCCAATCGTCCGCGGCAGGCGACCAGCGGCGGAGTTCCCACCGGCGGCGGTTCGTGCTGGATCTCGCCGGATTCTCCGACGGCGGCAACCGCGTTGCTCGAGCTCATCGAGCAGGGCTGGACGGTTCAGAATCTTCTGTTCGCGCCGGTCGCTTCATCGCCGTGCATCAAGCTGACGCGCGCGGAGGATGCGGTACATCCGGATCCGTCGCACGCGTCGATCCTTGGCTGTCGGTTCGCCGGCGGCGGCGCGAGCGGAATTGGGATCGAGGATTCCGGCGGCTGTCACAACGTCGCCATCGAGGACTGCATCTTCCAGTCGCTCGGCGGGACGGCAATTCTCGGCATCGCCGGCGCGGGCATCGCGACGCCGCTGATGAATCGGTACGCGCGCAACTTCTTCAACCAGTGCACCAACGCGATCAACATCGGCGCGTCGCACTCGCTGTTCCTGCAGAACCGATTCATCCACAACACCACGCTGAAGCTGAAGATCGCTGCCGGCGGCTACAACATGGTCCTCGAGAATTCGTTCGAGGACGCCGAGGCCGACATCGACAACGGCCACGGGTACTACGGGATCGCAACCGACGTATGGCGCAACTTCAGCTCCAATACGCCGGCGATGTCAGTCGGGTACGCGACCGTCTGATGCACGTTGTTGCGTTCGAGTTCGACAAAGAGCCGCCGGCCGAATGGGTCGCGGCTCTTCGTCGAATCTCCGAGGTGTCCGACGAACGAGGCTGGCTCGAGTTCGTGTGGGAGCCAGGCGATCCGTGGGCGCCAGTGCAGCGATGGGAACTATGGGAAATGATTCACCCATCGGTCGTGGATCCGGCCGAGGTGCGCGAGCTGCGCGGCAAGCATCCGCGGAGAGAAGGGCATCCGTGCACGTCAGTTCCGATCAGCAGCTGGGCCGTGCGGCCAGCAAAGAGCTATCGACCGTGCCTCTGTCGTCACAAGCTCGAGGCCTGGAAAGGCAGCGACTCGCTGGTGACGCTGACGGCGTGGAAGCTGTTCCAGCGCACCGGGTACGTCGGCCGGCCGTTCTGGATCATTCAGGGCACTGGCGGCGGCAACAAGGCGGAATTCACGCACGAAGAGGGATTGCTCCTCGAGGCGGAGGGCTATCCACCGGTCGCGCCGCCATCCGGCAGCTTGCCGTATGCGCCGTTCGATCAGCGCGTGATCAGCGCGATCTCGCGCTTCAATCGGCTCTGGCAATTCAAGAACAACCTCGAGGAATACCGCGAGGCGATGGGCCCAGGGTACGCGAAGTACCGGAAGGAAGTCGAGAAGAAGCTGCGCATTCAGTTGGTCGCGCATCTCAAATCTCAGATGGTTGACGTCGAGCCACTGTTCCTCAAAGCAGACGAGGACGGAGAGCTCGAGAATCAGCCGCGGACGTCGATCGACTACGATCGTCTCGAACCTCAGAACGAGGAGCACTTCATCGAGACCGGTCACATGCTGCATCACACGCGAATGACGTGAGCACCTCCGCTGACGTCTCAACGAGAACGGGCGACCCACACACGGTCGCCCGTTCGCATTCAGGACGGTGAACCGTGGACACGCACCAGTACCGAGGAAAAGGCAGACGTCGGAAGACGAAGCGCGGCGGATTCTCGCAGGCCTCGACGCGTCGACCGATCACGCTGTACGATCAGCACGGCCGACAGTGGTCGGGTCAGGTGAGCAACAAGAGCGGAATGCCAGTCGGCCAGGTGACGCCCGACTTCTCCGCGCCGTGGTATCCCGACGTGCAGTATCTGCGCGTCAACCCCGACAATCAGGCCGAGCTCTGGATCGACTACGCCTCACTGGTAGCGCGTCGACGTGGCCGCTTGAACTCGTATCACAAGATCGCGCGCGAGTACTGCCGCGAGAAAAAGCTGCCGGCGCCGGACAAGGGCGACTACAACGAGACGATCACTCGCGCGATCGGCGCACCGCCAAAACCGATCCAGCCAGCGATTGCAGCCATGCAGGGCAAAAACAAGTGGATTCTCGGACTGTCGGACAAGGTGGATCCGCGCCTCGAGCGTTTCGTAACGCGCATACAGGCCGTCGAAGTCGACGAAGAGTTCGACTTCAGCGACCCAGAGACATCGTTCGAAGATGCCAAACGCAACACGCAGCAGATGATTCGCGGCCTCGCGAAGCCGAAGCCTGTCGCGGAAGAGGACGTCGATGACATCGAGGATCTCAAAGACATTCAGCTCGGCGAGGGCGAGGAAGACACGTTCCTCGACGAGCTCGATGACGAACACGATCAGGCCGGAATTGGCGGGCATGTCGTTCCGCCGGCGAAAGCAGAGCGCGTGCAGCGCCAGGCACCGCGGCGACCGGGGACGAAGGTCGCAAAGAAGGGGAAGACCGGCGCGAAGAAGTTCGGGAACCTCTCGGCGATGAAGCGTGCGCAGCGAGGGAACCGTCCGACGCTCGCGAGTGGCGCGGCGCCGGTGATTTCTGGCTAACGGAGGCTCGAGATGACGTCCGCAGAGCAGCTCGCACTGTTCAACGAACTGACAGGCCGAAAGGCGACGGACGTCATCACCGACGCCACGAAGTACAGCTGGCTCGCCGCGGCCGAGCGCTACGTGATCGCGATGGTCACGTCGATGAAGCCGTCGATCTTCTACCAGAAGGTCGGCACGACGTCACTGCCGCAGCTGCTCACCGCCGACAACAACGTGTTCACGTTCGGCGTCGACGTCGACGACAACCCGCTCGTTCCGTACGGCCACACGCAGATCTATCGCAACGTACGAGACGTGCCGGACCGGCCGCTGATCGTCAACGTCGATTACCTCGACGAGGGCACGCAGATCCGCCTCGTTCGCAATCGACATCACACAGGCCCGCTCTACTGGCGCGGCGTCGTGGATCCGCCGCCGATCAGCTCAGAAGAGAATCCGCACTTCGTTCCATCGCAGGCGAACGAGCTCACGGCGATCCGCGCGGCGCAGCGCTTCGCGGCCGGCGGCAACATTCGCAATCCCGCGCTGGTGGGCGAGCTCCGCACGCAGTGGGCCGAGCGATATCCGTACTGGTGTCTGCTCTGGAAGAAACAGTTCTCCGCTGGCGGCGCGCTGACGTCGTTCTCGCTGATCGACGCAGTGACGCCACTTCTCTAATTCCGACTCCAATGCCTCTCACTCGCCTCCTGGGCAAATACCGCTCTTCAGGTCCGATCGCGCAGCTGCACTCGCCCGATCA
>Ga0134123_10001254_pt1 | contig 16636 bp, 13 predicted proteins | sample KB303_FD_96460 | JGI IMG/M metagenome (GOLD analysis project Ga0134123, IMG submission 96460) | Terrestrial soil microbial communities without Nitrogen fertilizer from Kellogg Biological Station, Michigan, USA - KB3-0-3 | ecosystem: Environmental > Terrestrial > Soil > Unclassified ...
CGGGGCGCCGGGTGCTGGTGGTGGACGACAACCGCGACGCCGCCGAGCTGCTGGCCGAGGCGCTCACCTTCGAGGGCTACGAGACCCGGGTGGCCTTCGACGGCCCCAGCGCCCTGCGGGTGGCGGCCGAGTTCCAGCCCGAGCTGGCCTTCCTGGACATCGGCCTGCCGGTGATGGACGGCTACGACCTGGCCCGCCGGCTGCGCGCGATGAAACAGGGGCCGCTGGTGCTGGTGGCGGTGACCGGGTACGGCCAGCCCGCCGATCGGGCGCGCAGCGCCGAGGCCGGCTTCGACGAGCACCTGGTCAAGCCGATCGGGATCGACAGCGCCCTGGCCATCGCCGAGGGCACCTGGAAAGGCGCGGCGGCCGGCAGCTCGGCCGGATAAGATTCCCGGATGTCGCTGCGCGAGTACCGCAAGAAGCGTCGCTTCGACGTCACCTCGGAGCCCGCGGGCAAGGACCGGCCGGCTCGCAAGACCAGGAAGAGGCTGGCCTTCGTGGTGCAGAAGCACCGGGCCACCGCGCTCCACTACGACTTCCGGCTCGAGTGGAACGGGGTGATGCTCTCGTGGGCCGTGCCCAAGGGTCCCTCGTACGATCCGACCATCAAGCGCCTGGCGATGCAGGTCGAGGACCACCCCATCGAGTACAACAAGTTCGAGGGGATCATCCCCGCGGGCGAGTACGGCGGCGGCACGGTGATGATCTGGGACGAGGGGCTGTGGCTCCCCGAGACCGACGACGTGGACGCCGTCTTGAAGAAGGGCGACCTCAAGTTCTCGCTCGACGGCAAGAAGCTGAAGGGCGAGTGGGTGCTGGTGCGGACGCGGGGGCGGCCCGGGGACGGCAAGCCGGCCTGGCTGCTCATCAAGCACCGGGACGCCTGGGCCACCACCGAAGACATCACCGAGCTGGCGCCGCGCTCGGTGGTGAGCGACCGGCTGCTCATCGAGATCGCCCGGGACGAGGGTGGCGACATGCGCAAGGCGGCCGACGGGGATCCGCCGGCGCTGCTGCAGCAGATCCTGGAGAACCCCAAGCTGCTGGCGCCCGCCAAGAAGGGCAAGAAGAAGTCGATCTGGCACTCGAACCGCCCGATGTCGTAGCCGTGGCTCCCGTCCACGTCTACGTCACCACGGTCGCCGAGGCGCGGGCCGGCGGCGCGCTGGGGCGCTACCACGCCGGGCTCAGCGACGAGGAGCGGTCCCGCCATGCCCGCATGCGGCCCGACCCGCGCGGCGACGAGTTCCTGGTGGGGCGGGCGCTCATCCGCCACGCGCTGGCCATCCACGCGCCCGGCGCGGCGCCGGCCTTGACCGCCGGGTCGCACGGGCGCCTGCTGGCGAGCGGGACGGCGGTCGAGCTCAACCTCTCTCACGCCGAGGGGGTGGTGGTGTGCGCGGTGGCGGCCGGTGAAATCGGTGTCGACGTCGAGAAGGTCGACGAGTCCCGGACCGAGCCGGGGATCTGGCAGCACTACTTCGCCCCGGCCGAGGTGGCGGCGCTGGCAGCGTTGCCACCCGCCGAGCGCTGCGAACGATTCTTCCGCTACTGGACGCTGAAGGAGGCCTACATCAAGGCGCGCGGCCTGGGCCTGGCGATCCCGCTGCAGCAGTTCTGGTTCCTGCTCGAGGGCACCTCGATCCGCGTCGCCTTCGCGCCCGAGCTGCACGACGATCCCGCTCGCTGGCAGTTCGCACAGCAATGGCTGATGAACGATTTCCTGCTGGCGGTCGCGTTGCCCAGCGACGAGCCCATCGCGCTCACCGTCGAGCGCTGCCGCCCCTAGCGTGCCTCGTCGACGAGGCAAAAATCCGCTGGTGCTACTCGCCACACGAATTTCGATCGCGCACGCAAGATCGCCTCACGCGCGAGAGGGCACCGACTGGTCGGCGAACGCCTTCATTCGGCAAGCGGTTGAATTTTCAGGTCGGCCGAAATTCGCGGGCGCGCGATCGCGATTGGCGCGCACGTTGCTGCTGCCAACGCTCGACGGACCATTTGGCCGTCTCCCCAACGAAGGAGTCGCATCTATGAAGCTCACCCGTGCAATCTTCCTCGCGCTCGCGTTCCTGATCCCCGCCGTCTCGACCGTTGCCAAGGCCGAGGACAAGCCCGCCGCTGGCGAGGCCGCTCCCGCCGAGGGCAAGAAGGCGAAGAAGTCGAAGAAGGCGAAGAAGGGCGAGGAGAAGAAGGAAGAGGCTCCCGCCGAGAAGAAGTAGCGCCTGTCAGGGGAGGTGGCACCCACCACCCCAAGGCGGAGAAGGCCCCCGGGAGGAAACTCGCGGGGGCCTTTCCTTTTTCCGGCCGGTCGTTCCCGTTCCCGTGGCCCGTCGGGTCCGGAACGGGTTCGGGAACGGGAGCGGGAACGGAACGATCGGGGACGGGTCGATCGGGCACGGTTCGGCGGGTTGACGGCGGCTGGCGGAGTCGGAGGCGAGGGGCCTTCTGATGGATCAGCTGGGCGGTCGCATCGTTCCCACGCCGGACACCGCGCCGGCTCCGCCGCCCGACGCCGGCGCACAGGACTCAGGGCCACCTTCTGCCTGTCGCTGGGCTGCCTGCTCGTCGTTCTGGCCCGCGAGCGCGGCGGGTGAGACACTGAAGGCGGTCGGCGCCTTCCGGGCCCGACCCCTCAGGGGGAAACGTGACGACGACGATGGTGGTCGGGGCGAGCACGCTGACGGACGTCCAGGGCGCGGTCCGCGAGGCGGTCGGAGGGGCTCTGTCGCGCGCGTCTACCCCGGCGCCCACCTTGGCGCTGGTGATGGCCGCCGAGCCCTACCCGCCCGAGCCACTGGCCGCGGCGGTGTCCGCGGCGCTGGGTTCGATCCCCTGGGTCGGGTGCTGCTCGACCGGCGTCTTCGCGGGCAGCCGCCTCCTGCGCGAAGGGCTGGTGGTGGGGCTGGTCTCCTCGCCCGGCGCGCGGGTGGGGATCGGGGTGGAGGCATCGCTGGCGGGAGAGGGCCGCCGGGCCGGTGCCGCGGCCACCGTCCGGGCGCTGGCGGGTTTTCCAGCGGCGCCCGCGGCGGGGTGGACCCGCGCGCTCCTGGTCTTCTCGGACGCCTCGCTGGGCAACGCCGCCGACGTGGTGAGAGGGGCCCTGGAGATCGCCGGGACCGGGGTGGTCTGGGCGGGGGCCGGCGTGGGCGGTAACCGCTCGAGCCCGCGGGCCCAGCTGGCAAGCGGGCGCGCCCACACCGACAGCGTGGTGATCACCGCCATCGATGCTCCGGCGCGCCTGGCCGCCGGCATCTGCCACGGGTTCCGTCCTTACGGCCCGCCCACCCTGGTCACGCGCGCCCAGGGACCGGTGGCGGCCGAGCTGGAGTACGAGCCCGCCTTCACCGTCTACCAGCGGGCTGCCCAGGATCACGGCGACCAGGTGACCCCCGAGAGCTTCGCCGACTTCGCCACCACGCACCCGCTCGGCATCCCCCGCGCCGACGGCGAGCACGTCATCCGCGATCCGCTGCGGGTGGAGACCGACGGTGGGCTCCGCTGCTTCGGCGAGGTGCCGGACGGCAGCCTGATCCGGGTGATGGAGGGAGATCGGGACGCCCTGCTGGCGGCCGCGCGCACCGCCAGCGCCGACGCCCGCGCCGCCGTGTCGGGGCCGCTGGCCGGGGCGGTGGTGTTCGACTGCGTCTCGCGCTCATTCATGCTGGGGGCCTCGTTCGAGGACGAGCTGCGGATGGTCTCGGACCAGCTGGACCCGTCGGTGCCGCTGCTCGGCTGCCTCAGCTACGGCGAGATCGGCGCGCTGGGGCGAGGCGGACCGCAGTTCCACAACAAGACCGCCGTGGTGCTGGCGCTGGGTCGGTGATGGAGACGCCCGACCAGCGGCTCGTCCTCAGCATCCTCCAGGAGCTGACCGTGGCAGTGCTGGACCTGTTCGATCCGCACTCGCCGATGGGCCCCTTCCTCGAGCGGGTGGCCGAGCGGATGGGCTGCCTGGCGGTCCTGGTGCTGGCCGAACCAGAGGGGCGCGACCGGCGCCTGCTCGACGCCGCCGGCCTGTCGGCCAGCGCGCGGGCCCTGCCGCTGGGGCCCGACGCCCTGCCCTACCCCGAGCTGGCCCGTCCCGGCCTCGTCACCTGGCGCTTCCCGCTGGGCGACCACGGCGGCGGCCCCACCAGCCTCCTCTTGTGCTTCGACGGCTCGCCCACCGCCGCCGAGCAGTACCACGGCATGATGCGGCGGCTGGCCACCACCTTCGCGACCGCGCTCGTGCACCGGCTGCTCTACGCCCGCACCCTGGAGAGCGAGCAGAGCGCCCGCCGCGCCACCGAGGCCCGCGAGGAGCTGATGGCGGTGGTGTCTCACGATCTGAAGACCCCGCTGGCGACCATCTCCATGACCACCGGCCTGCTCCTCGATCAGCTGGCCGCGTCGCCCGACCAGCCGGGCGATCTGCGCCGATCGATCGAGCGCATCCAGCGCTCGGCCGATCGCATGGGCCGCCTCATCCGCGATCTCCTCGATCTGGCCAGGCTGGACGAGGGGCGGCTGACGATCGATCCGCGGCCGCAGGAGGTGGCCGGTCTGATGAGCGACGTGGTGGAGCTCCTGCGCAACGAGGTGGCGGCCAAGTCGCTGCACCTCGAGCAGGGGGTGGCGCCGGGGGCCGAGCGGGCCCGCTGCGACCGCGAGCGGATCCTGCAGGTGCTGGCCAACCTGGTGGGCAACGCCATCAAGTTCACGCCCGAGCGGGGCGAGGTGGCGCTGCGCTCGGAGCGGCAGGGCCCCGAGGTGATCGTCTCGGTGCACGACAGCGGCCCCGGCATCCCCGAGGATCAGCAGGCGCGCATCTTCGATCGGTACTGGCAGGCGCGCGAGACGGCGCAGCTTGGCACTGGCCTCGGCCTGTCGATCGCCAAGGGCCTGGTCGAGCTGCACGGCGGCCGCATCTGGGTGCAGAGCCGCATCGGCCAGGGGACCACGGTCTCGTTCAGCCTGCCCGCCGGCTGATCACCGCCACAGCTCGACGCCGCTGGCGACCAGGCGGACCTCTTTCGCCGTGCCGTCGGGCTGCTTGCCGGCGAAGACCGCCCCCTCCTCCTCGTAGTGGCGGACGGCGGAGGCCTCGAGGGTGTCGACCTCGACCACGCCCTGGACGCGGGCGTGGGCGCCGGCCGAGTCGGTGGGCACGAAGAAACCGTAGTTCTTGAAGGTGACGCGGCAGCCGGGCGTCCCCTCGCGCGGGCTCTCGGCCAGCTCCATCCAGCAGCCCTTGCGGGTGCAGGCCTTGCGCACGCTCCCCTCGACGGTGATCGGGCCGCCGGTCTCGGGCCGCGCCAGCAGCGCCGCCACGGTGATGGGCGCGGCCGGCGCCAGCGGCTGGCCGTAGACCTTCTTGCCGTCGGGCGCGGTGGTGACGGTCGGTGGCTTCGGCCGCGTGTTGCACGCGGCCAGGAGGGCCAGGACAAGGAGTGGGAACCGCACGCCCGACATGCTGACGGATGGGGGGCGAGGGAGCAAGTTGCTCCCTGCACCCGGCCAGGTTGCTCCCCGGGGACCAGCGCCGCCTCGCCAACCCCGCGAAAGCACCACGAGTCGGCCTGGTCCTGCCCCTGCACCGGAGAGGGGGCATGGTCAGCCGTCGTACCGCCATGCGCATCGGAGTCATCCAGTCGGGCCGCCTCGTCGAGGAGCGGGTGCTCACCCAGCCCTCGGTCAGCCTGGGCCGCACCGCCTCGAGCAGCGTCATCGTCCCCTCCGACCGGCTGCCCCGGCCCTGGCGCCTGTTCGAGCGGCGGGGCGGCCGCTACCGCATGCGCCTGGGGCCGGCGATGGAGGGGCGCATCGCCAGCGGCGGCGAGGTGGCCACGGTGGCCGCGGAGCGGGAGGTGCTCCTTCCCGAGCGAGCGCGCGGGCGAGTCGCGCTCGGGGATCTCGTGATCCTGTTCCAGATCGTCTCGCTCCCCGACGGGCCGCGGCCGCAGCTCCCCCGCTCGCTGCAGGGCTCGCCGATGCGCGATCTGGACCGGCCCTTCGTGCTGCTGGCGGCGCTGAGCCTGGTGGCTCACCTGCTCCTGGTCCTCTACCTGCGCGGCGTGGACTGGCCGCGCACCCCCGACATCGAGACGGTGCCCGACATCTTCGTGCGCAACGTGCAGATGCGGCGGCCGCCGCCGGCCCCGGCGCCGGTGGCGGAGCTGACGAAGCCCGCGCCGACGCCGCGACCGTCGCGTCCAGTGGCGGCACGACCGACGCTGTCGCTCGAGGAGCAGAAGCGCCGGCTGGTGGCGCAGGTGGGGCGCAAGGGGCTCCTTCAGGTGCTCACGGCCCGCGGCGATCGCGGCGCCGTCCGCGATCTGCTGATTGATGGGAGCGTCGATCGGCTGCAGGACGAGGCCATGCGCGACCTGGGCGGGCTGACCGTGGCCCAGGCCGGGCAGCCGCTGCCGCTGGGGCGCGGCCCGACGGGCGGGGGACGCATCGCCGACGTCGGTGATCTGCAGGGCCGCACCCGCATCTCCACCGCCGACGTGGGCGCGCGCGGCGCCGAGCGGCGGGTCCCGGTCGTGCTCACCAAGCCGCCCGAGCTCGACGAGCCAGTGGCCGGCTTCGATCCGCAGCAACTGGCGCGCGCCATCCGCGGGCACATGGCCGAGGTGCGCGCCTGCTACGAGCGCGCCTTGAAGCGCCGCCCCGACATCGGTGGGCGCCTGGTGCTGCGCTTCACCCTCGCCCCCGCCGGCACCGTCAGCGCGGTCGAGGTCGACGAGGACACGCTCGGCGATCCCGAGGTCACCGCCTGCGTGCGGAACGCGGTCATGCTCTGGCGCTTCGCCGCGCCGCCACGCAAGGTGGAGGTGACCTTCCCCTTCGTGTTCCAGCCGTCGAGCTAGACCCGGGGCCGAGCCTAGAAGTGGCCTGAGCGAACGACCAGCGACCGAAAAAGCGCAAAGCGCCCCGGGTCACGGAATTTCGCCTCGCCAGCGACGATTTTCGATGGCGCGCGCTCGAACGCGCTCGTTAAGGTGCGGCCATGCAGCAGCACCTCCGGCTCACTCTGGTGGCGGTCCTCCTCGGTGCGGCCTGCAGCAGCCCGCCTCGATCCGGCGGCAACAACACCGGCGGTAGTGAAGAGGAAGGCGGCTCGGGTGGCAGCGACACCGGCGGCAAGACCGGCAGCACCGGCGGCAAGACCGGCAGCACCGGCGGCGCCCCGGGCACCGGCGGCGCGAGCACCGGCGGCTCGGGCGGCAGCACGGGCGGCGCCAGCGGCGGCTCCGGTGGCAGCAACGGCGGCGCGGGCGGCTCGCCGGACGCCGGCCCGCCCGACGCGGTGGGCGCGGGTGGCAGCACCGGTGGCGGCTGCGGCGGCGCCAAGGTCTGCCTCGACTTCGAGGATCAGATGGCCGGCGCCGAGCCCACCGGCATGTTCAAGGTCGACAAGACCGGCGGCGCCACCGTGACCGTCGACGGCAGCAAGGCCTTCAGCGGCACGAAGTCGGTGGTGCTGAAGAAGGCCGGCGGCTACCCCGGCACCTTCCTCACCTTCAGCAACATCGCCTCGATGATCCCGTCCAACGATCTGCACGGCCGGGTGATGATGTGGATGACGAAGGTCCCCGGCGGCGCCCACTGGGACGGCATCTGGGCCACCGGCAGCAAGCCCGGCGGCGGCAGCGCCACTTACATCCTCGGCGGCATGTACATGAACTTCATGGCCGTCTACCACCCCGGCGACTGCTCCACCGACTCGAAGACCCCCTTCCCCGCCGGCCGCTGGGCCTGCATCCAGTGGGAGTTCAAGGGCACCAAGGACGGCAAGCACCTCCACAAGATGATGCTGGACGGGAAGGTGGTGGACAACGGCATCCAGGACGGCAGCCAGGGCGTGTGCGCGTCGGGCGGCGGAACCCACGACTGGGCGGCGCCGGTGTTCAACACGCTCAAGGTCGGGTACGTCGCGTATGGGGGGTCGAGCGGGGATATCTGGTTCGACGATCTGGCGTTCGGCGAGCAGGAGATCCCCTGCCCTCCGATGATGCCGATGCCCTGAGCGCGATCCCCCGCAAACAAGCTGAACGGCCCCCTCTCCGCTTGCGGAGAGGGCTGGGGTGAGGCGGTGCCACCCTCGGGATGTCCCGCCATTGGAGAGGAGCGACGGCCTCTCCCTAACCCTCTCCGCAAGCGGAGAGGGGACCGCCCTCGAGGGATGCGGGGCTTCGACTCCCGGTTGAATCAGCCCGCGCAGGCGCGCACGACGATCGCCGACACACCGATCAAGCCCAGCAGCGTGATCGCCGGGTGCCTGGCCGCGAACCGCCGCACGTGTGCCGGCAGCGAGTAGCGGTGGGCGCCCACGAGCTGCCCGGTCTGGAAGCGCTTCAGGTCCTCGGCCAGATCGAACGCCGAGGGATACCGCTGCTGCCGATCGGCGGCCAGCGCCTTCGCAGCGATGGCGACCAGATCCGCGGGGGCGCGGGGCTCGAGCGCGAGTAGCCCAGCAGCCGACGCCCCTCGCGGCTCGGGCGCCACTCCCGTCAACGACTGGTACAGCATCGCGCCCAGCGCGTAGACGTCGGCGCGGACGTCGACGGGCTCGCCGGCGGCCTGCTCGGGGGCCATGTACGCGGGCGTGCCCAGCACGGCGCCGTCGACGGTGAGCTCCGAGCCACGGGCGGGCCGCGAAGGCCGCTGCTCCTCGTCGGCGTCGGGCTCGGCGCCGCGGAGGTCCTTGGCCAGGCCCCAGTCGATAACCACGGTCTCGCCGAAGGCGCCCACCACCACGTTGCTGGGCTTGAGGTCGCGGTGGACGATGCCCTGGTCGTGGGCGTAGGCGAGCGCGTCGGCGGCGGCGATCAGGTGCGGCAGCAGGGCCAGGCGATCCTCGAGCGACTCGGCGTCGGCGATCACCCGGTCCAGCGAGCGGCCCAGCACGAGCTTCATCACCAGGAAGGGCTCGCCGGTGGGCCAGAAGCCGGCGTCGTAGACGGTGACGATGCCGGGGTGCTGCAGGCGCGCCGCCACGCGGGCCTCGCGCTCGAAGCGCCGGGCGGCGATGGGATCGCCGTCGAGCAGCACCTTCACGGCCACCTCCCGGCCCAGGCGGCGGTCGCGCCCGACGAACACACGCCCCATCCCGCCCTGGGCGATCTCCCGCTCCATCACGTAGCGATCGGCGGGCCGGGCGGTGGGCGGGGCCAGCGGCGCGCTCTCGTCCCGTTCGGCCAGGGTGGTGGGCGTGAGCGGGACGGGAGGGCGGTCCGAGCCGCTCACCGGGGCCCCTTGCGCGGCCGCTTCACCCCCCAGGCGTCCAGCCGCGCCAGCAGCACCTTGCGCGAGATGCCCAGCTGGCGCGCGGCCCGGCTCTGGTTGCCGGCGCAGGCCTCGAGCGCGGCCAGGATCCGCTCCCGCTCATCGGCCGGCGCGGGCGGGGCGGCGGCGGGCAGGTGCTCGACGCCGAGCTCGTCGCCGGGGGCCAGCAGGAGGGCCCGCTCGATCGCGTTGCGCAGCTCGCGCACGTTGCCGGGCCAGGGGTGCGCGCACAGCTGGGCCAGCGCCTCGGCCGTCAGCCGCGGCGGGGTCTTGCGGCCGGCGGCGGGGGCTAGCTCGCGCAGGAACAGCCGGCACAGGGCCGGGATCTCGCGGGGCCGCGCCCGCAGCGGCGGCAGCGACAGGGTCATGCCGTTGAGCCGGAAGTAGAGATCGCGGCGGAAGCTCCCCCGGCTCACCTCGGCCTCGAGATCGCGGTTGGTGGCGGCGATGAAGCGCACGTCGATGCGGCGCGGGCGCACGCTGCCGACGCGGGTGAGCTCGCGGGTCTCGATCACCCGCAAGAGCTTGGCCTGCAGCGCCGCCGGCAGCTCGCCCACCTCGTCCAGGAAGACCGTGCCGCCGGGGGCCGTCTCGAGGAGCCCGGGCTTGGCCTGGGTGGCGCCGGTGAAGGCGCCCCGCTCGTGGCCAAAGAGCTCGCTCTCGAGCAGCGCCTCGGACAGCGCCGCGCAGTTGACGCAGACGAAGGGACGGCCGGCGCGCGGCGATAGCCGGTGCACCCGCCGGGCCAGCACCTCCTTGCCGGCGCCGGTCTCACCCAGGATGAGGAGGTTGATGCTGCCGGCGGCGGCCCGGTCGGCCAGCGCGTGGACCCGCTGCATCTCCGGATCGAGGGCCTCCCCCTCGCCGCTCTCCTCCGGGGCGGCCTCCTCGCCCTCGCCGCGCAGGCGCGCGCCGGCCCGGGCCACCAGGGCCCCGGCGTGGCGGCCGTCGGCAGGGTAGCTGGCCACGCCCGTGCGGGCCCGCGCCCCCACCGCCTTGCCCAGGGTCCGGGCCACCGAGGCGGCCGCCGGGGGCCCCAGGCCCGGTAGGAGCAGCTCGTACTCGGACGGACCATAGGCGCCCAGCAGATCGATCGGCCGCAGCACCTCGGCCGCCGCGGTGGCCAGGACCGGGCCATCCACCCGGGGCAGCTGCAGGCGCACCAGCGAGAAGACGGCCCCGGTGGCCTCGGCCCGGGCGCACTCCCAGTCGATGCGCCCCTCGAACTCGGCGTGGGGCAGGAGCGCGCGCGGCAGGGGCCGGGCTCGGTTCTGCTGGATCATCAGGATGGTCGAGCCGATGGCGATGGCCTCGCCCGGCAGCACCCGGGCCGGCTGGCGCGGCGGCAGCGGGGTCTCGCGCAGCCGGGTGCCATTGGCGCTGCCCAGGTCCTCCACCTCCAGCGTCGGGCCCAGGCTCAGCCGGGCGTGGCGGCGCGAGGCCAGCGGGTCGGCCAGGGCCACGTCCACGCCCGCGCCCCGCCCGATGACGATCTCGCCGCTCGACGGCAAGGGGTGGCTGGCGAACTCGTCGGGGCCCATCACCACCAGGTGCAGGCCGCTCGAGGCCGGGGCCGGCGTCTTGCGGTCGATGATGGTGCTGGGCGCGGCCACGGGCGCTCATCGATTATGACCGATGGCGGGAGCGCGCGGTGGCGCGCCGCGCGGACAGACGACACGCTCCAGTTGAGATATCCTGCGGCGGCGATGGCGGCGGGTTCCGTGCCTCCCACCCGGGCAGTGGGGATCGCGCCGGGACTGACCGCGGCGCTGCTCTTCGCGTGGGCCTCGCCGGCGCTGGCCCAGAGCCCCGAGGACGAGCGCGCCTCGATGCACAGCCTCATCAACGCCGATCTCGAGACGCTGATGAACACGCCCATCGACGTCTCGACGGCGACCAAGACCGTCCAGACCATTCACGAGGCGCCGGCCATCATCACCACGGTCACCCGCGATCAGATCGCCGTGTGGGGCTACCGCTCGGTGGGCGAGGTGCTCCGCCACGTGCTCGGCTTCTTCATGGTCGACGACCACGTCTCGCCCAACCTGGCGGTGCGGGGGATCTCCGGGGGCCTCTACTCCGAGAGCAGCATCATCAAGGTGCTCATCGACGGGCACTCGGTGGCCTTCTCCTCGACGGGCGGCAACGCGCTGGGGCCCGAGCTGGTGCCGCTGTCGGCGGTGGACCGGGTGGAGATCATCCGCGGGCCCGCCTCGGCCCTCTACGGCGCCGACGCCTTCCTGGGGGTGGTGAACATCAAGACCCGCGACGGCAAGAGCCTGGCGGGCAGCACCGCCTGGCTGTCGGGCGGCCGGGTCGGCACCCACCTGGCCGGCGACGTCGACGTGTCGGCGGGGATGTCGCGGGGGATGCTCGACGTGCTCGTGGCCTACCGGCACAACCAGCAGGACCTGTCGGGCCTCGAGCTGCCCGCCACCTCGCCCGCGCCCGCCATCCCCGAGTACAACCTCGGCAGCACCCGGGCCCGGGGCCTCGACCAGCGCTCGAACACGGCCCTGGCCAAGGTCACCCTGCGGCCGCGCGAGGGCAGCGATCTGCGCGCCTTCGCCTACTACTCGGCCCTCGAGCGCGGGGCGGAGTTCGGGGCGTTGTTCCAGCTGGCCAACGGCTTCAACGAGCGCGGCGCCTTCTCCGAGAACCGGGTCTCGCTGTGGCAGTTCCGCACCGGCCTGACCCTGGAGCAACGCCTGGGCAGCAAGGTGCGGCTGGCCTTCCAGGGGGCCTTCTTCGAGGGGGGACCCCGCTCCGACAACCGGCTGGAGGTGGGCAGCGAGTTCTTCTACGTGCGGCGCCGCTTCGGTTTCCGCGGCACCGATCTGGACGCCCACGTCGAGTGGGATCCGGCGAGCTCGCTGCGCCTGGTGGCGGGGGCCAGCCTGCTGGTCGACGACGAGCGGCTCCCCTCGCGCCTGGGCGTGGCCAAGCAGAAGCTGCAGGACACCAGCGCCGGCCAGATCATCGAGGCGGTGTCGGTGCGCCAGGGGCGCAAGACCTTCGTCAACGGCGGCGGCTACCTGCAGGGCTCGTGGAACCCGCTGGGCAGCTACCTGGGCCTCACCGGGGGAATGCGCTACGACCACCACAACATCTACGGCGATCAGCTGTCGCGACGGCTGGGCCTGGTGTCGAGCCCCCGCCCCAACCTCCACCTCAAGCTGCTCCACGGCAGCGCCTTCAAGGCTCCCTCGCCGCTCCTGCTCTACGCCATCCCCTCCACCACCGGAGACGTGATCGGCAACCCCAAGCTCTTGCCCCAGTACGTGAACACCTTCGAATTCCAGGCCGCCTGGGCCCCGACCGGCTGGCTGGATCTGTCCAGCGACGTCGCCTACAGCATCGTCGACGACAAGACCGAGTTCCTCCAGCAGGGAATCAACAAGGTCGCCCGCAACGTCGCCCACGCCACCACCCTGTCCTGGGAGAGCCTGGTCGAGGCCCGGGCCACCGAATGGCTGCAGGCCCACCTGAGCTTCGAGTGGCAGCGCACCCGGCAGCGGACCGGCCAGGAGGGGTTCTCGGCCCAGGTGGTGGGCGAGGAAGGGACCATCTATCCCAAGATCATGCTGCACGGTGGGCTGGTGGTGCGCTCGGCCCGGGCCCGCCTGCGCGCGGCGGTGCAGGCGTCGTACATCGGCGAGCGGCGAGCCAGCGAGAACAACATCCTCCTCGGCGGCCGCGCCTACACCCTGTCCGACTACGTGCTCCTCGAGGCCAAGCTGGCCACCGACGGTTTCCACCTCTTCCACGACGCCGCCCAGGAGATCTCCTTCGCCGTGAGCGGCCAGAACCTCCTCGGCGCCAGCGGCCCCGCGCCGGGGTTCTCGGGGGTGGACTACCCGCTCGCGCCGCGAGCGCTGTTCCTGGAAGCCGACCTAACGTTCTAGTGAAAGGCCGAGCAGTCGCCGGAGCGCTGGATATCCTCGAAGCCGGTGGGGCCGATGGTCCACCACTTGGTGTTGCCCGAGTTGGTCTGGCCCGAGAGGTCGAACTGGATGAGGCCCGTGACCCCCTGGTACTCGATCTCCTGACCGGCGGCCAGGAGCTGCAGGCCCATGGCGAGCTTGTCCCACTCGACCACGGCGCCGCCCGGCCGGGTCACCGCCAGCACGTGCTCGATCAGCTGGGGGCCGGCGGCGGCGGAGCCCTGCCTCACCATCGCCCGTTGCAGGGCCAGCACGGCGATGGCGCCGGCGTCGTAGAAGGGATAGGCGTCGTCGAGCGGGTCGTCTTCCCAGCGGGCGGTGAAGCGCTCGCGGAAGCTGGCCGCCCCGGCCACCGTACCCGGCGCCACGCCGCGGGCGCCGGTCATCATCCCCTTGGGGATGGTGTCGAGGAACGCCGGCGTGTGCAGCGACGGCGTGAGGTACCAGCGGCCGGGATCGCCCAGGCCGCCCACCGCGGCCATGGCGAAGATCAGCGAGGTGGCCGGCTGGGGCAGGACGGCCAGCACGTAGGCGTCGGCGTTGGCCGACAGGATCGGATCGACGGTGGTGCTGTTCGAGGCCTGGTTGGTGCGCACCACCACCCGCGGGATGCCGAAGCGCCGGGTCAGCTCCCAGGCGACCAGAGAGTCGTAGCCGAAGTCGTCGACGACCACGACGGGGTTCTTGCGATCGTGCGCGCGCAGCTCCTCCTCGAGCTCGCAGGCGTAGCGGGCGGTGCCGGTGCCCATCACGAACCAGCCCGGGGGCCGGCGGAACGGGGAGTGGGCGGTGAGGATGCTGGGCATGAGCAGCACCTGCTTTTCGAGCGGCGTGACCAGCTGGACGGCCAGCTCGGGCGTGTCCGGACCGATGAGCAGGCTGGCTCCCGCCTGCATCAGCTCGTTGGCGGGCGCGATCACCCGCTCCGGGCTGCTGTGGGTGTCACGGGCGAGCAGGCGCAGCCGCCGTCCCTGCACGCCGCCCGCGGCGTTGGCGGACTCGATGGCCAGTTGCACGGCCCGCTCCGAGTTGACGCTGTTGGCGGCGCCCGCGCCCGAGTACGACAGCAGCATGCCGATGCGGACGTCCTCGCCGGGGGGCGCGGCACCGCACCCCCCGAGCGCGAGCGCCACCGCGATCAGCACGCGCACGCCGTCACCGGTTGCTGGTGATCGCGGCGTTGGCGCGCGTCTCCATGTCGTGCAGGGCGTCGGGGATGCTCTTCGTCCCCTTCACGGCGTCGAAGTAGTTGCTGACCATCGCCCCCAGGACCTCGGCGGTGGCGCCGTAGGGGATGTCGCCCATCCACTGCCCCTTGTCCAGGAGCGGCTGCACCTGCGACAGCACCGGATCGCCCGCGGTGGCCTCCTTGGTGCCGTTGGCCTTCAACGCCGGCAGCGTGCCTGCCGTCGCCGCCCACTTGCGCATGGCCGCGGGCGAGAGGGCGATGGTCTTGGCGATGTCCCAGGCCACCTTGGCGTTCTTGCTGCTCTTGGGCACCCCGAAGGCGAAGCCCGCGTTCTGCACGAACCTGTGCTCGGCGCCCACCATCGGGGGCAGGTGATAGAACGCGAAGCGGGTGGTGCTGCCTGGCGGTCGCTCGGCCTGGCTGGCCGGCAGCCCCCACGTCCCCACGTAGCCCATCACGCTCAACGGCTGGTTGGGATCGCCGCAGCTGGTGTCGCTGGCACCGCGGCCGAGGCGGATGGTGACGAAGGTGTTCTTGGTGGGGATGAGGGCCGGCGACATCACCTTGTCCTTGTTCACCCAGTCGACCATCGCCCCCAGCGAGTCGCGCGCCTCCTGGGTGTTGAAGTCGAACAGGGTCGGGTCCGTCTTCGACCAGTACTGCCCGTTGCGCTGAAGGATCTGGCTGAGGAGAATGTGCCGAGCGGGCTCGGGCCAGTCGGGATCGATGTCGAGGCCGTTGGTGCACGCCTTGCCCGTGGCGTCGCGCTCGACCAGGGCGGTGGCGTCGGCGAGGAAGGCGTTCCAGTCGGCCCAGCCGGGCGTCTTGCCCGGGAACTTGGCTTCGTACTTGTCCATGTTGACGATCACCCCGCCGTACTCGAGGTTGTATTCGATGGGCAAGCCCTTGAGCACGCCTTTGCAGGTCGACCCCTGCAGCGGCGGCGCGAAGAAGGTGTTCTGGGCGTCGCTCAGCGACACCACGTCGGCGGGCACGTCGGCCAGGTTGGCGGCGTAGGTGCAGACCGACGCCGGCGGCATCAACACCAGGTCGTAGTCGAGCTGATCGCTCTTGAGCAGCGTGCTCAGCGCCATGGTGAAGGCCTGCCAGGGCTGGGTCGTGGCGGTGATGCTGACGTTGGTGTGCGCCGCCGTGTAGTCGGCGAAGGCGTCGTCATTCGCCTTCTTGTAGCTGGCGTTGTCGTGCCGCCAGACCTTGATGGTGACGGCGCTGGGCGGGGGCATGGTCGTCCCGCCCATCCCTCCTGCACCCGGCATCTGGGGCGCATCCTCGCTGCACCCACCAACCACCGAGACGATCAACAGCCACACGAGCTTCCGCATCTGCCTCTCCTCCCTTCCGTCCGAAGCGCGCCTCGAAGGAGCGAACAGCCTGGTCTCCGGGGTGACGATCCTTACACGGCGCCGGTGACCGTGGCCACCTCGGCGTTCGCGTCGATCAAGCACGCGGCGAGCCGAGGCAGCACGTCGCCGGCGCGCTCGCAGACGCGGGCCTGGGCCAGCTCGTCGGCGCGGGTGGGACCGAGGTTGATGACCCCCATGGGCATGCCGCGCTCGGCGGCCCGCTTGGCAAACCGGTAGCCCGAGTAGACCGCCAGCGACGAGCCGACCACCAGCAGCGCCTCCGCCTGGTCGAAGAGGGCCCAGGCCTGGGCCAGGGTCGGCTCGGCCACGCTGCCGCCGAAGAAGACCACGTCGGGCTTGAGGGTGCCGCCGCAGGACCGACATCCGACCACCTCGAAGGTGGCCACCTCGCCGGCCGGGAGATCGGCGTCGCCGTCCGGGGCCATGGCCGCCACCCGATCCAGCCAGCCCGGGTTGACGGCGAGAAGTCGATCCTGGAGCTCGGACCGGGGCTCGCCGCCCTGGCAGTCGAGGCAGCGGACCTCGGCCAGGGCGCCGTGCAGCTCGACCACACGCCGGCTGCCCGCCTCCTGGTGCAGGCGGTCGACGTTCTGGGTGATGATCCCGGTGAGGTGGCCGGCCTCCTCCAGGGCCGCCAGGGCCCGGTGGGCGGCGTTGGGGCGGGCCCGGGAGAAGCGCGCCCACCCCACCGTGGCCCGCGCCCAGTACCGCTGCCGCACCTCGGGCCGGCGGAGGAAGGCGTCGTGCTGGATCGGCTTGCGCGCCGGGGCCGGCGTGCCGGCGCCCCGGTAGTCGGGGATTCCGGACTCCGTGCTGCAGCCCGCGCCGGTCAGGACCACCAC
>Ga0134123_10001255_pt1 | contig 16631 bp, 16 predicted proteins | sample KB303_FD_96460 | JGI IMG/M metagenome (GOLD analysis project Ga0134123, IMG submission 96460) | Terrestrial soil microbial communities without Nitrogen fertilizer from Kellogg Biological Station, Michigan, USA - KB3-0-3 | ecosystem: Environmental > Terrestrial > Soil > Unclassified ...
CGACATTTACGGATTTCGCGTGATCGTCCGCGACGCGGCTGCCTGCTATCTCGCACTGGGCGCGCTGCATCAGCTCTACAAGCCGATTCCCGGCAAATTCAAGGACTACATCGCCATTCCCAAGGGCAACGGCTACCAGTCTCTCCACACCACCCTGTTCGGCCCGTTCGGCACGCCGATCGAGGTGCAGATCCGCACGCTCGAGATGCACAAGATCGCGGAGGCGGGGGTGGCTTCGCACTGGCTGTACAAGGACGATGCCCAGATCAACGAACTGCACATGAAAACCCACCAGTGGCTGCAAAGCCTGCTGGAGATGCAGTCGGAAAGCGGCGACTCGATCGAGTTTCTCGAACACCTGAAGGTGGACCTGTTTCCCGACGAGGTCTATGTATTTACCCCCAAGGGCAAGATCATGGCGTTGCCGCACGGCGCCACCTGCGTGGATTTTGCTTACGCGGTGCACACGGATATCGGCAATCGTTGTGTCGCCGCAAAGATCAACCACGAGCTGGTGCCGTTGCGCTCCGAGCTGAAAAGCGGCGACCGCGTCGAGGTCATCACCGCCGCACACGCCAACCCCAATCCGGCCTGGCTCAACTATGTGGTGACCGGCAAAGCGCGCTCGCACATACGGCATTTCCTGAAGACCATGCAATACGAGGAGTCCGCCCAGCTCGGTGAGCGTCTGCTCAACCAGGCGCTGGCCGCGCTCAAGTCCGGCCCCGACCGGATCACCGAGGACCAATGGGAGCGGCTGCTGAAGGAAAACAGCGCCAAGACCCGGCAGGAAGTACGGGCAGATATCGGGCTGGGCAAGCAACTGGCAATCGTCGTCGCTCGGCAGTTGTTGTCGATCGCTGAACCCAAGGGCAGCAGCAACAAGGGGGAAAAGCTGCCCGGCAGCCTGATCATTCGCGGCTCGGAAGGCATGGCGCTGCAGTTTGCCAAATGCTGCCATCCGATACCGGGTGATCCGATTATCGGTTTCCTGCGCAAGGGCCATGGCCTGGTAATTCATACCCATGACTGCCCGGTGGCGCGCAAGACCCGCGGCGATCCGGAAAAGTGGCTGGATGTAGAGTGGGCGCCGGACACCCGGAAGTTGTTCACGGTGAACGTCAAGATGGTGGTAGCGAATGAGCGCGGCGTGCTGGCGAAGATCGCCGCGGTAATCGCGGAGACCGATTCGAATATCGATAATGTCAGCCTGGAGCCCGGCGATTCGAGTGCGTACACCATCATCCACTTCACCCTGCAGGTTTCCAACCGCCTGCATCTGGCGCAAATCATGCGCGGCCTGCGACGCGTTCCGGAGGTCATCCGCATCTGGCGCCTCAAGGGTTGACGCAGGCACGCCTATCGACTATCGTTCGGGCCGCACTTGCAAAGGGGAGTAGCTTCACGACGGCTCCGGTCATCACGGCACAGCCTCGGACCGTCGGCAACCTAACCGTTGTGGCGAGACCTTTACCGGCCGGGTAAAGGTTTTTTTTCGCCCCTGCGTTCCCGCCCGGCACTCATTTTCAATCGGGGCGTGGAGCGGCACCATGGAAATTCTTTCCGCGGAATTTTTCTCCGCACTACTGGCCATCGTCATCATCGACCTAGTGCTCGCAGGCGACAACGCCATCGTCATCGCGCTCGCGGCACGCTCGCTGCCGCCGCAGTTGCGCACCCGGGCGGTGGTCTGGGGCACCGCGGGGGCGATCGCGGTCAGGGCGGTAATGACGCTGGTCGTGGTCTGGTTGCTGATGATCCCCGGACTGTTGTTCGTCGGCGGGCTGGCCTTGGTCTGGATCGCCTACAGACTTCTAGTGCCCAAAGGAGACTCCGGCAATGCGCACGGCAAACCGGTGGACAGCTTCTGGGAGGCTATGAAGACCATCGTCATTGCGGATGCCCTGATGGGACTGGACAATGTGCTGGCGGTGGCCGGTGCCGCAAAGGGCAGTTACCTGCTGGTCGTGCTCGGTCTGCTGATAAGCATTCCTATCGTGGTCTGGGGCAGCACGCTCATTCTGAAGTGGGTCGATCGTTTTCCGGTAATCGTGTACATCGGCGCAGGGGTGCTCGCCTGGACCGCTGCGCAGATGATGCTGCAGGAGCCGATACTGGCCCCGCTGGTCGAGGGACATTTTCTGATCCCGGTCGTCGCTTACGCGAGTATCATCGGCGGAGTCCTGCTCGCCGGATTCATGGCCGGCCGGCGGCGCAAGCAGGCCGCGTAAGCCGGGAAGTTCGTGACCTCGGCAGCGGGTGCCCTACTGCAGGGGATTGAATGCGAATAAAGGGATAGACCGTGTACAGATTGATTCTTGCCGGCATCATCGCCGCCGCGTTCGTGCTGTCGGCCCATGCGGCGGCAGACGACGAATCTTCGCCGCAATTTTCACGAACCGATTCGCTCGAACTTCCCGGACTGACCGCCGGCTGCCACATCTGTGAATGGCGGCCCAAGCTTAACCAGAAACCGGCGGCCGAACAGTGCGGCACCGACGACTCCGGGATGGGCAAGGTGGGATTGTTCGAGTGCGGCTTCTCGCAAGACTGTGAACGGCAGTGCCACTTCCTGCGCTGCGGAACGAACTGAGCTGAACCATTGCGATACACCGGCCGCGCGCGTTGATGCGCGGTCGCGGGCATATCGCCTCATCGCTGCGACGCAGTGGTCGCATAAGCTGAGCCGGTCGCCTGCCGGCGACGGTTTTATCCGAAAAAACCCCCGTTTTCCGCCTCTCGCTGGCGATGAGATGCCAATGTCTTGATTGAGCATCGCAAAAAACTCGTGGCACGGGCATTGCGATGCCTTTGCTGGAAAGCTTCCAACCACGAGGTGCAACATGATGCTCGACCCGATCTCCGATTTGACCGCCCGACCTGTCCGCACCGTGATGCAGATTCTGCAGGAGGGCGTTCAAACCCTGTTTCACCTGCTGCTGTTTTCTCTGCTGGTGCTCGGCTTCGGCGGCGTGCTGTACAAAGCGCTGCACACGGGCGGCTGGGTCGAGAGCGTGCTCGGCGGGATCTGGGACCAGCACCCCACCATGGCTGTCCTGGCGCTGCTGACCCTCCTTGCAGGCGCAACCTGGGGTACGCGCCTGTTCGACCGCATTCCGATGTTCGGCAAGCGCGGCGATATGCTGGTTTATTGCTGCCTCGCTTTGGGGCTGTTCTTCGCCTTCAAACTGTTGGTTACGGGTTCCTTGTAGTCTCCCTTGCCCCCGTCCGCGGACCCACCCCTGCGGACGGGTTTGGCAGGGGCCTGGTTCTGCTGTCGTTCGGCGACAACATGGATCTTCCAGCAGCTTCAGATAGTTAGTTGGGCCGTGCGGAACCTTGTCGCTGGCGGGCGACTTCACCGAACACTCTATTGGGTCGCCGCCGCCCAGGCGACGGGACGAAGTAAAACATCCGCTGAACCTTTCCTCCCGCAGCAGCGACGCGCATTGTTTCCCGCGTGCTGCAAATAAAGGCCGCGCAACATGGCGGCCTTCTTTTTTTCGTTCAAGCCTCATCTCACGGAGGCCTGCGACGAGCCATGGGGAATTGTTCTACGCTTCCAGATCGAAATCACGGGACCCAAACTGGCGGGCGCCCGCACCCGCTTCAGGCGAGCCTGCGTCTGACCGGATTGGACAGCGTACCCAACCCTTCTATGCGGCACTCGGCGACATCGCCTTCCGCAATCACCACCGCTCCGGGCGTGCCGGTACTGATGATGTCGCCGGGATACATCGTGGCCACGTGCGAGTGAAATGACAACAGGTAGAACGGTGGAAACGCCATGTTGGCCACCACGTTTTCGCGATGGAGCCTGCCGTTGCGGTATGTTCCGACCTTCACCTTCAACACATCCGCGACCTCGTCGGCGGTGATCAACTCCGGGCCGAACGAAAAGAAGGTATCGAAATTTTTCGAACGGGTCAGAAAGCGCGGGTTTTTCTGCAGGATATCTTCGGCGGTCATGTCGAGGATCAAGCAATAACCGGCGATATAGGCCGGCGCCTGATCTTCGGAAACGAAGCGGCATTGCCTGCCGATGATTACCCCGATCTCGGCTTCCGCCGTGACCCGTTCCGACTGTGGCGGTAACTCGATCGTGTCGCCGGGGCCGATGATGGTGTTGTCGCACTTCATGAACGACGCCGGCTCGGTAGGATAGGGCGCGTTCAGATCGACCGCGTGATCGCGGTAATTCAATCCGATGCCGAGGATCTTGCGGGGGTGCCGGTACAACGGTCCATAGCGGACCGTCTCCGGTTCGATCTTAAATGGCGTCTGCTCCGCATCCGCGAGCAAGCTTGTACTGATTCCATGCTGTATGAGTCCGTACAATTCTTCCGGCCAAGACCTTTTTAGGTGCGCGTTGATCGCGGCCACCGGTACGACGCCGGCGCGCGTCACCACTGCGGCTTGTTCGCGATCGTCCTTCCTGATGGTGCACAGACGCATGCTGATGTCCTCCGATCTGATGATTTTCAATTGCTGCGACTATATGGCCCGACCCGACGCGCCAGGTCCCAACCTACTTTTCCGCTACGAAGCGGCCGCCTCCGAGAGTGCGCGCGTGCATTAGCGCAACCAGGCGCGCGTAAGACCGGTAGAACTCTTCGTCACCCGAGGGGGTGCCGAGCCGGATCGTCTGTTCGCGCAACTTTCGGTACATTGCGAAGCGCTGCTCCAGAATCCCTGTCCACTCGGCGGTCAGGTCTTTGCTGGAAATACTGCGGAAACCGAGGTCCTGAAGCATGCAAACATAGGAATCGAAACTCTGGAGAGTTTGCGCAGCGATACCGCGCCACATGGTTTCGCTGTCTGTGGCGTCCAGTCTGCGATGCTCGATCCAGTCGGTGAACGCGAGCCGGCCCCCTTTCTTCAGCACCCGATACGCCTCGGCCAGCGCCCCCCGCTTGTCCGCTACGTGCAGCAGCGCCTCTTGACTGATGATCGCGTCCATCGTTTCGTCCGCCAGCGGCGCCCTTGTCACGTCAGCGCGCACGATGCGTACCTGTCGGTTCAGGCCGACGCGTCGGGTCAGGTCGGCCGCTCCCGGCGCTCGGCGCGGATTCAGCTCGAGGCACGTCACCGTCGCTCCATACTCCGAGGCGAGATAGCGCGCAGGACCGGCAAGCCCCGCGCAGAAATCGGCGACCTGCTTTCCTGGACCGATTGCAGCGCAATCCGCCAGCGCGTCGACCGCGTCCAGTCCGCCGTAGTGATCCTGGTCATACGGAAAAAGATCCTCGGGCGCAAGGTGCTCGAGATGGCCGCGCGTTGCCGCCAGACTGGCGAGGATCTGTTCTTGCGAAATGGGATGGCGATTATAAAAAGCCACTACTTGATTGTCGTCTGCCGCCATCGAGCCCCCCCGATCGCTCTCAAAACAGGCGGCAAGTCTACACCCCCGGAACGGCTGGCTTGCGCGCATGCCCTATAATTACGGCGCCGGTCCACAAGGAAAACAGATGAACCTGAAGCTTGTTATTTTCGCAGTGGCGCTGATCCTGCCGGGGGTGGCAGGGATGAACGGCGCACTCGCCGCAAAGTCGGATTCGTGTGCGCATTGTCACGGAACCGATGGAAATTCGACGTCCAGCGCATATCCCAGCCTTGCCGGGCAGACCAAGGATTACCTCTACCGCCAGATGAAAGATTTCAAGGAAGGGCGACGCAAGAATTCGATGATGACCCCTTCGATCGGGGTGTTGTCGGACACAGACATGCAGGAACTTGCCGATTATTTCTCCGCACAGAGCATCGTCCGCAGCAAATTTGAAGCGGATCCCGCGAAGGTCGAGCAGGGCAAGAAAATCGCCCAGGAGGCCCAGTGCACCACCTGCCATCAGTCCGGTTTCAAGGGCTTGAACGAATTCCCGCGGCTGTCGCGGCAGAAGTACCCCTATCTCGTCAAGCAGCTCAAGGACTACCGCGACGGTACTCGCACCAACGACAACGGCGTGATGGCCCCGGCTGCGAAGAACCTGAGTGACGATCAGATCGAGGCGCTGGCCCATTACCTGGCCAGCTTCTAGAGAGATCTCCGGCCGAAACACAGAGGGGACGGCAATCGCCGTCCCCTCAGCCTTTTGGTGGGCCGTGAAGGATTCGAACCTTCGACCGTTGGATTAAGAGTCCACTGCTCTACCAGCTGAGCTAACAGCCCTTTTTGAAGGGGCGAATTCTAGCAAAATTCCGCGACATCGAGTCGCAGGATGACGGTTTTCGGCAGATGAACTGAGCCGAAATAAGTCTGACTCTGACCGGATTCTGAAAACAAGGTAATCGGAGAGACTGCACCTGCCTTGGTGTGCCTGATTGGTGCTCGTGAGCCTTTGCAGGAACGATTCCTGCGTCGTAGAGCCGCGTAAAGCCAAGTTTTGGTTCGTCGGCGCGGCATTCGGCGGTCGACGACAATTGCGAAGGAGCATCAATTGAGAGCGGATTTCAAGGCAGCTTCCGTGCTTGAGCGCCTGAGCACATCGCTCGCCGACGCGGAAGTCGGCTACCAGGCGGCCCAGGGGGTCCACGAATTCATCGTGCGGCTCGGCGGATTGCGCCACGTTGTGGATTTCAGCGATGATCTGATGGAAAAAAAGAATGAAACGGATCTCTCGGTGGTGATCCTGGGCATCGTGGAGCGTGCCTCAACTCAGTCTTTACCAGTCCATTTTATGGTGCGCAACGATAACTTCGACAAGCTCATTCAGGCGTTGTAGCCACTGCATTGCGCAAAGAACAAGGGCCGGCAGAACGCCGGCCCTTTTCTTTTCCCCGGTCGGGTGGCCGGGTTCCAGACAGCTTAAGCCACCTTGCGGGCGTTGAGGCCCCGGCGCTCGCGGAAACGCCTATCGGGAAAGGCCAGCCGAAGTTGCTGCGCACGCCGGTCGGCTTCGCGTTTGTCGATGTCGATAGACTCGCCGGAGGCCTGGGCCGGCGTATAGGCCTGATACCCGGTCAACAGGGCATTGTGCAGGAGCTGAATGCTGCGTTTGGCGGCCAGCATCACCCGCGTCTGCATCTTCTCGGTGGTGGCGTAGCGCTTGACGATCTCCAGTGCGATCTTCGGGTGCTCGTCGTCGTAGTGCGCGTGCTCTCGAAACCACTTGTAGGTCTTGGGCCCCATCTCCACGCCCGGCTGCCCCCGATAGGCCTCAAAGCCCGCAGTGACCTTGCGGGCAATGTCGCCCGCCACCCCCTCGATCGCAAAACTCGTGGCCCCTACCGCCTCGGCCAGCGAACCCTTGGTATTGATGAACCACAGCCAGTCGGTCAGCGACTGCACATCGCGCAGCACCGGGCGGTTGCCCTCGGCCAGATCGAGCATGTCCTGTTTCTTCAGCCCGAAGCCCATGCCCATCCAGATCCAATGCTCCGCGTGGGCTTTCTCCACCCGAATGTTGTCGATCAGAAACGAGCGCGAGTCATCGTCTTCCACCTTGATGAGCGCCTCGGCAAGGAATTTCGGAAACGCGTGGATGAACGGATAGATCTGCAGAATCCAACCGCGCATCTCTGAAATCGACAGCCGCGTGCACGCTACCCCCTCCGCCCACTCCCCCTGCAACAGCTCATCCCAGTAGGGCTTGACGTAACCATGCAATGAATCTACCCACTGGGGCTGAGGCGACAACACGCGTGCTGAACCCATAATCGTCTCCTTAAGTTCTTGACCTGTTGTTGAAAAACGGAACTTCTCGATTTGGCCCGGATGCTCGGGTCGGCAGAAACGAGCATACGGATACGCGTGAGGGGAGAAAATCGGGGGATTCCCTAGGAGGACGGCAGGAAATTCCTTAGACGGCCGAGTGTGCCCTCTCAGGCATGCGCCGAATCGGCAGCCATGCGACTTGCCCGGGCACATCCCGATCGGCGTCCGGCGACAGCCTATCTGTCCAGCTTGACCAGGCCAGCGCGGATGGTAAAGCGCACCAGACCTGCAATATCGTGGATGTCCAGCCGCTCCATCAATTGAGTGCGGTGGGCTTCTACCGTCTTCGCACTGAGGCCCAGGCGAAACGCGATCTCCTTGGTGCTGTGGCCTTCGGCGATGAGAGTGAGGATTTCGCGCTGGCGAGGCGTCAGCGACGCGATCGGGCTGTTGGATTGCGCCTCGCGCACGAATCCCTCGGCCACCTGTTTCGACACCCCCGGACTCAGGTATACCTCGTCCTTCATCACCACGCTCAGCGCCAGTTCGAGTTCGACGGTCGCCGCATCCTTGAGCAGGTACCCGGAGGCACCGTCGCGCAATGCCTGCATCACGTACTGCTTCTCGGCGTGCATCGACAGCATGATGATATGCAGATCAGGAAACTCGCGTTTTGCCGCCGCCATGGCTTCCAGGCCGTTCATGCGTTTCATGTCGATGTCCATGAGCGCCACGTCCGGGCGGTGTTCACGCAGGAGCGCCAGCGCCTCATCGCCATCCCCGGCCTCGGCCACCACTTCGCAACCCGGCATTTCGTCGAGCAATGCTCGCACGCCCGCTCGCATCAGCGTGTGGTCATCCGCCAGGAGCACGCGGATTTTTTTCATCGCTCATCGCCATTGCGCCAGCGCAGAGGAAATGCGGCGCGGACCTCAGTGCCCGCGCCGGCTGAGGTCTTGATTTCGAAGCGGCCACCGACCAAGGCCGCCCGCTCCTTCATCGACACCAGTCCGAGGCTGGCACGCTGGGCCGGGCGCAGCTTTACTTCCTCCGGATGGAAACCCCGACCGTCGTCGCGCACCGTGAGTTCGAGTTCCTCCCCAGAGATGCCTAGACGTACGTCGACTTTTCGCGCCTGGGCATGGCGCGCAACGTTGGTAAGCGCTTCTTGCGCGATCCGAAAGCACGCGGTCTCGATTTCCGGCGCCAGACGGCCGGGCAGCGCATCCGCGGCTATCGAAGTCTGCCATCCTGCAGCCTGTTCCCGCCGCTGCAAGGTCCACTCCAGGGCCGCCGCAAGGCCGAGGTCGTCAAGCAGCGGCGGGCGAAGGTCAAGGGACATGTCCCGCACCTGCTTGAGGGTGTAGTCGGCGATCTCGATGCAATCTTCCAGCAGAATTCGACTGTCGCGGTTGTGCTGCCGCGCCGCCTGCTGCAGTTTTATTTTCACCAAGGTCAGCGCTTGCCCGATTTCGTCGTGCAGCTCGCGCGCAATTTCGCGCCGTTCGTCTTCCTGTACTTCGATGAGGCGTGCGGAAAGGACCTGCAATTGCTGCCTCGCTTCGAGTATCGCCGTTTCCGCGCGCCTGCGGCGCGCTTCCTGTTCGAAGCGATCGAGCGCAAAAGCCATGTTGCCGGCCAGTTCGCTCAACAGATGCATGCGTTCGTCGTCAAAATAGCTCGCCTCGCTGGCGTACAGACAAAGTCCCCCGATGGCCCGGCCTTCAAGCAGCAACGGCAGTGCCGCCGTGGAGCGAAATTCCTGTGCGCGCATGCGCTCATGCTCGCCGCCGAATCTCCGGTCGGCCAGTATGTCATTGCAAACGGTTGGCCGGCCCTCGCGCGCGGCCGTCGCCATCGGCGCGCGGCCGCCGGGCTGGCGAGCGTCCAGGGGTACCTCGGCGCCACCACCGTGGCCAAAATGAACCACCGGCCTGACCATTCCGCCTTCGCCGTCCACCAGCCCCACCCAGGCATAGCAGAAGCCGCCGCGCGACACCGCGATGCGGCAGATATCGCGGAACAGGTCATCGCGACCCTGCGCTCGCGCCAAGGCCTCGTTGCTCTCGGACAGTGCCGCATACAGATTTGTCAGCGCGTGGGTGCGCTGCTCGGCGGCAAACCGGGCGCGCCGCTCCCGCGTCTCCGCAATTGCCCGCCGTACCACCGGGGCCAGGCGCGCCAGATTGGTTTTCAGCACATAGTCGGTGGCGCCGCGCCTGAGCGACTCGACGGCAGTTTCTTCGCCGATGGTTCCGGAGACGAAGATAAACGGGGTCTCCCTGGCGCGCTCCAGCGCGATCTCGAGCGCCCGCATTCCGCCGAAGCCCGGTATGGAGAAATCTGACATGATAAGGTCGGGACCGAACTCGGAGAGCCCGGCGAGGAACGCCGCTTCGGACTGCACCACCTTAGCCTCGACGTTCAGGCCGGCACGGCGGAGCTCGCGAACCTGCAGTTCGGCGTCCGTGTCAACATCCTCCACCATCAGAATTTTGAGTCCACGGTCCATCGCTAGGGTTGCTATGCTCCGCGATTCCAGTTCATTGCAAACCATTCTTGCACGGGCACCCTGCGCGCATGGCAAAAATTCCGCGCAGAGTGCAAGAATGCAATGTTACTGTTCCGGGATCAATCATCGCCGCGTGTAGGAAAAACCCGCACAAACTCGTGCCAACGCAACCTGCGCGGGTGCGGTGAGGTTAACACGCGCGGACGCTGGTGCTTTTCCATTGCGCGTGGGCGATGGGAGAAGCGGTTGGCAGGGCCACCGCAGCATAAGGAAAAATGGCGGAGCGGCGCACGGCGGTTGATTTTGAACGTCGTGATGAAGGCGAGATTAGCGTGTGCGCGCTACCCGGGGAAGCAGTCGCACAATCAGGGCACCGGGAGCGCAACGCCTAATCGCGAAACTGCAGCGTGTACCAATTCTCCGTCAGCGTGCGCCTTGTAGAGCAGCAAGGAGGAATCGGCGTCATCGAGCCGCTTCGGTTCCGTGGTCGTCCTATTCCGGCCGAGGACACAATGCGGAGTGGTTCCCCACGGTAACCGATGGCATACTCACAGAAAAATAATTCTACAAGAACGCTGTGAAGCTCATAAAAATCCGGTTCATTTCCTGGAAGTATTCGGTTGCCGGTACTCGCTGCGCGATCAGCAAGACCCCGACATCTGGGGTTCGTGCTCCTGCCGGTTGGCGTTTGCGGCCGCGCGAATGCGGGAAGGGCAGGTGCATGCGGCCAACGACATGCGCTGGCTTTACCCTCATCGAAATCGCCATCGTGCTGGTCATCGTCGGCCTGTTGCTCGGCGGCATTCTCAAGGTCCAGGAATTGATTACCGGCGCGCGGGTACGCAATCTTATCTCCCAACAGGACGGCACCAAGGCCGCCTTCTTCGGTTTCCAGGACCGGTTCCGAGCTTTACCGGGCGATTTCGCTCAAGCATCGACCACGATCGATTGCATACCGGTTTGTTCCAACGGCAATGGTAATGGTCAAGTCACCGCCTCCGGCACCGCCGGAGCAACGATCGACGAGTTCATCGCTGCCTGGGAACACCTGTCGAAGGCCGGGTTCATCAACGGCAGCTACACTTATGCCGCCTCGCCTGAGACCACGACTTCCGCGCCGGTCAATCCATATTCACGTTACATCCAATTCGTCTACGACAATGTGTACGACGGCTCGCCAACGGCGTGCCACAACATCAAGACCGGCAACCAGGTTCCTTCGGAAATTCTCGCGGAAGTGGACCGCAAGATCGACGACGGCTCCGCGACCGGCGGGGAATTCAGGTTTTCGGTGTACGCGGGCGGTGCCGGGGGTACCGCGCCCGTGGGCTCCGGCACCTGTTACGTTGCCGCATCGCCGTTCAACTGGACGACCGTCGCACCGAGAACGAACTGCGGGGGCGCGAGCCTGCTCTAGTGAGCTTGATTCCGATTGGCACGCCGCCACCAACTGCCAGAGCAGGTGCCGCTTGGGGCTCCGCGTTTCTGCGCTGCGTGCCAACTAGCGTGCGCTTGGAAAGGGCGTTTCTCGCTGTTATGTGGTAGGCGGTGCGAGATTCGAACTCGCGACCAACGGATTAAAAGTCCGCTGCTCTACCGACTGAGCTAACCGCCCAAAAAAAGAGCGCGCATTGTACCGGCAGCGCTGTTGGCGCGTCAAACAGCAATGTGCCGAAAGCCGCGTGGATTCTTGCTCGGCGCCCGATTCAGCGTTCCTTGAGCATGCGCGCGTATTGAACTTTCATGGTCGCGGCTGCGCCGCCGACAATCGAGAAGAACACAAGAAAGGAGCCAACGGCCAGGGTTGACACGCCGGTTATGCCCTGGCCAATTGTGCAGCCCATCGCGCTGACACCACCGAATCCCATCAGAATGCCTCCTGCTATGTGATTGCGGGTATCGGCCGCGGAGGCGAAGCTCTCCCAGCGAAAATTTCCGCTGAATACTGCGTAGGTGAACGATCCGAGCAGCGTACCGGCTACGGCGGCAACGCCGAAGCTGAGCACGGATGACTTGTCGGTCCAATACTGCAACCACTCCAGCGCGTTCGCGACCGGTCCGACATAAGTCAGCGACTCCGGCCGAGCGGTCTTCGAACCGAGGTAGACCTCTTGCAGAGTTTCCGGATCTTCTGCGACGAAGCCAATATGACCGGTGACATACCAGCCACCCACGATGACCAGTCCAAGCACCAAGCCCCCAAACACCTGTTCGCGCGTGGCGCGAAACGTCCGATCCTTGAACACGAAAAAAAGCAGCGGGACCACGATCAATGCGGCAATCCATAACTGCAAACCGTGCCGCCCCGCGCCGAATTGCGTGGCGACGATCCAAGGCAGATCCTGCCCCTGGTCGAAATGGATCGCGACTGCGCTCAATACCTCCACACGAGCCGGAGCAAACAGTCCGCGCATGGTCATGTCCGCGGAAATGGCGAGGAACACCAGAACTACCAGCGACTTGAGATTGCCGCCGCCTGCCCTCACCACACTGCGACTGCCACATCCGGAGGCCAAGGTCATGCCGATTCCAAAGAGAATGCCGCCAACGATGTAGGCAATCCACGGGCAGCGGGCCGCCGGATAGGCGGATCGCGACAGATCCACCAGCCCTGTCCAGTCCAGCAAGTTGGTCCCGGCAATCGCCACCGCAATGGCGAGCAGCCACATGCGCATGCGGCCCCAGTCGCCGACATTGACTACGTCGGCCACCGCGCCCATCGTGCAGAAATTCGCCTTATGCGCGACCGCGCCGAAAATGAATCCGAGCGCGAATCCAAGTGCGACGACCAGGCTTGCGAGGTGGGCGGGGCTTTCCATAGAAGCGATCAGCGGTTCCAGCGACCGGGCGAAGCGATCTCTGTGCGTGCGATGACCTTCGCCAGTCTGGTCCCGGACTCAGGACTGCCGGAAAGCAGCACCAGGCTTGTCTATGATTCCGGGTGAGATTGAGGATAGAGCGATAGGGAAGGCCTGCTATTTGAGCTTGGCGAGGCGACCCTTCGCCTTCTCGGCAGACTCGCTATTTGGGTACTTGGCGATCAGTTCTTCGAATGTCTTCCTGGCGGCCGCATTGTCTCCCAGGCCGGTTTCCGCGGTGCCGATTATCAGCAGCGCATCCGGCGCCTTTGCGCTGTCGGGGTAATAGCCGAGAAGCCGGCGCTGCGCTTCGATCGCGGCCCGGTAATCGAGAAGATGAAAGTGGGATTCGCCAATCCAGTACTGCGCGTTGGCCGCCAACTGGTGCTTGGGATAGGACTTGAGAAACCCGTCAAAACCGCGAATGGCTGCCTGGTAGTCGCTGATGCGATAGTTGCTGAAGGCATTGTCATAGGCGCGCTGGATAGCGGCCTGGTCCACTGCCGATAAATTGGCAGGAGGTAAGGACGGTTGCGCGGCCGCAGCAGTAGTGGCCGCCGGCGCCGTTGTAGCCGTGCCCGGCTGCGCCGCGACGGTCGCGGCAGCAGCGGAAGCAACCGGCGCCGGTATGGTGGTCAGCGCGGCCGCCTGTTCGAGCTTGCGGATGCGCTCCTCGAGCGCGGGCAGCGCCTCCTGGTCCTTCTTGGCGGCAGCGCTTTGCTGCTCCACGCGACGCAGCCGGGTGTCGAGATCCACATACATGTCCCGCTGTCGCTTCTGTGCGTTGTTGATGTCGTTGGTGAGCACTTCTATCTGCCCGCGCAGGCGATTCAGATCGGTATTGAGCCCTTCCATCCGATTGAGCAGTTGCACGACGCCGCGATTTGCTCCTTCGGACTCGACCTGGGCAATCTTCTGCCCGGTCACTTTCTGTTCGTCGCTGAGCGTCTGCACCTGCGCAATAATCAGTGAAAAACGATCCTGCAACTCCTGATGAGTATCGTGAAGTTCCTTGTACTCACTGGTGAGCGTGTCGTGATCTTCGCGCAGCGATATCAACAGCCTGTTGAGATCTTTCTGGACGTCGTAAAGGCCGTCATACCTGACCTGCAACAGATTGCTGTGCGTTTGCACCTCTTCGCGCCATGTATCCAGTGATTGCACCTGCTTCTGCAACTGTGCAAGCTGGGTCTGCTGGCGCGAAATCTGCACGCGCGCCTCGCCGTCGACCGCGGCACTGACTTCGAAAGTCGCCAGTACCAATACCATGAGGGGCAGCCAGTGTCTGCCCGGGCGAACGGGCGTAGATTGAAAAGAGCGCGAAGTAGAGAAACGTCCCGTCATAGCCGGCCCTCCCAGAAAATCACAAGAGGAATGAGAAGCGCGCCGGGAATCCGGCGCGCCCGTGAATAGCCTTCCGAGATCTTTACTGCGGTTCCCGCGGATAAACGATGTCACTGCGGCGGTTTTTCGCCCAGCTTTCCTCGTCCTGACCGAATGCGACCGGTTTCTCCGCGCCAAAACTCACGGTCTCGGTCTGTTTCTCGTTTACGCCGAGAAGCACCATGGCCCGCTTGACGCTGTCGGCGCGGCGCTGGCCCAGTGCAAGGTTGTATTCGCGGCTGCCGCGATCGTCGCAGTTGCCTTGCACGATGATCTTCAGGTCGGGATGCGCCATCAGCAACTTGGCATGCGCCTCGATCAAGGGCACATACTCCTCCTTGATGTCATAGGCATTGTAGTCGTAGTAAACGCTGCGCTTTGAGAGCGGGCTTTCGGCCTCCTTGAGCTGCGCCCACGGATCGGATTTGAGCTGGGATTCACCCACGGTACCGTCGGGCAGCGGCCGTACGATCGGCTGCTCCTGCTGCGGCACCTGGCCCTGCTGCCGCCGTTGCTGTTCCTCCAGCTGGCGTTTGAGCTCGTCCTGCTCCCGCATGACTTGCGCTTGCTTCTCGGTCTCTTGCTTTCGCGCGGCCTCCTGCTGACGCTGCGCCTGCTGCTGATCAAACAGGTCGCGCTGTTCGATGTCGGCGCTTTTTCCTCCCTGGGTTGCGCAGCCCGCGATCAGGAAAACCAGGAATGCGACAAACAGAACATTTCTCATGTCTCACTGCTCCTTTCGGCGATTGTTCAGAAGCGGCCCCCACGCAGGTTCGCGTATGTCACCAGACTGCGCGGTAAATCTCTGCTTGATCCGCCCATCGCTCGACACGGCGGCTAATATACCACGCCCCTTTACCTCGGATGCGTAGAGGATCATCTTGCCGTTGGGTGCGAACGTGGGGGACTGATCAAGACTTCCGCCAGTCAGGATCTGCATCTGGCGCGAGGCGAGATCGATGACCGCCACATTGAAGCGAGCCTCTTTGCGATGGATGAAAATGAATGACTTGCCGTCCGGACTGTGGCGCGGCGTGACGTTATAGCCGCCCTCGAAAGTCATGCGTTCGGCCTCTCCCTCGCCGTCGGCGCGCATGCGGTAGATCTGCGGACTTCCGGCACGGTCGGAGGTGAACAGGACGTACCGGCCGTCTCGCGAATAACTGGGCTCGGTATCGATGGCCTGGGAATTGGTGAGCCGCGCCAGGCCCGATCCGTCGGCGTTGATGGTATAGATATTCGAACTTCCGTCCTTGGTCAGCACCACCGCCAGTTTCCGGCCATCCGGCGACCAGCTGGGCGCCGAATTGGAGCCCTCGAAGTTGGCCAGCACAGTGCGGGTTCCGTCGAGCAGATTATGCACGAACACGATCGGTTTCCTGCGCTCGAAGGAAACATAGGCGATGCGCGTGCCGTCGGGCGACCATTGCGGAGAAATGATCGGTTCCTTGTGCGCCAGGATGAATTCCGGGTTGTAGCCGTCGGCATCCGCCACTTGCAGTTCGAAACGGTCCGCATTTTTGGTCACGAAGCAGATCTTGGTGGCGAAAACTCCCGTGTCTCCGGTCAGCTTTTCGTAGATCAGGTCGGCGATCTTGTGCGCGGTGACGCGCAGCTGCGCCACCGTCACCGTGTAGGAAAAGCCGAGAATCTGCGACTGCTTGGCCACGTCCATGAGGCGAAAGCGCACTTCCGCGTACCCATCAGCCTTCTCGACCACACTGCCGATGACCAGGGTCTCGGCGCCCTCATTCCTCCAGTAGCGGTAGTTGATCTCGGCAGGTTCCACCGGAAACGGCCGAACGCTGCCCACGGAACCCAGCCGGAACATGCCGCTGCGCTGCAGATCGGCCGAGACAATCTGGCTGGCGCGCTGAGTGAAACGCTCTTCACCCGCAAAAGGCAGGATGGTGACAGGAATCTGGTTGGCGCCTCCGCCGATAATTTCGATGGTCAGTTGCGCTGGAGCGTCGTTCACGGCGAGACAGAACAACAGACCTGCCATGACGGAAAAATCGCGGAATCGTTTGGCCAGTCCAAAGTTGGTCAGGTTCATTGGCAAAAGTATATCAAGGGACGTTGATCAATCCTTCGGGCGGAACTTAAGGTGCAACTCGCGAAAGTTCTCCTGGAACAGGTCGCCGTCGGGCACCGGCAACGGCTGCGCCGCCATGATCGCACGCCCCACCGCGGTGTCGTAGGCCTCCACGCCGCTGGATTTTTTCAA
>Ga0134123_10001256_pt1 | contig 16626 bp, 15 predicted proteins | sample KB303_FD_96460 | JGI IMG/M metagenome (GOLD analysis project Ga0134123, IMG submission 96460) | Terrestrial soil microbial communities without Nitrogen fertilizer from Kellogg Biological Station, Michigan, USA - KB3-0-3 | ecosystem: Environmental > Terrestrial > Soil > Unclassified ...
CGGGCAGCGCGATGGATTGACCTGGCTGCCCCAGTTCAGGGACGGCGCCTGGGCGGAGGCGACGAGCGGCGTGACGGTGAGGGCCAGCGCTACGGCGACAACGAGAGTGCCGAATCGGAGCATGGAGCCTCCTGCAGGGCTGTTGCGCCGGGCCAAGCGCCCGAGTCCAGGCTGGGTGCGACGTCGATCGGACCTTCCGATTAGAGCGTAGAGGGCTATCGGCCACCAAGGAAACAGCCGCCGGGGGCTCGACGCCTCAGCGCGCGGGGCTGCGCGACGACCTCGATCCCTGGCTCGGCGGGAGCTGACGCAACCCGCCGCCCCGCACTGCGCGCGGCGCCCAGTCGGCCGGGCCTTTCGCCGGCGACCGACGCCTCCGCGGTCGACTAGGGGCGTCGCACGTCGATGATGCTGGTGAACAGCGCGTCGTGGCGGAAGATGCCGGGCAAGGTGTCCAGGTCGCGCACGAGGTAGTAGTCCTGATCCGGGTCGTCGCGGAGCGGTGCGATGCGCTCGCCGCAGGCCAGCCGCACGTAGGTCAGGGCCATGTTGTGGTGGCCCGTCCGGTCGAAGATCGGCGTGATCATGCAGAAGCGGCCGGCATTGATCTCGGTCACGCAGGGCTGGCCTGTCGTGTCCTCCTTCAGGTCGACGCTGAACACTCCTGAGGCCCGGCGATCGAGGGCGCGCAGCGCGTCCGTGCAGACGGCCGTCACGCGCTCATCGGTGAGGAGCTTGCCGAGCGCGGGCGTCGACGAGGTCCCACTCGGCTGGCTTCCGCCGCCGAAATAGCTGAGCCGCTCGCACACCTTGAGCAGCAGCAGCTCGCCGTCACGCCAGAGTCCCTGCGCGGCGAAGTCCCGCCCGGGCAGATATTCCGACAGCGTGAAGGATGCCGTCGACACCCCGCGCATCTCGTGCCAGTAGGCGATCCAGCTGCGGGCCTGCTCGGGCCGGGTGACCGGGATGGCCCCCCGCGAGCCGCCGCCCTGGCGAATTCGACACCAGAGCCGCTGGCGACGCCCGACCCCGCGGAAGATGCGATCGACGTCGGCCAGTCGACGGATGGGCCAGGTGCGGGGTGCCGGCACGCCGTGCCGGCGGAGGAACACGCTGAGGTCGTACTTGTCCTGGCATCGCTCGATGACGGGCCGCCGGGGAAGAAAGAGGCGGCAGGGACACCATCCCCGCCGCCGGGCGACGGCGAGCACGTCGCCATCGCTGTTGGGAATCAGCAGATCGATCCGCTCCGCCGCGATCACCCGCCGCAGGCTGTCGAGATAGCCCCGGTGCTCCGTCGGGAGCACGAGGTAGTTCCGGTCGGCCGGCGACTTGTTGAGCACGAAGCGGTCGGCGTGACAGCCGACGATGTGCAGCGAAGGATCCGCCCGCAGACTCCCGATGAGATTGTTGCTGGCGCCGCTGCCGGCGCCCAGGACTAGCAGGCGGCGCGCCATAGGGGCGCAAATTTTAGGAGGCGAGCCGGGGCTTGTCAATCGAGCCAGGCGCGGCCGCCGCCACCGACGACTCGAGTTGTGACGGCCCAGGGCCCGACGTAAGATGCGCCATGCGGCTCGAAGCCTAGTTGCTCGGCGACAGCCCGCGCATGGTCGCCCTGCGGGAGAAGATTCGCCGGCTGATCGTTCTCCCGGCCGCGTCCGGTCGCCTGCCCCTGCTCCTGATCGAAGGCGAAACGGGAACCGGCAAGGGGCTCGTCGCCAGCGTGATCCACCGGTCCGGTCCCCGGCGTCACGGGCCGTTCGTCGACGTCAACTGCGCGGCCATCCCGGAGACGCTCCTCGAGGCCGAGATGTTCGGCTACGAGCGCGGCGCCTTCACCGATGCCCGCCAGGCCAAGGCCGGGCTCTTCCAGTCGGCCAACGGTGGGACGATCTTCCTGGACGAGGTCGCGCTTCTCCCGGAGGCGCTCCAGGCGAAGCTCCTCAAGGTGCTCGAGGAACGGACCGTCCGCCGACTGGGAAGTACGCGCAACGAGCCGATCGACGCCTGGGTCATCACGGCGACCAACGAGAATCTCGCCGCGGCGACGCGGGCGCGTCGCTTCCGTGAGGATCTCTACCACCGGCTGGCCGTCGTGTCGCTGGCGATGCCGGCGCTTCGCGACCGCGAGCGGGATGTGCTGCTGCTCGCCGATCGCTTCCTCTCGCGGGCGTGCGCGGACTACTCGCTGCCGCCCCGCACGCTGGCCCCCTCGGCCCGAACGGCGTTGCTGGCCTACCGGTGGCCGGGCAACATCCGCGAGCTGGCCAACGTGATGGAGCGGGTGGCCTTGCTGTCGGACTCGACGACGGTCACCGCTGACATGCTCGGCCTGGGCCAGCAGGCGCCGGTGTCGGCGCCCCCGCCCGACGCCCAGCGCGAGAGCGCCGAGCTGTCGACCGGCTCGGCCGGTGACGATGACGACGAGCGAGAGACGCTGCTGCGGACCCTGCAGGACACCGACTGGAACATCTCCCGAACGGCCGAGCGCCTTGGTCTCACGCGCAACAAGGTCCGCTATCGCATCGAGAAGCTCCGACTGCGTCCGGGATCGGCCTCGCCGACCGCACCGTCCCCGACGCCGAACGCGGCCCCGGCCGAGGCGATCACGCGCCCGGTCGACGCGCCCGCAGCGCCCTCCGCGCCGCCATTCTCACCGGCGCGTCTCCGCTGGGAGCGCCGCCGGGTGACGGCCCTGCGCGTGGCCATCAGCGCGGCGGGGAGCGGTGACACGACGCGGCTGATCGAGGCGTTCGTGGACAAGATCCGGACGTTCGGCGGCCGCGTGGAGGAGCTGAGCACGACGAGCCTCATCGGAGCGTTTGGTCTGGAACCGGTGGAGGACGCGCCCCGCCGCGCGACCCACGCCGCGATGGCCATCCAGCGGGCGTGGGCGGGGTCCGGCGATCTCGCGCTCGAACGGAGCGTGGCGATGGGCATCCACGTCGCGGAAGCCATGATTGGCCGCGTCGGCGACGCCGTCGAGATCGACCACGACGCCAAGCGGGAGATGGCCTCGGCCCTGGACGCGCTGCTGGCCGCCGGGGGACAGGCCGGGATCGTCGTGAGCGAGGCGGCGGCTCCCTTCCTGCAGCGCGGCTGGGATCTCGAGGTCATCTCGCCGTCGGCCGTGACGGCCTACCGCCTCGTGGGCGCCGAGATCGTGGGACTGCGGCCGGCGACGCGGATGGCGGGGCTGGTCGGGCGCCAGCACGATCTCGACCTGCTGGAGCGGCGGCTGCGCTCGGCGGTGCGCGGTCAGGGCCAGGTCGTCGGGATCGTGGGTGACGCGGGCATCGGCAAGTCGCGGCTCCTGCTCGAGTTCCGGCAGCACCTGGACCTCGAGAACCTCACGTGTCTGGAGGGCCAGTGCCTGTCGTACGGGACCGAGATCCCGTACCTGCCGGTGCGTGAGGTCCTGCGGGCGGGCAGTGGCATCGTCGAGGGCGACGGGCCGGATGTGGTGGCGGACAAGATCCGAAAATCCCTGTCGGCACTCGATCTGGACCCCGACGAGCACGCGCCGTTCATCCTCCGCCTGCTCGGCGCGGACCGGGCCGAACCGCTCGTGGGCCTCGATCCCGGGGCGATCAAGTCGCGCATGCTGGAGCTCCTGCGCCGCATGTGCGTGCGGAGCAGCCGCCTGCGCGCCATCGTCATCATCGCCGAGGATCTTCACTGGGCCGACAGCCTGTCCAACGATTGCCTCGCCGCCCTCGCCGAAGCCATCCCCGGCGCGCGCATCCTGCTGGTGGCGACGTACCGGCCGGGCTACCGGCCGCCGTGGATCGAAAGATCGTACGCCACGCAGATCGCGCTGCAGCCGCTGGCCCGCGACGAGAGCTTCGGCATCGTCCAGGCGGTCCTGGGACCGGTGTCGGTTCCGACGCCCGTGCTGGACATGATCCTCGCCAAGGCCGAGGGCAATCCGTTCTTCCTCGAGGAGCTGGCCCGAGCCGTCCGGGACAAGAGCGACGGTGCCGGGGATCTCCGGGTGCCCGATACGATCGAGGAAGTGCTGCGCGCGCGAATCGGGTGGCTCGGCGAGGAAGAGCGCACCCTGCTTCAGTCGGCCGCCGTCATCGGCAAGAACGTGCCGGCGTCGTTGCTCCGCCTGCTCACCGAGCTCGCCGACGATCGGTTCCAGGAGAGCGTCCGCAAGCTCCAGGTGGCGGAGTTTCTCCACGAGATCGCCACCGGCGGCGAGCTCGAATACGCCTTCAAGCATGCGCTCACGCAAGAGGTGGCGTACGGCCTGCTCTCACCGCACCAGCGGCGCCTGTGGCACGCGCGGATCGTGGAGGCGCTGCAGAAGCTCGGCACCGGGCCGGTCGAAGAGCACGTGGAGCGACTGGCCCACCATGCCCGGAGCGGAGAGCTCTGGGATCAGGCGGTGGGACACCTGCGCGCCGCCGGGATGCGAGCGTTCGCGCACTCGGCGAATCAGGAAGCGGTCACCTGGTTCGAGCAGGCGCTGGATGCGCTCGGACACTTGCCCCGGACGGCCGCGCGGGAAGCGGAGGCGGCAGACCTTCACCTGGCCATGCGTAACCCGCTGACCCTGCTGGCCCAGCACGAGCGAGCGCTCCGCCATCTGCGCGAGGCGCAGCTGCTGGCCGAACGGACGGGCGATCGGCGCCGGCTGGGGCGGGCGCTGTCGTTCCAGGCCAATGCGCTCTTCCTGATGGGGCAGAACGACGGCGCCATTGCCGTGGGCGGTCGGGCCCACGCGGTGGCCGAGGAGCTCGGCGACGTGGCCCTGAGGACGACCACCGCCATGTACGTGGGGCGCGCTCACCTGCATCTGGGAGAATTCCCGCGGGCCATCGAGATCTTCGGCGACATCGTCGCCGCGCTCACCGGGCCCCTCACGCGAGATCACCTGGGCTCGCCCGTCCTGCCGTCCGTCTTCGCCCGCGCGCACCTCGTCGAATCGCTGTCGGCGCTCGGCCGGTTCGACGACGCCGCGCGGCTCGCGAACGAGGCCATGACGCTCGCGGAGGACGTCGATCATCCGCACACTCGCTTCTGGGCCCTTCGCGCCACCGGCCTGTACTGGCTCGAGCGGGGCGAGACCGACCGGGCGACCGAGGCGCTGGAGCACGCGCACGCGCTGTGCGGCAGGTACGACATGCCGACCTACATGCCGCGCATCTCCTCGGAGCTGGCCTTGGCCTGGGCCCGAGGGGATCGTGGCGAGGAGGCGCCGGCGCTCGTGCAGCAGGCGGTGGACGCCTCGGCCGCCCGCAATCAGGCGGCCAGCTACGCCGCGGCCCTGTTTCTCCAGGGCGAGATCGAGCTCTTGGCGGGTCGCCTCGACGTTGCCTCCGACGCCGCGGCCCGCGCGCTGGAGCTCTTCCGCGGCCGGCGAGAGCGGGGGAGCGAGGCGCGCACGGTCGCGCTACTCGGGAACATCGCCGCCCGACGGGCGCCGGCGGACTGGGCCGCGGCCGAGGCTCATCAGCGATCGGCGTGCGCGCTGGCCGAGGAGCTCGGCATGCGCCCGCTCGCGGCCCGGTGTCATCTCGCGCTGGCCCGAGTGCTGCGGCAGACGTCCCGACCGGGGCCGTCCGCCGAGGAATATCGCCTCGCGTGCACGAGCTTCGAGGCGCTGGCCATGATGGCCGACCTCGCCGTCGGCGAGACCGAGCTCAGGACGCTGACGTAGTCTTGCGGCGTGGCCGCCGGACGGAGATCTTCGTCACGGCCAGTCCCAGGCGCTCGGCCAGGTGACGCGCCTCCATCTGGAAGGCCTCCAGGGCGCGGCGGTCCAGCGCGACCCGGGCGGTGAGGCGCGCGTGCGTGGCGGGGCGACGCGGCATCGACGGGCCTACTGAGTCTTCCGGATCGCGACCTTGGTCCACGTGATGTTCTTGCCGCCTTCCAGCTGCGAGAGCGAGGTCAGGTACTCCTTGAGCTTCTTCTTGAGCTCGGCAAAGGCGGCGGCGGGGATGGCGCCGCACACCTCGATGGTGATCTCGGCGCACTCCTTGGGGCCCGGACTCGGAAGACCGTCGTATCCCATGCGCAGACTCCTTGGCGGCCAGCCCGCCGATTAGGGTTTCGCGAGCCGCGCGAGCGCGGCCTTGATGCTCTGCTTGACGTCGTCTCGATAGGGCGCGTTCTGAGCGTCCTCGAGCGCGCGGCGCGCGTCCGGGCCGCCGATGCTGCTCAGCGCAATGGCCGCACGCACCTGGTGCAGCGCGAGGAGGTTATCCGTGTAGCGCTGCACGTACACGTCCTTGCTCGCCCGGCTCTTGGCGCTCTTGTCCCCGAGCCGAGTGTACGACTCTTCGAGGTGACGGCGCAGCCCTTCGAGCCGGCCCGGGGCCAGCCCCTCGCGCAGGGCGGCGGCCAGACTGGGCACCGCCGCGTCCCCGACCTTCACCACGGCGGCCAGCTCACCGTCGACGCACTCGTCACAATCCAGCCACGCGATCACGATGGCCCGGATCTGGACGGCCCGGTCGGGCGGAGGCGGCGCCGGCGTCGTGGGAGTGACGCAGCCGCCGGCGAGCCACCCGATGGCCAGGGCCGCGCCCACCCACGAGGGCCAGGACCGGGGCCGCATCGACTCAGTTGTTCGGGGTGACATCGAGAGACAGCGCCGGGCATTCGTCCGAGGTCGTCCCGTCGGGACAGGACCGTGTCGGACCCGTGCGCACTCCGTTCTTGTTGAGAGCGGACTCCGAGTTGACGTTGACGCGGAAGCACTGCCCTTCCGTGAAATAGGTCCGGTTCGCCCCGGAGCCCCACATGATGTTCTTGCTCGTGAAGTCCGGATTGGCGTTGGTGTGCGCGAGCGTGAACGCGTGGCCGAGCTCGTGGGCCAGGGTCTCGGGGTCCTCGTAGAGCGTGCTCACGAGAATGGTGTTCCATTCGTTGGGATCCGTCGAGGACAGGACCATCCCGCAAGTGGCGCCTCGGACGGACTGATCCGGGGCATCGTCCCGCTTGACGTCGGCGATGTAGTAGACGTTGATCTTGCCGGGATCGAAGCCGATCTGCGTTCGCAGGCTCGCTGCCTGGCTGCACATGCGCGTGAGCAGGCCGGGCGCATTCGGGTTGCCGGTGGCGTCGATGATGGTGGGCTGCAGGGCGAGGCCGCAGTTCATCGTGCCGTAGAGGTCATTGGCCCGGTCCACGTCGTCCTGGGCGATGTCACCCTTGCCCGTTCCACCCGATGTGGTGAAGGGACTCACCAGCACGCGGATCACGACCGGGGTCGACCAGGGGGCGACGAGCGGCACCGGCAACAGATCGCCGGCGGCGTCGGTCCAGGTGGTGACGTTCGGCAAGACTTGCACGGCGTGGTGATTCGAGAACACCACGACCTCGGATCGACAGACGCCGTTCGAGAGCGCGTTGCCGATGGAGACGTTGCCCGAGCCCCGCAAGACCTCGTCGTTCACGCACCCGGCGCTGCGCCGGGCATCGAGCAGGACGATCCCATTGTCGCCGCTGGTGTTGTTGTCGAGCCGCACGACGTCCTGACTGGCCGGTCCCACGGGTGGCCGGACGCAGTTGACGAGCCAGTAGCGAGACCGAGACTCGTTGACCCGGACCCGGCCCACGAACTGCTCCACCGAGAACTCCAAGGGCCGATCCGCGTCCCGGACCAGGTCCAGGCCGCTGCGCATCCGACTCACCCGCGCCACCGCCACCGGGCTCCGCCCGCCCAGGGCGCGCGGAAAGCCGCGCACGAGCGTCATCCCGGGTAGGATCTCGAGCCGGCGTTCGTCCAGCCAGCGCCCTTCGCCCTCGATCGTCAGCCGCCCGCGCGCGTCCGCGGGCAGGCCTTCGAATTCCAGCACCATCGCCTCGACGGCATCGGCCGCCAGGCGGATCCGCCAGTCGATCGCCGCGCGCGCCGGACATCCCGGGCAGCAATCGATGCTCTCGCAGCCGACGGGGATCGGCCCAAGCAAGACGGCACGCGGCAGGTCTTGGAGACAGAACAGGTGCTTGGTGGGAGGAGGCTGCGCTCGGCCGACCGTCGGCTCGACCAGGAGGGAGGCGAACAGAATGACGAGGCTCAACGCGAGAAGGAAGCGGCGTCGGATCCACATGACTCGCCCCTGTACCCGTTGCCCGCCGGTTGCGGCGTGGCGAGGTGACTCTAGAAACGTGCGCAGGTCCTGTCAAGGCCCTTCTGGGCTCGCATCCCTCGTCTCGCGACCACCACCACCACCACCACAAACCCACTGGGTCTGTCTCGCAACCATTTGATTTATTGAGCCAGATTGCTGGCACTCGAGTTGCCCATCAGTGCCGTCATGAAGCGGATCAGCGATGGGCGCAGCCACCAGTCGAGAGCCGGTCTCCGGTGGCTTCTGCCTTCCGGGCTGGTCGCCGTGGTCCTCGCGACCTCGTTGCTGGCGGATCCCGGCTCCCTCGACGTCCCGGCGTCGCGTCCGATCTCGGAGTGGTCGGCCGAGGTTGGCCGGGTGGACCTGGAGCTCGCCGAGGAGCAGATCGGTCCGGCGATTCGCTCGTGGGAACGGGCCCGCGTCGCCGCCCGCCTCAGCCGGCAATGGCAGGGGCTGCTCGCGGTCGGCGACGCCTATCTCCGGATCGGTGACGCGGTCGATTTTCGCCGCGCGTTCGTGACGACCGCCCGCGCGCTGTACCTCGAGGCGCTCGAGCGTGCGCGTGACGAGGGCTCGGTCGACGGCGTGCTGGGAGCGAACGCCGCGCTCTCCGCCATCGACGAATGCCTGGCGGGGGAGCCTGTCATCGCGATGGCCGCCCAGGCCGCGCGTGATCGGGAGATTCGGCGGGTGTGCGAGAGCGGCCGGCGGTTTCCGTGGCCTCAACTTCCGATGAATGCGAAGGGGGATGCATCATGAAGGACTCTGAAGCGTTCGCGTGGCGAGTCATGGTGTTCGGTCCACTCGGCCTGATCGCCTTGACCATGCCGTGTCTGGTTGCGCTCGGTCAGTTCAGCGCCAGAGCGCCGCAGCCGGTCATGTCGCGCTCGTGGCAGGAGCCGCTGCACAGTGCCGAGCAGGCCCTAGCGCAGGGCGATCTCGGCCGGGCGGCTCGCGCCGAGCGCGTGGCCTATCGCGCGGCGCTCAGTAGCGGGCAGTGGCCGGGGATGATCGAAGTCGGCGATCTGCGTCTGCGGATGCACCAGGGCCTCGACGTCCGGGGCACGACCGTGCGGGCCGAGGTGCGTGAGGCCTACATGATCGCGCTGGTCCGGGCGCGCCGCGAGGGTGACCTGGGCGGCATCCTCCGCGCGGCGGAGGCCTTTGCCAGGCTGGACGACGACGAGACCGTGGAGCGCTCCTTGCTCATCGCGTCGGCGTTCGCCGCGCGCGGCTCGCCGGAAGCTCGGGAGATGTATGAGCAGACGGTGCAGCGGCTGCGCGGCCGTGGTTCGGCGACCACGCCAGCCACCCCGTGAGGTGGTCCCCGATCGCGACCCACTCCGGGCGCGGGGCACGCGCCCGGAGTGTTGCCGGGGTGGCCGGCGAGGTGAGCGATGATACGGTGTCGTCACACTCACCTGGGAGGGGAGCGCCCATGAGCTACGTTGTCGTCAGGTACCCGGAGCCCCGGGACGTGTATATCGACGACGAAGGCCAGGGCAGCAACACCGCCGCCAGCGGAAAGCCTCGTGCGCTGTTCGTCAACGCCGGCAAGCACACCTTCCGGCTCAGCGGGGCCGGGGTGGATCCACCCGAACAGACGGTCAACGTCCCCGAGCGGCCGATCCTCAATCCCTACCCGGTCGAGTTCCGGAAGTGTTGATGCGCCGGCTCGGCGGAGTCCTCGTCGCCCTCCTCGTGGGGCTGACGGTGGCCGGCTGCGCGGTGCCTGCCAATCCGCGCCTGGGCGCTTACGGCACGAGCGGCTACCGCTACGCCAACGCCCGGCCCGACGTCGCCGAGGAAGACCTGTTCGTGATCCTGGCGTTCTCGGGCGGCGGCACGCGGGCGGCCGCCTTCTCGTACGGCGTGCTGGAGGGACTGCGCACCATTCGCCATCGGCCGGCCGGCGGCGTCGAGCGCACGCTGCTCGACGACGTCGACGTGATCTCGTCCGTGTCGGGCGGCAGCTTCACCGCGGCGCACTACGCGCTGTTCGGGACCGACGGGTTCAAGGACTTCGAGGAGAATTTCCTCTATCGCAACATCCAGGGCGAGCTCGTGACCCGCGCGGCCACGCGCTGGCCGCGCCTGCTGCGCTCGGACGTGAGCCGCATCGACCTGGCCGCCGATCTGTACGACGAGGTGGTGTTCAAGCACGCCACCTTCGCCACCCTGCTGGAGCAGGCGCCGCGGCGCCGTCCCTACCTGCTGCTCAACGCCACCGACATGACCCTGGGCGCGCGCTTCGAGTTCACGCAGGACCAGTTCGACCTGCTGTGCTCCGATCTCACCACCGTGCCGGTGGCGCGGGCGGTGGCCGCGTCGTCGGCGTTTCCGATCCTCCTCAGCCCGCTCACGCTGCACAACTACTCGGGCGGGGCGCCCTGCGACGACTTCCGTCCGCCGCGCTGGCTCACCAACGGGCTCGAGTCGACCGATCAGCCGCGCCGGATGACGCTGGCGCGCAATCTCCTTTCGTATCGCGCGCGCGCCCAGAATCAGCCGTTCGTGCACCTGCTCGACGGCGGCCTGTCCGACAACATCGGCTTGCGCGGGCCGTACATCGCGCTGAGCGGCCAGGACAGCGCCTGGAGCCTCTACACCAAGATCAATCAGGGCAAGGTCCGGCGCGTGCTGGTGATCGCCGCCAACGCGCGGACGGGGCGCGACCCGGAGTGGGGCAAGCGCGAGAGCCCGCCCGGCGTCATCGACGTGCTCGACCTGGTGACCACCGGGCCGATGGGCAACTACTCGTTCGAGACCGTGCAGCTCATCGCCGAGCACTTCGCGCGGCTGCGCTCCGATCTCGAGAGCTTCCGGGCCTGCGAGTCGCTGGCCAAGGACCAGTGCCCGGCCTTCAGCATGCCGTTCGATCTGCCCGCCGACGTGGCCTTTCACGCCGTGGAGCTGGCGTTCGAGAACGTGAAGAACGACGCCGGCCAGGACGATGAGCGACTCAAGAACTGCCTGGAGGGTCTGGCGACCGCGTTCGTGCTTCCGCGCGCGCAGGTGACGCTGCTGCGTCAGGTGGCGCAGCGCCTGCTCATGATGTCGCCGGCCTTCATCGAGGCCATGCAGGGGATCGCACCCGGCTGGCAGCCGCCGAACGTTCCGATCGATCCCGCGATTCTTGCGGAGGCGTGCCCGACCCGGTGAGGGCCACCAGGCCGTGGCTCGGCCTGATCGTGGCGTTCGGCCTCGGTTGTGCCTCGCCCAGCGGCCCCCCTCCCGCGTCATCGTCCCAGCCCGCCCCACCGCCGAGGCCGCAGCCGGTCATCGGCGAGCACGATCCACACGCGCATCTGTCCCTGGTGACCACCCCTCTCCCGGAAACGTGGGTCAGTGCGATCGATGTCCACGTCGCCGAGATCCGTCGGCCAGACTTTCTGGCCACACTCGGCGCGCGGAGCCGCAACCCCTTCGCACCGTGTGCGCTCGTCGTGGCGGGCTACACCGGTGTCGCGCTGGATGCCTACTGGGGTGAGGTGCTGCGGGGCAATCTCCAGATCCCGCGCGGCACCAACATCCTCGGCAAGTTCGACTTGCATCTGCGCAGCGGGCGCATCCCGCGCAACGATCCGGCCCAGACTGCGGAGATCCTCGCGCGTGTGTTCATCTGGTCCTCGTGGGCCCGGGACGGTGGCGCGAATGCCCTGATCGACGGCCTGACCCAGCAGCAGTGTCTCGATCAGCTCTATACGACCCCGCAGGCGCTCGGGGCCAGAGTGCGGGGGCTCGACGACACCCTGATGACCCACTCCGAGCCAGTGAGCCTTTATAGCGGGGTCCTGAGAAGGGACGTGACGCAGCAGTTCTTCATGGAACTCCCTTACAAGCAGTTCATGGCCCGCCCTGCGGGCGGCACGGACAACCCGCTGGCTCCCTGTTCGCTGCTTCGCGCCCTGGTCCTCGCCAGCCGGCTCAGCCGGGGTTTGGCTGCTGTGATGTCACGAGTGGGGAGCCCCGAGTTCGTGAGAACCCCCCCGCCGCGGCCGAGGCCGCCGCCGTCCTGTTCGCCGATGCGATGCGCGAGGCCGCGGCGAAGAGCGCACCGATCATGAAATCCTCGACCCAGCAACAGTGCCTCGACTGGCTCTTCGACGCGGACTTCCTCCGGCAATAGCGTCGTTCAGCCGCTTCAGGTTCACCGTTCTCGCTGGCACCCGCCTTGCGCTTCGCATGGCCTAGAAGTTCTAGAAGTTCTTCACGGGAGGGACCAAATGCCAGAAGAACGCCCGGTCATCCTGACTGGCCTGTTCCGCGATCGCGACAGCGCCGAACGCGCGTACGGCTCGCTCACCAACCGCGGCTACGGCCGGGACGACGTGAGCCTGCTCATGTCCGATGAGACCCGGACACGCCACTTTGCCACCCCCGACGCGCGGCGCAGCGAGCTGGGCACCAAGGCCGCAGAGGGCATGGGCGTCGGCGCGGTGGCCGGCGGCGGACTCGGCGCGCTCCTCGCCGGTCTCGCGGCGGCGGGCATTGCGGTGCCGGGCCTGCCGATCATCGCCATGGGGGCGCTGGCCGCCGCGCTGACCGGGGCGGCTACCGGTGGCGCCATCGGCGCCCTCGTCGGCGGTCTCATCGGCTACGGAATTCCCGAGGACCGAGCCCGCCTCTACGACCGTGGCATCCGCGAGGGCGGCATCGTGATGGGTGTCACCCCCCGGTCGCGGCAGGACGCCGAGTATTTCGAGCGCGAGTGGACGAGCTGCGGCGGCGAGCAGATCTACTGCCCGCCCGTACGCGGGCGCGACGCCGCGTGAAACCTTGACAACGGAGAAGGCGATGAAGATCCCACGCATGTTCGCGGCAATGACGGGGCTCATGTTTCTGGGCGCGGCGACGATGGCGTCTGCTCAGGCTGCCAAGCCGGCGGGCGACATGGGCGGTCACCACTCCATGGAGGGCCAGGTGACCAAGGTCGACGCCAAGAAGGGCTGGGTCGACGTCAAGACGTCGGAAGGCTCCATGAAGCTCCACTTCCCGCCGGAGGCGCTGGCCAACGTCAAGAAGGGCGACGCGGTCACCGTCGAGCTCGGCATCAAGGACAACGGGCCGGCCCCCAGCGGGTCGATGAAGTCGAAGACCCAGTAGTGATGTGACGCCCCGGGGGGCTGCCACCGGGCAGCCCCCCGGCGTGGTCCCAGCCCGTCCCCCGCCGCAGCGATACAATCGTCACGCCGTCGTCATCAGGCCTTCATCGCCTCGGGCTAGCGTGCTCTGGTGCCAACCAGGAGGCCAGCCATGAATCGTCGACGCTTTCTCGTTCGATCGGCCGCGGCGCTCGGCGGCCTCACCGTGGGACTGGCGCGGCCGTCGGCGTGGGCGCAGACGCCGGCGGTGGTGACGCCGGATCGGAACCGGCCGCAGATCCCGTACGGCGTGCAGAGCGGCGACGTCACCGCCGATCGCGCCATCGTCTGGAGTCGCAGCGATCGGCCGGCCCGCCTCGTGGTCGAGTGGGCCACCAGCGATTCGTTCCGTGACCTGCGGCGCGTGATCGGTCCGGCTGCGCTCGCCCCCGGCGACTTCACCGCCCGGGTCGATCTGACCGAGCTGCCGCTGGGCCAGCAGATTTTCTACCGCGTGCGCTTTCAGGATCTGGGCGACGCCAAGATCTGGAGCGAGCCGGTGACGGGCAGTCTGCGCACGCCGCCGGCGGGAAAGCGGACGGTCACGTTCGCCTTCTCCGGCGACGAGGCGGGCCAGGGCTGGGGCATCAATCCGGGTTGGGGTGGCATGAAGCTCTACGAGGCCATGCGCAGCCGGCGTCCGGACTTCTTCATCCATTCCGGCGATCAGATCTACGCCGACGGGCCGCTCAAGGCCGAGGTGACGCTGGACGACGGCAGCGTGTGGAAGAACGTGACCACGCCGGCCAAGTCGAAGGTGGCGGAGACGCTGGAGGAATACCGCGGCAACTTCGCCTACAACCTGCTCGACGCCCACAAGCGTGCCTTCGCCGCCGAGGTGCCGTTCCTCGTGCAGTGGGACGACCACGAGGTGCGCAACAACTGGTTTCCCGGCCAGACTCTGGGGGACGAGCGCTACACGGTGAAGAGCGCGTCGCTGCTGGCCGCCTACGCCAAGCGGGCCATGTTCGACTACAACCCGTTCCGCTTCGATCCCGTCGATCCCGAGCGGGTGTATCGCGCGTTCGCCTACGGCCCCTCGCTCGCCGTGTTCATGATCGATGAGCGCAGCTACCGCGGGCCCAACACGGCCAACCGCCAGACCGCCCTCAACGAGGAGTCGGCATTCCTGGGCGCCGCGCAGCTGCGCTGGCTCAAGCAGGGGCTGCTGGCCTCGCGCGCCACCTGGAAGGTGATCGCCAGCGACATGCCGCTGAGCCTCGTCGTCGACGATCTCAACCCCGACGTGCCCAAGGGCACCTACGAAGCGTGGGCCAACGCCGATCACGGGGCCCCGCTCGGGCGTGAGCTGGAGATCGCCAGCCTGCTGTCGTTCATCAAGAACAACGGCATCCGCAACGTGGTGTGGGTGACGGCCGACGTCCACTTCGCGCAGGCCACCTTCTACGACCCGGCCAAGGCCGCCTTCAGCGACTTCACACCGTTCTGGGAGTTCGTGGCCGGGCCCATCAACGCCGGCACCTTCGGGCCCAACGCGGTCGATCGCACGTTCGGCCCCGACGTGAAGTACGTCTCGGTGCCGGCTGGATTGAAGGCGAACCGCCCGCCGACCGAGGGCATGCAGTACTTCGGGCTGGCGAAGATCGACGGCACTACCGAGGTGCTGACGGTCAGCCTGCACGACCTCACCGGCAAGGTCCTCTACAAGGTCGACCTGCCGCCGGCGTAACCGCCGCTCGCCCGCCGTTCGCGGGCGTCGCGCTTGACAACCCCCCGGGCCAAACGCAGAGTCCGGGCAGGGCCGAGCCGACGCCCGCGAGGAGGCGCACGTGAGCCGAGTGTGGGCGACCATCAAGCACGAGTTCTGGGAGGTCCTGCCTCCCACGATCTTCTTCTTCGTCTCCTTCCACATCGTGCTGCTCGACCGGGCGCTGATGGCCAGGGAGTACGGCTTCAAGGCCTCGTCCATGGCGGCCGCCACCGTGGCCGCGCTGCTCGTCGCCAAGGTGGTGTTGATCGCCGACAAGCTTCCGATCATCAACCGATTCCCCGAGAAGCCGCTCATGTACAACGTCGTGTGGAAGACCGTGATCTACGTCGTGGCCTCGCTGTTCTTGCACTACCTCGAGCACCTGCTGCCGGTGTGGTGGCACACGGGCAGCTTCGGGGAGGCCAACGCGCACCTGGCGCGCCAGATCGTGTGGCCACACTTCTGGGCGATCCAGCTCTGGCTGACCGTCTTGATCTTCGTCTACTGCGCTCTGCGCGAGCTCGTGCGCGTGATCGGTCGCCCCCGGGTCATCCAGGCCTTCTTCGGCACGCCCGCGATGCGCTGACCCCCCGCTGGCCCCCGGCGTGCCGCCGGGGTCGGGCCCCCGGCCGCGCCTACGCGCATTCTTTGACTCACGGCCGACGGCTGACGCACGATGGATCTGATCGCGTCCCTGCACCCACGTCGTGGATGGAAGGGAGTGCCGCGAGATGAACCCTGACGTCGTCGCCGCGATCGCCCGGCTACGAGCGGACAATGTCCTGTCCGCCCCCCAGGCCACCCTGTTCAATCGCGTGGCCCGCCGGTATCTCGTCTCCGCCCGGCTCGAGATCAGACTCCTCCTCTACCTCGGGGTCCTGCTGCTCACTTCGGGCGTCGGGGTCCTGGTCGTCGAGCATCAGAAGGAGATCGGCCCGCTGGCCATCGCCGGCGCGCTCACCCTCGGCACGCTGATCTGCCTGGCCTGGGTCGTGCGCACGGCGCCGCCGTTTTCGTGGCGACAGGTCGAGTCGCCCAACGTGGCCTTCGACTACATCCTGCTGCTCGGCGTCCTGCTCTTCGCCGCGACGCTCGGCTACGTCGAGGCGCAGTTCACGGTGCTGGGGGAGCACTGGGCCCACCACCTGCTGATCGTCGGCGCGGTCTATGTCCTGGCCGCGTACCGCTGGGATTCGCGGGCCGTCCTCGCCCTGGCGCTGACCACGCTGGCCGCGTGGCGCGGCGTCTCCATGAGCCTCAGGGCCGCCTCCTCGCTTGCCTTCGGCCACGGTGACGATCTCCGCGCGAACGAGATCGCGATCGGCCTGATCTACGTGGCGCTGGCCGTGCTGTCGGTCCGGCTTGAGCGGAAATCCCACTTCGAGGAGGTGTTCGGCAACATCGGGCTCATCCTGCTGCTCGAGGCGCTGGTGTCCGGCGTGTTCAGTGCGGGTCCGTGGGGCATCTGGCTGGCGGCGCTGCTTGCCGTGGCGGCCGCGGTCATGTGGCTCGCCTTCGGCCTCGGGCGCTCGCTCTACTTCGCCGAGGGTGTCGCGGCGGCCTACCTTGGCCTGCTGAGGCCGCTGTTTCACATGGGCAGCACCGTCGGATTCCTGCTCGCCGCGCTGCTGGGCGCCGGTGCGCTCGCGCTGATCATCATGGCGCACCGGCGGATGATCGA
>Ga0134123_10001261_pt1 | contig 16601 bp, 12 predicted proteins | sample KB303_FD_96460 | JGI IMG/M metagenome (GOLD analysis project Ga0134123, IMG submission 96460) | Terrestrial soil microbial communities without Nitrogen fertilizer from Kellogg Biological Station, Michigan, USA - KB3-0-3 | ecosystem: Environmental > Terrestrial > Soil > Unclassified ...
TTCCGCGATGTCCTCCTCGTCTACCTCTTCCTTGAGCAGCCTGCCGCCTCCGTGCTGTTTGTCGAGCCCTTCTTCATATTCGCGCAACTCCTTTTCCAATTGAGTGAGCTTCCCGTACTGAAGCTCGGCGGCGCGGTTCAGATCGTACTCGCGCTGCGCCTGTTCGATCGCCAGCTTGGTCTGCTCGATCTCCTCTCGAATGGCGCGAATCTTTTGAACTGATTCTTTTTCGGCTTGCCACTGAGCCTGCAACTGGTCAGCGCTGGCCTTCAGGTTGGCTAGCTCCTTTTCGAGCTTCTCAAGCCGGTGACGCGATGCCGTGTCGGTTTCCTTCTTTAATGCTTCGCGCTCGATTTCGAGTTGCATAACGCGCCGAAGGATCTCGTCAAGTTCCGCGGGCATCGAATCTATTTCGGTTCGGAGTTTGGCGGCGGCTTCATCGACAAGATCGATTGCCTTGTCGGGAAGAAAGCGGTCGGAGATGTACCGGTGCGACAACACCGCCGCGGACACGAGCGCGGAATCCTTGATCCGCACGCCGTGATGGACCTCGTAGCGCTCCTTCAAGCCGCGCAGGATCGATATCGTGTCTTCGACCGTAGGCTGGTTGACCACCACCGGTTGAAAGCGGCGTTCGAGCGCCGCGTCTTTTTCGATGTGCTTGCGGTACTCATCCAGCGTGGTGGCGCCAATGCAATGAAGCTCGCCGCGAGCAAGCATCGGTTTGAGCAGGTTCGAAGCATCCATCGAGCCTTCGGCCGCTCCAGCGCCCACGATTGTGTGCATCTCGTCGATGAACAGAATAACTTCGCCTTCGCTTGCCTGAATCTCTTTGAGCACGGCTTTGAGCCGTTCTTCGAACTCGCCGCGGTATTTAGCGCCGGCAACAAGGGCACCCATATCAAGCGCGACTATGCGTTTGTTCTTCAGGCTCTCGGGCACGTCGCCCCGAACGATTCGCTGAGCGAGTCCCTCGACGATTGCCGTCTTGCCGACGCCGGGCTCGCCGATCAACACCGGGTTGTTTTTTGTGCGCCGGGACAAAACCTGGATGACGCGACGAATCTCGTCGTCGCGCCCGATGACCGGGTCGAGTTTTCCTTCCCTTGCGCTCTTGGTCAGATCGCGGCCGTAGCGCTCGAGGGCTTCGTACGTAGCCTCGGGGTTCTGAGAGGTAACCCGCTGGTGACCGCGCACCTGAAGCAATGCTTTTTCGACGCGATCGCGATTAGCCCCGGCAGTCTTGAGAATCCGTGATGCCGGTCCACCCTCTTCGATGATCGCAAGGAGAAGATGTTCGACGCTTACATATTCATCTTTGAGTTTCTTCGCCTCGTCTTCCGCGGCTACAAAAGTCTTGTTGAGCCGCGCGGTGATATAGACCTGGTCGACCGGACCGGAAGGCCCGCTGACCTTGGGCATCTTGTTGATTTCAGTTTCGACCGTTTGCTTGAGCGGCTCGACATTGACCCCGGCTCTGGTCAGCACCGAAGGAACTAGTCCTCCCTGTTGATCAAGCAGGGCGAAGAGCAGATGTTCGACTTCGATCTGCTGATTGCCATAACGCGTTGCCAGTGTTTGAGCCGAACGAACGGCTTCTTGCGCTTTCTCGGTAAACCTATTGATGTCCATTCTGTCCTCTTTGCTCGTTCGATTTTGCGGTCCTTCGCTCCGCAAAACACTCTTCCGTTAAGCTCGTGGCTTCATCTGGCTGACTTCCGCCAGTTCTTTGAAGAGTTCCTTCTCGCGTTCAGTCGGATTACTGGGCACGACGATCTTCAACTTCACGTATTCGTCACCGCGGCTGCCGTCACGCCGGTTCAATCCCTGGCCTCGCAGTCGCAGTCGTTGCCCGCCCTGCGACCCGGGGGGGATTTTCATCTCGGCTTTGCCGTCGATGGTGGGAACCTCAATCGCGGCTCCGAGCACAGCCTCCGAAGGCGAGATTGGAACTTCGGCGGTGATGTCGTCACCGATGACCGAGAAGACCGGGTGTGACTTGATTTTGAGTGTGATAAACAAGTCTCCTGGATCGGTGCCGTTTGAACCCGGCTGACCCTGTTTGCGGACTTTGATAACCGATCCGTCTCTCGCCGCCGGAGGTATGTTGACATCGATCGTCCTTGGCGCAAGAACCTGGCCCGATCCCCGACACGAAGGGCAAACCACACCGTTGGCTTCGCCCGAGCCCTTGCAAACGGCGCAGGTCCGCGCGCCCTGAAGCGTGATCCGATGTCTGCCGCCTCGATGCGCATCTTCAAGCGAGATTTCCATCTGAGCTTCGGCGTCCTGCCCCCGGTTGGACTTGCCGCGCGACGCTTTACGCCGTGAACCGCCTTCAGCGGATGATTTTCCCCCGCCAAAGAAGGCCTCGAAGAAATCACTGAATCCGCCGCCACCCCCTCCGAAGATGTTCCCGAGATCATCGTAATCGACGTTGACCCGGCCCCAACCCGGGGGCGGGGTAAACTCAGCTCCGTCCTTCCAATTGGACCCGAGCTGATCGTAGCGCTTTCGCTTTTCGGGATCGGAGAGCACCTCGTTCGCTTCGTTAATCTCTTTGAACTTTTCTTCGGCGCTCTTGTCCTTGGGATTAAGATCGGGATGATATTTGCGAGCGAGTTTGCGGTAAGCCTGACGAATCTGATCGTCGGCCGCGTCTCTCTTCGCGCCTAGCACTTCGTAATAATCTCTGAACTTAACCGCCATCCGCCCCCCGCTTTCGACAATCCGAACCCGACCCAAAGCGCAGAAATCTAAGCCTGTGTCAGCATAAAATATGAGTACAGTGCTGTCAAGTTTTTATTTCGGTTTAGGTCGCTAATGGCTGTGTGGTGAGTCGCGGGATGAGCGCGGTTTCTGTAGGCGGGATCGTTGGATCGTTTGATTTGCACCGAGAATTCGAGCGCCTTTTGCCGGTCTACTGTTCCCTTCAGCTTGCGATGTAGCAGGTATAGCACGGTTCGCACCGACCGGTTCGCGATAGACGCGAATGCGGAGATAAGGTATCCTAATGCGTGTTCATCAACCGGCGAACCAATGCCGCCGGTTATCAGACAATGATATTTCAGGAGGTGACGTTATTCCGAAAGACGATATGATCCCAGTCGAGGGAACCGTGAGAGAATCACTACCGAACGCGACGTTCAAAGTGGAGATTGGCGAAGGACATCAGATCCTGGCGCATCTATCTGGCAAGATGCGAAAGAACTTTATCAAAGTCCTGGCCGGCGATAAGGTGACTGTTGAGCTGTCCCCCTACGATCTTACAAAAGGTCGCATAACATACCGGCATCGCAGCTAGCCATTCAGCGAACGGCCGCGTTGCCGAGCTGGGATAGACGCAACTGCCTGGCCGTTTTCGCGAACCACCCTCAAAGACATCGTCTAGTTCAGTGCGATGCTTCGGATGCGGAAGTTCTCAGTATCCGCTACATAGAGAATCCGGCCTTGTTTGTCGATCGCCAGGCCTCTTGGGCTCTTGAATTTCGCATCAACACCGAGTCCATCCCTGAACTTTCCTGATCCCCCTCCGGTGAGGGAGTTAACATTGCCGGACGGGTCGACGCGGCGAATCGAGTTCGAGCCAACCTCGCTCACATAGAGCGTCCCATCGACGTCAAAAACAAGACTAATCGGCTGGAAAAAACTCGCCTCGTGGGCTGGCCCATCATCGAGCCCCACGAAGCCGCTGCCTGCAAAAGTGTCGACCACTCCCTGCTCCAAATCGATCCGGCGCACTCGGTTATTCGCGGTGTCGGCGACAAACAAGAAATGCCCGTCGGCGGACAATGCCAGGCCGGTAGGTTTATTGAATCTCGCATTGCGGGCAGTGCCGTCCGCAAACCCCGGGACTCCATTGCCCGCAACGGTTTCGACCGTGCCGTCCGTGTTGATTCGTCGGATCGCGCTGTTGGCGGCATCCGCGAGGTAGATCGACCCGTCGGGTGCGACGAGAATATCGTCGGGCTGCCTGAATCCTGAAGTGAGCAGTGTGTCGTCCCGATAGCTGTCCTGGCCCAGCCGCGTGCTGTTGAGCCTCTTCTGCCGGTCCTTGTCTCTGATCTCCTGGAACAAGCCCGCGAATGTGTCGACTGTTATGTTGGTTCCGGTCCTTTGTATCCGTCGCACCACCCCGTTCCCGTTCTCAGTAACGTAGATCGTCCCGTTTGAATCCAGAGCGACTCCGTTTGGGAATGAAAACGTAGGAGGAGCGTTTCTTTCGTTTCCGGAGTCGTTGTAGCCCTCCAGGCCAGTTCCGGCAACAGTGCATACTGCTCCGGTAGCAGGATTAACCGTCCGAATCGCGTGGTTTTGATTGTCGGTCATGTACAGCAGGCCATCCGGACCAAACGCCAGGCGGCGAGGCCGCCGCAAACGGGCTTCTTCGGCGCTGACGCAGACCTCTTCGTTGAATCCGTCCCTGTTGTTACCGGTAAGTGTGCTCACGGTCACGTCTGGGACGACGCTGAACGAAACAGTATCTGTTGGAACCCCGTCTTTGTCGAAAACTTGAACTGTATGCGTTCCCAATGAACTTGTTAGGTCTTCCGGAATCACCACCGTCAGTCGGCGGCGCGATGAGCTCCTGACCCTGGCGTCGTTGCCGTCTATGGTCGCCGTGCTCTGGCCGTCGAAATTTGCCCCGATGATGTCGACGGTGGTTCGACCTTCCCCCTGCCGAATCAGGGTTGGCGCCATCGAGAAGATAAAAGGCGCGTCGGTGGGAGTTACCGAAAGGATCGAGTCTCGTGATTGGATTCCGTCCTGCATCACACGAACAACCAACTGAGCGGGCGTCGTGCATAGACTTGCTGGAACTGTTGCCTCGAGCCTTCCATTGCTCGCACGCCGGACTGTGGGCAACTCGATGTTGTTAACCACAATCGTCGCGTCTTCCTTGAACGTTCCAAAAACCTTCAGCAGAAAGTCCTCGGTCCCAACATCAACAGTATCGGGTTCGATTGACTCGAGAAGGGGCGGGTTCGGAACGACGAAAAAGATTTCGGTATTGGAATAATTGCCATTATTGTCGCGAAGTGTTATTGGAATGCTTGCTGGCTCCTCAGTAAAACCGGCCGGTATCTCAAACTGGACCCGCCCGCCCGAAATCACAGACGTAGCAACTGATTTGCCCCACACAAAGACTTTGGAGCTTTCACTGAAGTCGTCGGTCTTCAGCCGGGGCAAAAAGATAACCCCGCTATCTTCTTGAGCGGCGTTGCCCTCGAGTTGAATATCCTGGTCTGGATCCTTTTGCACCACCGTAAGCGTGGCCGTTGCGGTCGTGGACCCGTCGGGATTCATGCCCTGAACCGAGTGAGTTCCAGGCGAAGCAATAGCGGAGGCGTCCACGTCTGCCAACAGGATCTTGCTCGAAGCCCGCCGAGACGAGCTGAGCACGGCACCGTCAAACAGAATCTGCGCTCCCTCTTCGAATTTCTTTCCTTCGAGTCTGACTGTAAAAGAGCGGGTACCTGCAGTGATCACCTCGGGACGGAGGCGCTTGAGAACGGGCACTACTTGATCGGCGCTAACCTGGCCGCCGTCTGTTGCAAACCCGGCGGGTGCAACAAGTGACACAGCCACCAAAAACAAGGACAAACAAGCGAACAACTTCCTCATCTTCTTCTGCTCCTAACCTTATACTTCTCTAGCTTGAATCTGTTCTGACTCGACTCGGTTCGATGCTTCATACCCGTCGTTTCGTACGATTGATTCGCTTAGGCGCACAGCCAGTCGCCAATTGATGGCTCCCTGTCATAGAAAAGAAGCATCACGATGACAAAAACTTGCACGGTTAATGCAAGGCTTTTCGCGGAGATTGGTTTGATTCATGATGATTCCCTACGGGCTTCGGCAAGCCAAAATTATAGACAGCCACATTAACATTTCACAAGATCAATACCTGTCGACCCGTATGACAACGGAGACGCCCGGTGTTATTGCGGCGCAAAACGACCCGCAGTCACCCAACTGCAGTTTTCCAGGTTCGTAGTTCTAAGGTTAGAATCTCGACTAGGAAAGGAGCCCACCTTGAAAATCAAACGCCTCGGACGCACTGGTTTGAAAGTGACAGAAATATGTCTTGGAACAATGACCTTTGGGTATCAGTGCGACGAGCAGAAGTCCTTCGAGATCATGAACGAGGCGGCCGAAAGCGGAGTCGCTTTTATCGACACTGCCGATGTTTATCCGGTGCCGGTATCTCCGGATACCGTGGGACGAACCGAGGAAATCATCGGAAAGTGGCTTCGGGGGAAGCGCGAGCAGTTTGTGCTTGCCACGAAGTGCCGCATTCAGATGGGAAGCGGCCCAAACGACGGCGGCCTCTCGCGCAAGTACGTGCTTTCCGCCATCGACGCGAGCCTGCGCAGGCTTGGTACCGACTACATTGACTTGTACCAGGTTCATTCGCCAGATCCGGACACGCCCATTGACGAGACGCTGCGTGCCCTGGACACGATTGTACAAAGCGGCAAGGCTCGTTACGTAGGTTGCTCGAATTTCCAGGCGTGGCAGCTCGCGAAAGCCTTGTGGACCAGCGAACGCCTCGGGCTCGCGAGATTTGACTCGGTCCAGCCGAGATACAACCTGCTGTTTCGAGAGAGTGAACACGATCTGTTTCCGCTTTGTGAGGACCAGGGGGTGGGAGTGATCATTTACAATCCGCTAGCTGGCGGATTGCTTACGGGAAAGCACCGTCGCGACGCGCCGCCCGCCAAAAATACTCGATTCGCGGTCGCCGGCTACTACATGGATCGCTACTGGAACGAGGCGTGTTTCGATGCAGTAGAGAAGCTCGGCGCTTTTCTTAAGCAGCGTGGGAAAACCCTAACCCACGCCTCTGTGGCATGGACGCTCAAGCATCCTGTGGTGACAAGCGCGATCGTGGGAGCAACGAGTGCAGCTCAGCTCCGGGACACACTCAAGGGGGTCGAAATCGATCTCGACAAAGAAGAGCTGGAAGAGTGTGATCGCGTATGGTACGAGCTGCCGCGAGTACGGGACCCAAGGCTGGCGCTCAGATAGCAGCGCGCGCTGTATCAGTTTGTTTCTGACGAAATCGGGCCCGGCTCCGGCGCGGGCCTCGTAAATCAGGAGGACGACGTTTGTTCAAGGTCGCGCTGGTCGGAACTCACGGAGTCAATAAGACTACGATCGCTTATGAGCTTGCCGGAGTTTTGAAGCGCAAAGGCAAGACAGTCGAGCTGCTTACCGAGATAGCTCGCGAGTGTCCCTTCCCACTAAACGAGCAAGCAACGCGCGAGGCTTATCACTGGATCATAGCGCGCCAGGTGCAACTTGAGATCGAGAAGTCCCCCCGCGCTGATGTTTTGGTTTGCGATCGTTCGGTGCTCGACAACTTTGCTTATTTCGTGAGGCGTTACTCACGAAGCGATGAGGAGGGCGCGGCTCTCGGCGCCTATTGCCGGTCCTGGATGCAGACCTATGATCTGCTTGTGAGACTGCCCATCGCGCAGCCGCTTGCCGCAGATGGGTTTCGGTCTACTGATGAAGAGTTTCAGCGCGAGATCGACCGTTTGTGCGATGAGATGTTCGAAGCACGATACAACAAAGCAACGCGCCCGGCGTATGTTCGCGGGCCGTTGTCCGCGGACGAAATCGCCCGGTTGATTCTGGACAGCGACCAACCCCGCGCCGCACAGGCCTGAAAGGCCAAAGCTGCGGCGCGGAAACCCTAACCCTGGGTTCGAGAAGACTGCTATTGAGGGTGGGGCGCGCAACGCAGCGCTGAAGGATAAACCCGCGACGACTTCCAGTACGTCGAGATCCAGCCGCCGTTCATGCGGCTTTCAGATCGGACGTGCACTGCGGACAACGAGTCGCTTCGATTGCGATGCTCGAGCAGCAATAGGCGCATGCTTTCATCGTCGGCGGCAACTCGGCAGGCTGGCGCTTCAGGCGATTGACAGCCTTGACGACCAGAAAAATCACAAAGGCAACGATCAAGAACTCGATGCATGTACTGATAAACACTCCGTAGTTGACGGTGACAGCGCCTCCGTCCTTCGCCGCTTTCAGCGTGTCGAAGTGTTGACCTTTGAGAGTGACGAACAGATTGTTGAAATCTACGCCGCCCAGAAGCATTCCGATCGGCGGCATTACCACGTCCGCGACCAGCGAGGTGATAATCTTGCCAAAGGCCGCGCCGATTACAAGGCCGACGGCGAGATCGATCACATTCCCTTTTGCTATGAACTCTTTGAATTCTTTTAGCATTTTGTTCCTCCGTCTGACACAAGCGTCGGAATCTCCACGGTGTGCTGGCAGATCATTGTTCACGGAGTGGCTAAGGTCAAGATCAAATGGAGTTGACGCTTGCTTAACTCCGCGTCGGCGTCGTGGTAGGGTTGACTCCCAATGACAATCATCGAAGCCATCAGGAGAGTGGTCGACAAGCAGAATCTCACTGCCGCAGAAGCAGAACTAGTTCTGGGACAGATCATGACGGGCGAGTGCACGGACGCGCAGATCGCCTCGCTGCTCACGGCTCTCCGGATGAAAGGCGAGACTGTTGAAGAACTGACCGGCTTTGCGCGAGTGATGCGAAAGAAAGCCGAGGCGGTTCGACCGAGCCTTGAGGTAGCTTCGGCGATCGCCGGAACCGAACGCGAGGCGTTGATCGATACCTGCGGCACGGGCGGCGACGTAAGCGGCAGCTTTAATGTTTCTACCGCTACCGCGTTTGTCGTAGCCGGAGCCGGCGTACGCGTGGCGAAACACGGCAATCGATCAGTCTCATCTCAATGCGGCAGCGCGGATGTGGTCGAAGCCCTGAGCGTAAGGATTGACCTCCCACCGGAGCGAGTAGCCCGTTGCATTGATGAAGTCGGAATCGGGTTTTTGCACGCTCCCCTGCTGCACGGGGCGATGAAACACGTCGCTCCTGCGCGGCGTCAGATGGGGATTCGAACGATCTTCAACCTGCTTGGACCGCTAACAAACCCGGCGGGCGCCGACACTCAAGTGGTAGGTGTCTATGCCGAGCACCTGACCGATTTGCTCGCGCGAGTGCTGGGCGAGCTTGGTTGTGCGCGAGCGCTGGTCGTTCACGGAAGCGACGGACTCGACGAGATAACGATTACCGGTGAGAGCAAGATAACGGAACTAAGAAACGGCCGGATTCGAAGCTACTCGGTTACTCCAGAAGATGCGGGCTTGAGCCGGGCTTCGCTTAGCGAGATTCAGGGCGGCGACGCCGAGGCTAACCGCGCGATCATCCTCGAACTCCTAGACGGAACGCGCGGACCCCGGCGCGACATAGTTCTGCTAAACGCCGCCGCAGCTTTTGTTGCGTGCTCGAAAGCCGCGGGCTTTCCTGAAGGTGTTGCGGTGGCGGCCGAATCGATCGATAGCGGAAAAGCAAAGGCGAAACTACAAAGACTTGTCGAGTTCACCAATCAGGCGTTTGCGGATTGAAATGGAATTAGGCTGCTCGCTAACCTCGTCCGAAGAGGAGCCACCGTTTCTTTTTCCTAGGGATTTCCGGGTGAGGCACTGAAGGGATCGATCTGCCCTCGATGACTGCGAGAGGGTTCTCGGTCGCTATCGCGCGAGCATACTCTTCTCCGACAATCTCCGCAGTTTGGGCCACCGCCTCGGACATGCCTGGAACGCGGTTGCGTGTGTTGTGGCAATCGCTGGCAATAAAGTGGATCAACCCGTGCTCCAACATCACTCGAACGGTTTGCTGGACTCGTTTTCCGAACTGTCCGGTGATCGAACCAGTATCCATCTGACCAAGCACGCCCATCTCGATAAGAGGATAGAAACGCTCGGGCTCCGCCATCAACATTTGATTACGTTCTGGATGAGCGATAATCGGAGTGATCTGGTTGCTCATGAGCTCGAACAGCGGGCGCTCGCTGCCAGGAGGCACGACGGTATGCGGGAACTCAACCAGTACGAAAGGGCCGTCCGCGATGGTCGGCGCCGTCCTGGTGTCGCAGACTTGACGAACAATGTCGTGGGTAAATCGAAGCTCGCAGCCGATCACCACTCGCAAGGCGCCTCCAAGGCTTTCATTCAACTCCGCGACTTTCCTGCGAAGGAACTCGGGGTCGTGCGTCGTGTGAACGCCATCGTGAGCATGCGGAGTGGCGACCATTACGCTCACGCCGTCTCCGGCGGATGTTCGGCACATTTCAACGGATTCTTCCAGACTGTGTGAGCCATCGTCTACTTGGGGAAGAATGTGGCTATGGATGTCGATCATCAGAGGAATCGATGGTAACCGCCGCGACAAAGAAACTCAAGAGTCCGCCATATTTGATCGATGATTCGCTCCGCAGGTGACGGGCCCGAGCGGTTGGTTCGCGCCGACGCAGGTTTTGGGGGTTGCGTGTAATTGATGGAGGATTACAACAACTCAATAGTTGAAGCCCTCAATCCGCTGGTGTAACATCAACTTTGTCTCGTCGGTCAATCAAGGGTGCTTTATGAAGAAGAGAGGCGCGTTTGGGTTTGTTGTCGTTACGGTCTTCGCTTTGATGGCGGTCAGCTTTTCACCTTGGCCACGACAAGCCCGTGCCCAGGTTGGTACAAAGTTCGGCGCGACCAGGTTTCCAGCCATCGATATCGACAAGAGCGACAACCTCTACCTGATGATGTCGGTAGCTACGGCCAGTGACAGGCCGCACAGCCAGATCTTCTTCACAATGTCGAAAGACTCGGGTTCGACCTGGGACAACTTTCCCGAGACGAAGAACCTATCGAAATCAAGAGGTGAAGCCTTCGGGCCGTCGCTGGCCGTTAACAAAAACGGAACCACACGTGTCTACGTTGTGTATCACGACGACTCAAACGACATCAATCAAGCGTACTTGATCCACTCGAAGAAGAAGACCAAATTCAAAAAGAAACCGGCTAACATTACGCCGCACCAGGGCGGTGCGTTTTCACCTCGGATTGCGCTGGATTCAAGCGAGGCCCTAAACGTCGTATGGGGAGACGGCAAGGAACCGGGACTCAAGGTAGTGTACCTCCGGTCAATCGATCAGGGCGAAACCTTCACTCAACCGCTTGTTCTTTCTGGTGCATCGACAACCGCACTCGAACCGGAAATAGCTGTCGGTCCGGATGACGGAATCAACGTTGTCTGGCAGGACCAGGATTCGGGTGTCAGCGAAATAAGGTTTGCTCGGTCAACCGATCAGGGATTGACGTTTTCCGCTGCTAAACGCGTTTCAACGGGCGAGGGTAACGCGATCGAACCTCAGATCGTCGCCGACAGCGAGGGCCGCCTGAATGTGGTATGGGTCGATGAGAGTAGCGGGTCCGCGCAGGCTTACTTCTCACGTTCGACGGACCACGGAGAGACTTTTTCTGAACCAGTCAACGTCAGCAACAAACCGGACGCCAATATTCACAAACCAGTAGCGGCGGTGTTCGGCAATACCGTCTACATTGCATATCAAGATGGAGACCTCTTCGGAGAGGACAACGGAGACCGACAAGTATACCTTGCCACCTCTAATGACGCAGGACTGACCTTCGAAGAGGGGCGGAAGGTCTCGAGAGCGGACGGCCAATGTGGGCGCGCGCACAGCCCGGCGATGGTCGTGGATAGTAGCGGTACGCTTCACATCGTTTGGATTGACGCTTCAGTTGTTCGTCCGTGCGCAGACGAAGGAATACTCTTCTACTGCAGGACCGAAAACGGCCGCCGGTTCTCTGCCCAGCGGGAAATACTCGCCGTGATTCTGTAATTGTCTACTGTTTGGCCGCTTCAGCGAGATGCGGCTGAGCGCGCAATCGCTTTCAGTAACCTCTCACTCAATCTAAACCGCTCGACCATGCGGGACACTTCGGCGGGAGTCGCCGAGCCCTGTTCGCAGATGACCGACGTGAAGAAGGAGAGCGGGGTCTCTTCGAAGTATGCAGTGAGTACGTCGATTCGGTCAGGCGCATCCGGCCACAGCTCGGAACGGTCACGTCGCGTTCGCGCGGCGGGGAGTCCTTCCGTGGATCCGATGAATTTCGAAGTATCGCACACCAGGTAGACCGGCTTTCCGAGCTCGCGCGCCGCAAGTGCAATCAAGCTAGTTCCAATCTTGTTTGTAACAGTCGAAGCGCCGATAGCATCGGCGCCCATCAAGACCAGGTCGGCTCGCTGGACACCTCCGGCCGCGTCGGCGTCGGCTATCAGTGTGACGCTTGCGCCATCGCGAACGAGCTCAGATGCAAGCGTGCGGCCTTCCATCATCGGGCGGCTTTCGGTAACGATTGCTGTGACGTGACGTCCAGCAGCGAGTGCAAGCCTGAAGGCCTGTAAGACTGTTGAGCTTCGCGAGTGAGTCAGAACTCGCGAGCCCTCGCGGATCAACACCGAGGCGTGTTCCGCCGCCGCCCGATTCGCCACCACGGCGTGTTGAGCAAAGGTTTGAGCTGCAGTCTGGGCGCGATCAAGGACATCGGATGCGCGACTGCATTGAGCCGCCGACTCCACGGCTGCGCTTGCAAGTCTGGCAAGGGGGGCCATGCCGGGTTGCGCTTCAAGCAGGGCGACCGATGCCCGGACCACTCGTCGGATGGCGTGTTCAGCGCTCGCGCACTGTCTCTTGCGTTGTTCCGCGTTCAAAAGAGCGTAGATCTCGGCGCCGCGAAGAAGTATTTCCGCGGCGCCCGCAATGTTGTCGGCAGCGATATCACCGATTGCCCAACTACTCGCCTGACGGCTATCCTCGTTGCTCAGAACGTCCTCCGTGGTGTCGTTGCCTGCACTAACCCACTTGGGTATAATCGCGACTCGCCGAGCAAACTCACCATCTGGATGTGCCGAGAAATCGAAGTTTGCTCTCACGAACCGGTATGCTCACCTCAATCAGAGTTAAGATTACCCTTCCGGAGGAAGTCAATGCCTAGTGCATACGTTGACGACGCCAAGGAAATCAAAGAAGAGAATCCGTTTGAATCGATGATGCAGAGGTTCGACGAAGCGGCGCGGCTGCTAAAGCTCGACCCAAATATTTACAAGATTCTTCGCTGGCCGAATCGCGAGATCACGCTTTACATACCGGTGATGATGGACGACGGCAATTATCAGGTGTTCACAGGCTATCGCGTGCAGCATAACTTCGCGCGCGGCCCCGCCAAGGGCGGCGTGCGGTACTCGCCCGACGTTTCGTTGGACGAGGTACGGGCGTTGGCGGCGTGGATGACTTGGAAGTGCGCAGTCGTCAACATCCCATTTGGCGGAGCAAAGGGTGGAATCATCTGCGACCCCCGGATCATGAGCCCGACCGAGCTCGAGCGGATGACCCGCCGCTACACCTCGGATCTAATGGACTTTATCGGTCCAGAACGCGACGTTCCCGCGCCGGATATGAATACCAACGAACAGGTAATGGCGTGGATGATGGATACTTACTCGATGCACGTCCGGCACACCGTAACCGCCGTTGTGACGGGCAAGCCAATCGAGATCGGCGGATCGCGTGGACGGAAGGAAGCTACCGGCCGCGGGCTCCTGTTTGTCTGCGACGAAGCGTGCAAGAAGTTCGATCTAAACATAGCCGACACTCGAGTGGTGATTCAGGGCGCTGGCAACGTGGGTGGGACGGCGGCCCTGTTGATGGCGGAGCAGGGTTATAAGGTTATCGGGCTGGCGGATATTACTGGCTCGATCTTTAATCCGAGGGGCCTGAATGTCCGAGAAGTGCTTTCATATCTGAAAGAAAACAAAACGGTTGAAGGTTACTCCGAAGCTGAGCACATATCGACTTCCGACTTGCTCGAACTCGAATGCGAGATCCTTATGCCGGCCGCGACCGAAAACCAGATAACAAGCCAGAATGCCCACCGAATCAGGTGTCGAATTTTGGCCGAAGGCGCGAACGGACCGACAACTGCTGACGCTGACGAGATTGTGGCCGACAAGAAGATCTTTGTTATCCCCGACATCCTTGCCAACGCCGGGGGGGTGACAGTGAGCTACTTCGAATGGGTGCAGGACCGGATGGGTTTCTTTTGGAACGAGAAGCTCGTAAACTCCCGGTTGCACGAGATAATGGTGAGCAGCTTCAACGATGTAGTAGGGTTTGCTGAGAAGTACCGAGTCAATACCAGGCTAGCGGCTTACATGCTGGCAATAGACCGGGTCGCATACGACACGCGGCTTCGCGGAATTTATGCTTGAATATTTTTTCGTAAGTTGCCAGCCCTGTTGGAAAAAGGTGATTTTTCTGTTGACCCGGACATAGTTTCCGAGTATAGATATAAGCGTATTATCGAATATCGAGGGCCGGCAATACCCAGGCCCGTTTCTTTCGATAGGCGGAAAGTCCGGCAGGAAGGACTCCGGCTCGACGCGCACATAAGGATTCATTCCAGTCCCCTGGCTTCTTAAGGGGGCGAAAACCCGAAAACGGGCAACCTGCAATGAACTGCATTCCGTGGATGATGACTTCAGGAGGCAAGACAATGAAAGCGGCTAGACAGATGAGTGCGCTTGTCGTGATTCTTTTTGTCCTGGCGGGGACCGGCCTCGCGCAGCAGAATCGCGGCGGCAACCTCGCCGAGTTACAGAAGGCTCCGACGGTTCTCGGCGGCAGCGGACTATTCAATACGTTCTCGACGCGCACGTTGTGCAGAGGCGAGTTCAACTTTGGATTGTTCTGGAACAACTATGACCGCGACCCCGGCGACTTAGACATTAATCAGGTGCCATTCAATTTCACATTGGGGCTGACGAACCGATGGGAGATTTGGATCAACTGGAACGTGTGGACGAACACCACATCCCGACAGCCGTTCCTGCTGAGCGGCTACCAGCTGAGCGCATCTCATTTCGTCGGCGATCCGGTGACCCTTCTGGGGCCAGCGTCGCAGACGAACAGCACTGGGGCTGCGTACTTTCCGGGGACCGGTGTAAACGGCGGCGCCATTTTCGGAGGACTGTTGCCGGCACTTGGAGCGTTTGGAACTCCGATTGGCTTTCCAAGCAGCGTCGTCTCACCTGGAGGACCCGGCCATGCACAAGTGAGAGGACTCGGGCCGCTTTTCGATACGCCGCTTCCGAGCTACTATCCCGAACTCCCGTTTTTTGGCGAGGTCGACTTTCAAGGCTTTGATAGTCTGGGCCGGCCGGTGTTTGGTCCGCGTCAGTCGTCTAACGGATCGGGCGATGTCTCCTTCGGCACAAAACTTACGCTGATTGACCCCAACAAGCATTGGTTCAGCATGGCAATCGGGGGCTACGTCAAGATCCCGATTTCGTCCGATGACGGCGCGAGACAGCGAGGACGCACGAGCGGAGAGTATGAGTTCGCGCCGATCCTGATGTTAGGACAGGAAAACGCCAAGAAGACCTTCCGGCTCTACGAGAACATCGCTTACGTTCGAACTACGGACATTACGTCCAACGACATCAAGCTTCTTGATCTTCCAGACAAGCTTCAGTTCAGCGTCGGGTTGTCTATACCGATTCATCGCCACGCTGAGTTCGTAGCCGAATACCTGAACACCTGGTTTGTCGGTCACGATACTCCACGGCTAATCGACAACAATCCGTCGGATCTCAACATCGGGATGCGGTTCTTCTTCAAGAACGGCGCGATATCGTTTGGCGGCGCGTACCGGCGGTTCCTGAACAACGAAGATGACATAACACTTCCGGTGTTCGAGTCGCATACGACGTTTGTACCGCCGTTCTTTATCATCAACCCTTTGTTTACAACTCGCCCGGCGACGTTTGAGTCCAAGGGCGGCAACGGGTTTGTTGCTTACCTTGCAATTGGCAGGCGGAGAGAGTGTCCGCCACCTCCGGCGCCGACCTGTGTGCTGGCGTCGAATCCCGGCACCGTCAACCGTGGCGAGCGACTGACGCTGACCACAACGCCGACAACGCCAGGCTACGACACCGGTGGAGTGACCTACGAATACAGATGGACGGTAACGGATGCTTCGGGGCGGCCCGTAACAGTCAGCGGCGCCGGAGCTTCGGTTGATGTTCCGACCGGATCGCTCGCTTGCGGGCGTTACTCGGTTACCACGACGGTCACCGCATCGGTACCTGCTGTCGATTGCCCGAGCGATTGCGTCACCACCGGTCAAACGACTTGCACGGCAAGCTTCGAAGTAACCGAGCCGCCGTGTCCGTCAGTCACCTGCGACGTTCGAGCTTCGTCCGCGTCGGTTAACAGCGGCGATCGAGTAACGTTTAGCGCGAGCGCGACCGGAGCCGACAGCCCGAGCTTCCGCTGGTCCACAACCGGCGGAACGCTTTCGTCGACCAGCGGCGCTGAGGTTACCCTGGACACGACTGGTGCCTCAGCCGGAACGATCACTGTCTCGGTTGAAGTGGCGACTAGCCGAACACGTTGCGATCAGCCGTGTCCTGGCGGCAGTTGCTCAACCTCAGTCACGGTCAACCAGGTAACACCGCCACCACCAATTCACGTGGTAACGCCGTGCGGTCCGATCTTCTTCCCGTTCAACTCGGCGAGGATCAACAACGAGCACAAGGCTTGTCTGGACGATATAGCGATCAAGCTCCAGCAAGCTCCGCGGGCTTCGGTGGTCATCGAAGGTCCTCGCGATTCCTCGGAGCGTGTAGGCATCTCGCTTACGCGAGCCAA
>Ga0134123_10001262_pt1 | contig 16585 bp, 9 predicted proteins | sample KB303_FD_96460 | JGI IMG/M metagenome (GOLD analysis project Ga0134123, IMG submission 96460) | Terrestrial soil microbial communities without Nitrogen fertilizer from Kellogg Biological Station, Michigan, USA - KB3-0-3 | ecosystem: Environmental > Terrestrial > Soil > Unclassified ...
CATCAGCGGCAATCGTGAGAGCACCGGGGCAGGTCGCGGGCGCGATCCGTGTGACCAGGCATGCGCGCGCGGCAGACGGCAACCGTGTCCGCAAGCGGTCCGTGCGCATCGTGAGCACAGGCGCTGGCGGACACGGTTGCCATGCCTGCCGTCACCCGGATCGCGCACGCGACCTGCCCCGGTGCGATCTCACGCGGCCGAGGCGTGGCCACGACCTGTCGGGGGCTGTCGAACGAGTCTGGCTAGTTGCCGAGAGCGCCCCCGACGGGCGATCAACGCGACCAGCCCCCAGTCCCCAGCCCCTACTGGTGCCGCCTCACTCGCTTCGCGGCGGCGTAAAGTCCCGGCACGGCGATGAGCGTCACCGGCGTCGAGAGCGCGAGGCCGCCGATGACCGCGAGCGCCAATGGCTTCTGCAACTCGGCCCCTGCGCCGAGGCCCAAGGCCAGCGGCAGCAGGCCGAACAGCGTGCAGAACGTCGTCATCAAAATCGGCCGCAGCCGGATCCGGCCGGCGTGCGCGATCGCCGATTCGAACGGCTCGCCTTCGGCATGCAGCCTCTCCGAGAAGTCGAGCAGCATGATGCCGTTCTTCACCACCAGGCCGACGAGCAGGATCAGGCCCATCGCCGATGAGATGTTGAGGTCGGTGCCCGTGACCCAGAGCAGCGCCAGCGCCCCGCCGAGCGACAGCGGCGCGGCGAGCAGGATCAGAATCGCCGGCAGCCAGGCGCGGAACTGGACGACCAGGATCATGAAGACCAGGACGACGCCGAGCGCGAACACCATCAGCAGCTCGCGGAACGTCTGCCCCTGCGCCTGGTACTGGCCGCCGATTTCGTAGCTGTAGCCGATCGGCAGCGCGAGCCGCTCGAGGTTCGCCCGGATGTCGGCGACCGCGCCGCCCAGATCGCGACCCTCGAGGCGCCCGCTTACCACCGCCATCGGCCGCAGGTTTTCGCGCCGCAGCTCGCCCTGCCCGTTCGCGCGCTCCATCGTCGCCACTTCCGACACCGGCAGCGCCTTGCCGTCTGCGGTGCGAATCAAGGTCGCCGCCAGCTTGTTGGGATCGAAGCGGAACGAATCCGGCAGGCGGACACGCACCGGGATCGTGCGGTCGGGCAGGCGCAGGTCGGTGGCGACGTCGCCCAGCCAGTTGCCCGCCATCTGGTTGGACACCTGCTCGACGGTGAGGCCGTAGCGGCCGGCCGCCACCGGATCGACGCTCCACGTCACCTCGGGGTTGCCGCGCTGGACGCCGACGACGTCGACGACGCCCTCGACCTTGTCGAGCATCTCTTCGACCGGCGCCGCGAGCTCGGCGAGACGATCCGGATCGTCGCCGAAAATCTTCACCTCGATCGGCTCGGCGTTTCCCTCGAGGTCGCCCAGCATGTCCTGCAGCAGCTGGACGAACTCGATCTCGACCAGCGGCGCCGCCTCGTGCACGCGTTCGCGGACATCGCTGATCACCTCCTCAGACGATCGGCCGCGCTGGCTCCTCGGCTTCAGGCGGACGAGGATGTCGCCGGTGTTCTGCGCGGTCGCGAACAACCCGAGCTCCGAGCCGGTGCGCCGCGAGTACGACGCGACTTCCGGCGTGTCGGCAATCACTTTTTCGATGGCCCGCACCTGCCGATCGGTTTCGGCAAGCGCGCTGCCGGCCGGCGTCAGGTAGTCGAGCACGAAGCCGCCTTCGTCGGCGGCGGGGAAGAAGCCGGTCCGGGCCACCGACAACAGGCCCGCGGAGATCGCCGCGAGCAGCAGCGCAAACGCGACCGCCACGATCGGCCGGCCCACCACCGCGGCGAGCAGGCGGGCGTAGGCGCGATCGAGCCGCCCGTGCGATTCGCCGCTGGCGTGGTGGCCGCTCGCCGCCCAGCGCGCCATCAACGGCACGACGCTGATCGACAGCACCAGCGAGACCAGCACCGCCACCGACAGGCTCAGCGAGAGCGCGCGAAAGAACTGCCCGGGGACGCCGGAGAGGAGGCCGAGCGGCGCGAACACGACCACCGTCGTCAGCGTCGAGCTGACCAGCGGGGTCCACAGCTGCTGCACCGCGTCGACGATGCTGCTGCCGCCTTCGCCGGCGCGGCGATGGATGTTCTCGACCACCACCACCGCGTCGTCGATCACCAGGCCGATCGCGACCGCCAGGCCGCCCATCGACATCAGGTTGATGCTGCCGCCGAACATCCACATGAACGCGAAGGTCGGCAGGACCGCCAGCGGCAGCGTCAGCGCCGCGATCATCGTCAGCCGCCAGTCGCGCAGGAAGATCAGCAGCACGACGATGGCGAGGAAGCCGCCAATCAGGATCGCGTCGCGGACGCTGGCAATCGACTCCTCCACGAACTCGGCCAGGTCGTAGACGCGGCTGATGCGGATGCCGGCCGGCAGCGTCCGCGTGATGGTCGTCAGCACGTCGTCGATGCCGGCCTTGAGATCGAGGATGTTGGCGCCGATCTGCTGCGAGATCGACATCGACACCGCGTCGCGTCCGTTGCCGGTGATGAGCAGCGTGCGGTCGGGCGCGCCGCGGGTGACCGTGCCGAGGTCGGCGACGCGCACCGTCGCGCCGGCGCCGACCTTGACCGGCGCCTGCGCGATCTGGTCGATGTTCTTCCACAACCCCGACGCCAGCGTCAGGTGCTGGAGCCCCGACTCCTGGAACCGGCCCACCGGCAGGATGGTGTTCTGCGCCTTGAGCGCGTCGGCGACATCGACCACCGTCAGCTGCGCCGCGCTCAGCTTCGCCGGATCGAGGATGACCTCGATTTCGCGGGTGTCGCTGGCCTGCACCTCGATCACGCCGGACCCGGGCACGCGCGCGATCGCCGGCTTGACCACGTAGGTGGCGTAGTCGTTGAGGTCGGCGGTCGGCAGCGCGCCGGTGAGGCTGAGGATGAACACCGGAAAGATTTCCGGCGTCATCCGCTCGATGCGCAGCTCGGTGTCGCGCGGCAGCTCGCCGGTGATCTCCGCGACGCGGTTCTGCACCATCTGCAGCGCCACCACCATGTCGGTCGAGGCCGCGAACTGCGCCGAGATCTCCGCCGCGCCGCGGATGCTGCGCGAGCGGACGCGCCGGACCCCGGGCACCGCCATGATCACCTGCTCGATCGGGCGGGTGACGATCAGCGACATCGACTGCGGCGGCAGCGTGCCCGAGTGCGCGACGATGACGATGCGGGGAAACTGCAGCGGCGGGTAGATGCCGCTGGGCAGGCGATCGGCGGCGACGACGCCGCTGACTACCAGCGCCGCCGCCAGCAGGCCAATGGCGCGCGAATGCTTCAGCGCCTGGCCGGCGACGTTCACGTCGACGAGCCTTTCTCCGGCGCGCCGCGCGCCGGCTCTTTCTCTTTCTCTCCGGCCGGTTCGCCCTCGACCTTGATTGCCGCATCGTCGGGCAGCCCCGCCTGGCCGTCGACGATCACCTGGTCGCCGGCGTTGATCCCCGATCGAATCTCGACGCTGGTGCCGTCGTTGAGCCCGATTTGAACCGGCCGGCGTTTCGCCTTCGTGCCGTTGGCGACGAAGACCGCGGCGTCCTCGCCCTCGCGCACGATCGCGACCACCGGGACGAGGACGACGCCGCGATGCAGCTCGGCGTCGATGTCGACCTGCACCGGCGCGCCAACCGGCAGATCCGCGGCGCCGGTGAACCCGAGCCGCACCGGGATGGTGGCGGTGCCGGCCTCGACCGCGGCCGGACGCGAAATCACCTTCAGCGCGGCTTCTGCGCTGCCCGGCGGCCCGGGCGACAGCCGCGCCGCCGCGCCGACCTCGATTCGCGGCGCGTCCGCGAGCGGCACCGCCGCGACGATCTCGAGCCGCGACGGATCGATCACCCGCAGCACCGGATCGCCGGCGCTCGGCTCGACCAGATCGCCGGGGTTGTGCGATCGCTTGGCGACCAGACCGTCGAAGGTCGCGCGGACGACGGCGCGGCGCGCCAGCGCCTGCGAGGACGCGAGCGACGCGCGCGCCTGCGCCAGCGCCGCGCCGGCGTCGGCGACACCGCGAGTCGCGTCTTCGACTTCTTTGCGCGCGGCGACGCCGCGCTCGAACAGCTCGCGGGCGCGGGTCAGGGCGGCGCCGGCATTGTCGACCGCCGCCTGCGCGCGCCCGACCTCGGCCTCCTGGCGCTCGACCTCGGCGGCCGCCGTGGGGATGTCGAAGCGCACCAGGAGATCGCCGCGCCGCACGCGATCGCCGGCGGCGAGCGGCACCTCGGCGATGCGCGCGGCTTCGGGCGCGACGACGACCAGGTCGGCGCCGGGGGCCGGGTTGACGATGCCGGTGGCGTGGACGACGCCGCGAATCGTGCCGAGTGCAGCCGGCGCGATCTTCACCGTCACCGGCGTTTCGCTTTCGACCTCCTCGGCCGCGTGCCTGGCGCAGCCGGGGGCACACACGAGGATGGCGGCGGCTGCGATTGCCGGCACGAGCCGATTGGCGGCGAGCGTCATGGCAGCGGCGCTCCGACGGCGCGCTCGAGATCGGCGAGCGCGGTGTGGAACTGCGCCACGGCATCGAGCGATCGCAGGCGCACGTCGCGCGACGCCTGCAGCGCCTGGAGCAGCGCCGCGATCCCGGTCTGCCCGAGCTGGTAGGAGTCCTGGGCGAGCTGCTCGACCTGCTGCGCCTGCGGCAGGATCACGTCGCGGTAGCGGAGGTAGGCGACGCGCTGCGCCTCGGCGGTGGCCGAGGCCGCCGTGACCTCGCCGTCGATGCGCATCAGCGCCGCGCGCCGCTGTTCGCCGAGCTGCGCCAGCGTCGCTTCCTCGACCGTCACCCCGGCCTTGTGCGTGGTGAACAGCGGCAGCGTCACCGCCACCCCCGCGCGCCAGCCGTAGGTGAACTCCGGCTCGGCGCCATGGGTCAGCGTCGCCGTCGGCACCACGTCGGGCACGCGCAGCGCCCGCGCCAGCTCCAGCCTGGCGCGCTGCTCGTCGATCCGCCGATCGATCAGCGCCAGCTCCGCGCTGCCGCTGCGCGCCAGCGTGAGCACCGTCGCCGTGATCACGGGGCCGGACGGGTCCACCGTTGTCGCCAGTGCCTGCGCGGTGTCGAGCGGCAGCCCGAGCACCGCATTGAGCTTCGCGGTCGCCGCGAAGACGGCGGCGTCGGCGGCAGCCGCCTCGTTTTCGGCGGTGGCGAGCGCCAGGTCGGCCTGCAGCACTTCGAGCCGGGGCGCGTCGCCGCTGTCGAACCGCGTCTGGGCGGCATCGCGCGCGCGACGCGAGAGATCGCGCAGTTCGCGCAGCACGCCGCGCCGCGCCTCGGCGATGACGAGGTCGAAGTACGCGCGCCTGACGTCGTTGCGGACCTGCGCGATGGTGGAGGCGAGTTCCGCTTCGCCGGCGCGAATCGTCGCCTCGCTCACGGCGATGCGCTTCGCGCGCTTGCCGCCGAGCTCGAGCGGCACCGCGACGCCGAACGCCTGCTTCGGCGTCTCTTTTTCGAATTCCACCGTGCCTTCGGGATTGAGCCGCTCGCTCGCAACCGCGAGGCCGGCGACGTTGATGGCGCGGCCAAGACGGGCGGCGGCAATCGTCGGGTTGGCCGCGAACGCGCGCTCCATCGCGGCCTCGAGCGTCAGCGAGCCGCCCGCCGGCTGCGCGCCGGTGCGCGCGGCGGCGGCGAAGGCCATCGCCAGCGCGAGCCCGCAGCGGGCCGCCTGCCGCAGTGTCGTCACGCGACAGTCCATGATCGACCGAGCGTACCACGGCCGCGTTGTGCGGCCGTGCGGATCCGCACACCAGGCTGCGCCGCCTCCGCCCACCAGCGCGAATGCGCGCGCGGATTCCGGAACAAACCTCGCGCGCACCGCGGGCGATGTTCTTGCTCCACCTGCCTCAGCCCTCTTCAGCCTCACACATGGATTTCGCAGACGCTGGCATCACATTCACCGGCACGATGACGAGGCTGCGCTGGATCGCGGCGGCCGTGGCGCTCGCGATCTCGCCGGCGCTGGCGGCGGCGCAGACGCCGCAGCAGCTCGCCGACCTCGACCTCGAGGACCTGATGCAGATCCGCGTTCAGCGCGTGTTCGGCGCATCGGAGCGGCTGCAGCCGGTCACCGAGGCGCCGTCGGCCGTCACCATCGTCACCGCCGACGAGATCGCGCGCTACGGCTACCGCTCGCTCGCCGAGATCGTCGGCAGCGTCCGCGGTTTCTTCGTCACCAACGATCGCAACTACAGCTATCTCGGCGCGCGCGGCTTCGGCCGCCCCGGCGACTACAACACGCGCGTGCTGCTGCTGGTCAACGGCCACCGCATCAACGACAACGTCTTCGATCAGGCCTACATCGGCGCCGAGCTCGGCATCGACGTGGCGATGTTCGATCGGGTCGAGATCATCCGCGGCCCCGCGTCGTCGCTCTACGGCACCAGCGCCTTTTTCGCGGTCGTCAACGTCATCACCCGCACCGGCGCGACGATCAAGGGCGCGTCGATCGAGGCGGACGCCGGCACGCTCGGCACGCAGCTCGCGCGCGCCTCGTTCGGCCGCGAGCTCGCCGGCGGCGCCGACCTCGCCCTGTCGGGCACCTACGAACGCAGGAACGGCGTCGGCAACCTGTACTTTCCCGCGTTCGATGCGCCCGGCACCAACGGCGGCGTCGCCCAGAACCTCGACGGCGAGCATGTCGGCGAGCTCTATGGTCGCGTCAAGCTTCGCGACTTCTCGCTGACGGCCGTCTACGGGCGGCGCAGCAAGCTGGTGCCGACGGCGTCGTTCTTCACCCTGTTCAACAGCCAGGATCCGCGCGAGCAGACGACCGACGCGCACGCGACGATCGACGGGCAGTACGACCGCACGCTCGGCCGCACCCGCCTGGTCGCCGACGCGTTCTTCGATCGCGCGCGCTACGACGCGACCTACCCGTATGCCGCCGAGCACGACGGCATGCCGGTGCTGATCAACGACGACGGCTTCGTTGGCGCGCGCTGGGGCGCCGGGCTGAAGGCGACGCGCCCGCTGCCGCGGCAGCAGACGCTGACCGCCGGCGGCGAGTTCATCGCCAACGTCAGGCAGGATCAGTGGACCAGCTACAACGATCCGCTGGTCGACGGCTTCGACATCCGGCAATCGTCGCGGCAGGGCGCGGGCTACCTGCAGGACGAGCTGCGGCTGAAGCCGTGGCTGCTCCTGAACGGCGGCATCCGCTACGACCGCTATCAGCGCTTCGCGCGGACGACGCCGCGCGGCGGCGTGATCGTGATGCCGTCGCCGAACCAGTCGTTCAAGTACCTCTACGGCCGCGCCTTCCGCGCGCCCAATACCTACGAGCTCTATTACTACGGCGACGCGAGCGCGTCGCTGCGGCCGGAATCGATCGGCACGCACGAGATCGTGTGGGAGCAGTACGCCGGCAACTGGCTGCGCACGTCGGTGTCGGCCTACCGCTACACCGCATCGCAGCTGATCACGCTGAGCGTCCTCGACGCCGGCTCGCGCACCGGCTTTGGCTTCTTCAACGACGGCACCCTGCGCGCACGGGGGCTGGAGGGCGAGGTCGAGGTGCGCTCGCGGCAAGGCCTGCAGCTCGTCGGCAGCTACGCGCTGCAGCGCGCCGAAGACCAGACCGGCGAGGCGCTCACCAACTCGCCGCGCGAGATGGCCAAGCTCCGGCTCACCCTGCCGGGCCCGCTCGCGCAATCGACCGGCGCGTTCGAGATCCAGTATCTGGCGCCGCGGCGCACCGTCGCCGGCACCACCGTCGCGGCAGCGGCGGTGGCCAACGTCACCTTCACCAAGCGGATCAACCGCGCGTTCGAGCTGGTCGGCACGGTGCGCAATCTGTTCGACGCGCAGTACGCGGATCCTGCCTCCGACGAGCATTCGACCGACGCCATCCAGCAGAACGGCCGCACCGCACGCATCGGCGTGCGGTGGGCAATTAAGAATTAACCGCGCGCGGCGCCTATACTCCGCGCGTGGACCTCGCGCGCGCGACCTTGCGGCGCACCCTCTCTCGCCGCGATCTCGTGGCCTACGGCCTGCTGGTCATCGGCCCGCTGGCGCCGGTCAGCGTCTTCGGCGTCCTCGAAGCGCGGACCGGCGGCGCGGTGGCGCTCGTCTACCTCGCCGGCACCATCGCCATCGCCTTCACGGCCTGGTCCTACGCCGAGATGTCGGCGGTCGTGCCGCACGCCGGCTCGGTCTTCGCCTACGTCACCGAGGGCGTCGGCCCGCGCGCCGGCTTCGTCGCCGGCTGGCTGGCGATGCTCGACTATCTGCTGCTGCCATCGGTCGCGTATCTCTTCTGCGGCATCGCGCTGCACGCGCTGGTGCCCGCGGTGCCGGCGTGGGCGTTCACCGCTGCCGCGCTGACGATGACCACCGCGCTCAACCTCGCCGGCGTCGCCGCCGCCGCGCGGGCGGGCGTCATCGTCGTCGTCGCCGAAGTCGTCGTGCTCGCCGTCTTCGTGGTCAGCGCCGTGATCGTCCTGGCGGCGCACGGTCCGCTGCGGCCGTGGGCCTCGCCGTTCACCGGCTTGTCCGGCATCGACCCGGCGGCGATCGCGCGGGCGATCTCGGTCGCCGTGCTCTCGTTTCTCGGCTTCGACGCCATCGCATCGTTCGCCGAAGAAGCTGCCGGCGACGCTCGTCAGGTCGGTTCGGCGATTCGCTTCTGCCTCGCCGCCGCAGGCGTCCTCTTCCTCGTCCAGGTGTATCTCGCCGGGGTGCTCAACCCGTTGAGCCCGGCCGATCTCGCCGCCCGCCCGGCGGCGCAGGGCACCGCCTTCTACGATCTGACGAGCGCCGCCATCGGCCCGTGGCTCGCGGCGCTGCTGGCATTCGTCAAGGCCACCGGGCCGATCTTCGCGGCGATGAGCGCGCAGGCGGCCGCCGCGCGGCTGCTCTTCGGCATGGCGCGCGACGGCCGGCTGGCGCGCGCACTGGCGCAGGTCGACGCGCGCCACGGCGTCCCGCGGGCGGCGCTGCTCACCGCGGCGGCGATGACCGCCGTCATCTCGGTCTGGGCCGCGCGGCGCGACGACGGGCTGGATGTGCTGGTGTCGATCGTCAACGTCGGCGCGCTGACCGCGTTCACGCTGCTGCACGCGTCGGTGGTCGGCTACTTCGTCGTGCGGCGCCGGGCGCCGGCGCGGGCGGCGCATCGGCTGGTGCCGTTCTTTGGCGCGGCGGTGACGATCGCGATCGTCGCGGCGGCGAGTCCGCTGGCGAAGATGGTCGGCGCGATCTGGCTTGGGGTTGGAATTGTGGCGGCGGCGCGCGTGAAGTCGGGGGCCGAGCAAGCTCGGTGAGTCGGGGGCCGAGCAAGCTCGGCCCCCACAGGTGAACAGGCTTCGCCTTTACGGAATTAGCACGACAAACACTTGTGGTTGTTCTTCGCGCCGCGGCTCTCGAGGAACTTGATCGTCTCGGGCCACGGCTGCACGCGCTGCACCGGCCCGTTGGCCATGTCGACCGTCGTCTGTCCTTCGCGGTTGACCGCCTTCACATCGGCGCCCTTCGACACCAGGTACTCGATCATCTCCAGGTCGCCGCGCGACGCGGCGTGGTGGATCGCGGTGTTGCCCTCGTGATCGCGCAGGTTGACGTCGGCGCCGGTCTCTTCGACCAGATACTTGACGGCGGCGAGCATACCGCCCGGCGCGTGACGATGCGAGTTGCCGGCAAACCCTTCGCCGTAGCCGACGCCGGCCGCGGCGAGCAGCGCCGGCACGCCCGGACCACCGGTGGGAAGCGGCGGCACGCCCGAGACGTCTTTCATCTCGCGCCGCCCAACGTCGCCGGTTTCCGGCCGCTCGGCCGGCTTCATCGTCGGAATCGTCGGGTCGGCGCCGTAGCGGCGCAGCAGCTTCATCGCCTCGACGTCGGCGCCGTAGGCGGCGCGCCAGAACGCCGTCGCACCCACCTCGTCGACGCCCGACTGATCGAAGTTGTAGTTGGTGTACCAGACCTTCTTGTTGACGCGCTGGTTCGGATCGGCGCCGGCATCGAGCAGCTTCGTCATCAGCTCGAGGTAACTGAGCTTCTGGTTGGCGTGGCCGCGCGGCTGCGGGTAGCCGGCGCGCGGCGCCCACATCAGGTTGATCGCGGCATAGAGCGGCGCCACGCCGTTCTCGGCCACGAGGTTCGGATCGGCGCCGCGCTCGAGCAGCGCGCCGGCCAGATCGAACTGCCCGTTGACCGTCGCCACCAGCAGCGCCGACGCGTTGTCGCCGCCCTTGCGCTGGTTCACCGGCACGCCGGCGTCGAGCAGGGCGAGGGCGACGTCGGTATAGCCCTGGCGAATCGCGTAGAGCAGCGGCGTCATGCCGCCCTGCCAGGCCACCTGCTCGTTGAACATGTGCTGGCGCTCGGCGCCGGGCACGAGAATCTTCGCCGGGCGGCGCCGCGCTTCCGGCTTCACCGCGAGGTTGCGGCCGTCGGGGTTCTCGCCGTTCTTGCTCAGCGCCGACAAGTCGGTGAGGCGCGTGGCGTGGTTCGGGTCGGCGCCGCGCGCGATCAGCAGCTTCACCGCGTCGAGCCGATCTGCCGCCGCCGCGAAGATCAGCGGCGTCTGCAGGCGGTCGGTTTCCTCGGCGTTGACGTTCGCGCCCGCGTCGATGAGCGCCGTGATGGCGGCGGTGTCACCTGAGGCAGCGGCGAACATCAACGGCGTCGCGCCGGTGCTCGTCTTCGCGTCGGCGGCCGCGCCGGCGGCGAGAAGGGCGGTGATCGCCGGCGCCGCGCCGCGCTCGGCGGCGAGGTGCAGCGGCGTGTAGGCGCCGAACACGGTGCGCGCGCCGGCGTGGGCGCCGGCGGCCACGAGCGCTTTCACCAGCTCGGCGTCGGCGGTGCGCGCCGCCCAGTGCAGCGCCGTGACGCCGTCGCCCTGCGGCGCGTTGACGTCGGCGCCCTGCTTGATCAGCGCCATCACCGACGCGCGGTCGCCGCGCATCGCCGCGTCGGAGATCGAGGAGGGACCAGCCGCGCCAGCTGTGACGGCCAGGCTTACCACGATTCCGCCCATCAGCGTCATTCGTCTCATATGCACACCTGATTCCGTCCCACTCCGAGAGCACGCTGCAGAAATACCGGCGGCCTTTCGTAGCGCAGGCCTTCAGGCCTGCCATCGGCCGCCGGGGCAGCCCTAAAGGGCTGCGCTACCGTCGCTATGCCGAGGCCGCCGGGGCAGCCCTAAAGGGCTGCGCTACCGTCGCTATGCCGAGGCCGCCGGCGCGGCGGCATTCATGTCGAACGCGCCGGTGCTGTCGCCGAACGACGCCAGATCGTCCATCCCGAGCATGTGCGCCGCGCTGAGGAACACGTTCGCCATCGGCGTCCCGTCCGCCGCCTTGATATGGAGGCCGCCCTTCAGCTGCCCGCCCGCCTTGCCGGCGACGAACAGCGGACACCGCTTGTGGTTGTGCACGTTCGGGTTGCCCATCGGCGACCCGTAGACGATCAGCGAGTTGTCGAGCAGCGTGCCGTCGCCGTCCGGCATCCGCTTCAGCCGCTCGAGGAAATAGGGCACGAGGCTGACGTGGTAGGTGTTGATCTTCGCGAAGTCGAGCACCCGCTCCGCCCGCTCGTTGTGATGCGACGCGTTGTGGAACCCGGTCGCGACGCCGGTCGACGGGAAGACGCGTCCCGACACGTCGCGCGACAGCTTGAAGGCGAAGACGCGGGTGATGTCCGAGGCCATCGCCACCGACTGCAGGTCGAACATCAGCTTGACGTGCTCCTCGTAGGAGTCGGGCACGCCCGCCGGGGCGTTGGGCAACGCCCGCGCCTCGCCGCTGCGGTTGGTGGCCTCGACGTTCTGGATGCGCCGCTCGATCTCGCGCACGTCCTCGAGGTAGTCGGTGAGCCGCGCCTTGTCAGCGGCGCCGAGCTGGCGCTTCATCCGATCGATCGACGCGACGATGGTGTCGAGCACGCTCTTGTCCTCGCGGCGGCGGCGCGCCCGGTCCTCCGGCGTCGCGCCCGCGCCGAACAGCGTGTCGAACACCGCGCGCGGATCGCGCAGCATCGGCAGCGGTTCGGAGGGCGAGGCCCAGCTGATCGCGTCGGTGTAGGCGCACGAGTAGTTGTACTCGCAGCCGCCGGAGTGATCGACGCTCTCGATGCACAGCTGCATCGAGGGGATGGCCGTGTCCTGCCCGAACTTGCCGGCATAAATCTGATCGAACGAGGTGCCGACGTAGAGGTCCGACCCCATCGTCTGCTTCGGGTGCGCGTGGGTGAGGAACACCGAGCTGGCGCGGAAGTGATCGCCGCCGATCTCGGGGGTCGAGAACGCCTCGGCCATGCGCGCGTCGGTGTTGCTGATGATGGTGACGTAGTCGCGGAACCCTTCGAGCGGCGCCAGCGAGGTGGGCGTCAGGTCGAACGCGCGCCCGGTGGCTGCCGGCGACCAGAGGTTGTGCTGCAGGCCGTACGGGCTGCTGCCGGCGGCGCCGTGCACCATCTCCATGGCGACGAACCGGATCTTCCCCTTCGCGGCCGTGTTCGCCAGTGCGGTTGCCGCCGGGGTCATCGCGTCCAGGAACGGCAGGGCAACGGTGACGCCCATGCCTTTGAGAACGGCCCGGCGCGAAAGGTGGCGCTTCGTGTTGAACATCCTCGATCTCCCTGACTAATGCTGCCGCGCCTGGTCGGCGGTCGTGGCCGCCGGCGCCTGACGGCTCATCTGGAACGCCGCGCTTCGGGTGATGCCGCCGATGAACGCGCCAATCTGATAGTTCTTCGCCGCCGCGTCGCGGACGATCGCGCGCAGCGCCGGCATGTCGGCCGCCTCGACGTGGCGCCCGAGCGCGTAGGTCATCAAGTTTTCGGCGAACGTCATCAGGAACGCGTCCTGGTGCTTCAGCAGCGCGGCGCGCAGGCCCGCCGCGCCCTCCATCTGCGTTCCGTCGTAGAGCTGCCCGGTCGAATCCACCGCCACGCCGTTGTCCTTGCTGCGATAGCGGCCGACGACGTCGAAGTTCTCGAGCGCGAGGCCGATCGGATCGATCACGCGATGACACGACTGGCATGCCGGGTTCGAGCGGTGCTGCTCCATGCGCTCGCGCACCGAGAGGAAGCGGCCGTCGGCCGAGCCCTTGGTATCTTCGAGCGCCGGCACGTTCGGCGGCGGCGGCGGCGGCGGCGAGCCGAGCAGCACCTGCAGCACCCACTTGCCGCGCTGCACCGGCGAGGTGCGGTCGGCAACGGAAGTGAGGAGCAGGATGCTGCCCTGCGTCAACAACCCGCGGCGCGGTTCGTCCAGCGTGACGCGCCGGAAGCCGGGGCCGCTGACGTTCGGGATGCCGTAGTGCCGCGCCAGCCGCTCGTTGACGTAGGTGTAGTCGGCGGTGATGAGGTCGAGCACGCTGCGGTTCTCGCGCACGATGCTGTCGAAGAAGAGCTCGGTCTCCTCGACGAACGACTGCGTCAGCTCGTTGTCCCAGTTGGTGAAGAGCAGGCCGTCGGGGCGCACCTTGTCGGCGTCCTGCAGCCGCAGCCACTGCGCGGCAAAGCGCGTCGACAGGGCCCGCGACCGCGGGTCGGCGATCATCCGCTTCACCTGCTTGTCGAGCACCGCGGGGTTCGCGAGCGTGCCGTCGCGCACCACTTTCAGCAGTTCCTGATCGGGCAGCGTCCCCCAGAGGAAGAACGACAGGCGCGACGCGAGATCGCCGTCCGCAATGCGATACACCGCATTGGACGTCGACGGCGACTGCTCGACGCGGAACATGAAGCGCGGGTTGGCGAGAATCCCCTGGACGCCGAACCGGATTCCTTCGTCGAAGGATCCGCCGTCGTTGCGCGCCTGCGTGTAGAAGGTGAGCAGGTCGTTCAGATCGTCCTTCACCGGGCCGCGATAGGCTTGCGTCGCGAGGCGGCGGAGGATCTCGGTCGCGCACCCGCGCTCCTGCCCCGGTGACGCCGGCCGGCAGGTGAAGATGCGCTGACGGCTCGGCGTGTCCGACACGCCGGTGACCGTCGCCGGACCGGTGATCGCGAGCTCCTGCAGGTGCGGCGCCATCGTCACGCCGTAGCCGGTGCCGATGCGGGTGTCGATCAGCGTCTGCTCGATCGGCACGAGCAGATCGTCCACCGGCCCGACCGAGCGCGGCACGAAGGCCGCGGCAATCGTCTGCGGTCCGGCCTTGACCGGGATCGGCGGCGTCTCGAGCGTGAGCCCTTTCTCGCCGGCGTCGTTCATGCTCTCGTCGACTTCCAGCATCGCGACGCGCTCGCCGTTCACCGAGACCTCGAGCAGCTCCTTCTGCTGCGCCATGTGGATCGCGGTGTTGCCGAACAGCTCGCCGCTGACAGTACGGACCAGCGTGGCGATGAACCGGTAGGTGCCGTCGGCGGGGAAGGTGTGCACGAACGCGGTGCCGCCGCGCGAGCCGAACGGCGTCCCCTCGACGTAGCGCATCTGATTTTCGGTGGCGAGCACGCGGTGCGTCACCGTCGTCGGCGCCGCAGCGCGATCGCCGACCGCGAGGCGGCTGATCTCGGCCGCCGCCCGCAGATAGCCCTGTGGCAACGCAGGCGAGAAGCTCTGGGCGTCGGCGATGTTGTCGAAGCCGAGGCTCATCGTGTCGGGCGGCAGGAACGCGGTCACGTCGACGTCCAGGTCGAGCAGGTCTTTCACCGCCTGGCTGTACTCGGCGCGGGTCAGCCGCTGGAAGGGGCGCCAGCCCGGGTTCGGGTTCGCCGCCGCCCAGCGATCCATCCGCGTCTCGATCTCGCGCCGCAGGTCCTGAAGCGCCGATTCGGCGGGACGCCGCGCACCCGCCGGCGGCATCATCGAGCCGCGAAGCTTGCGGATGATTTTCTCGGAGGTGTCCGCGTGTTCGGGTGCGCTGGCGACGTCGTAATCGGCTAGCGACAGGCCGCCCGCTTTACCGCGTTCGCTGTGGCAGCTCACGCAGTACTGCTTCACCGTCGCGGTCGCCGGCGCAGCATCGGCCTCGCGCGCCGGCTGCGCGCTCGCGCGCGCTGACCGTGTCTGCGCGGAGAGTCCGAGCGAGCACACCCAGATGGTGGCGCCCAACGCGAGAAGTCTGTTCATCACGCCTCAGTCACACCCCAAGCCGGACGGCGTGCGGCCGCCGCGCCATAAGACAGTAAGTATAAGGTGTGCCGGCGCCCGGCGCGCCACAAAGGAAGTGCCGCAATTGCCTGATTCTACAGGCGAAAAGTGTCTTCAAATGTCGAGGACGGCCAGATCGAGATGCTCGAGCCGGCCGCGGTCGCCGATGACCTCGACGCGCGAAATCCTGGCGTCCTTGAACGTGAAGCTCAGGACGCGGAAGAGCCGGCCCTGAGGCGCCACGACCACCCCGACCGCGCCGTTGACGAGGGCCGGCCGGGCAAAGCGCGCGCCGCGCGCGGCGGCAACCGCGCCCTTCGCCCATGCCCGGGCTCCGCGCACCTCGCGCGCGCCGCCGGGCGCCACCGCTGACGCGTCGGACGTGACGACGAGATCGGGATCGAGCACGGCGATCAACCCCTCGACATCGCCGCCGCGCATCGCCGCGAGAAACGCGTCGACCACCTCGCGCTGCCGGGCGAGCTCGCCATGCTCCACCGCGGACGAGCCCTGCACGCGCCGCCGCGCGCGGCTCGCGAGCTGGCGCGACGCCTCCGGCGACCGCCCGACGATGGCGGCGATCTCGTCGAAGGGGACGGCGAACATGTCGTGAAGCACGAAGGCGAGCCGCTCGGCCGGATCCAGCGTCTCGAGCACGACCAGCAGGGCGAGGCCGACCGAATCGGCGAGGAGCGCCTCCCGCTCGGGATCGCTGGCACGCGCGCCACGTTCGACCGGCTCGACGACGCCGGCGTCGAGCGACTCTTCGCGCCGCGCCTTGCGCGTCCTCAGCATGTCGAGGCAGACCCGCGCGACGACCGTCGTCAGCCAGCCGGCGAGGTTGTCGACGTTGCCGACGTCGGATCGGCTCAGCTTCAGCCAGGCCTCCTGCACGGCGTCCTCGGCTTCGGGAAGCGAGCCGAGCATGCGGTAGGCGACGCCGCGCAGGCGGCTGCGGTTGCTCTCGAACTCGTTGGCCAGCCAGTCGTTTTCAGCCACGTCACATTTCCTCGTCGCGTTCCGTCATACCTCTGACGGACGACACGGCTGCGATGTGACAGCCGCGGCCGATCTCGAGAGGAGAGCACCCATGAATGCACGGATCAACAACCCGGCGATGATTCTGCCCCAGTCGATGCAGGCGCTGCTGGCACTGTCGAAGTCGATCGAGAACTGCGGCGTGCCGCAGAAGACGCTGGACCTCATCCACCTGCGCACCAGCCAGATCAACGGCTGCGCCGTCTGCCTCGACATGCACGCACGCGGCGCGCGCAAGAGCGGCGAGACCGACGTCCGCTCGTTCACGGTGGCCGGCTGGCGCGACGCGCCCTACTTCAGCGACGAAGAACGCGCGGCGCTGGCGCTGACCGAAGCGGTGACGCGGCTCGCCGATCGGTCCGATCCGGTGCCCGACGAGATCTGGAACGAGGCGGCGCGCCATTACGACGACAAGGCGCTGGCCGCGATCGTCGTCCAGATCTCGATGGTCAACGTGTGGAACCGGTTGAACGTCGCCACCCGCCAG
>Ga0134123_10001263_pt1 | contig 16568 bp, 18 predicted proteins | sample KB303_FD_96460 | JGI IMG/M metagenome (GOLD analysis project Ga0134123, IMG submission 96460) | Terrestrial soil microbial communities without Nitrogen fertilizer from Kellogg Biological Station, Michigan, USA - KB3-0-3 | ecosystem: Environmental > Terrestrial > Soil > Unclassified ...
AGGCGGCGGCGGTGGTCTGCGCTGGCGCTCGCTCATGGCCCCCGCTGAGTGCAAGAGACGCGCCCGTCGGACGCGGCACGCAAGCTCGCGTCGGGCTTGGCAAACCCACGCGCCACCGGCGGGTAGTGCGCGCGCCCTGGTAAAGGCTACCGGGAATCTCTTACTCCCTTCGCGATCGGCCAGGACGGGCCGCTGGCGAGGATTCGACTTTTCCCACACTTGGCCGCGCTCGATACCCGGCACCAGTCTTGCCTAAGAAGAGCTCGTGAGAGTTTCCCGAATCGCGGTCCTGTTCGTGGCGGTCATGGCCGGCGCCGGATTTCTCGCTCTGGGCTGGGGCTGGTGGTCCTATCCCTTGCCCGAGGGAAGCGAGGCCAACCATCCCGTCGTGTATCTGGACTCCGATGGTCGCGAGATCGCCACCTTTCACGGCGTGAACGGCCGGTATCAGATCTGGCTCCCGCTCGACCGGATCCCCCCCACCGTGGTGGGCGCGGTGATCGCCGCCGAGGATCGCCGCTTCATGAATCACCTCGGCGTGGATTTCCTCGCCATCGGCCGGGCGGCTCTGGACAAGGCCCGCGGCGGCGACGTGGTCCGGGGCGCCAGCACCATCACCCAGCAGCTCGCGCGCGGGCTCTTCCTCAACCGGGAGCGAACGTGGGCGCGCAAGGCGCGAGAGGTGGGCATCGCGTTCCTGCTCGAGCGGCGATATAGCAAGGAGCGCATCCTCGAGGCGTACCTGAATACCGTGTACCTGGGGCAGGAGCGGGACGCCGCCGTGCTGGGAGTGGCCGCGGGGGCCCGGCACCTGATGGGCAAGGACATCTCCTTGCTGCGCCTCGACGAGGCTGCGCTGCTCGCCGCCGCCATCCGGGCTCCGAATCGCGTGTATTCCGGCGAGGAAGCGGTGGTGCGCGGCCGCCGCGACCGGGTGCTGACGGCAATGGCCGCGCAGGGCGTCGCTGCCGAGCCCGAGGTGAAGCTCGCGATGGCGCGCCCGCTTCGCGCGCCCGCCACGGCGCCTTCCCGCGCCCCATGGTTCGTCGAGGTGGCGCGCGAGGAGGCGACCCGCCGTGTGGTCAGTGGCGCCGCGGCCGTGCGCCTCACCACCAGCCTCGATCGCCAGCTACAGGAGACGGCGGAGGCCGCCGTCCGGGATCTCCTGACCCGCGCCGAGCGCTCGCGCAAGGGCCTCACGCCCGGCATGCTGCAGGCCGCGGTGATCGCCATGGAGCCGAGCACGGGGCGGATCCGCGCCCTGGTGGGAGGGCGGCCGAACACGACCACCGAGTACAACCACGCGGTGACGGCGCGGCGGCAGCCGGGCTCGCTGTTCAAGCCCCTCGTCTATCTCGCGGCCTTCGAGTCCCGCGGGGACCGCCTCACCGCCGCCAGCGTGGTTTCGGACGAGCCCATCGTCATTCCCGCCACCGGCGGCGACTGGGCGCCGCACAATATCGACGGCCGGTTCCACGGTCCGGTGACGATTCGCCGCGCCCTCGAGGAATCGCTCAATGTGCCGGCGGCCCTGGTCGCGCAAGAGGTGGGCATGAGGCAGGTGGTGCGGGTGGCCCAGGCGATGGGAGTCGAGAGCCGGCTCGCCGCGGTGCCGTCGCTGGCGCTCGGCACGTCCGAGGTCACCCTCATGGAGATGACCACCGCCTTCGCCACCCTGGCCAACGGAGGCCTTCGCGTGCGCCCGACCACGCTCGATGACGCGGGGCCGCAGGCGACCTTGCAGCAGTCGCCACCTTCCCCGCGGGTCGTCTCCGCGGAGTCGGCGTTCATCGTGACTCATCTCATGCGCGGCGTGATGCGGCGGGGGACCGGCGGATCGAGCGCCCGCTGGGGGCTTCAGGACATCACGGCCGGCAAGACCGGGACCACCGACGGACTCCGCGACGCGTGGTTCATCGGCTATACGCCGGACCTGGTGATCGGCGTATGGGTGGGCGCCGACGACGGCCGGTCCATCGGAATGACGGGTTCGGACATCGCGCTCCCCATCTGGGCCACGGTGATGCAGTCGGCGGTGCGCCGGGCCCCGCCCAAGCAGTTCACGCCGCCTTCCGGCATCGTGATGGCATCGGTGGAGTCGGGCACCGGCCGGCGGGCCTGCGGGAGCGACACGGCGATCAACGAAGCCTTCCGCCTCGGCAGCGAGCCTCCGCCCTGCCAGACGTTCGCGGACGCTCCGGTGGTGAAGGATATCGTTCAGTGGTTCCGCGGCATCTTCCGCTAGCCGCGGCCGCAGCCGGCGCGGCGGACCGGGATCAATCCCGGCGTCAATCCAGAGACTGGCGGTAGCGGCGCAGCTTGTTGTGCAGGGTCTTGAGGCTGATGCCCAGGCTCTCGGCCGTTCGCGTCTTGTTGCTTCCCAGCGCGGCGAGGGTGCGCAGGATGTGGAGACGCTCCGCTTCGTCGAGGCTCAGCGGCGGCGGCGGCGTGCCGGGCGCGCCGGCTGCGGCCGCGAATTCCTCGGGGAGCGGCGCGACGTCCAGCGGCAAGAGGTCGCCGGTGAGCTCGGTGGCCGTGCTCCCCACCACCGCCCGCTCGAGGCAATTCCGGAGCTCGCGGACATTGCCCGGCCAGGCATGGCGGCCCAGCAGCTCCAGCGCTTCCGCGCTGAGCCCCTTGGCGGGCCGGTCGTACTTGGCCGCGAACTCCGTCACGAACGCCTCGGAAAGCATGGGGATATCCCCCCGGCGCACGCGCAGCGGCGGCATGGTGAAGCTGAACACGTTGAGCCGGTAGTAGAGATCCTCCCGGAATGCGCCCTGCTTGATCGCCTCGCGCGGATCCTTGTTGGTGGCGGCGATGATGCGCACATCGACCTTGAGCTCCGCGCGCCCGCCCAGTCGCCGGACCACGCCGTCCTGGAGCACGCGGAGATACTTGGCCTGGAGCGCCGCGCTCATCTCGGCGATCTCGTCGAGGAACAGCGTCCCGCTGTCCGCGAGCTCGAAGTAGCCCGCGCGCCGCTCGACCGCGCCGGTGAAGGCGCCGCGCTCGTGCCCGAAGAGCTCGCTCTCGAGCAAGGTCTCCGGGATGGCGCCGCAGTTGATGGCCACGAACGGGCCCTTGCCCCGCGTGGAGAGGGAATGGATGGTGCGCGCGGCCAGCTCCTTGCCGGTGCCGCTCTCCCCCGAGATCAGGACCGGCGCGGAGGTCGAGGCGGCCTGCTCGATGATCCGGTAGATCTCCTGCATGGGGGCGCTGGCGCCGATCAAGGTCCCCATGGCCTGGGTGCCGACGAGCTGGCGGCGCAGGAGCGTCACCTCGCGGAGCACGTCCGACTGCTCGAGGGCCTTGTCCACCAGGGCGCGGAGGCGGCGAAGATCGACCGGCTTGGTGAGGTAGTCGTAGGCGCCGTCCCGCATGGCCGACACCGCGGTCTCGATGGTGGCGTGACCGGTGAGGACGATGACGGTGGAGGCCGGGAGCTCGACGCGGAGCGCCTTGAGAAGCGCGAGCCCGTCCATGCCGGGCATGACGAGATCGGTGATGATCAGGGAGGGTCGGAAGGCGATCGCGCGGTCGAGCGCCGCGCCCCCATCCATTGCCTCCACCACCTCGTAGCCCCAGGCCGCCAGCAGGGCCGAGAGCGCATGGCAGGAATCCCGGTCGTCGTCGGCGATGAGCACGCGGGTCATGAGCCAAGTCTGCCCAAGCCGCGGAGCTAGCGCAAGACCGCGAGGAACTTTTTACACACCCCAAATAGGGCGCTACGGGTATTCCTTCCCTCCCCCATCACATGTTAACCGTCTAAATTTGTACATTATTCGTGTGAACGAAACCGGGCACGTCGGTTGCATTCCCCGCGGGATGCAATGGGACGCCTCCCGTCTACCCAGTCGAGATCGGCGGCCCCCTCCGTCCTTGCCGAGGCACCCCGGTCGGCCCGGCAGGCTATCCTCGATGACGTTCGATCGCGGCTCCGCTCCCTCGCCGCGGAGCTCGAGGACACGGGCCCGGGTGAGGGTGATCCGGAATCCATCGCCCGCCGGCTCCGGTCGCTCGCAGCCGCGCTCGAGGTCCTGAGTCGCTCCGCGGAGGACGAGCGCGAGCACCTGGCTCACGCCCTCCGCAACCCGCTGAACGCCATGGCCGGCTGGATCGGGGTGCTCCGCGAGCATGCCGATAACCCCACCACGGTCCATCAGGCCGCCTCGGTTCTCGATCGGAGCGTATCGACCCTCGCCCGCATCGTGGACGCCTCCACCCGCTGACGCCTCCCTCGGTACACAAGAGGACTTTCGCCCTTGAGAGACGAGCTCCCGCTGCGGAGTCAGCGTAGTACCGGCCTGGTCGACGTTCTCGACCGGGTCCTGGACAAGGGACTCCTCATTGCCGGCGACATCCGCGTCTCGCTGGCGGAAGTGGAGCTGCTGACCATCCGTATCCGGCTGATCGTCTGCTCGCTGGACAAGGCCCAGGAAGTCGGGCTCGACTGGTGGAAGCACGATACGTATCTGGCGCCGGGCGCGCGGCCTCTCGCTTCGGAGAACGAGGCGCTGCGGAAGCAGGTGGTGGCGCTCGAGCGCCGCGTCTCCGCTCTCTCGGGATCGCGGCCCCCGCGCCGGCGACCCAATATCCCACGACCACCGCGCACGGCGCCCCTGAGCACGGCGCGCAGGAGGAGCATCGATGCCCGTTGAACGGAACACTGGCGGGACCAGCATCATCGACGTCCTGGACCGGGTGCTGGACAAGGGCATCGTCATCGACGCCTGGGTTCGGGTGTCGCTGGTCGGCATCGACCTCATCACGGTCGAGGCGCGCGTGGTGGTGGCGTCGATCGACACGTATCTGAAGTACTCCGAGGCGGTCGGCCAGGTATTCCCCGTGGCCAAGCCGTCGGATTCCCGGACTCACGAGGCCGTTCTCGCAGAGAACGCGGCCCTGCGCGCCCAGCTGGCCGCGGCCTCGATCGCGCCGGCGCCGCCGCGCCGCCGCCGGCGGGCCGTCGCGGGATAGGGAGCCTTGAGCGGCGCGCTTTCCGCCGTTCCTCCCCGAGGCGGGGGCAGCCTACCCGGTCCTCCCGCGGAGGCAAAGCTCCGGCTGGTCGAGTTCCTGCTCGGCTCCGAGGATCCGCGCGCGTGCGCCGAGCGGGCGCTGGAATGGCTGGGCGTGCATGGCGGCGCCAAGCAGGCGATCTGCGCGCAGGTCGATCAGGCCTCGGAGCGTCTGGTGATCACCGCCGGATTCGGTCTCTCTCCCGCCGGGATCGAACCGATGTCGATCGATCTCGAGGCGCGGGAGCATCCCCTGGTGGTGGCGCTCAGCGCGGCGCACCCCGTCGCCGTCACCGTCTCGGATGAGGCCACGCTGGAATCCCTGCAGCTCGGAGGACCGGCGGTGGCGGTCGCCTTCCAGGGGCTGGTCGGCGAGGAGCGGAGGCCCGGCGGCGTGCTCCTGGCGAGCCCCGCCTCTCCGGAGACGGCGCGCGTGCTCGAGTGGCTGGCCGAGGTGCTGGGACACCGGCTGGTCCGCCTGCTCTGGTACCGGCAGCTCACGCGCGACCGGACCCTGCTCTTCGGCATCGTCAATGCTGTGCCCGACCCGGTGATCCTGACCGATAGTGAGGGGCGGCTCATCATCGCCAACAGCCGGGCCGAGAGTCTCTTCGCGAGCCGCTCCGAGCAGAGCGAGGGACGGCGGCGCGCGGTGGAGCTGAACAACATGCTGTTCTCGGCCGCCCTCGGGCAGAGCGCGCTCAAGGACGCCGCCCCCGACCGGCGGGAGCTTCTCCTCGTGGACCCGGTGGAGGGCTCCGACCTCCTGTTCGAGCTCCTCAGCACGCTGGCGGGGGATTCCCGCGAGGGCATGGGGATCGTCTCCGTGCTCCGGAACGTCTCCGACCTCCAGCGCGCCACCGAGGAGATCGAGGCCAACTACGTCCGGCAACGCGTGGCGGAGTCCCAGGCCCGCGCGGAGCGGGACCGTCTGGACCTCATCATCGACTCGGTGGCCGATCCCATCGTGGTCACCGATCCCTCCGGCAATATCCAGATGATGAACGCGCCCGCCGACCGCCTGTTCACCGAGGCCGCCGGCGCGACCGCGGACGAGCACCAGCGGGTACGGGCCAACGACGCCAACTTCACCTCGTTCGTCTCCAACGTGTTCTTCGGGCTGTCCGAGCTCCGCTATCGCGGCGGCATCAATCTCGTGGACGTGAAGACCGGCGCGCCGGTGCCGGTGGAAGCGGTGTCCGGCCAGATCCTCAGCGAGCAGCACGGGGAGCTGACCGCCGTGGTCACCATCCTCCACGACCGCACCGAGGCCCTCGAGCGCGAGCGCCTGTACGAGGAGCTCAAGCGCGCCTCCGGGGAGCTGGAGCGCAAGGTTCGCGAGGCCACCGCCGAGCTGGTGCGCCAGAACGAGCTGCTGCGCCGCCAGGCCGTTCAGCTCGAGCAGGCCTCCGCGCTGAAGTCGCAGTTCCTCGCCAACATGTCCCATGAGTTCCGGACCCCGCTGAACGCCATCCTCGGCTATACCAGCATGCTCCTCAAGGGCGTGCTGGGGCCCCTCGATGACGAGCAGGCGGAAGGCCTGGCGCGGGTGGACTCGAACGGGCGCCACCTCCTCGGCATCATCAACGATATTCTCGATATCTCCCGCATCGAGGCGGGTCGCATGCCGCTACGGCTCAGCGAGTTCGGGCTGCCCGAGCTCGTGGGCGAGGTCCTGGCCGAGGTGGAGCCCATCGTCGCGCAAGCGAGCGTGCACATCGAGGCGACCGTGGATCAGCGCTTGCCGGCGCTGCAGAGCGATCGGCAGAAGGTCAAGCAGATCGTCCTGAACCTGCTCACCAATGCCGTGAAGTTCACCCCCAGCGGCACCATCACGCTGTCCGCGCGCTACGATCCGCGCGTGCGGGAGGTGGCGGTGACGGTGGCCGACACCGGGATCGGGATCGCCGCCGAGGACCATGAGCGGATCTTCGAGGACTTCCAGCAGGCGGACAGCTCGCCCACGCGCACCCACGGGGGCGCCGGGCTCGGCCTGTCCATCTGCCGGCGGCTGGCCACCATGCTGGGGGGCAAGATCCAGCTGGAGAGCGCGCCGGGAATCGGGTCCACGTTCACGGTGGTGCTGCCCCGCCGGAAGAAAGGCCGCCGATGACGCCCCCGTCCGGCGTCGGACCCCTGGTGCTGCTGGTGGACGACTATGCCGACAACCGCGCGATGTACGCGCGGTTCCTCGTGTACGCGGGGTACCGCGTCGACGAAGCCACCAATGGGCAAGAAGCCCTCGACAAGGCGAGCGAGATCCAGCCCGACCTCATCGTGATGGATCTCTCGTTGCCGGTGATGGACGGCTGGGAGGCAACGCGCCGGCTCAAGGCGAACCCCCAGACCAGACGCATCCCGGTGCTGGCCCTCACCGGCCACGCGCTGGGAGACCACGAGCGCGAAGCGAACGCCGCCGGCTGCGACGGCTATGTCACCAAGCCCTGCCTTCCGGAGGATCTGGCCGCCCGCATCAATATCATGCTCGCGGCAGCGCCGCCGAAGCCCAGGCCGAGAGGCCAGAAAGGTTCCCGTGGATAAGACACGGAAGACGAAGACGGTGACGAGAAAGCGATCGGCCCGGCCGGTCAACGAAGAGCCCCGAGTGGCCACCCGGACGGCGACGCCCGTCGCCCGGCCGCCGGAGAGCCGGGGCAAGTACGTCTACTGCATCATCCAGGCCACCCGGCCGCTGCAATTCGGCCCCATCGGCATCGGCGCGGAGCCGGCCGAGGTGCAGACCGTCAACCACGAGGGCATCGCCGCCGTCTTCTCGGACACGCCGGTGGAGATCTTCGACGCCACCCGGGAGAACGTCCTCGCTCACGAGCGCGTCAACGAGGCGGTCATGCGCCAGCACACCGTCATCCCGATGTCCTTCGGCACCGTGTTCAAGACGCGCGAGGACATCGTGGAGCTCCTGCGGGGCGCTCACGGCGCCTTCAGCGACGTGCTGGCCAAGATGGAGGACAAGCTCGAGTTCGGCCTCAAGGTCCTGTGGGACCGCGACGTCATCATCCAGGAGATCGAGCGCGAGGACGAGGACATCCAGCGCCTCAAGAAGGAGATCTCGTCCCAGAAGGGCTCCACCTACTTCGCCCGGATGCAGTACGGCCGGCTGGTGGACGCCGCCCTCCAGGCGCGCTCGGAGCGCGGCGTGGCGGACATCTTCGAGCAGCTCCGCAGCGTGTCGGTGGCCTCCCGCGCCAACAAGCCCATCGGCGACAAGATGATCATGAATGCCGCCTTCCTGGTGGCCCGCGATCGGGAAGGGGCGTTCGACGCCAAGGTCAAGCAGGTCGGCTCGCAGTACGAGAACATGACCTTCAAGTACACGGGGCCGTGGCCTCCCTACAATTTCGTGAATATCCGCCTCAAGCTCGAGCGGGCCAAGTGATCATTCTCGACTCCCTCCTGATGGGCGGGCTGCGCTTCGTGCTGGAGAAGCTGGCCGCCGCGGTGGAGGCGGAGCTCGATGACGACGGCGTCCTGCGGGAGGAGCTGCTGGCCGCGCAGATGCGGCTGGAGCTGGGGGAGATCGACGATACGGAGTTCCGCCGCATCGAAGCCGACCTTCTCGAGAGGATCGGCGAGATCCGGGAGCGCCGGCGGGGCGAGGAGACCCCGCGGGGCTCGCTGCGGGTCACCGGCGCCGAGGTGACCTTCGAGGGCGAGGAATCGGAACATCGAGACGATGGCGGAAAGACGCGCGCGCGGCGCCGGCGCTGAGCCACCGATCTTCCGCTTCTTCGGGGGGAAGGGCGGCGCGGGCAAGACCACGCTCGCGGCGGCCGCCGCGCTGGCGGCGGCGGAGCGGGGGCGAGAGGTCCTGGTGGTCTCCACCGATCCCGCGCATTCGCTGGGCGACGCGCTCCAGCTGCGGCTGGGTGGCCACCCGCGGCGCGTGCCGACGCGGCGCGGCGTGCTGCGCGCGGCGGAGGTCAATGCGGACCTCGCCGTCGCGCGATGGATGGGCGCCCGGCGTCCCGCCCTGCGCGCCATCGCGCTCCGCGGCACGCTCCTCGACGGCGCCGACGTGGACCGGCTCCTGCGGCTGTCCCTGCCCGGCGTGGACGAGCTCATGGGCCTGCTGGAGGTGATGCGTCTCGCCCGCGTCCGCCCCTATGACGAGGTCGTGGTGGACACCGCGCCTACCGGCCATACCCTTCGGCTGCTCCGCATGCCGCCGATGCTCGAGCGGCTGGCGGTGGTCCTCGATGGCCTGTACGCGAAGCACCGGTTCCTCCGGCTCCAGCTCGGGGGGGACGATCGTCCGGACGCGAGCGACGCGCTGATCGCGGCGCTGGAGGACGAGGCGGGCGCGCTGCAGACCCTGCTGCGCGACCGGGCCCGGGCGCGCCTCACCTGGATCACCCTGCCCGAGATGCTCTCGCTCCGCGAGTCGGAGGACGCGATCCGCGCGCTGGACGGGCTGGGCATCGCCGTCGAGCGCATCGTCATCAACCGGCTCACGCGCGCCGCCCGCCCCGGTTGCCCCTCCTGCGCCGCGCGGAGCGGCGTCGAGCGCGGGATGGTCGCCACCCGGTCGGAGGCGCTCCGCCACCGTCTCACCAGCGTCGTGGCCGCGAGAGACCGAGAGCCGCGCGGCCCGGGAGCGCTTCGCGCGCTGGCGCGTGAGCTCGCCGCGGGAGACACCGCCGCCGACCTCGCCCCCCCGCGCCGCGCTCCGGCCCTGCGCCCCGCGGCGCCGGCCGCCGAGGCGCGCGAATCGCCCCTCTGGCTCGGCGCGCTCAGTCCCCCGGGGACTCGCCTCCTCCTCGTTCTCGGCAAGGGCGGCGTCGGAAAGTCCACCTGCGCCGCCACGGTGGCGCTGGCGGCGGCGCGGCGACTCGCCTCGTCGCGCGGGCGCCGCCCGGACGTTCTCCTGCTGTCCACCGATCCCGCCCACTCGCTGGGCGATGTCCTCGACGCGCCCGTGGATCATGAGGCGCGGAGCATCCGGGGCGCGCCGCGCGCTTTGCACGTGCGCGAGCTGGACGCCGAACGGGCATTCCGGCATGAGCGCGCGCGATACCTCGCCGCGGCGGATGCGCTGCTCGGATCCGCGGGCGACCGCGGCGGGCTGGGCACGGTCCATGACCGGGCCGCGCTCCGGAGCCTTCTCGAGCTGGCGCCCCCCGGGCTCGACGAGCTGTTCGGGATGCTCGGCATCGTCGACGCGCTCCTCGCGCGGCCGGGCCGTCCCGCCCGCTACGGGCTCGTGGTGGTGGATTCCGCGCCCACCGGGCATGCCCTCCGCCTGCTGGGGCTGCCGGACACCGCGCTGGCCTGGGTGCGCGCGCTGCTCGCGATCCTTCTCCGCTACCGTCGGGTGATCCGGCTGGGGGCGCTGGCCCGCGATCTCGTGGCCCTCTCGCAGGACCTGCGGCAATTCCGCGCGCTGCTGCACGACGGGACCGCGACGCGCGCCGTCGTGGTGACGCGCCCCGGCCGGCTGCCTCGGCTCGAGACGGAGCGCTTGATGGCGAGCCTGCGCGCGCGGGGCATCGGCATCTCCGGCATAATCGTGAACGCGATGACACCGGAGACGGCCGCGGCCTGCAGGAGCTGTCGCGCCGCCGCGCGCGCGGAGGCCGGAGAGCTCGCGGCGCTCGGAGGCCATGCTCGCGGACGTCGCCGACACGCGATATGGCGGACGCCCGCGCTGACGGCTCCGCCGCGAGGGCACGAGGCCCTCGCGGCCTGGGGACGGCGCTGGACCAGAGCCCTCGCATGACCGCCGCTCCGGGCCGCGTCACCTACCTCTACGGTATCCTTCAGCGCCGCGACATCCCGGACCTCACGGACGCGCCGCGCGGCCTTCCCGATATGGGCCGGCCTCGACCCCTGGCGGCGGGCCCCGCGCTCTGGCTCGTGGTGGCGGACGCCCCTCTCGGCCGATACGCCGGATCGGCCATCGATGGCCGGCTCACCGATCTCGGCTGGGTCTCCGAGTGCGCGATGGCGCACGAAGCCGTGGTCGAGCACGCCGCGACGCTCGGCACCGTCATCCCCATGAAGCTCTTCACGCTCTTCACGACCGACGCCCGCGCCGTGGCGCATGTGGCGCGCCGGCGGGCCGGCCTCGCGCGGGTCTTCCGGCGGGTGGCGGGTCATGACGAGTGGGGTATCCAGATCCGTGGCACGGGCCTCCGCCCGGCCTCGCGACCCGCCCGGGCGCTGACCGGCACCGCGTTCCTCCAGCACAAGCGACGCGAGGCGGCCGCCCGACGCGCGACCGGTGGGGCCGCGGCGGCGGCCCTGCGCGCGGTGCCGGCGGAGCTGCGCCGGGTGGCCGGCCTCGTTCGCCGACGACCCATCGCCGCGGACGCCACGGGCGGCGGGGCGGTGCTGCTCGACCTGGTGCTGCTGGTCGCCGGCCGCCGGCGCGCGCGATTCCTTCGCGCGACGACGCGCCTCACCGCACGGCTGGCGCGCGCCGGATTGGCCGTGACCCTCACCGGCCCCTGGCCGCCCTACCACTTCGTGGGCCGCGGATGAAGAGAGCGCGCCGCGTGCCCCGGCGCCGGAACGCTCGACCGGCGGCCGCGCGGGACCAGTCTCTCCTCGACCTGGTGGACAATGTGCTGTCCAAGGGGGTGGTGGTGTCCGGCGAGCTGCTGCTGGGCCTCGCCAACGTGGACTTGATCTATCTGCGACTGACCGCGCTGCTCTGCGCCGCCGACCGCGTCTCGCCCGCCGGCCGGCGCTCCGGCAACGGCCGGCCGAGCCTGAGCCGATGACGTCCCTCTATCTCTATGCCCTGCTCGGCGCGGCGCCGCCCCGCGGCCGCTGGCGAGGCCTGCGCGGAGAGCCGCTGCGATTCATCCGGACGGCGGGAGTGATCCTCGCCACGGGGCAGATGTCCCGACCGCCCGCGCCGAGCATTCGCATGCTGCGCGGGCATGACGCGGTGGTCCGGCGGCTGGCGCGGGTGGTCCCGGCGGTGCTGCCCGCGCGCTTCGGATCCGTGGTGCCCGACCGGGCCAGCCTCGCCGACCTCTTCGCGCCCCAGGCGGCCGCCCTCCGGCGCGCGCTCGCGCAGGTGGCCGGGCGCGAGCAGATGACCCTGCGCCTCTTCGGCGGCGCATTGCCCATCGGGGTCAAGGCGGGGCCCCTCCCCGCCGGGCCGGGAACGCGCTACCTCACCTCGCGAAGCGCGGCCACCCTGCGCGCCCGGCCCGACTTCGCCCGGCTGCGCCAGACGCTGGCGGGACTGGTGCGCGCGGAGCGCATCGAGCCGAGCCAGACACCCCCGCTACTCGGTACCGTCTACCACCTGGTCGACCGCGGCCAGCGCCGGGCGTATCAGCACGCCCTCAGGAGAGTCACGTGCCAGCTCGCCGACCTCCACGTGGTTTCGAGCGGCCCCTGGACGCCGTACGCATTCGTGCCCGAGCCCGGCGCCTGAACGACGGCCGCGTCCGCGCGCTCGGCGCGAAGGAGCTGACGGCGCTCCGGACTGAGCTCACCCGGCTGGCGCCGCCCGGCGGCCCGAGGCGGTGGAATGCGAATCCGGAGGATGTGCAGCGGGCGGTCGGCAAGCTGGTGCTGGCGCTGGCCGAGTTTCTGCGGAAGCTCTTCGAGCGTCAGACGCTGCGACGGATGGATGCCGGCACGCTCAGCCCCGCGCAGATCGAGGCGCTCGGCCTGGCTCTGATGCAGCTGGAGGAGACGATCGCCGAGCTCGCGCGCCGCTTCGGACTCGACCCCGGGGAGCTGAATCTCGATCTGGGGCCACTCGGCCGCCTGACCTGACCGTCCCGCCTTACCAGTCGAGAGTCTGGCCGGGCTTGGGCGTCCAGATCCGGTCGGCGGGAAATCCGCGTCGCGCCACCTCGGCGGCGAGGCGCGCCGGGGGCTCGTCATACGGCTCGCGGGCCAGCATGAACGTCCCCCAGTGGATGCCGAGGAACTCTCGCGCGCGAAGATCCTCCCAGGCCTGAAGCGCCTCTTCCGGATTCAAGTGCACGGCGCGCGAGGTGGAGCGCGGCGTGTAAGAGCCGATGGGAAGCGCCGCGAGGTCGAAGGGCCCCAGCGCGTCGCCGGTCTCGCGGAAGTGACCGTAGTATCCGGTATCGCCTCCGAAGTAGAACCGCTTCGAGCCGAGGACCGCCCAGGAGGACCAGAGCCGCCGGCCCTGATCGACGACGGTCCGGCCGGAGCCGTGCTGCGCGGGCGTGCACACCACGGTGAGGCCCTTGATGCGGGTGCTCTCGCCCCACTCGAGCTCGTCGATCTTGGTGACGCCCCGGTCACGCAGCCACGCGCCGATGCCGCGAGGCACGATGAAGCGGGGGTCGAAAGCCTGGACCAGCCGCTTCACGGTGTCCTCGTCGAGGTGATCGTAGTGGTCGTGCGAGATGAGGACGAAGTCGATTCGCGGCAGGTCCTCGAAGCGGATGCCGGGCGGCGTGTAGCGGCTCACGCCGATGAGTCCGAACGGACCCGAGACCTGACTCCAGTTGGGATCGGTGAGAAAGGTCACGCCATCGAGCTGGACCAGCACGGTCGCGTGCCCCACCCATGTGACGGACGCGCCGCGGGCGGCACGGAGCCGCTCCAGGTCCGGAGCCGCGGAGGGAAGCGCCGCCACCCGTCTCTCGGCGATCAGCCAGGTCATGCCGCTCGCGAACGACTGAAGGCGGGTGAAGAAGGGACCGCGCGTGAAGTGCGGATCCTGATTCCGGTAGACGGTGCGCGTGCGGGGCGCATCGACCGGTCGCCCTTCGACCACGCCCCGCAGCGGCTCACGCTCGGCATGCAGCGAGCCCGCCACACCGAGGATCCCGAGTCCCAGCGCCGTGGCGAGCACGGTGGCCAGCACGGGGCGGCGGGAGCGGCCGATAGCTGGGATGGTCATCGCGGTACCTGAGTCCACTGTACCGCGCGTGTCCAGAGCTATTTTTACCCGGCCGCTCCCGCGATTCCCGCGGTCAATAAGTACGGCGCATCCGTTCCGAGCTATAGCCCAGGGCGTCCGCGCTACTGGGCTGTAGCCCGTCCCGATCCTCATGAGCCCGTCCGAAGGCCTCGCGCAAGCGCGCGAGGTCCTCCTCCAGGCGCTTCCCGGGGTCTTCCCCGAAGAGCTGAGACACCATGTGGGTGAACTCGCCGCCGGGCGGGTTGTACTGGAGCGTCACCCACACCAGCGTGCCGCCGTCGGCGCGGGGCTCGAAGCGCACCGAGCCGGCATGCTCCACGCGGGCGCCGCTCACCGTTCGCCAGCCGATTCGCTGGTTGGGCACGTCATTGATGATCTCGGCGTCCCACTCCAGCGTGCTCCCCAGCGGCCCTTTCACCACCCAGTGCGAGCGCGTGTCCGAGAGTACGTCCACCCGCTCCACGTTGGGCATCACGATGGGCAGGTTCCGGAAATCGCGCCAGAACGCGTAGAGACGGTCCGGGGGCGCGTCGATGGGAGCCGATCGCTCGACCCTCATCCCGAGATTGCCGGAGGTCGTGTCCTGCCCCTCGGCGCAGTTGAGTCCCAGCGCCCGGTATATCGGGCACTGCCCGCTGAGCCCGCGATAGGCCAGGCCGGCCCCGGTGAAGGCGAGACCCAGGCCGCGGCGCGACCGCAGCGAAAGGCCCACCACCACCAGCGCCGCGCCCACGCTCACGGAGACCACCCGCTCGAGCTTTCCGATATTGACGCCGTCCGTCCGCTCGGCCCCGTCGCGCTCAAGCATTGACGGCCTTCTCGCTGATGCCGACCATCTGGGCGCAGTTGGCGCAGCAGAAGATACGCTCCCCCAGCTCCACCCCGTGGCCGATCACCCGGCATCCGCAATGCTCGCAGGTGGGCGCCAGCGCGTGAATCGCGCATTCGAACGAATCGAAGTTGCCCACGCGCCCCTGATATCGGATCTCGAGCATCTTGCGGTACTCGTTCCCACAGATCTCGCAGCTGGCCATCCTCTTCTCCTTCTCGCCTGGCTCCACTAGAGCCAGTATGGCGGATACCGATAATAGTCGTGCAGCCGGGTCTCGTAGTCGCGGTCGAGCACATGCTCGTTCGAGTAGTTGGGCCCTTCCTCGATCCGCTTCTTGTCGATGTTCATGACCACCGTCTGCTTCTGGGGATCGACGGAGCTGATCCACGCGGTGGAGAGCATCACCTTCTTGCCGGGAAGCCAGCGCCCGGTATCGATGACCAGATAGCGGAGCTTGAGCTCGTCGTCCAGGAGGAAGTCGCTCACCTCGCCGATCTCACCGTCCGTGGCCAGGATGGTGTAGCCCAGACTTTCCTTCATGCTCTTCAACATGGGGAAGCCCTCCTTTCGGCTCTGTAAATAAAGGGGCAAGGAGCGTGCCGGATAGGGGCGGGAGCCATCGTGGCTCAAGGCCCTGAAATCCCCAGGCTTTACGGTCGAAGGGGACGCCGGGCTCCCCCGTCCGGGGGTCACCGGGCAAGAGCGACCCGGTAAGGTGGGGGTCCCTCAGCCCAGGACGACACGGATGCGGTGAGTGCGCCCGTCGCTCACGAGGCTCAGCCCTTCGGGCCCCGGGGTCACGGGGATGCCATCGAGCTCCAGGCTGGTCACGCCGCGAGTCGCCCCCCGAGGGTTTTCCACCTGAATCACGTAGTTCGCGGAGTGGTAGCGAAACGTGAGGGTGAAGCCGCGCCACGCGCGCGGAATGCAGGGGTCGATGAACAGCGCCGCCCCGCGGAGCCGGAAGCCCAGCAGCCACTCGATGCCCGCGCGATACATCCAGCCCGCCGAGCCCGTGTACCAGGTCCAGCCTCCGCGCCCGGCATGGGGCGGCTCGGCATAGACGTCCGCCGCCACCACGTACGGCTCGACGCGATAGCGGTAGACACCGGCTCGCGTGGCGGTGTGGTTGATGGGGTTGAGGATGGACAGGAGCTCGCCGGCGCGGTCCCCGTCTCCCAGCGCCGCCCACGCCATGATGGCCCAGATGGCGGCATGCGTGTACTGCCCCCCGTTCTCGCGCACCCCGGGCGGATAGCCCTTGATGTAGCCGGGATCGCGCGCGGTGCGCGCGAACGCGGGCGTGAAGAGGAGGACGAGCGCTTGCTCGCGGCGCACCAGATACTCCTCCACCGCGGCCATGGCCCGCGCGGCACGGCGGGGCTCGGCGGCGCCCGAGAGCACGGCCCAGGACTGGGCGATGGAGTCGATCCGGCACTCGGCATTCTCGGCGGAGCCGAGGGGCGTGCCATCGTCGAAGTAGGCGCGGCGATACCAGTCGCCGTCCCAGCCCGCGGACTCGAGCGCGGCGCGGAGGGCGGCGGCGTGCGTCCGCCACGCCTCCGCCCGGGCGACCTCGCCGCGCGCGGCCGCGATGGGCGCCCACTCGGCGAGCGTGGCGTGAAGGAACCAGCCGAGCCAGACGCTTTCCCCGCGCCCGAGGTGACCCACCCGGTTCATGCCGTCGTTCCAGTCGCCCGTCCCGATCAGCGGCAGCCCGTGCTCGCCCACCGCGAGGCTCCGGTCCAGCGCCCGCGCGCTGTGCTCGAACAGCGAGGCGCGCTGACTCGAGACGGTGGGCTCGAAATACGCCTCCGCTTCGTCCGGATGCAGC
>Ga0134123_10001264_pt1 | contig 16560 bp, 13 predicted proteins | sample KB303_FD_96460 | JGI IMG/M metagenome (GOLD analysis project Ga0134123, IMG submission 96460) | Terrestrial soil microbial communities without Nitrogen fertilizer from Kellogg Biological Station, Michigan, USA - KB3-0-3 | ecosystem: Environmental > Terrestrial > Soil > Unclassified ...
GCATCGCCAGAAAAACAATGTGTCCGAACCAGATCCCCCATCCCGGATCGAAGCGGAAGCCGATGGCCTGGGTGACCCCGAGAATGATGGCGCCGGCCAGCGTGCCGTAGAACGAACCCATCCCGCCGATGATCACCGCTTCGAACGCATATAGCAGCAGGGCCGGTCCGTCCGAGGGCGACACTGTAGTTTTCATTCCATGCAGCGCGCCGGCCACGGCGACCAGCAGGAAAGCGATACCGGTTGCCAGCGCATACACGTGCCGGTGATCGAGTCCCATCAATTCGGCGGTGTCCCGATCGTCGCTGACGGCCCGGAAGGCACGCCCGATCGCGGTACGATGGAACAACCATTGCATGGCCACCGCCATCGCCACCGCAATTATGAAGATCAGCAGCGGCAAGGTCCCCACCGCCAAACCGCCCGGAAATGAGATGCTTGCGGTGTTGAGGCCCGCCGACTCGATCGAGCGCGGATCTGCCGTGAATACTTCCTGCAGCAGGTTCTGGATTACGATCGCCATGCCGAAGGTTACGACCAGCGAAGGCAGCGGATCGCCGCCAAGCGTGCCGTTCAGCACGGTTCGCTGCAGGCCATAGCCGGCCGCAAAGGCCATCGGCAACACCAGTCCGAGCGCAACCCATGGCGCCGCTACCGGCGACAGACCGGTCGCGGCGGTCAGCGAAAACACTGCGAACGCCGCCAGGATGATGAAATCTCCATGCGCGGTATTGGTAAGCCGCATTACGCCGAAGATCAGCGACTGCCCCATGGCGAACAGCGCGTAAAGGCCGCCCAGCAAGATCCCCTGCACGAGTGTGTTGATATAGTCAGTCAAGGTGTGTGATTCTCGCGGCCGTTGACAACGAAGGGTTCATACTTTCCTCTTTTGGCTACGACATAACTTATCAAGCCAAGTTAGTCTCCGCCGCAACAAGCTGCTGTGCAGCGTGTTGTCTCTTTCCTCTACACCCCAAAATACGCCTGCGATATCTGCTCACGGCTAAGCCGATTCGACGCCCCCGTGAGGGTCACCCGGCCTTCCTGCAAGCAGTAGAGCCGGCTCGAGACCTGCTGCGCGACCCCGACATCCTGCTCGACGATGATTGCCGTCAGCCCATCCGCGCAGATGTCCGGCAGTGCATCGTAAATTTCCTTCACCACGACCGGCGCCAGGCCCAGCGAGATTTCGTCGCAGATGAGCAACTTCGGATTGCTCATCAGCGCGCGACCGATCGCCACGATCTGTTGCTGACCGCCCGATAGCGCAGTACCGGGATTGCGCCGCCGGTCCTTCAGCAGCGGGAAAAGCCGGTAGATTCTGTCGAGATTCCATGGGCCACGGCGCTTTGCATACGCACCCAGGAGCAGGTTCTCTTCCACCGACAGGCTGGGAAACAATCGGCGCCCTTCCGGCACCATCGCGATGCCCTGACGCACGATGCTCCCCGCGGGCATCCCGCCGATGGGCGCGCCTTCGAACACCACCGCATCACGATCGGTTTTCAGCAGGCCGCACACCGTTTTCAGGAACGTGGACTTGCCTGCCCCGTTGGCGCCGATCATCGCGACGACCTCGCCCGGATTGATCTCGAAATCGATCCCGAACAGCGCCTGGAAGTCGCCGTAACGGGCTTCAAGTTTTGTCGTTTTCAGCAGGGCCATTTTTCTAACTCACTACACCCAACGCAAAGGCGCAAAGGACGCAAAGAGCGCAAAGGAAAACGAAAGAGATAATGAAATAAATGTTGCACAGAAGTTCCCGTATCGGTATCCGCCGGTATGGATAGGTACGACGGCCTGCCTGTCACTCCAGAGTATTCTTGCTTCCGCATTTCTTTGCGTCCTTTGCGCTCTTTGCGCCTTTGCGTTGAGGTCTAGGCTTCAAGCCCCATGTAAACCCGCTTCACCTCGGGATCATTCATCACCGTCGAAGGCGCACCCTCGGCGAGTTTCTGGCCGAAGTTGATCACGAACAGGCGATCGGCGACCGCCAGCAGTGCGTGCACCACATGCTCGATCCAGATCATGGTGATGCCCTGGGACTTGATGCGCCGGATTTCGTCGACGAGTTCCCCTGCTTCATGCTCGGTCAAGCCGCCGGCAATCTCATCGAGCAGCAATACCTTCGGCCCCGTGGCCAGCGCGCGCGCCAGTTCCAGGCGCTTACGGTCCAGCAGCGTCAGGCTCCCCGCCAGCCGGTTGGCCTTGGAGAGCAATCCTGTCTCGCGCAGGATCTCCACCGCGCCACCGTAGGTATCCTTTTCCGAACGCGCGGCGCCGAAGGATGCGGCCGCCACCAGGTTCTCGAACACCGTCATCGCGCCGAACGGTTGAGGAATCTGATAGGACCGCCCGATGCCGAGGCGGCAGCGGCGGTGGGGAGGATGGTGGGTCACATCTTCTGCGTCGAATATGACCCGCCCGGAATCGGCGCGAAGATCGCCGCTGATCAGGTTGAACAGCGTGGTCTTGCCCGCGCCGTTGGGTCCGAGTATGCCCAGCGTCTCGCCCGCGGCGACCGACAGCGTCACGCCGTCGGCCACCTTGAGCGCGCCGAAGCTCTTGCTGATGCTTTCCAGCGCAAGAATGGCCGCCATTTTGTTGGAAATATCCCGTTCTTGCTCCAGACCTCCCTCTCCCCTTGGGCCGGGGATAGGGAGGGAGGGTAGAAGGTCAGCTCATCAACTTCAGCTTGCCGGGCGCGGGGATCGCAGGAAACTGCGAATTGTTGACGAGGACCAGTTCGTATTTGTACTTCTTGCCCTTGACCCATTGACCGAGCACCAGCGGGGTCTTGCTGACGTTCTTGAACGGACCGCCGCCGCCCCACTTCACGTCTCCGACCACGGTCTGCAGGCTGGTGGAGGCGACTGCGTCGCGAATCGACGCGTGGCTGCCCAGGTCCTTGGTGCGCTTCAGTGCATCCACCGCGACTTCGAATAGCGCATGCGCGAAGCCGATCGGCTGGGTCCACTGCTTCTTGGACGCGGACTCGTAGGATTCGGCGAGTTGCTTCGCACTTTGTTTGGTCAACGATGAAGTGAACGGATGCGACGGCGACCACCAGACTTCGGTGGACAGGCCATCGCCGAGATCCCCGAGTGCCTCGATGGCGGCGGGGAACAGCAGCGCCTTGCCCAGGGTGACCACCTTTGGCCTGAAGCCCTGCTGCCGTGCCTGCGTCAGGAAGGTTTTGGCGTCGGGCGGGATTACCACCCCGGTGACGATCTCGACACCGTCTTTCTTGAAAGCGGCGATCTGTGCCGAGAAATCGTTGTTCATATTCTGGAAGCGGCCCGGGTCAAGCAGCGAGAATCCTTCCTTTGCGAGCGGTCCGGGGAATCCCCTTTCCTTGTCACCCCAGGCGTTGCCGTCGCCGTCGTTCGGAAACAGGCCGCCGACCTTCTTGTTGGTCTGCACCGATTTCCATCCAGCCAGGAAATTGGCGATCACGTCCTCGAGTCCCCAGAAGATGTGATACGTCCAGTTGAACCCCTTGGCCGGATCGCCTTTGCGGCCGAAAAACCAGGGCTGCCACGGCGCCACGGTGGAAATACACGGAATTTCGTTCAGCTCGCAGGCGTCGGAAACCGGATTGGTGGTCTCCGGCGTCGAGGACACCAGCATCAGGTCGATCTTCTCCTTGAGGATGAGGTCGTTGGCGACCTCGCCGGCACGGTTCGGGTTGGATTGGCTGTCCTTCTGGATGATCTGCACCGCGACTTTTTTTCCGCCGAGATCGACACCGCCGGCAAACAGCTTGTTCATCTGTTCGATGATGAACTTGTCGGCCTCACCGAACGGCGCGAGCGGGCCGGTCTGCGGCGACACAAAGCCCAGCTTGATGGTTTTTGCCTGCGCGAACAGGACCGACGGCATACCCAGCGCGGCGGCACCGGCCACTGCACCGCCGGCCTGCATCAGCGCGCGACGGCGATGGAATCGATTGCTCTGCATGACTGCTCCTCCTCTGGTTATTGGTGTGACGGTGTGAAGGAAAGTGGATCAGCCCGGCCTTCGACCTTCCCAGGCGTTCTGCAAAAGTTGACGGATCGCCGCGTACTCTATCGGCCGCGGGTTGTAGTACGGGTTCTGCGTGGCGAGCCGCGCAGCGTCGTCGAGCACGCCGGCTTTCAGGCCGATACTTTTCAGCGAGAGCGGCGCATCGATCTTGCGCGCAAGGTCATACAGTGCACCGGCGGGATCGGTCTTCGCGCGTCCATTCGCGCCAAGTGCCCGCGCAATTCGCGCCATCGCGTCCTTTGCGGCCTCACGGTTGTATTTCACCGCGTGCGGCAGGATAACCGTATGCGTCTCGGCGTGCGGCAGGTTATAGCTGCCGCCAAGGGTGTGACAGAGTTTGTGGTGGATCGCCATGCCGACGTTTCCAAGGCAGGCGCCCGCCAGCCACGCACCGTACAGAGCTTCCGCGCGCGCCTCGACGTCATCCGGATCGCCCACCACTTTGGGTAGGCTGTGCGCGAGCGCGCGGATGCCCTCCTCCGCCATCAGTGAAGTGATCGGGTTGGCGTCCTCGGCGTAAAGCGCTTCGACGCAATGTGCGATCGCGTTCATCCCGCTCGGCCCTGCGATCTTCGCCGGCAAAGTCATGGTGAGCTGCGGGTCGTAGATCACCGTCCTGGGCAGCACGCGGGCATCGCGGCCGGTCTTCTTCTGCCCCTGCGCGGTGATGCCGTAGATCGGCGTCATTTCCGACCCGGCGAAAGTCGTCGGAATCGCCAGGATCGGCAGTGCGGAAGTGAGCGCGATGGCCTTACCCAGGCCGATTGTCGAACCGCCTCCCACCGCCACGCAGCAGTCGGCATTCAATTCCTTCGCCACCGCACGCGCGGCCTCGGCGGTTTCAATCGGCACGTGCATCACCGCCTTGTCGTACACACCCGCCGAGCGCGCACCCAGGCGCCGCGATACGTCTTCCGCCGAGGCGCGCTGTTCCGGCGTAGACAGCACCAGAGCGCGCTTCGCGCCCAGGCGTTCGATCTCTGCGCCCAGCTTCTCCAGTGCGCCGCGCCCGAACAGCACGCGCGACGGCTGGCCGTTGTAGACGAATGCCCTCACGCGTAAGCCTCTGCCTGCGCGCTACGCATGGGCACACCGCTAAGACTCATCAATTCGTCAAGGCTCAACCCCTCGACCATCTCGATCACCCGCAGCCCTTGGGACGTAACGTCGATCACCGCCAAGTCGGTATAGATGCGGTTCACGCAGGCAACCCCGGTAAGCGGATACGAGCAATGCTCGACGATCTTGCTTTCTCCCTGCTTGGTGAGGTGTTCCATCATCACGAATACCTGCTTGGCGCCGATCGCGAGGTCCATCGCGCCGCCCACTGCCGGGATCGCATCCGCGGCGCCGGTATGCCAGTTGGCGAGGTCGCCGCAGGCCGATACCTGGAATGCACCGAGCACGCAGAAGTCCAGGTGTCCGCCGCGCATCATTCCGAAAGAGTCGGCATGATGAAAAAACGAGCCGCCACGCAACAAGGTCACCGGTTGCTTCCCGGCGTTGATCAGGTCGTAGTCCTCGTCCCCGGCTGCGGGAGCGGGGCCCATGCCCAGAACCCCGTTCTCGCTGTGCAGCAGGATCTCGCGGTCCCTCGGCAGATGATTGGCCACCAAGGTGGGCAGTCCGATGCCGAGGTTTACCACGGCCCCTTCGGGAATGTCGCGCGCCACCCGCGCCGCCATCTGGTCACGATTGAGCTTGTTCATGCCAACGCTCCTGTTCTCGGCTCACGCCGCCTGGAAACCCGCGCGCGAACCGATCGCGGCGCGTTCGACCCGCACCACGCGCTTGACGAAAATCCCGGGAGTGATGATTGCTTCCGGATCGATCGCGCCGAGTTCCGCGATTTCATGTACCTGCACGATGGTGCACTTCGCGGCGGCCGCCATGATCGGTGCGAAGTTGCGCGCAGTCTTGCGATATACCAGGTTGCCCCAGCGGTCGCCGCGTTCGGCCTTGATTAGCGCCACATCGGCGTGAATCGGAAACTCCAGTACGTACCCCCGGCCGTTGATGAGCCGCGTCTCCTTGCCTCGGGCAAGATCGGTCCCATATGCAGTGGGCGTAAAGAAGCCGCCAATGCCGGCTCCGGCCGCGCGGATGCGCTCCGCCAGATTGCCCTGCGGCACCAGTTCCAGCTCGATATGGCCGGCGCGATACAGCCCGTCGAACACCTGCGAATCCACCTGGCGCGGAAAAGAGCAGATGATCTTGCGCACCCGCCGCGCCTTGAGCAGCGCGGCGAGCCCGGTCTCGCCATTGCCGGCGTTGTTGTTGACGATGGTCAGGTCCCTTGCACCCTGCGCGATCAACGCGTCGATCAGCTCCTCGGGCTGGCCGGCCGGGCCGAAACCGCCGATCATCACCGTGGCGCCGTCGCCGATATCTGCGACTGCCTGCTCAACCGTCGAAACAATCTTGTTGATCATGCAGAAAAGTCCTTGGGTCCGTTACCGCGGGTAGTAAGGGGGAATCTTCGCGTCCACATTGACCCAAACCGATTTCGCCTCGGTATAGTCGTGCATCGCTTCAAAACCCATCTCGCGTCCATAGCCCGAGCGTCCGATGCCGCCGAAGGGCGAACCGGGATTCACCCGCTTGTAGCAATTGATCCAGACCATGCCGCTGCGCATGGCCGCCGCGGTGCGGTGCGCGCGCTGCAGGTTGGTCGTCCACAGCCCGCCACCGAGCCCATAGTCCGTGCCGTTGGCGATCGACAACACTTCGTCGTCGTCGCGAAAAGTGGTTACCGTGACGAAGGGGCCGAACACTTCTTCCTGCGATACCCGGTCGCCGGGCTTGGCCCGCACCACCGTGGGTTCGACATAGCAGCCTTTGGACAGATCACCGCGCTCCGGCGGCTTCCCGCCAAGCAGGATTTCGCCGCCCTGTTCCCTGGCCACTTTCACGTAGGCAAGCACGCGGTCGCGGTGCATCTGCGAGGTGAGCGGCCCCATTTCGGTATCGGCATTCATCGGATTACCAAGCTTGATCGAGCGCGCCAGCTTCAGAAACCCGTCGAGAAACTGCTCGGCGATCATTTCATGGAGGATCAGTCTCGAACCGGCGATGCAGGCCTGTCCCTGGTTGTGAAAAATCGCGAACGCGGAACCGTTGATTGCCGCCGGCATGAAAGCATCGTCGAAAACGATATTGGCGCCCTTGCCTCCCAGCTCGAGTTGCACCCGCTTCAAGTTGCCGCTGGAGGCCTGCACGATCTTGCGCCCCACCGCCGTCGAGCCGGTAAACGCGATCTTGTCCACGCCCGCGTGTTCGGCAAGATACTGGCCGGCGATATTTCCGTAGCCCGGCACGATGTTCATCACGCCCTTGGGGAAACCGACATCGCGCGCCAGCGCTGCAACGCGCAAGCTGGACAGCGGCGTGAGTTCCGCCGGCTTCATCACCACCGTGTTGCCGGCAGCAAGCGCCGGACCCATCTTCCAGCTGGTGAACATCAGCGGGAAATTCCACGGCACGATCTGGCCGACAACGCCTACGGGTTCACGCAACACGTAATTGAGGAACCCCTGTTCCACCGGCACTACGCTGCCCAGGAACTTGTCGGCCATGCCGCCGAAATAGCGAAAGGTCACTGCGGTGCGCACCACGTCCAGTCCGCGTGTATCGCGCAGCGGATGGCCGGTGTCGAGAGATTCCAGTTGAGCCAGTTCGTCGGCGTTCGCCTCGATCGCGTCGGCCAGCTTCAGCAGCAGGCGGCCGCGATCCGCCGCCGCCATTTTCGACCAGGCGGGCAACGCCTTGCGCGCGGCTTCCACGGCGCGATCGATGTCGGCTTTCTGCGCCTCGGCAACTTCGGTGATGAGCGAGTTGTCGTGCGGATTGAGCACCGGGATGCGCGCTTTCGACTCGGCGTCGACGAACTCGCCGTCGATGAAAAGGTTGTTGTGAATCATGTCATTCTTGGAGGGACGAGGGGCTAGGGGCTAGGGGTTAGGAGTGAGCTTCGCGTATTTTTCCTTACTGCTTTTCCCTAGCCCCTAGTCCCTGCTTCATCCCTAGTTCCTCGTCTTTCCCCTAGGCCCTAGCCCCTGCTTCTCCCCTAGCCCCTGCCTTTCAGAACTCCACCGGATAAGGCTTGAGTTCGCCGCGCTCGTAACGTTTTGGCAGGTCGGGCGTGGCGTTCTCCCATACGAGCAGCATTGAGCGCTTCTTCGAGAACCCTTGGTGGCGGATGTCCGCCGGCATCGCCGCGACGTCGCCGGCCTTCATCGTCAGGCGCGCACGCGGCCGTCCGGTCTCGCGATCCGCAACTTCCCAGGTAATCTCGTCCGAGAGTTGCACGAACCACTCGACCCGATCGTTGCCGTGGATGATCGGCAGGATGTACTCCTCGGTGGTGGGACAGAACAGGCTGTTCCTGCACACAGAAGTAACCGAGGGATTCCAGGTCACGTCGGAACGCGACAGGTATCTGAAGAGGTTGAATGCGTGCAGTTCCTTTTCGAAGCCGGGCTCCGCCCTGATCTCGGGCTCTTCCTGTCCCACGTCGGTAAAGGCACGATTGATCGCATAGCCGTTGGAGTCATTGCGTAGTGGCGAATCGCCGTCCAGGCCCGGCATGCGCTTGGTTGCCACGCGGAACCGTTCGATGGCGGCGATGTTGTTGCCGTTCTTCTCGCCGAATGCGGTGTTGCCGGTCTCGGACGGTGCGGCAAACGGGTCGAAGCCCGCGTTCACCCAGTCGGACAGAACTTCCTTGAACTTCGCCATTGCCTTGGGGGTTTCGAACGTCTCCACGTACGATAGCCCGGCACTGTGGATGGCCTCGTTGTATCGGCCGGCGAACAGCTCGACCTTGCCGTACAGATTGCGGGTGCCGAACACGGCGTCGAAGTTGACCAGGCCGTAGAAAAATCCCCAGGCGACGTCGCGCATCATCGCGCGCAGAAAAGCGTCCGCGCTCATGGTGTGCGACTGGCGCTGGCCCTTTGCCGGCCAGGTCAGGGTGACGAAGTACTCGTCGCGGGCCAGAGTGAATCCGCCCAGGGTGAAAGTCTTGTAACCGGCGATGGTTGCCGGCAGTTTGAATTCGGCAGGTGCGTTCATGTTGGTTCTCCGAACTGATGACTGAAGTTGTTAATGTCGGTTGCTATGGGCACGTTCGCGTCGTGACTGTCGCCGGGAAAATGCCCTCTTTCTTGGGCATTTCAGTGCAGGCTAATGTTTGCGAAGCCAACGTTACGCCGGAGCTAATATCGTGACTGTCGTAACTGCGGGGTGTGCTTCTTGTTCTGCGAGTCACGTAGTCACGATCGTCACGCCGTCACGGAATTCATCATTTCGCGCAGATCTCGCCCCACTTCTCTTTGGTGAGATCGCCTTTCAGGGTCTGCTGGATCATCGCCGAGGGCCGTGCCGCCTTGAACCTGTAGGCCGCTCCCTTCGGCAACAGCGCCTGGTGGCCGCGCTTGAGTTTGACGGAGCCCATGCGTTTGCCTTTCGGTTCGCCTTTGACCAGCACCGTGCCTTCCTTGCCCGCCGGCGCAACCGACTCTGCGGCCTCGAGCTTGATGTATTCAACCTCGACCTCCCCATCCATGACCACCGCAAACTCGTCGTGCGCGCAGGCCATCCACGGTGACGTGCCCTCTGCGCGGATCGCTTCGATCACGTACTCGAGATTCTTCGCCACCGCAACCTTCTCGTATGGCTTCGATTTCGACGCTACATCGAAGACGTTCGAGAATACGTAGTGCTTGGGATTGTCGTTGATGATCTCCATGGTCCCCTTCTCGTACTTGCCGAGGGACCCGAAAACGGTGTGATAGGTGGTCATTACGATCTCCTCCGTCGGTTTTATCCTGTTTAGGGCGAGGCGTGGCCCAGTGCCCAGCTCTTGCCGATATTTGTTCGCCATGCGAACATTTGTTTTTATAGCGAACACATTAGGCAAGCGCGCAGAAGCTGTCAACTCTCTGCCGCATTGGGACTGCAAAAGGATAGGAATGAAGCGGACAGCCAAGGCATCGACTCCGAAAACCCGCCCAGCCGGGCGCCAGAGCCCCGGCAAGGATGCATTCCTGCAGTCGTTTGCCAAGGGCCTGTCGGTGATCAGCGCTTTCGGCCGCGACTCGCGCACCATGACGTTATCCCAAGTAGCCGCGAAGGCGGGGCTTTCCCGCGCCGGCGCGCGGCGCATTTTGCTCACCTTGCAGGCACTCAGCTACGTCGGCTCCGATGGGCGCGACTTCCATCTCACGCCGAAGATCCTCGACCTCGGCTACTCCTACCTTTCTTCCACCCCGCTCTGGGACCTGGCAGAACCCTTCATGGAAGAGGTGGTGAATGAGGTGCACGAGTCGTGTTCGGCATCGGTACTCAACGACACGGAGATTCTTTACATCCTGCGGGTCCCGACCAAGAAGATCATGACCATCAACCTGTCGATCGGCAGCCGCCTTCCCGCGTGGTGCACATCGATGGGCCGCGTGTTGCTTGGCGGTTTAAGCGAAGACCAGCTCGATGCGGTCCTCGATCGCAGCCACATCAAGGCGTACACCGGGCGCACCGTCACCGATCGCGCCAGGCTCGAGCAGATCATCCGCGACGACCGCCGCAAAGGATGGTCGCTGGTCAACCAGGAACTCGAAGACGGGCTGGTGTCGATCTCGGTGCCGCTGGTTGATCGCGCGGGCCGCATAGTGGCGGCGATGAACGTCAGTTGCCAGGCCTCCCGAACCTCGGCGACGGATGTTGCCAGAAATTTTCTGCCAGTGCTGAAGCGGGCGGCAGACCAGATCAATACGGCGCTAAGGTTTCGGCCCACCTGAGCTCTCCTCTTGCCTCTGCGTCTTGTCACGCGTCACCTGTCACCGTGACGATGGTCACACCTATTCCGTTTGGGTAGAATCGCCGCACGTACTCTGGAGTCGCCTATGAGTTGGCTGCTTGAAAAAATCAAATGGGCCCAGGCTGCACGGCTGAAAACCCACAATGCGGAGTCCGCGAGCGAGGTTGCGGATCCTCACGCGATCGCGCCGCCTGCGGAAACTGGAACGGAGCCAGAGACCTCCGCGCGCATGCACGTTGCCGCGGAGCCGGTACAGTCGTCGGGTCCGGACGCACGCGAACCGGTGGTCGCGCCGGGACAAGAATCGTCCGACATCCCGCAGACGCCAGCAAACTCTGCGCAAGGCGATGAAACGAAGCGGTTCGCAAAAACCGAAGCGTCGCCCGGTTCGGGCACGCATGAGCATTCGGCCGGCGTCGCGACTCCGGAAGAGCATGCACGGTCACGTACTCGCAGCGCCGAGGCAGCCGCGGCGAACGCCCACAAGAAAGCGGAGTCGGATCGCAAGAGAAAAACCCGCGAACAATCGCGCATGGAGACCGAGCGTGCGCTGGCGGCGGCGTCGCTTGCGCGCGTGCGCGCGGAGCGAGACGCCATTGCCGCGGCGCAGTCGCGCACGCGGACCGCAGTGGAAGCCTCGCGGGTCGCGCGCGAGCGTGCCCGAGCCGACGACGACGCCGAACACGCCGCGCGCGAGCGGATTCAGCAGGAATTCCAGCTCAGGACGGTAATGGAAGCGCGCGCAGCTGCGGAACACGAAGCCGAAGCCGCGGCGCTGGGCAAACTCGAGGCGGAGCGCGAAGCGCTCGCCGAGTCCCGTGCCAGGCGCGAGGCGGAGCAGGCGCTCAAGGCGGCGGTGCCCGCGCGGTTGCTGGCCGAGGCGGCGGCGGAAGCCGCGGCGAAGCAGCGGGCAGAGGCCGATGCATTGTTGAAGCGGCAGATCGAGGAACGCCTCGACGCAGAACGCGAAGCCGAGGCCGCCGCAAAGGCCGCCCGCGAAGCGGAAGTCCTGGCGCTCGCGGAAGCCCGTGCGCGACGAGATGCCGAGCAGGCGCTGCACGCGGGGGCCAGCGCCCGATTGGTCGCCGACGCGCAGGCGGCCGCGGTGAAAAGCGCCCGCACGCACGCCGAACGCGAGGCCAAGGAACTGGCTGACGCGCGCATCGCTGTCGAAAGCGAGGCTGCGGCGGCCGCGAGAGCAAAGTTCGTCGCCGAGAGCGAGGCGCTGGTCGAGGTGGAAGCGCGCATCGAGGCCGAGCGCAGAGCCGAGGTCGCCGCCAAGGCGAAGCTCGAGGCCGAGAACAAGGCGCTGATCCAGGCCAAGGCGCGGCAGGAAGGCGAGCAATTGCTGGAAACGGCGACGGCCGCCCGGGCGCGGGCGGATTCCATGGCCGCAGCGCTCGCCGCCGAGCGCGCGCAAGCCGACCGGCAGGCGCGCGAGCTGGCCGAAGCGCGCCGCGTCGCCGAAAGTGAAGCCGAAGCCGCTACGAAGGCAAAAGTGGACGCCGAGCGCGAAGCCGAAACCGCCGTCGCAGCGAGGATCGCAGCCGAGCGCGAAGCGCAACGCCACGCCGAGGCGCGCCTGGCGGCGGAACGCGAAGCCACTGCCGTGCTGCAGGCAAGGCTCAAGGCCGAGAGTGAAGCTGACGCCTCAGCCAAGGCGGCGCGCGAAATCGAGGCCCTCGCGCTTGCGCAAGCCCGGGCGAGGCGTGACGCGGAGCAGGAATTGGAAACTGCGGCCGCTGCCCGCGCGAGGGTCGATGCCGAAGCCGCTGCGATTGCGAGCGAGCGCGTCAAAATCGAGAGTCTGGCTACGGCCCAGGCCGAAACGCGTGCCGGTGCCGAACGCGAGGCGGCAGCCGCGGCGAAATCGAAACTCGCCTCACAGACGCAAGCGCAGGCGGCAGTCGAAGCGCGAATCGAAGCCGAACGCAGGGCCGAAGCCGCGACCAAGGAGAAGCTCGAAGTCGAGGGCAAGGCTCTGGCCAAGGCGAAGGCAAGGGACGACGCCGAGCGGGAACTGGAAGCGGCAGCGCTCGCCCGGTCGCAAGCCGATGCCGAAGCGACTGAGCTTGCAAACGAGCGCACGCAGATGGAGCGGTCGGCACGGGAACGGGCCGATGCGCGCAAGGTTGCGGAAGAAGCCGCGACACGAGCTGCCTCTCTGCGCGAAGAGGCGCAGCGAAGCGCCGAGCGCGACGCGGCGGCGCGGCTCCGCATAGAGGAGAAGGCCACGCTGGCGGCGCAGCAGCGCAGCAAGGCAGAGCAGCGCATGGCAGCCGCAGTGCGCGAACGGACCGAACGCGATCTCGCGCTTCAGCAAGCTATCGCCGAGCGCACCCGGTACGATGCCGCGGCGCTGGAACAAGTGAGGCAGCACGAAGAGGAAATCGCACGGGCAACGGCCGCCGCGAAAGCGAAGCTTAAGGCCGAGCAGCTGCAGATCGAGCAGGCAGAGCTCTTGGAGACAATCGAGCTACGGGCGGAACAGGCGGCGGCAGAGGCGGCAAAGCTAGAGGACCAAAACCAGGTGCTCACGCGGCAGCGCACGGAAGTGCAAGCGCGAGCGACCGAAGCGGCGCAGCGGCGGCAACAGGCTGAGCAGCGACGCGCGGATGTGGCGCGTCGCAAACTGGAAGCCGAGCAGGCACTGGCCGCCACCCTCGCCGCGCGAGTCAGAGTCGAAGGCGACACGGCCGAGAGCCGGCAAAAGCAACTGGCCGACTCGGCGCAACGCAAACGCCTGCGCAACGAGCGCTACGTTTCCATCCTGACACGTACCTGGCAGGCAGCGCGCGGCCCGACGGTGGTAGTTTCGATCATTGCCATGGCGCTGGTCATCGGCGTAAACGCCTTCATGCCGGAATCGCAGCCGCCGAAAGAATTAGACGCACCGGTTTCTCAGCCTGTCAGCAAGCCTGCCGCAGGAATCCACCGCGCAGCCATTGCCTTCTTCAAGACCGACAAAGACCTCGACGCATTCGCGGTTCGCGTACAAAAGACACCCGGGCCGCGCGACAAGTCGCCGCAGTGATCGGCGGCGTGCGCCCAGCTGCAAGGGACGCGTCACGTTTCGCCCCTCGTTGTGAGCTGGAACTATTCGGAAGGCGAGCGTGCGCCCGTTCCTCCGCTGCGCCCGGCCATACCGCCTTTCTTCACCAATCCACGATCGTGCCGTCGGCCAGCAAAGCGTTGCCGGCGTGCATGATTTCCTGCTTGAACGGGTGTTTCGCCACGATGGATTCGCTGACCTCGACGCCGAGGCCGGGAAGATCGGGGATCAACCAGTGCCCGTCCCTGGCTTTGATCGGGCTTTGCACCACGTCGTGATACCAAGGCACCGCACCCGACATTTCTTCCTGGATCACGAAGTTTGGGGTGGCGATGTCGAAGTGCAGCGCCGCCACCCCGGCAAGCGGCCCGAGAGGATTGTGCGGGGCAATTCCGACCCCCGCCGTCTCGGCCATCGCGGCGATCTTGCGCGCTTCGCTGAATCCACCAACATGGCAGAGGTCTGGCTGGGCGATGTTGAGCGCGCGCAGACGGAACAGATCGTCGAACTCGCGCCGGTCGACCAGGCGTTCTCCGGCAGCGATCGGCACCAGCGACTTGTCGATGATCTGCTTCATGCGTGGCGAATCGCCGGGCTGAATCGGTTCTTCGACGAACAGCGGCCGGTACGGCGCCAGCGCCTGAATGTACTGCAGGGCCGCACTGGTGGAGGCGCAACGGCCGTGGAAGTCGATCATGATCTCGACTTCATTGCCGACCGCCTCGCGCAACGCCTGCATCATGCCGCCGACATGATCGAGTTCCTTCGGTGACGCGGTATAGTGCGTGTAGGGAATGAACACGACTTTGAGCGCGCGGTAGCCCCTTGCGGTCACTTCCAGCGCACGTTCCACGACCGCCGCGCGGTCCAAACTCTCGTACACGGAAGTCATATCCCCGAAGCCGAGGTGTGTGTAGATCTTGACCTTGTCGCGGGTTTTGCCGCCGAGCAGGCGCCACACGGGCACATTGAGTTCCTTGCCCCAGATGTCCCACAACGCCATCTCGATGCCGCTGATGGCGGTGTTGCCGATCACACCTAACCGCCAGAACGAATGCTTGGTAAGAATCCGCACGCTGTTCTCGATGTCGCGTGGATCACGTCCGAGCAGCAGCGGTTCCAGGTCCTGGACGGCGCCGACCACCGCGCGGGTCTTCCATTCAAGCGTGGCTTCGCCCCAGCCATAGAGGCCGGGCTGGTCGGTTTCCACCCGCACGAAAACCCAGTTGCGCATCTCGGCGTTGCAGACCGAGGTCTTGATCGCGGTGATTTTCATTTTCCCCTCTCGCGGACGCTTGGATGAGAGCAGATTAAGGCCAAGCCGCCATCTTTTCCAGCGCATCGGCGCGGGGGGCAAAATAATGCCGCCGCGATGGGTTACGCGGATTCATTCACACATGACGGGGAAGTAACGGCGCAATCGCCGGGCCCGAACTCGGCTACCTATTCACGGGCCCAGGTGGAACGGGGTGAGATTACAAACGCAATATGCGATCGATTACTGCGTCCGCCGACCGAAGGGAATTCCGATGTAGAAGCCGAAGGCATCGACACAATTGTAGTGTCCAACCTTCGGAAGATAGGTGGCGTTCAGCTTGATGGGCCCCATATCGTAGGTGATCAGCGGAATCATGCCGACAAAGGCCACGCCCTTGTTGTAGGTCTGGCTGTGAACGAGGGCCAGCGCGCCGCCGATGCCCCAGCGCTTGCCAAATTTGAACTCGTAACCCACGGCCGCCAACTTTGCCACGTTGGAACCGGAATCCTTGTACGCGCCAATCTCTGCGAAAGTGATTCCTCGTTCCGTTTCGGAAAATTCGTAGTGAAGGCCGAGGCCGGGATTGACTTCGTTGTCCAGGTGTTTTCGGTGAACGGTCTCGCGGTCGGGATGGTACGAAAAGCCGTACACGTTCAGGTCCAGCGCATCGATATTGAACCAGGAATCCGGCGGCTCGGCCGGATTTGAGGAATTCGCCGTCGCGCCGGAACTGGCGCTCGCCGCCGTGGTTCCACTCCCGGTCTCGTCTGCCGCGGCGGTAATGACCATCGTCAATCCCAGCCCGGCGAGAAATGCCCGGAGCACCGACAATGCCCGGCGCGCGCGCATTGGGGCGTTTTTTTCCGGCCGCTGCAATCTCGGCGACATGTTACTTGCGCTGAGGATGACAAATTCCTTTCATAAAAAAGCGCCTGAGGGTTTGCGCGCGTCGGGTGCCAAAAGGGACCCGATTCCCTGCGCGCCACGACCCTCAGGCGTCGCCTTCTCAATCGCAATGCTTATGCCAACGAGTTGCGCCGACGAAATGACGTTCGCGACTGAATGTGCTTGGTTTTGCAGTGAAAAAGCGGGCCCGGAACAACGCCAATGACATGTGGGAAGGGTGCGGCGCTGTCTGGGCACAAAACGTCACCCAGCGACCCAACTCCGACGAAATTGCGCCGACCGGCCGGAGAAGACTTAGGATGCTTTGCAGACCGGGTTTGCAGCGAAAGCCCCATCAAATTCAGCGCACTCATTCGGGCATAATCTCTGCCGCCGCGATCCGGTTGCGCGGACCTATTCTTTTGGAGCGGGGAAAACGATGGCCCAATCGCTGGGACCATTCGACTATGTCATCGTCGGCGCCGGCTCGGCCGGCTGTCTGCTCGCCAACCGCTTGAGCGC
>Ga0134123_10001266_pt1 | contig 16544 bp, 10 predicted proteins | sample KB303_FD_96460 | JGI IMG/M metagenome (GOLD analysis project Ga0134123, IMG submission 96460) | Terrestrial soil microbial communities without Nitrogen fertilizer from Kellogg Biological Station, Michigan, USA - KB3-0-3 | ecosystem: Environmental > Terrestrial > Soil > Unclassified ...
AGGCGAGCGGCCGCCTCTGGGTCACCAAGACGCCGACCACCCCGCACGATCCGTCGGCCGGATTCATGGCCGGCATCGACCGGGCCCTCGGGCTCGCCGGCGTCGAGGCCGCGGCGCTGCGCCACGTCCTGCACGGGACGACGACGGCCACCAACGCGATCCTCGAGGGCAAGGGCGCGGCCATCGGCCTGCTCACCACCGCCGGCTTCCGCGACGTGCTCGAGATCGGCCGCCACGACATCCCGCGGCGCGCCAACATGTTCGCGTGGGTGAAGCCGGCGCGGCCGGTCGCGCCCGAGCTGATCTTCGAGATCGGCGGCCGCGTCACGGTGGACGGCGCCGAGCTCGAGCCCCTCGACGAGGAGGCGGTGCGCGCCGCCGCCCGGCGGCTGCGCGCGGCCGGGGTGGATTCGATCGCGGTGTGCTTCCTCCACAGCTACGCGGATCCCGCGCACGAGCGGCGCGCCCGCGCGCTGCTCCTCGAGGAGCACCCCGGCGGCGCGGTGTCGCTGTCCAGCGAGGTGCTGCCGGTGTTCCGCGAGTTCGAGCGGTCGATGGGCACCGTCCTCAACGCCTACGTGCAGCCGCTCGTCGGACGCTACGTCGCGCGGCTGGTGGGAGAGCTGCGCCCGCGCGGGATCCGGGCCCCGCTGTCGATCATGAAATCCAACGGCGGCGTCATCGGGGCAGACGTCGTCCGCACCCAGGCCATCCACACCGCGCTGTCGGGGCCCGCCGCCGGGGTGATCGGCGCGCGGCGGGTCGGGGAGGCGGCCGGGTTCGACGACCTCATCTCGGTCGACGTGGGCGGCACCAGCGCGGACGTGTGTCTCGTCCGCGGGGGCGAGGCGGAGGTGACCACGGAGGGCCGGGTGGGCGCCTGGCCGCTGCACGTGCCGATGATCGACATCCACACCATCGGGGCGGGCGGCGGATCCATCGCGCGCGTCACGGAGGACGGCACGCTGACCGTGGGTCCCGAGAGCGCGGGGGCCCAGCCGGGTCCGGTGTGCTACGGCGCCGGCGGCGAGGAGCCCACCGTCACCGATGCTCACCTGGTGCTCGGGCGCATCCCCTCGCACCTGCTCGGGGGGGAGATCCCGCTCGACGTCGAGCGGGCGCGCCGGGCGATCGAGGAGCACGTGGCGCGGCCGCTCGGGCTGCCCCTGGCCGCGGCCGCGCAGGGCATGCTCGACATCCTCAACAACAACATGGTCGGCGCCCTCCGCCTGGTGTCGGTCGAGCGGGGCTACGACCCGCGCGACTTCGTGCTGGTGCCGTTCGGGGGCGCGGGCCCGCTGCACAGGGCCGATCTGGCCGGTCTCCTCGGGATGCGCACCGTCGTCGTCCCACGCCATCCCGGGGTGCTGTCGACGTTCGGCCTCCTCGGCACCGAGGTCCGCAACGACTACGCGCGGACCAGCCTGCAGAAGCCGCCCGACTACGACCTCGGCACGGTCGCGGCCGTGTACGCCGATCTCGAGGGCCAGGCGGGGGCCTGGCTGGCCGCGGAGGGGGTGGCCCCGGCCGCGCGGCGGCTCACCCGGATGGCCGACCTCCGCTATCGCCACCAGGGCTTCGAGCTCACCGTGCCGTGGCCCGAGCGCGCGCTCGACCTGGACGCGCTCATCGCGCGCTTCCACGCCCGCCATCGTCAGCTCTACACGTACGCGCTCGCCGACGCGCCGGTCGAGATCGTCACGCTGCGGGTGGCCGCGGCCGGGCGCGTCCGGCGCTTCACGCTGCCCTCCCTGCCCCGCGGCCGCGCGGCGGCGACGCGTCCGGCGCGCCGGCGCGTCCACTTCCCGGGCGCGGGCTGGACCGCGTGCCCGTGCCTCGACCGCGAGCGCCTGGGCGGGGGCGCGGTGGTGACCGGCCCGGCCATCGTCGAGCAGCTCGACACCACCACCGTGATCCCGCCCGGGCACCGGGCCCGGGTGGACCGCGTCGGCAACCTCGTGATCCAGACGACCCGCTCTCCCTCTCCCCTCAGGGGAGAGGGCCGGGTGAGGGGCGGCTCGCGATGAAGCGCCGGCGCCGCTCTCCCCGCCGTCGCCCCGCCCCCCCGCTCGACCCGGTGACGCGCGAGATCATCCGCGGCGCCCTCCGGGCCGCCCAGACGCACATGGAGGCGGTCATCGAGCGCACCGCGATGTCGCCGTTCATCCGCGAGAAGAATGACTACTTCGCCGGTATCCTCGACGCGCGCGGCCGCGTGGTGTGCGGCACCATGGTGCCCCTCTTCGGCAATCTCACCGAGATCATCTTCGCCCAGTACCCGGCCGGGACGATGCGGCCCGGCGACCTCTACTGGTACAACGACTGCCACGGCTCGCGCGGGGGCGTCTCCCACTCGCCGGACATGGTCTTCGCGGCGCCGGTGTTCCACCGGGGCCGGCTCGTGGCCTTCTCGCAGACCTGGGGCCACTTCTGGGACATCGGGGGCATGCGGGCGGGCAGCATCTCCCCGGACGCGACCGAGATCTTCCACGAGGGCATCATCGTCCCCGCGGTCCGCATCTACCGCGAGGGCGTGCTCAACGACGAGGCGTTCCGCATCTTTCTGCGCAACTCGCGCTTCCCGGAGATCCTCCAGGGCGACATCCGGGCGGTGCTCGCGGGCTGCCAGCTCGGCGAGCGCCGGGTCCTCGAGCTGTTCGACCGCTTCGGGGCCGAGACGGTGCTGGCCGCGTGGGCGCTGTTCGAGCAGCAGTGCCGCGACACGATCCGGAAGACGCTGGAGTCCCGGATCCCCGACGGCCGCTACGAGACCGAGGACGCGGTGGACGGCGACGGGATGAGCGATCGCTCCTTCCACGTGCGGATGAGCCTCCACAAGGAGGGCGGCCGGATCAGCTTCGACACGCGCGCCAGCGACGATCAGGCTCGCGGCCCGATCAACTTCATCATGCATCCGAGCGTGCCGAAGCTGATCGTGGGCATCTACCTGCTCTCGGGGCATCCCACCGTGCTGCTCAACGACGGCGCCCAGGACGCCATCGACGAGGTGCTCGTGCGCCCGGGCAGCATCCTGCAGCCGCACTGGCCCGCCGCGCTCGGCAACCGCGCCCACACCCTCGCCCGCGTGCAGTCGAGCGTCCTCGCCCTCCTGGCCCTCGCCACCGGGGGCGAGGTGCCGGCGCCGAACTCGGTCTACAACATCTACTTCCTGCGCGGCTTCGATCGGGCCCGGAACGAGTTCTTCCTCTGCAGCGACGGCGTGGCGGTGGGCTACGGCGCGCGGCCGTTCGCGGACGGCCTCGACGCCATCTACTACGTGGCCCAGAAGAACTACCCGGCCGAGTTCATGGAGATGATCTTCCCGCTGCGCCTCCGTCGCTACGCGCTCCACCGGGACTCGGGCGGGCCCGGGCGTTTCCGCGGGGGGGCGGGCGTGATCCGCGAGATCGAGCTGACCACCGACGAGGCGATCGTGGCCATCCGCCAGGACAACATCCTCTTCCCGCCCGCCGGCATCAACGGCGGCCACGCGGGCCGCCCCGGGCGCTGCGTGGTGAACCCCGGCCGGCCCGACGAGCGCGTGCTGGCGCCGATGTCCGACGGCAACGTGCTGCGCCGCGGCGACGTGCTGCGCCTGTCCACCAGCGGGGGCGGCGGATGGGGCCATCCCTTCGATCGTCCGCCCGAGCGCGTCCGGCGCGACGTCCTGGGCGGCGTGGTGTCGGTCGACGCGGCCCGCGCGGACTACGGCGTGGTCCTCGACGAGGGCGGGACGATCGACGCGGCGGCCACCGCCGCGCGGCGGGCACGGCCGCGGGGGCCGGTGCGCATGTTCCACCGCGGCGGCTACTTCGGCCCCCCGGTCGAGCCGGGCCCGCCGGCGGAGGCCGGCCGATGAACGCACCGGGGCGGGCCGCGGTGGTGACCGGCGCCGCGCGCGGCATCGGACGTGCGACGGCGGTTGCGCTGGCGAAGAACGGCTTCCGGGTGGCCCTGGCCGACATCCGCGGGCCCGAGATGCAGGTCACCGCCGCGCTGGTGCGCGAGGCCGGCTCGGAGGCGCTCGCCCTCGAGGGCGACGTGACGAGCCTGGCCACGGCGCAGCGCCAGGCCGCCGCGGTCCTCGCCGCCTGGGAGCGAGTCGACGTCCTGGTGAACAACGCCGGCATCTCGCAGCCCAAGGGGCTGCTCGAGATCACCGAGGAGGAGTGGGACCGCACCATCGACACGCATCTGAAGGGCGCGTTCAACTGGTGCAAGGCCCTGGCCCCCGCGATGCTGGCGCAGCGCGCCGGGCGCATCGTGAACATGTCGTCGGTGAGCGCGCACACCGGTGCCGGCACCGCCGCGGTGAGCCGGTCGGCCTACTGCGCGGCCAAGGCCGGCATCCTCGGCCTCACCCGCGGGCTCGCCAAGGAGCTGGCCCCGCACGTGACGGTGAACGCGATCTGCCCCGGGCTGATCGCGACCGATCTCACCGCCGGCATGATCGCCCGCGAGGGCGCCGACGCCCTGACGCGCTCGATCCCGCTCGCCCGGCTCGGCACCCCGGAGGACATCGCGCAGGTCGTCGTCTTCCTCGCCACCGTCACCCCGTGCTTCATGACCGGCGAGGTCATCGACGTCGACGGCGGGCAGTGGGTGAACTGAGCGCTCGCCCCTGGCCGGCCCTTGTCGGCTCCGGGGCCGTGCAGTACAATCCCGCCACGTCCTCGACGCCGCCCACATCTAGATAGATACTCGCGGAGGCTGCCCATGACCCACGGTCGTTCCCGGCTGACGCTCGTCCTCCTTGCGGCAGGGCTCGTGCTCGGGCTCGCGGCGCTCCTCTCCGCGCCGGCCGCCGCGCAGACCCGCTTCGTCTTCGCGAACGAGAGCCCCTACGACACCCTGGACCCGCACGCCGCGTTCGACGTCGGGCGGGTGGCGGTGCGCCTGAACCTCTACGACGGGCTGTACCGCTGGCTCGACAACCCGCCGAAGCTCGAGCCCTGGCTGGCCGAGAGCCACACCGTCTCCCCGGACGGGCTCACCTACACCTTCAAGCTGCGGAAGGGGGCCAAGTTCCACGACGGCGCCGAGATCACCGCGGAGGACGTGCGCTACAGCGCCGAGCGCATCCTCGCCATGAAGAAGGGCGCGGCCTCCCTGCTCTCCACCATGATCACCCCCGGGGCCACCAAGGCGCTGGACCGCCACACCGTCCAGTTCACGCTCACCAAGCCCGCGGCCATCTTCATGGCGGTGATACCCGAGATCCACGTGGTCAACTCCGCCCTCGTCAAGAAGAACGAGAAGGACGGCGACTGGGCCGCGGCGTGGCTCACCAACAACGAGGCCGGCTCCGGCTCGTACATGCTGACCCGCTACGACCCCGCGATCGGGTTCACGGCCAAGCGCTTCCCCGGGCACTTCATGCCGTGGGGCGCGAAGTCCATCGACGAGATCGACTTCCGCTTCGTGAAGGAAGACAACACCCGCGTGCTGGGCATGATCAAGGGCGACTACCAGGGCACCGGCGGCTACCTGCCCAACGACCAGGTGAAGCGGCTGCGCGAGGCGCCGAACGTCAAGATCGTCGAGGCGGAGTCGATGCGCATCATGATGTTCCAGATCAACAACCAGCGGGCGCCGCTGACCGACGTGCACGTGCGTCGCGCGATCAGCTACGCCTTCGACTACGACGGCTTCAACAAGGAGATCCTCGGCGGCACCGTGGAGCGGAACCCGGTGCCGATCCCGAACAACATGTGGGGCGTGCCGCGCGACGTGAAGGGCTACACCTACAGCCTGGACAAGGCCAAGCAGGAGCTCGGGCAGGCCCAGGCCAAGGTCGACCGGCCCATCACGGTGGGCTACCTGCAGGGCTTCAGCCAGACCGAGCAGGCGGCCACCGTCATGGCCAACGGCCTGCGCAAGCTCGGGCTCGAGACCAAGATGACGAGCGAGGTCTGGCCCGCCATGGTCGAGCGGATGAAGAAGCCGGAGACGTCGCCCGACCTCGTCGTGTACTGGATCAGCACCTACTACGCCGATCCCAACAACTGGATCGGCGAGATGTTCAGCTCGAGCCAGTGGGGCACGTTCAAGGCCTCGAGCTTCTACAAGAACCCGAAGGTGGACGACCTGCTGGAGACCGCGCTCAAGTCCACCGACCGCGCGGTGCGGGAGAAGGCCTATCAGGAAGCGGCCCGGATCGTGGTGAGCGACGCCGCGGGGGTCTGGATCTACAACACCAAGTATTTCGGCCCCTGGGCCAAGAACATCGAGGGCATCCGCTTCAGCCCCATCGGCAACGGGCAGGAGATCCGCTGGCTGCACTACAAGTGACCCGGAGGGGGGCTTTCGCCCCCCTTCCGGCGAAGCGGTTTGACTTGGCCCGTCGATGAGGCTTCTCGCGCTGGCGCTGCATCGGTTGGTGTGGTTCGTGCCGACTCTGCTGGGGCTGCTGGTGGTCACGTTCGTGATCTCGCGGGTGGTGCCGGCGGATCCGGTGGCGCTGGTGGCCGGAGAGACCGCGACGCCGGCGCAGGTCGAGGCGCTGCGGCACGATCTGGGCTTCGACCGGCCGCTCCCGGTGCAGTTCGTCGGCTATCTCGCCCGGCTCGCGCGCGGGGACATGGGCGTGAGCCTCTTCACCCGGCGCCCGATCCTCGACGACCTCGCGCACCGCCTCCCGGCCACCATCGAGCTGACCGTGGTGGCGATGCTCGTCTCCGTCCTGATCGGCATCCCGCTCGGCGTCGTGTCCGCGCTCTGGCGCAACTCCCCCTTCGACCACGCGCTCCGGATCCTCACCGTGTCCGGGCTCGCCATCGCCGGCTTCTGGCTCGGCATCATGCTGCAGCTGCTCTTCTCGATGCGCCTGGGCTGGACGCCGCTCAACGGCCGCCTGCCGGGCTACCCGCCGACCCACCTCACCGGCCTCTACCTGATCGACGCCGCGGTCACGTGGGACTGGGCCACGTTCGGGGTCGCCCTCCGGCACCTGGCGCTGCCCGCGGCCACGCTCGCATTCCCGGCGCTGGCCACCCTGGTGCGCTTCACGCGGGCCGGCGTCCTGGACGTGATGCAGTCGAACTTCGTCCTCTACGAGCGCGCGATGGGCCTGCCGCGCCCCCTCATCGTGTGGAAGTACATCCTCCGCTCCGCGCTGACCTCCACCGTGACCCAGATCGGCCTGCTCTTCGGCATCCTGCTCGCGGGAGCGGTGGTGACCGAGGCGGTCTTCGACTGGCCGGGCATCGGCACCTACGCGGTCAGCTCCATCGTGCTCTCCGACTACAACGCGGTGATGGGCTTCACGGTCTGGGCGGGCGTCATCTTCATCGTGGTGAACCTGCTCGTCGACCTGGCCCACACCCTGGTCGACCCTCGGGAGCGCGCGAGCTGAGCCCCGGATGAGAGCCGTCTGGTTCGTGGTGGCGCGCCTGGCCCGAGACCGATCGGCGCTGATCGGCCTGGTGCTCATCGCGCTGCTGGTGGCCGCCGCGCTGCTGGCGCCGGTCCTGTCCACGCATCCGGACGACGTCTTCGAGCTGCACCCGTCCGAGCGCCTCCGGGCCCCGAGCGGCACGCACTGGCTCGGCACCGACCGGATGGGCGCGGACGTCTACAGCCGTCTCCTCTTCGGGGCGCGGATCACCATTCTCATCGGCCTCATCGCGGTGGGCGCCTCGCTGCTCATCGGGGTGCCGATCGGGCTCGTGGCCGGCTACTACCACGGCTGGCTCAGCGATCTCCTCATGCGTGCGTCCGACGTCTTCCTCGCGGTGCCGCAGGTGGTGCTCGCCATCGCCATCGCCCAGACCCTGGGCCCGTCGCTGCCCAACGTCATCCTGGCGCTCTCGGTCACCTACTGGCCCTGGTTCGCCCGCGTGGTCTACGCCGAGACGCGCGCGCTCCAGAAGGAGCCCTTCGTCGAGTCCACCGCCGCCCTCGGCGCCTCGCCCTGGCGGCTCACCGTGCTGCACGTGCTGCCCAACATCGCCTCGCCGATCATCGTGCGGTCGTCGATCGGCATGGGGTTCACCATCCTGACCGCGGCGGCGCTGGGCTTCCTCGGGCTGGGGCCCCCGCCGCCTACCCCGGAGTGGGGGCGGACCATCGCGGAGTCGCGCGAGTTCCTCCCCGGCGCCTGGTGGTACGCGGCGGCGCCGGGCGTGGCCATCTTCCTCACCGTCATGGGCTTCAACCTGCTCGGAGACGGCCTGCGCGACGTGCTCGATCCGCGCCTGCGCCGGAGCCCCGCGCGCGATGGCTGAGCTGCTCGCGGTCCGGGGCCTCCGCGTGGACTTCGCCACCGACCGGGGGCCGGCCCAGGTGCTCGACGACATCAACCTCGACGTCGCGGCCGGCGAGGTCGTGGGCCTCGTCGGCGAGAGCGGCTGCGGCAAGACCACGCTGGCCCGCGCGATCCTCGGCGTCCTTCCCGAGAGCGCCGCGCGCATCCGCGGCGGCGAGGTGCGCTTCCGCGGCGTGGATCTGCTGCGACAGGATCCCGCGGCGGTGAACGAGCAGGTCCGTGGGCGGGCGATCACGTTCATTCCCCAGGACCCGTTCACCTCCTTCAGTCCGCTGTTTCAGGTCGGCACCCAGATCATGGACCTGATGAAGTGGAAGTCGCCCCGCGGCCGGGTCCGCCCGGCGGCACTCTTCGGACGCTATCCGCGCGCGCGCCGGCGGGCCGACCGCGAGGCGGTGCTCGACACCCTGCGCGCGGTGCAGATCCCCGAGCCGACGCGCGCGCTGCGCCGGCTGCCCCACGAGTTCTCCGGCGGCCAGCGCCAGCGCCTCATGATCGCGATGGCGCTCCTGCCCGAGCCCGATCTCATCATCGCGGACGAGCCGACCACCGCGCTCGACGTGACGATCCAGGCCCAGATCCTCCGCCTGCTGCGCGCGCTGGTGAAGGAGCGCGGGGTCTCGGTGCTCTTCACCACCCACGATCTGGGCACCGCGCACGAGCTCTGCGACCGCGTGGTGGTGATGTACGCCGGCCAGGAGATGGAGGCGGCGCCGACCGACGCCTTCTTCGGCCGCCCCGCGCACCCCTACACGCGGCGGCTCCTCGCCAGCGTGCCCGGGCCCGAGGGCGAGATTCGCGACATCCCCGGCGAGGTGCCGAGCCTGGTCGCCCCGCCGGCGGGCTGCCGCTTCCATCCCCGCTGCGACCACGCCACCGCGGAGTGCCGCGTGGAGCGCCCGGGGCCGCGCGATCTCGCGGACGGCCACTCCGTCCGTTGCCACCATCCGGTCGACGCCCCCGCGGGAGCGGGCACGTGAGCGCGACCGCCGCCCCGCTGCTGGAGCTGGTCGACCTCGCCCGCCACTTCCCGGTGCGCAGCGCCTTCGGCCGGCGCGTGGGCTGGCTGCGCGCCGTCGACGGCGTGTCGCTGCAGGTGCGCCCGGGCGAGACGCTCGGCCTCGTGGGCGAGAGCGGCTGCGGAAAGTCCACCCTCGGCAAGACCGTGATGGGCATCTACACGCCGACCGCGGGCGAGATCCGCTTCTCCGGCCGCGAGATCGGGCGGCTGCCCCGCCGCGCGCGGCGCGCGGTGGCCAAGGATCTGCAGTACGTCTATCAGGATCCGGGCGCCTCGCTCGATCCTCGCTGGAAGGTCCGGCCCCTGCTCCACGAGCCGTTGCTGATCCACACCACGCTGACCCGCGCCGAGCGGGACCGCGAGGTGGGCGCGATCCTGGCCGCGGTCGGCCTGCCGGACGCCCACCTCGACCTCTACCCGCACGAGCTCTCCGGGGGCCAGCAGCGCCGGGTGGGGCTCGCGCGCATCCTCACCCTGCGGCCGCGCCTGGTGATCCTGGACGAGCCGACCTCCGGGCTCGACGTCTCGGTCCAGGCCAGCGTGCTCAAGCTGTTCCGGAGCCTGCAGGAGACGTTCGCGCTCACCTACGTGTTCATCTCGCACGACCTCTCGGTGGTGCGCGTGATGTGCGAGAGCATCGCGGTGATGTACCTGGGCAAGATCGTCGAACGCGGCCCGACCGCGCGCGTCTTCGAGGCGCCGCGTCACCCGTACACCCGATCGCTGCTGGCCGCGGTGCCCCGCATCGGCGGCCGCCGCGTCATCCAGGACTTCGCGCTCGAGGGCGAGCCCCCGAACCCGCGCGACATTCCGACCGGCTGCCGCTTCCGGACCCGATGCCCGCTGGCCCAGGCGCGGTGTGCCGAGGAGGAGCCGGCGCTCCGCCCCGTGGACGGGCGCGCGGTGGCCTGCCACTTCGCCTGACTCCCGCGCGCGCCTCAGCGCGACGGGATCTCGAACTCCGCGGCCCAGCGGTCGAGGAACAGCGCGAGCATCTTCGTCCGCTCGAGCAGCGTGTCCACCTCGATGAACTCCTCGTCGCTGTGCGCGCGGCTGCCCTTCGGCCCCATGCCGTCCAGCGTGGGGGCGATGGCCGAGGTGTGGTTGCCGTCCGATCCCCCGCCGGTCTTGATGGCCCGCACCTCCACGCCCAGCTCGCGTCCCGCCGCGCGCATGATGTCCAGCAGGCGCTCGGTGCCCGGCAGACCCGGCGGCCACGGCGGGAAGTGGATCCGCCCGTCGAGGCGCGCGCTCGTGCCGGCGACGTGGGGCCGCGCGCAGATCTTCCGCATGGCCGTGATGGTCGCGTCCGCCTCGGCCTGGCTCCACGCCCGCAGGTCGATCTCGGCGGCCGCGTGAGCCGCGACGACGTTGGGCCGATCACCGCCGCGCACGGTTCCCACGTTCACGGTGACGCCGGTGCCGAGGTCGGTCAGCGCGTGCAGCGCCGCGACCTTCTGAGCGAGATCCCAGATGGCGCTGGCTCCCAGCTCGGGCTGGAGCCCCGCGTGGGAGGCCTTGCCGGTGACCTCCAGGTGAAACGTGCCCGCCCCCTTCCGCGCCATCACGTACTCCCCGCCGGGGCGCGCCGGCTCGAGGATGCCCACGCTGTGCGCCCGGCGCGCCTCGGCCTCGATCACGGGCCGGGAGGTGGGCGAGAGCCGCTCCTCGTCCGAGTTGAAGACCACCGCCACGGTCGTCTCGGCCCAGGCGCGGGTCCGCGCCTCCCGGTGCGCCCGCAGCGCGTAGAGCACGGCCGCGAGTCCGCCCTTCATGTCGTACACTCCGGGCCCCCACGCCCGCCCCTGCGCGTCGATCCGGAACGGCCGCCGCTTGGCGGTGCCGGATGCGAACACGGTGTCGTAGTGGCCGACGAAGAGGAAGCGCCGGACGCCGGTGCCCGGCTTCTCGCCGACCAGGTGGTCGCCGAAGCGCTCGGTGGCGACCCGGCGAAGCGTGAAGCCCAGGCCCTCCAGCCGCTCGGCCAGGATGGCCCCCACGCGGTTGACGTCCAGCACGTCGTCGGTGCCGCTGTCGTGATTCACCAGGCGCGCCAGCAGCTCGATCTGCTCGTCGCGCCAGCCGTCGAGCCGGTCCAGGAGATCTCGCATGGCCGATATGGTAACGTGGCGGCCTCGGGAGGGGAACGCGCGTGCAGATCGGGGTGGACATCGGCGGCACCTTCACGGACATCGTGGCCCTGGACCCCACCGGCCGGCTCGCGCTCACCAAGGTCCCGAGCACCCCCAAGGATCTGCTGGACGGCATCGCGGCCGCCACCGCGAAGGTCCTCGCGCTGGCCGGCGCGGCGCCGGGCGACGTGGAGCGCTTCATCCACGGCACCACCGTGGCCACCAACGCGATCCTGGAGCAGAAGGGTGCCACCACCGGCATCCTGACCACCGAGGGATTCGAGGACGTGCTCGAGATGGGGCGGATGAAGCGCTCGCGCATGTACGACCTCGACATGGATCCGGAGGTGCCGACCTTCCTCGCTCCGCGCCGGCGCCGGCTCGGCATTCGCGAGCGCCTGGACGCCCGGGGTCACGTGCTGGTGCCGCTGCACGAGGCCGACGTACGGCAGGCGGTGGAGACCCTGCGCGCGCAGGACGTCTCGGCCATCGCGGTCTGCTACCTCTTCTCGTTCCTGAATCCGGCGCACGAGCGGCGGACGCGCGAGATCATCGCGGAGCTCGCCCCCGACATCAGCGTGTCGCTGTCGTCGGAGGTCGACCCGACCTTTCGAGAATACGAGCGATCCTGTGTGACCGCGTTCGACGCCTACCTGGGCCCGGTGGTGAAGCGCTACCTCGCGGGCCTCGCCGAGACGCTGCGCGGCCTCGGGGTGCCCGGGGTGCCGCTGATCATGCGCTCGCGCGGCGGCATCGTCTCGGCCGCGCTCGCCGCGCAGCAGCCGGTCACGCTCTTCCTCTCCGGGCCGGCGGGCGGCGTCATCGGCGCCGCGTTCGCGGCCGAGCGCTCCGGAGTGCGCGACTTCGTCTCCCTCGACATGGGCGGCACCAGCAACGACGTGGCCCTGGTGCGCGACGGCCGGCCGCTCCTCGTCGGCGAGGGAGCGATCGGGCCCTTCCCGGTGCGCACCCCGATGGTGGACGTCAACACCATCGGCGCCGGCGGCGGCAGCATCGCGTGGATCGACGCCGGGGGCGGCCTGCGGGTGGGGCCGCGCAGCGCGGGCGCCGAGCCCGGGCCCGCCTGCTACGGCCGCGGCGGCGACGAGGCCACCGTGACCGACGCCAGCGTCGTGCTCGGCTATCTGAACCCCGCGCGCTTCGCCGGCGGCGCCATGACGCTCGACGTCGCCGCCGCCGAGCGTGCGGTGGCCGTCCTGGGCCGCCGGCTGGGGCTCGACCCGGTGGCCGCCGCGGCGGGCGTTCATCGCGTAATCAATGCCCGGATGGCGGACCAGATCCGGCTGGTGACCATCAAGCGCGGCTACGACCCGCGCCAGTTCTCGCTGGTCGTCCTGGGCGGGGCCGGCCCCGTGCACGGCGCGGCCCTCGCCGAGGAGATGGGCATGGCGGAGGTGGTCGTCCCCGAGGCGCCCGGCGTGCTGGCCGCCTTCGGCCTGCTGGCCGCCGCCCTCGAGCACCACCACGCGCGCACCCTGCCCGCGCGCACCGACGCGGCCGACCTCGGCGCCATCAACGCGTGCCTCGGCGAGCTCGACGCCGCCGGCCGCGCGCGCATGGACGAGGAGGGCGCCCCCGCGCCGGCGGTGCGCGTGGCCTACGCCGCCGACATGCGGTACGTGGGTCAGGCCTACGAGCTGGAGGTCCCGATGCCGGCCCCGCTCGCCGCCGGTGACGTGCCCGCCGTCGTCGCCGCCTTCCACGCCGTGCACGAGCGCGTGTACGGCTATGCCCGCGCCCGGCAGCCGGTCGAATTCGTCAACTTCCGCGCCGTCCACACCTTCCCGCTGCCGCGGCCCGCGGTGCGGCCGGCCGCGCGCGCGACCGGCGCGCTGGAAGACGCGCAGGTCGCGGAGCGTCCCGCGTACTTCGGCCGCTTCGTGCCGACCGCGATCTACGAGCGCGCGCGGCTGCCGCTGGGCGCCCGCCTCGCGGGCCCGGCCATCGTGGAGCAGGCCGACACCACCACCGTGATCCCCCCGGGCGTCACCGCGCTGGTGGACCCGGCCGGCAACCTGCGCCTGCGGAGGGCGTCATGACCATCGACCCGATCCTCCTGGAAGTCCTGCGCAACCGGCTCGACGCCATCGCCGACGAGATGGAGCTGACGCTGCTCAAGAGCGCGGCCTCGCCGATCGTGAAGGAGGGCCTCGACGCCTCGGCCGCGCTGTTCAACACGCGCGGCGAGACCATCGCCCAGGCCGCCGCCATCCCGATCCACCTGGGCGCGCTGCAGTTCGCGGCGCAGCGCATCGTCTCCGCCTTTCCCCCCGCGGCCATGCACGAGGGCGACGCGTTTCTCCTGAACGACCCGTACGACGGCGGCACCCACCTGCCCGACATCACGCTCGCGGTGCCGGTCTTCGCCGACGGCCGCGCCGTCGCGCTGGCCTGCACGATGTGCCACCACCAGGACGTGGGCGGCCGGACCCCGGGCAGCGTGCCCACCGACGCCACCGAGCTCTACCAGGAGGGCGTCATCATCCCGCCCACGCAGCTCTTCCGCGCCGGCGAGCTGGACGAGAATCTCTTCCGCCTGCTCACCCGCAACGTGCGCCTGCCGGAGGTGTTCACCGGCGACCTCATGGCCCAGGTGGCGGCGGGCCGGCTCGGCGGTGCCCGCCTGCGCGAGCTGTTCGCCGCGCACGGCGCCGCCACGGTGGTGGGCTACATCGAGGAGCTGCTCGCGCGGGCCGAGCGCCTCACCCGCGCGCAGATCGAGGCCATCCCCGACGGGGACTACGCGTTCGAGGACTGGCTGGACGACGACGGCGTGACCATCGGCCGGCCGGTCAAGATCGCGGTGACGCTGCGCGTGCGCGGCTCGGCCATGACCTTCGACTTCACCGGCAGCGACCCGCAGGTGCGCGGGCCCTTCAACTCGGTGCCGGCCTCCACGATGTCCGCGGTCTACTACGCGGTCCGCGCCATCTCCGACGCCTCCATCCCGAACAACGGCGGCTGCTTCCGCGCGGTCGACGCGGTGCTGCCGGAGGGCACCATCGTCAACCCGCGCCCGCCCGCCCCGGTGAGCTGCCGCACCGCCACCATCAAGCGCATCGCCGACACCATCCTGGGCGCGCTGGTCGGCGCCCTGCCCGGCAAGATGCCGGCGGCCAGCTCCGGCACCCTGCTCGTGATGGCGTTCGGCGGCCGCGACCCCGAGACCGGCCGGCCCTTCGTGGCCAGCGAGCTGGCCGCCGGCGGCATGGGCGCCCGTCCCGGCAAGGACGGCATCGACGTCATCGAGACCGACGTCTCCAACTGCATGAACATCCCGGTGGAGTCGGTCGAGATGAACTTCCCCCTGCGTATCCCCCGCGTGCGCCTCTGGCCGGGCTCCGGCGGCGCCGGCCGCTTCCGCGGCGGCCTCGGCCTCGAGAAGGTCTTCGAGGCGACCACCACCGACGTGACGGTGTCCCACCGCGGCGAGCGCTTCGCCTCCTCGCCCTGGCCGCTCGAGGGCGGCTCCCCCGGCACGCGGGCCCATGCCTTCATCCTGCGCGCCGACGGCACCCGCGAGGACCTGCCCTCCAAGAAGATGATCGTGCTCCACCCGGGCGACCAGCTCTGGGAGTACATCGCCGGCGGCGCCGGCTACGGCGACCCGCTCGACCGGGATCCCGCCGCGGTGCTGGCCGACGTGCTGGACGGCAAGATCGAATGCGCCGGGGACTACGGTGTGGTGCTCACCCCGGACGGCGCCGCGGTGGACGAGGTGAAGACCAAGGAGCGGCGGGAGGCGCCGGCCGCCCGCCGCCCGAGCGGAGGCGGCCGCTAGCTCCCGCGCCGACCGCGAGGCGATGCCGCGCGCCGAGGACACGCCGCCGCCCGCCCTGATCCTCGGCGGCGAGTTCCTCTGGGGACTGTCGATGATCCGCAGCCTGGGCCGTCGCGGCGTCCCCGTGTACGTGACCGGCACCCGGAGCCACTTCGTCTCGTACTCCCGCTGGCACCACGAAGCCCCCGCCGAGTGGGGCGAGCCCCCGACCCCGGAGACGCTCCGCGAGTACCTGACCGCGCGGCCCGTCGACCGCATGGTGCTCATCCCTCCCACCGACGAGTGGGCCCTCGCGGTCGCCCGCCTGCCCGCCGAGCTGGCCGCGCGGTTCCCGTCGAGCCTGGCGCCGCTCGACAGCCTCGAGGCGCTCATCGACAAGGGCCGGTTCGCCACGGTGCTGAAGGAGCTGGGCGTACCCCATCCCCGAACCGTCCGCCTCGGGGCCGAGGACTCTCCCGACCGCCTTCCGGCCGAGGCCTTCGCGAATGCGTTCCTGAAGCCGTGCAACTCGATGGCGTTCCGCCGCCGCTTCGGCGTCAAGGGCCTGCACTTCAAGACTCCGGCCGAGGCGATGGCCCGCGCGGCCGACGTGCGGGAGGCCGGCCTCGAGGCGCTGCTCCAGGAATACGTGCCGGGCCCGCCGAGCCATCACTTCATGGTGGAGGGCTTCGTGGACCGCACCGGCCGGGCCTGCGGCCGCTTCGTCCGCCAGCGCCTGCGCATGCATCCGCCGGACTTCGGCGACAGCACGTACATGGTGAGCGTCCCGCTCGACCGCGTCCGGCCCGCGGTGGAATCGCTCGACCGCCTGCTCTCGCACCTGTCCTATCGCGGGGTCTTCGAGGCCGAGTTCAAGTACGACGCGCGCGACGGGGAGTTCAAGCTGCTCGAGGTGAACGGGAGGCCGTGGTACTTCATCGGGTTCGCGGCGATGTGCGGCGTGGATCTCTGCGCCATGGCGTACCGGGATGCGCTGGGGCTGGCGGTCGAGCCGGTCCGTCGCTACGAGCCGGGGCGCCACTGCGTGGTGGGCTCCGACCGCTCTGCGTGCTGGGCGCTCTTCCAGCGGGGGCAGCTCGGCGCGTGGGCGTGGCTGCGCTCGTGGCTGGGGGCGAGGCAGATGCTCTTCGCCTGGGATGACCCGTGTCCGGGCGTCGTTCGAGTGTTGCGGTCGGCCTGGGGCGGGGTGAGGCGAAGGCTGGGCATCTCCCAGCCCCCCCCCCCCCCCCCCCCGAGGGGGGAAAAAACCCCCCCCGGGCCGCCGGGATCCCCCCGGGAAGGCCTTTCGGGGGGGGACCCGGGGGGGGATGAAAAATCCGCGCG
>Ga0134123_10001268_pt1 | contig 16521 bp, 10 predicted proteins | sample KB303_FD_96460 | JGI IMG/M metagenome (GOLD analysis project Ga0134123, IMG submission 96460) | Terrestrial soil microbial communities without Nitrogen fertilizer from Kellogg Biological Station, Michigan, USA - KB3-0-3 | ecosystem: Environmental > Terrestrial > Soil > Unclassified ...
CGCCGAACGCGCCGCCAACGTCGGGCCGCGGCTGTCCGTACGTGGCCACGTCGAGGAACACCGAACCTCCCCCGGCGGGAAACGCATAGACATGAACCGCATCGACGCCCGACCCGGTCGGCGCGGTGCGGTCGATCGCCCATCCACGAACCGTAAACGAAGTGCCGACCGTGGCGTTGGCCGCCGGGCTGTCGATGCTGAGCAGCCCCCAGCCTGACGACGAGTACGCCCCGATGTCCATCCAGGTCGTCTCGGGCCGCGGGCTGCCGTCGGCGTCCACGAAAATGCCGAAGCCGTATCGCTGCTGGAAAACGTTGTAGATGGCGCTGAGCTCGCCCGCAGCGGCCGCAGGCGACGTCGAGGTGATATGAAAATCGGCCGCGGCAGCGTCCCGGAACTGAGGATTCTGGGCGACCGACTTCATCGTCGCCATCTGCGCCGCGCTCAGCAGGTTGTTCGATCCGTCCCACCCGATGCGGGGATTCGGATAGAACAGATTGTGGTCCATCGTCGAACGATTGCCGAGGCTCGCGAATCCGAAGTTCACGTGATTGCCGTTACCCTCCGTGACGTTGTTGACGATGTTGTTCTTGACTTCCACCGAGCCGTTGGACGATGGAATATTCACGCCGGAATCGATGTCGTGGATGGTGTTGTTGACGACGTGACGTTCGGAGCCGCCCGCCAGGAGAATCGCGGCGGAGCTCCACGGGTCTTCCGGTGTGTTGGCGAGCGTAGTCTTGTGAATGTTGAAAATCACATTGCCCACGAAATACATGTGCGAAATCTGGCCTGCTTCGAGGTCGGACATTATTGCGATGCCGTACTCACAATCGGTGACGCGGTTGAAGAGCCACCACACATATTCGGGCGCGTACTGACCGCCCATGCACTGCCCCACGGAGGAGTTGCCGGGCCGGTGCGAATAGGCGTAGTTCTGGGAAAAGACCACGTCGGTAGCCTGCTTCACCCACAACCCGGTCTGCTTGTTGTGATGCGACGTGTTCCGGCCTACGTAGATGTGATGCGTCGTCTGCGCGAGATTCGTGCCGCCATTGATCTGGATGCCGTCGCCGCTGTTGCGATACATCTCGTTGTCGAGGACCCACACATGATCCGCGTAGCTTCCCACGACGATGCCGTGAACATCCTGATCGAAGCTCGCGTTGATGTCGCCGTTGTCGTGGATCTTGTTCTTGTAGATGATGACGTTCTGCGTGTGCAAGGTGCCGCCGCCGTAGTTCACGACCCCCATTCCGCCGTCCGACAACGTGCCGTGCAGATCGCTGTTGCGCACGGCGATGAAGTTGCTCGGCTCCCGAATGGTGAGCGCTCCGGTGTTCAACTGATCGGGAGTCGGACCGAACTCGAGGTTCTCCAGAATCAAGTTCGTCCCCGTCACTTCCCAGTTACGACGGATGAGGGGCCGGTCGGTCGGACTGACGCCGCGAATGAACACCGGGGCGGGCGCCGTCCCCTGCGCCACGATCCCGTTGGGACTCGATTGCGATTGATCGTAGAACCCATGCAGTTCGACCACGGACCCGGCCGGCAGCGGCGTGGGGATCGATATCCGCGGCTTCGCGGGCGTTCCGTACGGGTTGTTCACGTTGGTCGCGCCGGCGGCCTCCTGCTCCACGTAGTAGAAACCCGGCGTCGGCGACGTCCAGGGACTGGGCGTCGGCGGTGCGGTTTGCGTGACGCCGAACGCGGGGCTCGGGATGCCGATTGGCGGCACCCACTGCGCACGAGCTGGCGCCGCCACGCTGGCAATTGCCGCCGTCAAGACCACCACAACCTGAGACGTGCGCATGCCGGCATTCGTCAAGTCAGCTCCAGAAAAGGGGGCGCCGGACGTGCTGCCTGGTCAAGCGAAGTGCCACGCTCAGCTGGAAGCTCGTGCGCTTCTAAGACGCTGAGCAATTGAGCGTTAAGCGATTCCGTCCTACGAACGGTCGGAGACCGCGGTCCGTACCAATCTCAATTTTCGTGGGTGTCTCCGCGCAATTGTTACGCGGTTCCTGAGCGCGCGGCGTCCGAGGAAGAGATTCGCGTGCGCGCCAGAGAGCGACTGAAGTCGCCGCGTCGGATGACTTTCTGTGGTCCCGCGGCCCTTGAGAAGCCTCAGGACCGGTCGGATTCTTGCTGTAGCAGAACTGTCCTGCTGCCTTCGATTTGAAGACTTCTTAAATGGTCCGCCTCAGCCTCTTCTGGCTGCTCGTCTCGTTTGTCGCGATTTACACCTGGCGCGACTGGTTCAAGGGGTTGTGCGGCCTCATCATGCTCGTCGCCCTCCTCGAAATGCCCGACGTTCCAAGGTCGATGTTCGGAATCGAAGGCCTCAACTTCTTCAACCTCCTGCTGCTCAACGTCACCGTCGCCTGGTTCGTCGCTCGATACAGGGAAAACCTGAAAGCGGACTTGCCCGCCCACCTGACGACGCTGCTGCTCATTTACCTGGCGATCGTCGTGATCGGTTTCTACAGGCTGTACGAGAACCGCGTCTACATGATTCAGACGTACGCCACGACCGAATCGGCGTTCAACATGATCAGCGATTACCTGATCAACACGCTCAAGTGGACGCTGCCCGGCGTGATGCTCTACGACGGGTGTCGTACCCGCGAACGAACCATCATCGCGCTTCTCTCGATCATCGTCATCTATCTCTTCCTCGGCGCCATGGTCGTCAAGGTCATGCCGATGGGGGCGGCACTCTTGAGCGGCGACGAACTGCAGCGCCTGGCGCTCAGACTGCTGGTCTCGCGCACGGGCTATCACCGCGTCAACCTGTCGATGATGCTCGCGGGCGCGTCTTGGGCGGTCCTCGCGCTGAGAGGTCTGACGTCGGATCGACGACTTCATCTGCTGGCGATTCTCGCGAGCGTCAGCGTCCTGTACGCGCAGTCGCTCACGGCCGGGCGCGCGGGATACGTCGCGTGGGCAGCGACCGGTCTCCTGCTCTGCGTCTACCGCTGGCGTGCCTATCTTCTAGTCGCTCCCGTCATCGTGCTAGCCCTCGTGCTGTTCATGCCGAGCGTGTCGGACCGGATCCTCTTCGGTGTGACGCAGGACGAGTTCTCGTCGGGCGTCACCGTGAACGACTACGACCTTACGTCGGGCCGCATCATCATCTGGCCCCTCGTCATCGACAAGATTCGTCAGAATCCGGTCGTCGGGTTCGGCAGGATGGCGATGTGGAGCACCGGGATCGTCATCTATACGGCACTCATTCTCACGGAGGATTTCGGCCACCCGCACAACGCGTATCTGGAATGGATGCTCGACAACGGGCTCATAGGCTTCATCCCGGTAATGGCGTTCTTCGCCGTCGCGCTGTTTCACGCGCTTCGATTGTTCCGCGATCGCCGGAGCGGCCTCTTCATGGCCGCAGGAGGGATGGCCGCCGCGCTCATCCTCGGACTGCTCTGCGCATCGATGGGCAGCCAGACCTTCTATCCTGTAGAAGGGACCGTGGGGATGTGGTGCGCCATCGGCGTGATGCTCCGGCTCTCGGTGAACCGATCCCAGGCGCTCGCGCGCATGAAGCAATCGAGCCAGGTTCTGGCCTGGGCGCGCCCTGCCACCGGCGGGTTTCGACCCGCGGCCGCAGCGGCCGTCTCGATTGAAGAACTCCTGTGGCCCGCGAGCGAAGACACGGAACCGGATTGGAGAAAGCGCTCGACGCGCGCTCCCGCGCCAGCCGCCATGCCGCAACGGCCGGCCGAACCCGTCGTGCGCGCAAGGAACCCGCACACCACCGTCCAGGCCGAGCGGCCCGCATCGGCACCGCGATTCGTGTTTACGAACGAACCGGCTCGAAGGCGATAGCCAGTTCAGCGCGCCGACGACTGACCGTAGCCGTACCCGTACCCGTACCCGTAGTAGCCGTATCCAGAGTAGTAGTAGCTGCCGTTTCGCGGGTGCTCGGAGTGATTGAGCACAACGCCCACGATCTTGTCGTGGCCGACCGCTTCAACCACCTGCTGCACGAGCGGGTAGGGTGTGGTGAAGGCCCGGACGACGAGAACCGTCGCGTCGACGATCGTCGACAGGAGCTTGCAGTCTGGCAGGAAGGCCGCAGGCGGCGTATCGAGAATCACCCAGTCGAACGCCTCCGCGCTGTCCTTCACGAGCGCGCGGAGCGCATCCGACGTGAGCAGACTGACCGGATCCGGCGGCACTCCGCCGGTGAGGAGGACGTGCAGCTTCGAAAACAACTGGACGACCGGAACGGATCCGTCGCCCTTGGCAGGGTCACCGCGAAGCGCATCGAGGAGACCCGAGGTGTTCTTCAAGTCAAACAGTTCGTGCAGGGCCGGCTTTCTGAGATCGGCATCGATGAGCAGCACGCGCCGTTCGTACGACTGACTGAGCGTGAGCGCGAGATTGGTGGCGGTGAGCGTCTTGCCCTCGCCAGGGCAGGCGCTCGTCACCATGAGCACTTTTGTACCCCGTGCCATCTGCGCGTGGTGCAGCACTGCGGCCACGCGCCGGTATTCCTCGGTCATCATCGGCGGGGCGCCGCCGGGCGTGGCGATACGCTCGATGACCCTCGCGTTGACCGTGGACGACACCGAGGTCGTGGTGCTTTGTCCCGCCGGCCGGACGTCGCGCGGCCGGGTTCGCTGGCCGCCCGAGGGCTGCGCCACGCGCGCGATCGACTCCGGCGGCGGGGCGGGCGTACTTGCGTTCTCTTCGACCACGAACCCGTCGTCGGAACCGTTCGTCGAGTTGGCTGGAAGCGGAATCGCGCCGTTCGCGCGCTTCATGGCATCAGTCAGGCGATTCATGCGATCGGCACCCTCATCGAGTGAACCACGACCGTCTCGGACGGCCGAAGGTTCCGAATAGTTTCCTGTCCTCGCGCGGCGCTTGCTCTTCCTGCACCGCTTGAAGGGGTTGCGGCTTTAGCGGCCGGTCGGGAGCGAGCCGGCCGCCCGGCTCCTCGAAGCTGCTGGGGGTATCGAAGTCGTAATCGCGACAGACGTCACGAATCAGCTGTTGGCCCACGGGACGCTGGCCCGCCGCGAAACCCGACAGCAATGCGTTGTCGCAGATGACATTGATGGTCCGCGGAATCCCGCCGGAGCAGTGGTGAATGAGATGAATCGCCTCGCGCGTGAACGACTGCGCCGGGCTTCCGCCGGCGGTTCGAAGCCGCGTCGCGACGTAGTGCGCGGTTTCAGAGGCGGAGAGCGGCAGCAACTGACACCGCAGGGCAATGCGCTGTTTGAGAGCCGCGCACGAGGGCTGCGCCAGCCGATCGGCAAACTCGAGCTGACCGACCAGCACCACCGGCAGGAGCTTCTCGGTTTCGGTTTCGAGATTCACGAGCAGCCGAATCTCCTCGAGCAGCTCCTCGGACAGGGCCTGGGCTTCATCGACGATCAACGCGGTGATCGCCTCCGCCGTTAGACGCTCCCTGAGCTTGCGTTCCAGCTCGACGAGCATGGTGGCTTTCGATTTCGCCGCTTCGGGATTCAGCTGGAAGGCGTGCGCAATCGTCTGCACGAACTCGTCGCGCCGAAGGGCGGGGTTGTTGATGTACACGCACTGCGCGCTTCCCGCCTTGAGCGTGGCGATCGCTGCGCGAATCAGCGTGGTCTTCCCCGTTCCGGCCGGCCCGAGCACGACCGTCACGCCTCGCCGGCGGGAGATGCCGTATTCGAGCGTGGTCAGCGCCTCCTGATGCTTCGGCGTCAGGAACAGGAAGCGCGGATCCGGCGTGAGGTCGAACGGCCGCTCGCGCAAACCGTAATAGCCTTCGTACATCTGAGTTCGATCCTTACCAGAACTTGTATGACGCGAGATCGATCCAGCCGAGTTTGACAGCCAGGATTCCGGCGGCACTGCCCGACGTCACGAGCAGCGTGATGACGGCAAACGCCAGGCGCTTCGAGCGCCGGCGCTCGGCGGCCGAGACAATCGACGGCACCGACGCGAGGACGGGCAGCATCAGGACCGGAACGATCTCGGCGGCACTCCTGAAACTCTGATCGCGCAGTTCCAGCAGCACCGTCAGCCCGAGTCCCAGCGCGAGGCCGGCGCCCGCAGCCACCATGTTGATCAACGAACGGTTCGGCCCATACGGCCGTTCCGGGAGCCGCGCCGGATCGAGGGTCTTGAACTGCTGGCTGACCTGCTCGCGCTCCAGGTTGGCGGCAATGCCGGATTCCTGCTTCTTGGCGAGGAGGTTTTGATAGCTCGCCTTCAACCCGTCGTAGTCTCGCGTCAGAGCCACGAGCTCGGATTCGCGCGCGGGCTGCGCGTCGACGCGATTCTGAAGCGCGACGATCTGCAGCTTGAGCTTCTCCTGCTCGGACGTCCGGCGGGCGATCTCGCGATCGATGGTCGCGAGCTGCGCGCGAATCTGATTGATGCGCGCGTTTCGAACGATCGTCCCCGAATCGACCGGCGGCCCCTCGTCAGACCCGGCGTCGGGCAGGTTGCCAAGCGAACGCTCGAGATCCCTGATCAGGCGTTTCATCCGGATGACGTCGGGATGATCTGGCTTCAACCGGAGCTCGGATGCAGCCAGTTGTTTCTGGTACGCACGCAGCAGCGCCAGCCTGGTTTTGATGTCGGCCGGCGTGGGAAGCTGGGTAGTCCCCGAGGCCACTTCCTCCAGAGGAGGCGCATCCGCGGGAGGCTCTGCCTCCGGGTCGGGCTTCGCCGCCGGCGGCCTCTGCGCTTCGGCCAACTCCGTCATTGTTCGCTCGAGCTCGACGCGCCGGTCGCGCTCCCGGGCGAGCGCCTCCTCGCCCGTCTGATACTGGAACGACACGTTCTGAAGCACCTGGAGCGTGGCGCCAACCTGTGATGGCAGCTCTCCCGCGTGCGCCTGCCGGTAGGCCTGGACTCGCTGTTCCTGCTCCTCGAGCTGTTTTCGTGTGTTATCGAGCTGTGATTCAAGAAACCGATTGGTCCCGACCGCCAGCTGTTCTCGATCCTTCAGGTTCTCTTCCACGAACAACGACGCGAGGCGCTGCGTGACCTGCATGACCTTGTACGGGTTGTCGCCGCTGTAGGTCACGCGGAACAGATCGCCCCTGATGATCTGGACGTCGATGTCGGCCCGCAGGTCGGCAACGAGGTCCTGCATTCCGCTGGCCTGGGAGCGCCGGTTCGGGTACAGGTCGAGCTCGTCGATGATTCGCTCGAGTCTGGACTCGCTGAGGATTTGGGGGCTGATTGACGCGAGCCGCTGCTCGATGCTCTCGGCAACCGCCGGCCTGACGTAGTTCTCCGGCACGCGCTGGGGAACCACGAGGATCATCGTCTGCGCGCGGTAGCGATCCTTCATCGAGAAGGACACCGCGCTCGCAGCCGCTCCGAAAAGGACCATCGGTCCGATGAGAAGCCACAGGCGCTTCATGAAGATCCAGCGAATGGTGGCCGGCGTGTACCGGCGTCCAGGCATCATTGGCGATCAGTTCCTCGGTCCGATGAGCGGAGTCGAATAACCAAGCCCGAAGCGAATGCCGTTTCGCCTCATGGCCACGGGAAAACCAGGCGCCAGCGCGCGGCTTTGCTCGAATTGGTACTGGTAGTAGACGTACTCCACGAAGATGGGCAGGTGACGGCTCAGCTCGTAGTGAAACCGTCCGCTGCCGTACAGGCCGTCGTATGAGTTGGTGACAACCAGCGCGGAGCTGCCGAGCGAAAGCCCGCCCGATGCCGAGACTCCGAACCTCCGCGTCCAGAGTCCGCTGAGATACCCTGACACGGTGTCGGAGATGAACGGCGTCAAGAGCGCGCCCACTTTTTCGACGGTTCGTGAATAGTCCACCCCGGTCGTCCAGGTGCGTTGCAGCTGATACATGAGCGAGGCGTTGCCCGTGACGTTGAAGGAGCGGAGCCCCCCCTCGTTGATCAACACCAGTCCGGTGCCGAAGCCGACCGTCGTCCGGCGAGACGAGGAGATCGGCCGTCGGTAGCCGATGCCGGTGTCGATGGTGTGTGTGTCGAAGTGCGGCGCCGACTCCAGACCCTGGTTGGACCTGCGGAAGCCGTAGCCAAGCCGCAGACTGGTGTACCGGGTCATCTGCCGCTGACATCCGCCGTTGATGCCCTGCGTGAATACGCGATACGCGTCTTGCGTCGCGCTGACGTTGTCGAGCGTGTACCCGGTGTACAGAGACGATCGACTCGTAAGCTTCCACGTCAGCGACGCAGACCCTCCGGCCATGTTGTTGTCGAGCCGCGCGATGTTCTGATCGTCGCTGGGGACACGGACGTAGTTCACCGAGGGCGGCATCAGAAACGACCCGAACGAGTAGAACGGCGAGTAGCCGAAGTTGGCCGAGCCCTGGAAATGGGTTCGCTCGCCGAGTTTCGTCGAGAGAGACGCGCCTCCATAGATGTTCGACGGTATGACCTGCGGCTGGGCCGAGTAGTACCGGAGGGTGGCGCCCGTCGCGAGGGTGAACGTTTTCTGCTCGCCGAGCTGCGAGTAATTCAACGACGCGTTGAACGCCGAGAACGACACGTTCTGCCGGATGCGGCTGTCGACGATCAGGCCCGGCCGCCCGTCGGTTGCTTCCACGAAATCAACGCCTTCAGACAGGAACAAGCCAAAGTTGAGACGCTGGGGCGCTGGCCTGCGCAGGGTCGGCGGCCTCACCGCGCCTGGCGCGAGCGGGTCCTGCGGCGCTGGATTCTGCGCCGCCGCCAGCGAAGGCACACACAGAAGCAGCATCACACCGGCCGCGCATCGAATCTTCGGCCTGCCGCCGGGCGACGGGGCTCTTCGCCCAGGGATCTGCGTCACGGGACGATGATCGTGTCGCCGGGCTTGAGGAAGATGTTCTGGGTCAGATTCTTCCGGTTTTTCAGCTGGTCGTAGTTGAACGTGAAGGTTTCCTGCTTGGTCCCTTCGGTTCGCACGAGCACGATGTCGCCCGCGTTCGCGAACTCCTTCAAGCCGCCGGCAACGGCAATCAACTGAAGGACTGTCGTCGGACGCAGGAGCGGGAACGTACCCGGCCTCTCGACGTTGCCCGTGATGTAGACCTTGCGGCTGTTGATCTGCTTCACGACGACGGTGACGCTCGGATCCTCGATGTAGCGCTTCGCGAGCTCCGTGACGCGCTGACGAACCTGATCCGGCGTGAGCCCATCGACGATGACGTCATTCAGCAGCGGCAGCGAAATTTTCCCGTCGGGTCGTACGGTCACGTCGGCCGACATGTCGCGCTCGCGCCAGAACACGATGGACAGCACGTCTTCTGTTCCGACGACGTAGTCGGCCGGCACCTGGGGCGCATCGGCCGGGATCGCGGCCTGAGGAGGCGGCGCCGACGGAGGCGGCGGGGGAACCGGCAGCGGAGGCGTGGCCGACGGAGCGGCCACAACCGGCGGAGGCGCCGGCAGCGGCCTGCTCGGCTCCTGACCTGCAGCAAGCGTGGCGGCGCACGCCAGAGCGCCTAACGCCATCGCTGCGACGAGTGGGCGGTGATGAACTGCGTTCACGATAGTCGACCTTTCAGACGTGCGGATCCAGACACTACTCGCGAAATTCCTTGAACGGCACCTGACAGTCGTGTTTGCGGAGGAAATTCAGAAACCGCTTGTACTCGCTGTCTTCCATGTGGAACATCCGCGCGACGATCTTGTAGTTGCCCCGCGCCTCTTTGAGACCCATGCGCACCAGATCGCGCACGCTGCTCCGGGTGATCTCTCGCTGCATGTAGAGCGGATAGACGGTCGTCCAGAAAGACTCACGCCGCTCGACGATGCGCTTGAACAGGGCGTCGGCGGCGCCTCGGCGGCGCTCGCGACGCGTCCAGCCCCCGCGATTTTCACGAACCTCCGCCGGCAGGTCGTTCGCCTCGATGACCTGCTTCGTGCCGGTCACGATGCAGCGCTCGATGACGTTCTCCAGCTCGCGCACGTTGCCCGGCCACGCGTAGTCCAGCATGGCGGCGAAGGCGTCCTGGCTGATTTCCTTCGGCACGTAGCGGCCGTCGGCCGACAGGCGGTTGAGAAAATGCTGCACGAGCACCGGGATGTCTTCCTTGTGCTCGCGGAGCGGAGGCACGACGAGGTGAATGACGTTCAGCCGGTAGAACAGGTCCTCGCGAAACTGGCCCTGGCCGATCATGTCCCGCAGCGATCGGTTCGTGGCGGCGATGACCCGCACGCTGACACGGCCGCCGGTCTGATCGGCGCCGACCTTCTGGAGTTCGCCGGTCTCGAGAAACCGGAGCAGGAGGCCCTGCATGCGCAGGGTCATCTCGCCGATTTCGTCGAGGAAGATCGTGCCGTGATGGGCCTGCTCGAGCTTGCCCGGGCGATCGCGGTACGCGCCGGTGAAGCTGCCCTTGACGTGGCCGAACAGCTCCGATTCAAGGAGCGTTTCCGGCACGCCCGCACAGTTGACGGCGACAAAGGGCTTCGTCGCTCGCGGGCTCCGGGCGTGAACGGCCACGGCCACGAGTTCCTTGCCCGATCCGCTCTCTCCAGTGATGAGAACCTTCGCGTCGGATCGCGCGACGTGATTGATCTCCTCCTGAAGTTCGCGAAGTACTATGCTGTCGCCAAGCAGTTCACCAGGTCGCTCGTTTCTCACAGGAGTCTCTCTGGACAGGCCGGAATATGGCCCGCGCGAACCGTTACAATTTCAGTCACAATCGCTGCCTCGCAGGATTGCGAAGCCGCTTCACTCCACTGCAAGCGCCCGGCCATTCCGCTAAGCCTTTTATCTCCAATATGAAGGACTAGCTGGCTCGATTTCGTCGTTCGATCCGAACGAAATCCTCTTGTAAACGCTGGCGCTACGGCGTTCTTGGCGTCAAAGGGTAGATAAAAGTCAACCATTTGAAGGACTAATCAGGAAGGTCGTCTGACTTCGAAGATTGTTAGGTCCTCTGCCTGAAACGCCTTCCTGAATCGGTCGCTCGGTAACTCAGAAGGCACGAACCGAAACTCCAGATCGGAATCTTGGCCGTCGAGCGAGTCCAGGCGGGAGCCCGGCGCGACGATGAAGCGGACGTGGTAACCCGCCGCCAGCTGGTCGAACAACGCGAAGTCGTGCGTCCTCAGCGCGTGGAACATGGCCGCTCGATCTCGATCGCGCGTCCTCCAGTCGACAAACGGATTGGAAAAATACTGATCGGTCGCCACGACACGGCCTCCGGCAGGCGCCACCAGGAACAGGCTTGCCCCATCGGTGCAGAGGAACACGTCATCGCTCGTGGCGTACGCCCGAACCCACTCGTATCCCGCGACGGAAAGACGACCGGCAGTCTGCCGGGCCTGCGCTCGAATGACCGTGAAATCGTCGCGCTGAAGATAAGAAGGCACGTGGACCGCGACCAGGCCCAGAACCGCTGCCATGATGACCGCCTCGCGATGCCAGCCCCGCACGCGTGCGAGCCAGGCGGCCGCCTCACAAATGAAACATCCGAACGCGATCGAGACCCAGGCCATCGAATAGAACAGGAAGTGGTACGCCGGCACGATGCTCGGCAGCGTCAGACCGACGTGCTGAGCCGCGGCAGAGATGTATCTATAACCAATGAAGCTGCCGGCCAAGCCAATCCACGCCAGGAGCAGAACCGCCGCGCGGTCCCGCCGGACGGCCAGTCGAATCGCGTACAGCGCCGCGGCGATCACCGGGAGGCGCATCAGCTTTGCCGCAAGCACTGGAAACTCGTTCGGATCCAGAATCCCACTCGGGGAGGCGCTCGGCAGCGTGTTGACGACGCGCAGGTGATAGACCCCGATGATCTGCAGAAGGAACGGCGCACTCACGAGCAACGCTACGCCGAGAACACGGCCAAGGCGGAGGGCGGCCGGTTTGATCGCGCGCCGATCGAGGACCTCTACCGCCGTCAGCACCAGAAGGATTCCGCCGATCAACAACGCCGGCGCCGTATGACAAAGAAAGATCACGCCCAGCAGCGCGCCAATCCCCGCGTCGCGCCATCCGGACGAGGGCGCATTAAACGAACGACTGAGCGGCAGCAGCGCTACGTAGAAAGGCGCCTGGCCGAAGTTTTCCGGAGCGAACCACGGCGAGTAGGTGGCCGAGTAGTAGAACGGCAGGTTCGTGCCTGTCATGAACAGAAACGCGGCGGTGGCGGCCACACCGCACCACGCGTCGAAGAGGACAGCAACCAGCCAGAAGAGCGCGAGTGGAGCGAGAAGGTTCAGCCACGGACCAACCCGCACGATGAACTTGTGCAGCGGGACGCCCGTCACCCGGCTGCCAATCGCGGCGACGCCTGCGGGCAAAGGGTTGTACCAGATCCGCTCTCCCTGGTAGCTCGAATCAGGCCCGAAGCCCTCATCGAGCAGCGTTTGCGCCGCGGCCATCTCTCTGAACTCGATGTCGAAGCCCGGCCAGTCGAACTCGCGGACGATGGCGTAGTTGCGCGCCAGCGCGATCACGCACATCAGCAGGACCAGGGCGACCGGCAGTCGACGGGTCGGCCTCTGCGCCTCGGAGAACGACCGGGAAGCGGCCGCCGGGTCGACGCTAGCCACGGCAATCACAGAAGCAGATCGAAAAGAGGCTGGACGAGCCCGAAAATCGCGAGGTACACCTTCAGCCCCATCGCGAGCCACGCGGATCGATGCCGCCGCGTGTCGTCGACGTAGTCCTCGGAGAACGCGCTCCAGTTCGACGCATTCGCGGTGTTGGCCGAGACGGTGATGGACGGGCTGAGCATGCGCGTCGTGTGCCACCAGCCGGCGGGAACGAAAAGCGTTTCTCCTGGCTCGAGGACGAACTCGGTCGGGACCGCCCTGGCGAACAGAGGGAACCGCGCGAGGTCCGGGTGCTCGACGTCGTTGATCTGTGAGTTCGATTTTCCGCCCCTGGTGCCCGGATAGAGATACGGGCTCTGCTCCGGTGAGAACACGATGAACCGCTTCCGGCCGAACACCTGCATGAGGAACGCGTGGGTGTGCAGGCTGTCGTAGTGCAGGACGGGAAAGCTCGCGCCCGAGCCGCCGAGGTACAGTTCGAGATAGGTGAACGATCGACGCGAGGGAAACAGCAGCCTCTCGAACCAGTTCGGCTTCGTGCAACTGGGAAGCGGCGAGATGTCACTCAGGAGTTCCGGCGCCCACGCTTCGATGAGCGTATTGCGCATGTAGGGCGCCGGGCGCTCGCGGTTCGAAGCGAGGACGAGATCGATGAACTCGGCGACCGTGAACGAACGGCCGTCGATCGTCACTTCGCGTCCGCCGTAGACGTCCTTGAACATCTGCGGCGTCCACCGGTCCATGGCCTTCCAGTGTCCGATGACGTCGGTCAGGATGACCGGCCGCAGCGTCTGCAGATACTCCGTCACGAACTCGCGATGCGAGAGCCCCGATCGCCGATCGATCGACGCGGCGCATGGTCCGGCAGCACACGCCGTCGGCCTTCTTCCGTCCATTGTCTGCTCAATCATCTGATGGCCTCCTGTTCAGCGACCGACGGCAGGCCGAAGGACCGTTCGCCGGCTCGCGCAAAACAGCCACGGAGGTAGTCGGCGAAGATGCGAACGTCAGGTTCCCTGAGCATGAAATCGTGCTGGCAGCGGTCCGGCCCGGCCATGACCTCCGCGCCCTGGCTCGCGAAGCGGCCCCAGTCGACAAAGCATTCGTCCGAGCGCTCGTCGGCTCGGTTCGGGAGGCAGACGTGGATCCGGCCGGAGTATCGGCCGGGCGTGTAGGCTCGGGCGGCATTCACAGTCGCGAGCTCGACCCGCTCGCGACATGCGGCGATCGACGCGCGCTCCGACTGCGGTTTGGGACTGAACAAGCCAGCGGCTTTCGCGCGAAGAAGCGCAGCCCGTTCGGCGGGCTCGGCCCTCACCAGCGCCTTCGCACCTGCGGCGCTGTTGCGGACCCATTCCTTCACGCTGCCGAGCACCCGGCGGGTCAACCGAAACGAGGCCGGCGCGGCGGTGCCCATGAGCACGAGCGCGCCAACCTCCTGCCCTGCCGCCTGCAGCTGACGCGCGATCTCGAACGCGGTGGTGCCGCCGAGGCAGTAGCCACCAATCAAGTAAGGTCCGCGCGGCTGACTGATCCGGATGGCGTCGACAAAATGCGCGGCCAGATCTTCGATGCGCTCGCACGGCGGCCGGCCGTCGAGACCAGGAGGCTGAAGGCCGAAGAACGGCTGGTCGGCGCCGAGTTGCTGGGCGAGCCTCACGAAACAGAAGACGTCGCCGTTGTGTCCCGGGACGGCGTAGAACGGACGGCGCAAACCACCCTGCTGAATAGGCACGACAGTCGTGTTCCGCGTCAAGTGACCAGCTGCGCGCAGGAGGGCCCGGATCTCCGGCTTGCGCTCGGCGAGCGACTGGCGAAGATCGCCGGTCAGCACACCAAGCGGCGCGTTGCACCGCACCCGATCCCCCTCGAGCCACACCTTCACATTGAGCGCTCGAAGCTGTGTGAGCAGCTCGACCGTCGTCACAGCTCGATTTCCTCGCGGGCGCCGTCCGCCACAGACACCGCCGCGTTCGCGGCGGCCCAGCGGATCGCCTCGACAGCCTCAGCGAGCTCGGCCACTGTGGCCGCCTTGAACAACGCGACGAGCGGAATCTCGACGTCGAACGCCTTTCGCAGACCGGCCACGACCTCCGCCGCCAGGAGGGAATGGCCGCCAGCTTCGAAGAAGTTGTCGTGCACCCAGACGTGGCGTCGGCCGAGAGCCTTCGCCCAGATGCCCGCGATCGTCTGTTCGACCGGAGTGCGGGGCGCGACCGGCACGGCTGACGACGCGTACGACGATTCATCGGGCGACGGCAGCGCACGTCGATCGACCTTGCCATTCGGCGAGAGCGGCAGAACGTCGAGGCGCACGAAGGCCGGCGGCACCATGTAGTCGGGCAGCTGCGCGCGCGCATGCTCTCTCAACGACTCGACGGGTGAGTCGCCATCGCCGTGAATCACGACGTAGGCAACCAGGCGGCGGTCGGCACCATGCGTCTCTCTTACGACAACTGCACAATCGCTGACGGCCGGATGACCGCGGAGCACGCCTTCGATCTCGCGCAGCTCGATACGGTAGCCGCGAATCTTGACCTGGTCGTCGGCCCGTCCCAGATATTCCATCTCTCCGCTGGGCAGCCGCCGCGCCAGATCGCCGCTGCGGTACAGACGCGTCGTCGTGCCGTCCTCGAAGCGGTGTTCAAGGAACCGCGCCGCCGTCAGTTCCGGACGGTTCAAATAGCCGCGCGCGACGCCGGCGCCGCCGACGTAAATCTCGCCCGGCACACCGAACGGCACCAGACGACCGCGCCCGTCGAGCAGGTGCACCTGCCAATCGGGGATCGGCACACCGATCACGCTGCCGATCCGCTCAGTGACATCGGCCTGGCGGATTGGCCGGTACGTCACATGAACGGTGGTCTCGGTGATGCCGTACATGTTGACGACGCGCGGATGCTCGTCCCCATAGCGTTGGAACCACGGGGCCAGACTCTGGAGCTCGAGCGCTTCTCCGCCAAGAATCACGTAACGAAGCGCCGTCAGCCGGCGCCGCACCTGCGACTCTTCCTGAATCAGCTGCCGGAACGCCGACGGAGTCTGGTTCAGCACCGTCACGTGTTCCCGCGCGAGCAGTTCCCGGAATCCGTCCGGCGATCGGCTGATCCAGTGCGGGACGATCACCAACCGGCCGCCGTATGTCAGCGCCCCCCACATTTCCCACACGGAGAAGTCGAACGCATAGGAGTGGAACAGCGTCCACACGTCGGATGATCCGAAGTCGAACCACGCCCGTGTCGCGTCCATCAACCGGCTCACGTTCGCGTGCGTCACCGCCACGCCCTTTGGCCGACCGGTCGATCCAGACGTATAGATGACATAGGCGAGCGCCTCGGTCGGCACGCTCGCGTCGGGATTGGTTGCGGGCTGACACTCGAGCATGGCAGCGTCGCGATCGATACACACGATACGGTCGCCGGCCGATCGCAGGCGCGGCGAGAGGGCCTCCAGGGTCAGCAGCACCGACGGCCGGGCATCGTCGAGCATGAAGGCGAGACGATCGGCCGGATACGACGGGTCGAGCGGGAGGTACGCGCCTCCGGCTTTGAGAACGCCCAGGACGCACACGACCATCTCGAGCGAGCGCTCGAGACAAATCCCGACGAGGCTTTCAGGACCGACGCCGCGCTGGCGCAAATGACTCGCGATCCGGTTGGCGCGAACGTTCAGCTCGGCATACGTCAGCGTCTGCCCTTCGCACACGACTGCGGGCGCATCGGGCGTACGCGCCGCGTGCGCTTCGACGAGCTCGTGCACGCAGACCGCCGGACCGAGGGCAGGCGCAGCGGCGTTTCCTTGCGCGCGGATCCGGCTGCGCTCAGCCTCGCCGAGAAGCGGCAGGTCCGCGACGGATGTATCGGGGCGAGCCACGGCGCCGGCGACCATCCGCTGGAAGTGATCGGCGAAGCGCGCAGCGGTTTCGGCATCGAAGAGATCGGTGTTGTATTCGAAGATGCACGAGAGACCGTCGGGGCGATCGGTCGCCCACCACGTGAGATCGAACTTCGCGATGCCGGTTTCAAC
>Ga0134123_10001273_pt1 | contig 16505 bp, 17 predicted proteins | sample KB303_FD_96460 | JGI IMG/M metagenome (GOLD analysis project Ga0134123, IMG submission 96460) | Terrestrial soil microbial communities without Nitrogen fertilizer from Kellogg Biological Station, Michigan, USA - KB3-0-3 | ecosystem: Environmental > Terrestrial > Soil > Unclassified ...
CCGCACGCCGGACGGCGAGGCGGTGTCCGATTCCGAGGAGGTCAACGCCTGATGGCAAACGGGGAGCGACTGCGCGCCGGGGTGGTCGGGACCGGCCACATGGGGCAGTACCACGTCCTGGTCTACGCCGAGCTGGCCGAGGCCAAGCTGGTCGGCGTGGCCGATATCGACGCGGACCGCGCCAAGAGCATCGCGCGCCGATACGAGACGGAGGCCTTCGGCGACCACCGAGATCTCATCGGCCGCGTGGACGTGGCCAGCGTGGCCGTGCCCACCGAGCAGCACTTCCACGTGGCGCGCGACCTGCTGCAAGCCGGCATCAGCGTGCTGGTGGAAAAGCCCATGACGCCCACGCTGGAGGAGGCCCGCGAGCTGTTCGCGGTGGCCCAGCGCAGCGGCGCCATCCTGCACGTCGGCCACGTCGAGCGCTTCAACGGCGCGGTGGACGAGCTCAAGCAGATCGTGTCGTCCCCGATCCTGATCGAGTCGCGCCGTCTCGGTCCGTTCGTGCCGCGCGTGCAGAAGGACACGGTGGTGATGGATCTCATGATCCACGACATCGACATCATCCTGAACCTGGTCGACTCCACCCCGGTCCAGCTGACCGCGCAGGGGGCCTCGGTGCACAGCGAGGTGGCCGACGTGGCCACCGTGCAGATCCGGTTCGCCAGCGGCGCGGTGGCCACCATCACCGCCAGCCGGGCCACGGAGGAGAAGATCCGCACGCTGGCCATCACGCAGCCCGACGCCTACATCCTGCTCGACTACACCGAGCAGGACATTCACATCTACCGTCGGGCCGCCCAGGAATACACGATGAATCGGGGCTCGATCCGGTACCGGCGGGCGTCGTTCGTCGAGCACCTGAAGGTCCACCGGGACAACCCGCTCAAGCTGGAGCTCCAGCATCTGCTCGGCGCGACGCGCCGCCTCCGGGCGGGGGAGCGCGTGACGCTGGCCCAGCCGGACGACCTCCGCTCGCTGGCGATGGCGCTGGAGATCGAGCGGATGATCCGGGACGGCGTCGCCGAGGTCACCTGGCGCGAGCCCGTCCCGTGATCGTCCGATGCGCGCGCTCGGCCTGATGTGCGGCGCCGGCCCGCTGCCGGCGCGGATGGCCCTCGAGGCGCGCCGGCAGGACTGGCGCATCGTCGCCTTCACGTTTCCCGGCGCCACCGAGCCCGACGGCTGGGCCGACGTGGTGATTCCCTCGCGCCTGGAGGCGATGAACCCGGTGCTGGAGGCGCTCGCGCGCGAGCAGATCAAGGGCATGCTCTTCTCCGGGAAGTTCTGGATGGGCGACCTGCTCGGCGCCGCCACCCCCGACGCCGCCCACGCGACGATGGCGGCGCGGGCCGGCACACTGCTCGACGTCAACATCACGCGGGTCATCGTGGAGACGCTGACCGCCTTCGGCGTCGAGCTCCTCGACCAGCGGCCGTTCTTCGGCGACTGGCTCGAGCCAGCCGGGTGCTGCTCGAAGCGTGAGCCCACCGAGGCGGAGTGGACGGACATCCGGCGCGGCCTGGCCGTGACCCGCCTGATGGCCGGCGCCCAGATCGGCCAGGTCGTGGTGGTGCGGCGCGGGGTCGTGAGCGCGGTGGAGGCGATCGAGGGCACCACCGAGGCGATCCGGCGCGGCACCGCGCTGGGCGGGCCGCGCGCCGTCATCGTCAAGGGCGTGGCGCCGACGCACGACTTCCGCTTCGACACGCCGGGCATCGGTCCCGACACGCTGGAGGCCGCGGTCCTCGGCGGGGCCGCGGTGGTGGCCATCGCGGCCGGTCACGTGGCGATCATCGAGCGCGCCGCCGTGGTGGCGCGTGCCGATGCCGCCGGCATCGCGCTCGTGAGCGTGGATGCCGCGGAGTGACGCCGCGCCCATCATGATCGTCGCCGGAGAAGCCTCCGGCGATCTCCACGGCGCCACGCTGTGCCGCGCCCTGCGCGCGCTGGCGCCCGGACGTCGCCTCGTCGGCATGGGCGGCGAGCGCATGGCCGCCGCCGGCGTCGAGCGCGCCGCCGACGTCACGGCGTCGGCGATCATCGGCGGCACCGAGGCGCTGGGCCCGCTGGCCACGATGTACCGCGCGTACCGCCGTCTCACCGCGGTGCTGCACGGTGCCAGCCGTCCCGCCGTCGTCGTCGTCATCGATTTCCCGGAGTTTAATTTACGATTGGCCCGCGTGGCCCGGCGCGCCGGCATCCCGGTGGTGTACTTCATCCCGCCGCAGGTGTGGGCGTGGCGACCGTGGCGAATCCACGCGATCCGCCGCCGTGTCTCGCGCGTGCTGGCCGTGCTGCCCTTCGAGGTCGCGCTCTACGAGGCCGCCGGCGTTCCGGTGGCGTTCGTCGGCCACCCCGTGCTCGACGCCGTCGCCGGCGCGCCGTCGCGCGAGCAGGCGCGCGCGCGGCTCGGGCTGCCGCCGGAGGCCACCGTGCTGGGGCTGTTGCCGGGCAGCCGCGCCCAGGAGATCACGCACGGGCTGCCGGTGCTGCGTGACGCGGTCGCGCGCCTCGTCGCCACGCGTCCCGACGCGCGCGTCGTGCTCGCGCTGGCGCCCTCGGTTGATCGCGCGGTCGTCGAGCGACTGACCGCCGGTGCGCCGTCGGTGACGATCGTGCCGGACGCCCACGCGGTCATGCGCGCGGCCGACCTGCTCCTGGCGACCTCGGGGACCGCGACGCTGGAGGCCGCGCTGCTGGGGACGCCGATGATCGTGTGCTATCGCTTCTCGCGGCTCAGCGAGGCGTGGGTCCGCCTGCTCGTCCGCGTGCCGTGGATCAGCCTCGTCAACATCACGCTCGGGCGCGCCGTGGTGCCGGAGATCTACCAGCAGGCCTTCACGCCCGAGCGCGTGGCCGCGGCCGCCGAGCATCTGCTGGGGACGCCGGCCGCGCTTGCCGCCCAGCGCCAGGCATTCGCCGAGCTGCGCGGCGTGCTCGGCGAGCCGGGGGTCGGCGAGCGCGCCGCCCGTCACGTCCTGGCGCTGGCCCAATGCTGACGCTGGCGCCGCCGCTGGCGGCGGCGGCCGTACGGGCGCTGGGCGCGACACTCCGGATCACCGACCAGGGGGTGGAAGCGCTCGAGCCGCTGTGGGCCGCGGGGCAGCCGCTGATCTACGCGGTCTGGCACGGGCGAATTCTCATGGTCCCGTGGGTCAACGTTCGGCTGCGACGCACGCGCGGCGCGCGGCTGGCCCGCGTGCTGGCCAGCCGCTCGCGCGACGGCGAGCTGGTCGCGCGCTGGGTGCAGCGCTTCGGGCTCGCGGTGGTGCGTGGCTCGTCCTCCCGCGGCGGCGCCGAGGCGCTGCGGTCGCTCGCCGCCGCGGTGCGGGCCGGTCAGGACGTGGCGGTGGTCCCGGACGGGCCGCGCGGTCCGGCCGAGCGCGTGCAGCCCGGGGTCGTCGCCCTGGCCGCGTTGACCGGCGCGCCGGTGGTGCCGTTCGGCTTCTCCGCGCGTCCCGCCCGCCGCCTGGCCTCGTGGGATCGCTTCATGGTGCCGCTGCCGTTCGCCCGCGCCGCCATCGTCTTCGGCGCCGCCGCTCAGGTGCCGCGAGAAGCGGACCGCGAGGCGGCGCGGGCGGACCTCGAGCGCACGCTCCACGAGGTCACCGCGCGCGCCGACCGGCTGGTGGGCGCGTGATGTACCCGCTGTACACGCTGGCCCTCGCGGCCGTCGTCACCGGCTACGCGCCGGTCGCCGTGCTCCGCCGCGTCGCGCGGGGCGTACCGATCAACCTGCGCGAGCGCCTGGGGCTGCGCGCGCACCAGCCAACGGCGGCGCCGTGTGGATGGATCCACGCCGTGTCGGTGGGCGAGGCGATCGCCGCGGCCCCGCTGCTGGAGGGGATCAGGCATCGGTGGCCCGCGCTGCCGCTCGTCGTGTCCACCGTGACGGAGACCGGCGCCCGCGTGGTGCGCGAGCGGTTCGCCGGGCTGGCCAGCCATCGCTACTTGCCGCTGGACTTCCCGGGCGCGACGCGCCGGGTGATCGCCTCGATCCGTCCGGCCTTCTTCGTGGGGATGGAGACCGAGCTCTGGCCCAATCTGTTGCGCGCGCTGGCCGGCGGCGGCGTGCCGGCCATGGTGGCGAATGGGCGGCTGTCCGATCGCTCGTTCCGGCGCTACCGCCTCGTGCGCGGCGCCATGCGGCGCATGCTGGCCGACATCAGCGTGTTCGGCATGCAGTCGGACGAGGACGCGCGCCGGATGATCGCGCTGGGCGCCACCCCGGAGCGGGTGGTGGTCACCGGCAACCTCAAGCACGAGGCGCCGCCCGATCCGGCCGGCGCCTCCGACCTGTGGCGCCGGCTGGCCGGTCTGGCTCCGCAACAAGCAGTGTGGATCGCCGGCAGCACGCACAGCGGCGAGGAGAGCGCCGTGCTCGACGCGCACGTGGTGGCGCGCGCGGTGCGGCCGGACCTGGCGCTGGTGATCGCGCCGCGCCACCCCGAGCGCGTCGGCGAGGTGATGAGCCTGGTGACGGCGCGGGGATTCGCCGCGATCCGACGCAGCGAGCTGCCGAGCCACGCGCTGGACCCGGCCGGCACGGTCATCGTGCTCGACACGGTGGGGGAGCTGGCCCAGCTCTACTCGATCGCCGACGTGGTCTTCGTGGGCGGCAGCCTGGCGCCGTTCGGCGGCCACAACATGCTCGAGCCGGCCGCGCGGGCCAAGCCCGTGCTGTTCGGTCCGCACACGACGAACTTCCGCGAGGCGGCGGCGCTGCTGCTGGACGGCGGCGGCGCCCGGCTCGTGCGCGACGGCCGCGAGCTCGGCGACGAGCTGATCCGGTTCCTCAGCGATCCCCAGCGGCGCACCAGCTATGGCGAGGCTGGCCATGCCGCGGTAGCCACGCGGCACGGCGCCGTCGGTCGCACGCTCGACCTCATCGCGACCTACTTGCACCCGGAGCGCGCGGCGTGACCGCGCGGCAGCGACTGCTGGAGGGCTGGGAGCGCGGCTTCGGCAGCGGGACCGACACGCTGCTCACCGCGGTGGCCGGCAGCTATCGCGGATTGCTCGGCGCCCGCGAGTGGATGTACGCGCACGGCCTGCTGGCCTCGCGCTCGCTCGACTTCCCGGTGGTCTCGATCGGCAACCTGACCGTCGGCGGCACCGGCAAGACGCCGGCGGTGGAGCTGGCGGTGCGGACGCTGCTCGATCTCGGCCATCGGCCCGGCGTGGTCAGTCGCGGCTATGGACGCCGCGGCGGCGGGCTGCAGGTCGTCGCCGACGCGGCGTCGATTCGCCTGGACGCCGAGGAGGCGGGCGACGAGCCGTTCCTGCTCGCGCGCCGGCTGCCCCGGGTGCCGGTGGTCGTCGGCGCCAACCGCTACGAGGCGGGACGGCTCACGCGCGCGCGCTTCGGCGTGAGCGTCATCGTCCTCGACGACGGCTTCCAGCACCGGACCGTGCACAAGGACCTCGAGATCGTGATGGCCCGCGCCGCGACGCCGTGGGGCAACGGACGGCTGCTCCCTGGCGGCCCGCTGCGCGAGCCGCTCGGCGGGCTTCGCCGCGCGAACCTCGTCGTCGCCACCGGCGCCCACGGCGCCGAGGAGGCCGGCGAGGTGGCCCAGGCGATCGCCCGCCATGCGCCGGGCGTGCCGCTGGTGACGGCGATGCACGTGGCGACCGAGTGCTTCGAGGCCGGCGCGATGAAGTTCGTGCCGCTCGGCGAGCTGGAGGGCGTACGGCTCATGGCCTTCGCCGGCATCGCGTCGCCGGCGGGCTTCCGGCGGACGCTGGGCGAATCGCGCGTGACGGTCACCGGATTCCAGGAGTTCCGCGATCACCACTGGTACTCGCGCGAGGATCTCGCGCGGCTGGAAGGCATGGCGGTGGGCAGCGGCGCGGATGGCCTGGTGACGACGGAGAAGGACTGGGTGCGGCTGCGCCGGCTGCCCCCGCTCAAGCGACCGCTCTACGTGCTCAGCGTGCGGCTGCAGCTCACCTCCGGCGAGGAGGCATGGCGCGCCGCCTTCGCGCGACTGCGCCCGCGATGAACCTGCTCGTCCGGCTGCCGAACTGGCTCGGCGACACCGTCATGGCGGTGCCCGTGCTGGCCTCGTTCCGCGCGGCCTGGCCCGAGGCACGCGTGCTGGCGGTCGGTCCGTGGGCCTCGCTCCTGGCCGGCCAGGGTCTCGCCGACGTGCTGCTGAACTACCCGCGCGCGTGGAGCGGTCGGCTGCGCGCGGCCGACGCGGTGCCGAGCCCACGGCCCGAGCTGGCGGTCGTCCTGCCGAACTCGTTCGAGGCCGCCCTGACCGCGTGGTACTGGGGCGCCCGGCGGCGCGTGGGCTTCGCGACCGGCGGTCGCTCGTGGCTGCTCACCGATGCGGTACCGCGCGACGGCGCACTCCGTCACCAGGTGGACGACTACCTGCTGCTCGTCGAGCGCTGCGGCGTCGACGTCGCCACGCGCGAACCCGCGCTGACGCCGCCGGGCCCGGAGGCCGCCGAGCGGGCCGAGGTGCTCGGCCTGCTGGAGCAGCTCGGCCCGACCGCCTCGCACGGCCTGCGCGTCGGGATCCACCTGGGCGCCGCGTACGGGCCGGCCAAGCTGTGGCCGTCGGCGCGCGTCGCCGAGCTCGGCCGCCTGCTGATCGAGCGGGGGCACACGCCGATCCTGCTCGGCGCTCCCAGTGACGCGGAGGTGGCGGCGACGATCGTCGCGAACGCGCCGGTGGCGAGCCTGGTCGGCCGCGATCGTCCCGCGCTCCTGCCCGCGCTGCTGAGCGAATTCGACGTCGTCGTCAGCGGCGACACCGGTGTCGCGCACCTGGCCGCGGCGCTCGGCGTCCGTGTCGTGACGCTCTTCGGCCCGACGGACCCGCGGCTGAGCGTGCCCCGCGGCCGGACCACCGTCGTCACGCATCCGGTCCCGTGCGCCCCGTGCTTCTACCGGACGTGTCCGATCGAGCACCCCTGCCTCGACGGCATCGCGCCCGAGCGCGTGTACGCGCAGGTCGTCGATGCCTCCGATCGCGCCGGGGTCGAGGCCGGCCGATGAGCGACGCGCTCGCGGTTGACGCGGGCCCGAGCCTGCGCGTGCTGCACCTGGCCGCCAACCGGTGGTGGACGGGTAGCGCCGATCCGATCATCCAGCTCGTCGCCGGGCTGCGGCAGCGCGGCCACCACGTGCTCCTCGGCGTGACTCCCGGCGACCGCTTCGAGGCCAAGGCGCGCGAGGCCGGCCTGCCGCTGGTGGACGGTCTCGCGCTGCGCGTGCGGCCCTCGCCGTTGCCGCTGATGCGCGACGTGGCCCGGCTGCGGGCGCTCGTACGCGAGGAAGGCATCGACGTCGTCCACGCGCACCACTCGCACGACCACTGGCTCTCGCTGCTGATCCGGCCCCGTGGAGCCGACGGCACGCGCGCGCCGCTGGTGCGGACGTATCACAACGTCCGCTCGGTGAAGCGCTCGGTGGCGGCGGCCACGCTGCACCGGCGCACGGCCGCGGTCTTCGCGGTGTCGCGCCAGATCGAGGCCCGCTGTCGCGAGGTGGGGCTGCCCGCCGAGCGTGTCGTCTGGATCCCCGGCGCCGCCGACCTGCCGCGCTTCACCGGCCGCGACGACGGCCGGTCGATCCGCGAGGAGTTCAAGCTGGGCGGGGCGGCGGTCGTGGTCTCGGTGTCGCGGCTGGCCGCCAACCGCGGCCACGAGCTCTTGCTGGCGGGGTTCGGGCGGCTGCTGGAGCGCATGCCCGAGGCGCGGCTGCTGCTGGTCGGCAAGGGTGAGCGGCGCGATCGGCTCGAGCAGCTGGTGGCCGAGCTGGGGCTCGCCCACCGCGTGATCTTCACGGGCTACCGCGACCGCGATCTGCCGCAGGTGCTCGCCGCCGCCGACTGCTTCGCGCTGATGGCCGCCGGCTCCGACGAGTCGTGCCGGGCCGCGCTGGAGGCGATGGCGGCGGCGCGGCCGGTGGTCGCACGCCGGGTGGGCGCGCTTCCCGAGACCGTGATCCACGGCGAGACCGGGCTGCTGGTCGACGGCGAGCGGCCCGAGGACGTCGCCACGGCGCTGGCCACCATGCTCGCCGATCCCGTGCGGGCGCGCGCGATGGGGGAGGCCGGCCGGCGGCGTGCCGAGACGGAGTTCAGCCCGGAGCGCTCGGTGACGATCGTCGAGCGCGTCTACTGGGATCTGCTCGCGCGGCGCGACCTGCGGCGGAGCCAGCGGCGGTGACGCTGCTGCAGCTGGTCTCGTGTCGGGGCTGGTCCTCCGACGCGTACTGGGCGGCCCGGGTGTCGTGCGAGCTGGAGCGCCGGGGCCACACCGTGACGCTCGGCTGCCGGCGCGGCACCGAGCAGGCGGTGGGGGATCGCGCCCGTCGCGAAGGCGTCGGCCGGATCGTGACGTTCGGGTTCGCCGGCGGTCTCCGTCCCGCCTCCGACGTGGCCGACGTGCGCGAGCTTCGCCACGCCATCGCCGCCGCCGACGTCGTGCACGTGCATCGCGGCAAGGAGCACTGGCTGGCCGTCGTCGCCGCGCGTCTGGCGGGCGGACGGCCGGTCGTGCGCACGCGACACATCGCGCAGGCGGTGCGGCCGCATGCCGGCAACCGCTGGCTCTACGGTCGCGCCACCGCGCTGGTGGTGGCGGTGACGGAGGCGATCCGCGGCCAGTGCGTGGCCTCCGGGCTGCTGCCGCCGGCCCGCATCGTCACGCTCGCCGGCGGCGCGGATGCGGAGGCGTACCGTCCGGCTCCGGCCGATCCCGCGTGGCGACAGAAGCTCGGCGCGGTGGCCGGCCGCCCGCTGGTCGGCATGGTGGCCGGGCTGCGCGTGATGAAGGGCCATCGCGTGGTGATCGAGGCGCTCGCGCAGCTCGCCGGCCAGGGCGTGCGGCCGCAGGTCGCCTTCGTGGGGCGCGGCGCCATGGAGCCGGCGCTGCGCGAGGCCGTCGCCCGCGCCGGGCTCGAGCGCCAGATCACATTCACCGGCTTCGTGGACGACGGACCGGCGGCGATGGCCGCGCTCGATGTCGGCCTCTACGTGCCGCTCGAGTCCGACGGGATGTCGCGCGTGGTGTTCGAGTATCTGGCCGCGGGCCGCGCGCTGATCGCCTCCCGCGTCGGCGTGGTGGCCGAGACGCTGGTCGATGGCGAGCACGCGGCGCTGATACCGGCCGGTGATCCCTCGGCGCTGGCCGGCGCACTGGCCACCCTGCTCGACGACGCGCCGGCTCGCGCGCGACTCGGTGAGGCCGCCCGCCGGCTCGTCGTCGCGCGCTACTCCGGCGCGCGCCTGGCCGAATCGCTCGAGTCCTGCTACGCGCGCCTGACCGCGGCGTGAAGATCTCGATCCTGGCGTTCGATCTGTCCGACAACGCGACGGGCCGGGCCGACCTGCTGGCCCGACTGCTCGCCCCGCGCTGGGACGTCGAGGTCGTCGGTCCGCGATTCGGCGCCCACGTGTGGGGACCGGTCGCGGGCGGACCGATCGTGCACCGGGCGGCGCCCGCGCCGGGCGCGCGCTATCCGGGCTTCGCCTCGGCGTGGAGCACGCTCGCGGCGCAGGCCGACGGCGATCTCCTCTACGCCTCCAAGCCTCGCCCGACCAGCTACGGGGCGGCGCTGCTGGCGCGCCGCCGTCGCGCGCGGCCGCTGCTGCTCGACATCGACGACTGGGAGGTCGGCTTCTTCCGCCGCTCGGGAGCGTGGGGCACGCTGGGCCGTGCGCTCAACCTCGGCAATCCCAACGGGCTGCCGTGGACGTGGCTGATGGAGCGCCTGGTGCCGCGCGCCGACGGGCTGACCGTGGCGTCGCGCTTTCTCGAGCGCCGCTTCGGCGGCACGCTCGTGCCCCACGTGCGCGACACCGAGGCGTGGGACCCGGCGCGCGTCGACCGCGCGGCGGCGCGCGCGGCGCTCGGCCTCGGCCGCGAGCGCGTGGTGATGTTCCTCGGCACGCCGCGCGGCCACAAGGGCGTGGACGATCTGGTGGACGCCGTAGGCGCGATCGGCGGCGACGTCCGGCTGGTGGTCGTCGGGGCCGACTCCGCCAGCGACGCGGGCCGCCGCTGGGCGGCGCATCCGTGGGTCAGGCTGGTCGGCGAGATCCCGTTCGATCGCGTGCCGCAGCACCTGGTCGCCGCCGACGTGGTGGCGGTGCCCCAGCGCGCCACCAGCGACACGCTCGGCCAGGTGCCGGCCAAGATCTTCGACGCGATGGCGCTGGGGCGGCCGATCGTCTCGACGGCGGTGTCGATGATCCCGGAGATCCTCGAGGGCTGCGGCGTGCTCGTGCCGCCGGGCGATGCGGTGGCCCTGGCGGGTGCGCTCCGCCGGCTCCTCGACGATCCGGCCAGCGCGGCGGTGATCGGCCAGCGCGCGCGCGAGCGCTGTCGCAGCCACTACAGCTTCGAGTCCGCGCGGGCGGCGCTGTTTCCAGTCGTCGAGCGGGCGCTGGCGGCGCGCTCTCGATGAAGATCCTGATCGTCTCGCGGCCGTTCGTCTTCCACGGGGGCGTGGAGACCGCCACCGCCGGCTTCGTCGGCGCCCTGGTGGCCCACGGGCACGACGTGCACCTGCTGAGCCTGCCCGGCCAGTCGCCGATGCCGGGCGTCACGCAGCGCACGCTGCCGCTGCCCCGCCTGCCGCGCACGGCGCGGCTGCTCGCGGTGCCGCTGCTCGCCCGGCGGGTCATGCGCGAGCACGGCTGGGACGTGGTGCAGAGCCACGAGCGCACGCTGGGCCAGGACGTGTACCGGGCGGGGGAGGGCTGCCACCGCGGCTATCTCGACACGGTCCCGGGCGAGCGGCCGCGTCGCGGGTATCACCGGATGCTGCTGGCGCTCGAGCGGCGCGTGTTCAGGACCACGCCACAGGTCGTCGCGATCTCCCGGCGCGGCGCCGAGGAGATCACCGCGCTGTACGCGGTGCCGCCGGCCCGGCTGAGCGTCGTGTACAACGGCGTGGATCTCGTCCGCTTCCATCCTGACAACCGGGGCCGTCATCGCGCGGGGGCGCGCGCCGAGGCCGGTGTGCCCGCCGAGGCCTTCACGGTGCTGTTCGCGGGCAGCGGCTTCGAGCGCAAGGGGCTGGCGGTGGCGATCCAGGCGCTCGCCGCGCTGGGCGATCGCGAGAGCCGACTGCTCGTGGTCGGCAAGGGCAATCGCGGGCCGTGGACCGATCTCGCGCGCCGCCTCGACGTCGCCAGCCGGGTCGTCTGGCTCGGCCCGCGGCCGGACATCGAGCGCTGGTACGCCGCCGCGGATGTCGTGGCGCTGCCGACGCGGTACGAGCCCTTCGGCAACGTGCACCTGGAGGCGCTGGCCACCGGCATCCCCGTGGTGACGACGACCCGCGCGGGCGGCGCGGAGGCGATCACGCCGTGGAGCGGGGCGGTCGTCGCACCGGACGACCCCCGGGCCCTGGCCACGTCGCTGGAGTGGATCCGGAGCGTCGAGGCGACCCGGCTGGCCGCGGCCGCCCGCGCCGCCGCCGAGCCCTTCACCTGGGAGCGACAGGTCGCCGACTTCGCGCAGATCTACCGGAGGCTGCCCGCTCGGCGTGGCGGTTTGTCTTGAGAAATCGCTAGCATCGGGCTTACACTTCGTTCGTGGCTTCACGGCCTGCTGTCTTCATCGACCGTGACGGGACGCTGACCGAGGAAGTGGGCTACGTCAATCATCCGACCCGCCTGCGCCTGCTGCCCCGCTCGGCGGAGGCGATCCGTCGCCTCAACCGGGCCGGCGTCGCCGCGGTGATGGTGACCAACCAGGCGGGCATCGCCCGCGGCTACTTCTCCGAGGACGTGCTGCGCGCGGTGAACGAGAGCCTCGTCGATCAGCTCGCCAAGGCCGACGCCCGCCTCGACGGCCTCTACGTCTGCACGCACCACCCGAGCGAGGGTCGGCCGCCGTTCCGCGCCGACTGCGAGTGCCGCAAGCCCCGGCCCGGGCTGCTGCTGCGCGCGGCGGCCGAGCTCAGCCTGGATCTCTCGCGCTCCACGATGGTCGGGGACAAGCCGAGCGACCTCGTCGCGGCGCGGGCGGTGGGCGCCGGCTCCGTGCTGGTCCTGACCGGATACGGGCTGGGGGAGTGGGAGTACCGGCGCGCGACGTTCGAGGTGGAGCCGGACCACGTGGCCGACGACCTGCTGGGCGCGGTGGACTGGGCGCTGGCGCGGCGGGTGGCGGCGTGAGCGAGAGGAGCCGGCGGCTGAGCGCGATCGTGGCGGCGATGCGCGAGCGCACGATCCTGGTCGTCGGCGACCTGATCGTGGACGAGTATCTCTTCGGCAAGCCCGCGCGCATCTCGCGCGAGGCGCCGGTCCTCATCCTGCGCTTCACCGAGCGCGAGGTTCTCCTGGGCGGCGCGGCCAACGCCGTCAACAACGTGCACGCCCTCGGCGCGCGCGTCGTGCCCGTCGGCGTGGTGGGCCGCGACGCGACCGGCGAGGAGCTGTGCGCGCTCTTCCGGGCCGCCGGCATCTCCACCGAGGGCATCGTCACCGAGCCCGGCCGGGTGACGACGGTCAAGACGCGGATCAACGCCGGCGGCTATCAGGCCACCCGCCAGCAGGTCGTGCGCCTCGACCGCGAGCCCACCGGCGACCTGCAGCCGGTGACCGAGGACGCGCTGATCGCGCGCCTGGACGCGCTGGCCGGCAGCGTGGATGCCATCCTCGTCTCCGACTACGGCTACGAGACGGTGACCCCGCGCGTGTTCGAGCACGTGCGCGCGCTGGCCCAGCGCCGCCGGGCCGTGCTGAGCGTGGACAGCCGCTATCAGCTGCCGCGCTTCACCGGCGTCACCGCCGCCACTCCGAACGAGGCCGAGCTGGAGCAGCTGGCCGGCGCCCCGATGGACGACGAGCGCGACGTCGAGAAGGCCGGACGCCAGCTGCTCGAGCGGCTCGACGCGCGCATGCTGCTGGTCACGCGGGGCAGCCGCGGCATGGCCCTGCTCGAGCGCGACGGCGCCACCAGCTTCATTCCCATTCACGGCACCGACGAGATCGCCGACGTCACCGGGGCCGGCGACACCGTGATCGCCACCTTCACGGCGGCGCTGGCCGCGGGTGCGGCGCCGGGCGAGGCCGCGACGCTGGCCAACGTGGCCGGCGGCCTCGTGGTCATGAAGCGCGGCACCGCCACCGTGTCGCCGGCGGAGCTGGCCCAGGCCTTCGGCGCCGGCCAGGCGTGAGGGCCGCGAGCCGGCCCGCCCTCACACCGGACGAGGCGGGCGCGCTGGCGGCGCGGCTGCGCGCCGAGGGCAAGCGCATCGTCCTCGCCAACGGCTGCTTCGATCTCCTGCACGTCGGCCACGTGCGCTACCTCACCGCCGCGCGAGCACTGGGCGACGTGCTCTTCGTGGGCATCAACGGCGACGCGACGGTGGCACGGCTCAAGGGCGCCGGCCGGCCGCTGATGCCCGCGGTCGAGCGGGTCGAATTGCTCGGCGCGCTGCGGGCGGTGGATCACGTCGTCGTCTTCGACGAGGACACGGCCGACCGGCTGGTGTCCCTGGTGCGCCCCGACGTGCACGCCAAGGGCACCGACTACACCGAGACCTCCGTGCCGGAGGCGGCCAGCGTGCGCGCGGCCGGCGGGCGCGTGGCCATCGTCGGCGATCCCAAGGATCACGCGACGCGGGACCTCATCGCGCAGATCCAGGAGCGCTTCGGCCGTGCTCGCTGAGGCGCCGCGCATCGCGCTGGTGAAGCTCTCGTCGCTGGGCGACGTCGTCCACGCGCTGCCGCTGGCGGCGACACTGCGCGCTGCCCGCCCGCACGCGCGCCTGACCTGGATCGTCGAGCGTCGTGAGGCGGCGATCCTGCGCGAGCACCCCGCCCTGGAGGACGTCATCGTGGCGGACACGCGGGGATGGCGGCGGGCACGCAGCGTCGGCGCGCTCGCGGCGGCGCTGCGCGGCGTGCGCGAGCTGCGACGCCGGCTGGCTGCCGCGCGCTTCGATGTGGCCATCGACGCGCAGGGGCTCATGAAGAGCGGGCTGCTGGTGGCCGCCACCCGGGCGCCCGTGCGAGTCGGCTTCGCCAGAGCCATCCTCCGCGAGTCCCTGAGCGCGCTCTTCACGACGACGCACGTCACGCCGCCGCCCGAGGCGGTGCACGTGGTCGATCAGTATCTGGCGCTGCTCGGTGCGCTGGGCATCACCGATCGGCGTCACGAGTTCCGGCTGCCGTCGTCGTCGTCGGCGGAGGCGCGCGTGGACGAGTGGCTGGCCGCGGCCGGCATCAAGCCACGCCGCCGGCTCGTGATCCTGAATCCGGGTGCCGGCCGCGCGGACAAGCGGTGGCCCACCGGGCACTTCGCCACGCTGGCGCATCGCCTCGTCTACGATGGCGGCGCGCACGTGGTGATCATCTGGGGGCCGGGTGAGGACGATCTGGCGCGTGACATCGCGAGCGCGGGCGCCTCCTCGGGCCCCGGCGTGACGCTGGCGCCGCCGACCGACCTGGACATGCTGCTGGCGCTGCTGCGCCGGGCCAGCGTCCTCGTGGCAGGGGACACCGGACCATTGCACCTGGCCGCCGCGCTGGGCACGACCTGCGTCGGGCTCTACGGTCCGACGTCCGCCGCTCGCAACGGCCCCTACGGCGACGCTCATCGCACGCTCACCAGCCCGGACCGGACGATGGCCTCGCTGACGCCGGCGGCCGTGCTGCCGCTGGTGCTGGAGCGACTGGGATGAGCCAGCCGCGACTGTCGGTGGTGGTGGTCACGCTGGACGAGGAAGAGCGCATCCGCCCGTGCCTGGAGTCGGTGGCGTGGGCGGACGAGCTCATCGTCGTGGACGCGGAGTCGCACGACAAGACCGCGGCCGTTGCCGGCGAGCTGACCGAGCACGTCTTCGTGCGGCCGTGGCCGGGGTACGCGGCCCAGAAGAACTTCGGGATCGAGCAGGCGCACGGCGAGTGGATCCTGTCGCTCGACGCCGATGAGGTCGTCTCCGCCGCGCTACGGGCGGAGATCGAGGCGGTGGTTGCCGGTGGTGGCGCCGGGCCCGACGGCTATTCGGTGCCCCGGCGCAATATCTTCTGGGACCGCTGGATCCGCCACGGCGGGCTCTATCCCGACTGGCAGCTGCGGCTGTTTCGCCGTGAGCGCGGCCGCTTCGTGGCGCGCGCGGTGCACGAGTCCGTGGTGGTCGACGGCGCCGTCGGACGGCTGCGCGGTCACCTCGAGCACCGCAGCTATCGCGACGTCGCCGACTTCCTCGAGCGGACGGACCGCTACACGACGCTGGCCGCCGAGGACTGGCTGGCCGAGGGCCGCGGCGTCCGGCCCTTCCGGGACCTCGTCGTGCGGCCGCTGGGACGGTTCTTCGGGATGTACGTGTGGCGGGGCGGTTTCCTGGACGGCTGGAGGGGATTCCTTCTGGCCGTGCTCTATGGCTACTATGTGTTCATGCGTTCGGCCAAGATCTGGGAGAGAGCGAGGCGCTGATGCCGGGACGGGAGCGTGTGCTGTCGGGGATGCGTCCGAGCGGGAGCCTGCACCTGGGCAACTATCTCGGCGCGCTCGCGAACTGGGTGCGTCTGCAAGACGACTACGAGTGCTTCTACTTCTCGGCCGACTGGCACGTGCTCACCGACGATCTCAACACGAGCGACGTGCCGCAGAACACCCTCGACATGGCAGTCGAGTGGCTGGGCGCCGGTCTCGATCCGGAGCGCTCGACGCTCTTCATCCAGTCGCTGGTGCCCGAGCACGCGGAGCTGCACCTGCTCTTCTCGATGGTGACCCCGGTGGGCTGGCTCGAGCGCGTACCGACCTACAAGGAGCGCATCGAGCAGCAGGGGATCGCCTCGCCGTCCTATGGGCTGCTCGGCTATCCACTCTTACAGTCGGCCGACATCCTCATGTACAAGACCAAGTGGGTGCCGGTCGGCATCGATCAGGCTCCGCACGTCGAGCTCACGCGTGAGGTGGCGCGGCGCTTCAACAACGCCTTCGGCCCGGTGTTCCCCGAGCCGGACGTGAAGCTGACCGAGATTCCCAAGGTGCCGGGCACCGACGGCCGCAAGATGTCGAAGTCCTACGGCAACGCCATCCAGCTGTCCGATCCGAGCGACGTGATCAGACAGAAGGTCCGGCCGATGGTCACCGATCCCGCCCGCAAGCGGCGGAGCGATCCCGGCAACCCGGACATCTGCCCGGTGTTCGACCTGCACAAGATCTTCACGCCCGAGGCCGACCGGCCGATGGTCGCCACGAATTGCCGCACGGCCGGGTGGGGCTGTCTGGACTGCAAGGACGTCCTGCTCAAGCACATGCTGCCGCCGCTGGAGAAGATCCGCGAGCGTCGGCAGGCCTTCGCCGAGAAGCCGGACGCGGTGAAAGACGTCTTGATCGAAGGCTCGCGTCGGGCGAGAGTAGTCGCGCAGCAGACCATGAAGGAGGTCCGCGACGCCGTGAAGCTGGCGCCATGAGCGTCAACGAAGCCGAGCTCCGTCTCCGCGTGGGAGACTTCGAGGGGCCGCTCGACCTCCTGCTGCACCTCTGTCGCACCAACGAGATCGATCTCG
>Ga0134123_10001276_pt1 | contig 16487 bp, 16 predicted proteins | sample KB303_FD_96460 | JGI IMG/M metagenome (GOLD analysis project Ga0134123, IMG submission 96460) | Terrestrial soil microbial communities without Nitrogen fertilizer from Kellogg Biological Station, Michigan, USA - KB3-0-3 | ecosystem: Environmental > Terrestrial > Soil > Unclassified ...
GAGAGAGAGAGAGAGCAAAATCTTTTCCCACTGATGGCACAATATCAACTGAAAATACAATCAAATAACTTTTCCCTATAATATGGAAAAATAACACTTTTAAGTGATAAATATTGCTTTAAAATTAGAGTATGAAGCTATTTATTTACTATGCTTTCATTCCTAATGAAGAGATTGGAAAAATTATTAGGAATAACACTAATAACGAGAACTGACCTATTGCTAATACTTACATTAAAATTATTCAAGAATGAAATGGAGAAATCTTAAAACAGCAAGAAATAGTTAAAAGATATGTCGAACATTTAAAAGCTAGAAAAAAGGGTGATGATGCTTTTTTAATTGCTTTAAGTAATGAATTAGGTCGGATGATTGGAATTTTAAATCGAAAAGATAGAGATGGAAATTATTTGTTAGACAGAACACCCGAACTCAAAGCCGAGTTGCTTTCACTCCAAGCAGGAAAAAAAATAGTAGTTCAAGAAAAAGCCCTAATTGATGACCCATTATGAAAAAGTTCCTTTATAAAGTTAATGCCTGATGGTGATATACGGGAATGAAATAACAATCGGCAAAAACCTATTCCTAAAATAAATGAGATATTAGATGCTTGGGAAGAAGACAAAGATAAGCATGATAAAGAATTTGACGAAATAGACGAAATAAAAAGCTTTCAAATTCACTTAAAAGAAAGAACCCAAGACACCATAACTTTTATTTGAACTTTACCAAAACTAGAAGTAGATATTGAAGGCAAGAAAACTAAAATTAGAGTTTTTCCTAATATTAAAAACTACATTTTTCATTTTAACGGACAATATTACGAAGTATTAGATTGAGAACAAACTAATTATGATACTGCCGAAGTAATTGCTGAACTTTCCATTTTCTATAATTTTTATTGATACTTAATAAAAAGTAGTGCCAATGGTATTTTTCATCATAGTTCAATGATTACGGCTGGCAGTGAAGAAATTTGTTCTTGCCCTGAATATAATATTGCTACTAATTGACATGATTTTGTTAGTGATTATGACTTAAGGTTAGCCCTATTTAAAGCTAATAAAAGTAATTCCATGGGTTCGATTTGATACAGCACAGGAGATGAAAATTCTCCCCCCGCCATTGGCTCTTTAAGTATTCATAAAGTCGATGTCGAGCAAGAAGCGACGGGAGAAGGAGAAGGATTTTTAAAATCAACTTGAAATGCGATTTGAAATACTACGGTCGGAACAGTTTATTTTACTCTTTCAGATAGATTAAGTGATAAAGGGGGGACTTCTCACCATATTCAATATTATAAATGGAGAGAGTATAATACTGATGGAAGAGTAGGAGAAGAAGCCCAAGCCTTTTTACACAAAAGATATGATTTATCTAATCCTATTCTTTACCATTTTTACCGTCATCATATTAAAGCTACTTTATACTGACGAAAAAAACAAGTTTGACAGGGTAATTACTGATTGATTGCTAATCATTTCCGAGTTGAAGAGATTTGTAATGCTAGTGGAATAATGATTAATCTTTGAGCTGGTAATATGATTATTGCCCGAATTACTGAAAGCATCACCCAAAAAGTTGGGGGTAATGCCTTATGTAATAAATTTATTGAATGTGTGATTGATACTGCTTTAACTGATGAAAAAGGTAGTCAAAACCGACAAACTGAAAGAAATGTTATTAGTGAAAGTAATTCAGGTGGCAAGACAGTTCAAAAAGAAAGCAAGACCAAGACTACTACTAAAACTACTGACCTAACCCCAGGAAGTAAGTCAGTTGGAGCAGGTAAACAATTAGGAAGCACTGCCTTAACTCCTACTCTTTACAGTGTCGATCATACTAAATCCGAATATACCACTCAACAATTTGAAGGAAGATATATTATTAGTGGCACCAAACCTTTAACTGGTCGGATAGAGTTCAACCAAAATCTTTTAAATCAATATCGAAACAGAAGAGAACTAAAAGGAAGACCATTATACACTTACTTCAATGCTAAAAACTTTGGAACTATTTTGAATGCCAAAGGATTTTTTCAAGCTTCGATTATTTCTTGAACTCATGTGCCTTATGCTGATTGATTTCGGGAGAAAATAGAAGCAGGAGTATTTTTATATGAGAATAACCATTTAGAATTTTACCAAAAGAAATTAACAGCTGGGAAAAATGTTGGTTCTACTTCGGGGGGTGGAACTGTTCGGGGTAAATTCAACATGATTTCTATTGTTTCTAATTTAAAAACTTCTCTTGGTCGGGATAATTTAGTCCATGTTGATGATTTATCATGAGTGTGGAAAGTTTCTTATTGCCGACCATCAGCAGGGGGAACTGATGTCTTTCCTGAATTAATTAGACAAATAGCCCAAACTAGTAAACTATCTTCGAGAAGTGATAGTAGTGCCTGAAAGTTTGACGGTTATGGAAGTGGTAAAGGAACAGTGCCTATTCCAAAAGGTATTCGATACACTTGATTTATGAGAGCCTTTTCGACTGGTGATGAAAGCCAGCAACATTTTACAGGAGAAGATGAAAACGGAAAAATCACTTTGGAACAGAACGGAGCAGATTGGAGATTATCCTTTATTGGTAAGTTTAAAATTGAAAAGACTGTCGGAGACCCCGAAGGAATACCACCAGCAGGAGAACCAGGAGCTAATCCTGATGACCCAATTGGGGGAACCCCACCACCTTTTAACCCAGCTACTCCGATGCCAATGACAGGAATTGGAGACCCTGATCCGACAGGAACAGGATTAGGGGGAGACCCTGAACCCCAATCCCAAACTGAACCTGAAAAAGAACCCGAGCCACAGCCCCAAGGTCAACCTGAACCACAACCCCAGCCTGAGCCCCAACCACAGCCCCAAGGAGAACCCGAAAGAGAAGGTGAGTGGGGATAAAAAAAGAAACTATCCAACTCTTAAAAATATATATATATATATATAAAAGTGTTATGAAAACCCCCTATGTCAAAGTCCTTATAAAAAGGTGTTTGAGAGAAATTATGATATCTAATATTCAAGGTTTTTTTGACTGAAACCAAGAAAGGAAATTATTAAAGAAAGATAACTAAAACCATGCCCCGAAAAATTAAACTGTTGAGATATGCCCGAGATATCAAAATAAGGGGGCAATTCAAGGGAGAACCTGACGAAGTCCGAACCCGAATGAGTAAAAGGGAATTCGAAAAAAGACAACTAGATTTCAATTCCTTTTATTCTAATGAAATGGGTGGATACGATTACTTAGATTTTGTCGAATGGGGTGGAAGCAACGAAGGAGCAGGAAGACCCCAAATTTATGATAATCCTGCCATTAGACAAAAAGTTTACCGAATGAGAAGAAAGATTAAAGAAGGCAAAGAATTAAATAATAAAGAAATTGAATGATTAAGAGCCAAAGGGATTTCTTATCCTAAAAATAATAAATTAGAAAACATTAACTAACATGAAAGAACAAAAAAAGCAAGTCGAACAAGGATATTCAGAGAATATTAACTTAATCTGCTCGGAATGTAAGCATTTAGAGAGTGAAGCCAACATGAGAAAAATTGGTAATAGGTTAGTTTGTGAAGAATGTTATGACCCGAAAGAACAATTAGACGAACAAGAATATCAAGAATTAGCCAATAACAAAGAAATAAAAAAAAGAAAAATCAAGCAATTATCAACCAATACAAACAGCAAAAGCGATAATTCTAATGAAAAATCAATAGAAATCACCAATATAGAAGAATTAAATAATCAAATAGAAATTCCCCTAGAATTAAACATTATTGATGCTCCCGAAGATGTTTCAGAAGACAAAGAATGATTTAGAAAACAGTTTAGGAATTTCTGACGACTTTTCAACGATAAAGAATGTGATTGAACTTTTATTATTCATGATAGGGGAACAGGCAAAAGTAAGCAATCAGCTATTTTAATTCTGTATAATATTGCTCTCTATGCTGATTTCGAAGGTTCTTTTATTATGAGAAATTGAGATGAACCAACTCGACAAACCAAAGAATATTTTAAGAAAATTATTAATGAATTTGACGAAACTATTTGAAAAGGTAAAAAAGATGTTAAAGGTAAATGGGTTTTGCTCTGGTTATCTACTTACAAAGGAATTAGTTATAAAAAATCTCTTCAAGACAAAACAGGAGAGTTAAAATGCCACTTTCTCGACTTATTTTCCCCCGAACAAGCTAGAACTCTAATAAATAAGCCTGTTCGATATATTTTCTTTGATGAATGTATTCCAACCAGAAACCAAATCAAAACTGGTAAAGGTTGGAAGTTAGATGAAAGCAGTAAGTATATGGAAGCCTTAGAAAGTTTAGCCCGTCGAACTACTCCCAAGAAAATATTTACTGGTAATCCGAATGACAGTTTTTTTAATTGTTGAATGCTAATCGAACACTTTAAACCTGAATTAATTAAGTTCTGTAAATGATACTGACAAAATCGACCGAAAAATCATGATGCCTGACTAAAATGAGAATGAACGAAAGAATGAAAAAAAGGAAATAAAAGACTTCAATTAAAGAAAGTAGCTCGAAAAAAGAAAGATTTTACTAGTTATGAAGATGATAATTGGGATATTTTCTGCGAGAAAATGGAAGATATGAAATTAGTAGAGCATAAGAATTCAGGAACTCCCCAATATGTTTTTAATAATACTATCTGCTATGTTTCAACTCAAAATTATTTCTACTTCATTGATGCTAAAAGCAAAGAAATTAGTGAAAGAGATAGAGAATTAATTAAAAATTTACCTGAATATTATGTCAATGACGAGCAAAGATTAAGAAGTAAACAATTAGCTAAATGAGATAGAAGGGGAGAAAAAGGAGCAGTTTTTCAACAGTCTTTATTAAGAAACTATGAAACTAATATGCTTTTTTTTGCTGACCCCATAGCCAAAGAATTAATTGAGAACTTTATCGGAAAAAGAAAGATTATTGAAGTGTAAAAATTTAGGCAATTATATACTAAAAATGGCTCCTTTGTTTTATCCGTAAAAATAGGGAACAGAGAAATATTTTTGGTTTAAAAATAGTCTAATTTTGTGCCCCCTTTTCTTTTAGGGTAAAATTGTATATAATTGCCAAAAATTATTATAAAAGATGGAAAAACTTAAACTAACTAACTTTAAAATTATTGAAAAAGAAAGTATTAAAGGAGATACTTATTTTATCATTTTTGACGATGATAATGAAGGTGGTAATAATGCTTATTTCTGCTGACAAGGAACCTTAAAAACAGGTTGAGAAGACTTAAAAAATAATTACGACAACCTAAAAGAGATTGAAATTGAGTGAGAAGCCAAAGAAAAATGAAACCGAGTTATTAATCTTTGAAGTGATGCCGACCAAGGGGAGTTTTTGTTCTAAAAGTGTGAAAAAACCTAGCGAATTAAAATTAAGGGAAGCCCTAGTCATCAAAAAAAACAAAAAAATGAGAATGGGAAGAAAGATTAATTAATAAAAATAACTAACCTAGAAAAAAACCTACGGAGACCGACAATGAACCTGAATATTAGAAATTGGTTGAAATAAGCTGGAATAATAAAAATCTTTGCTTAATACTTTCTCTTTATTTTTGGTATGTTTTTTATCTAATCAATACAAATTTGGCTTTTTCTTAACAATTGACTTACAATTACTACTAAAAGAATAACAACGGATATTATTTTTTAGAGAAAGGGAAAAGTGCCTAGTTAAATATTTGGCATGCTCTTCCACTCCACCTAAATCTTTTAATTGGATGCTTTCTCCTTGTCAATGACCTTTAAAAATTGTTGGTTGGTTAATTATTAGATGAAAATGGAGCCGTCAAGTGTTATTTTCTAGGTTTTGTTTGAGATGTGGGGTTATACTATACTTGAAACAACTCCCTAGCCTTTTTCTAATTTTTCCTAATTCATATTCTAGTTTTTTTCTGGCATTTTTGTAAGGAATTAATTTTGTATGCTTGGCTTGGTTATATTCATTACCTTTCAAAGTAAATAAGCAAGTATAATCATTATCAGTAAAGTTTTCTGCTGCTTTATCAACAAAAACAAAGTCATTTCTCCTTTGCTTGGTTAAGTTATAGGAAAAATTAAAATCATTGTAAATTTCCTTTACTTTTTCTTTAAAAAGTTTATCATTACTAGTTTTATTTTTTACTAAACACTTTTTTTGCCAATAATTCTCCCGTCGGTACTCATTTCTAATTGTTCGAGTTCGGTTATACCACTCTTTTCTTTGCTCTTTGGTAAATGTCATGGGTGTTAGGTGAGAGTTGTATTGCTCTTGCCAGCCAGCCAGGAGCAAATCACCCATGACCTACTTTTTGACTGGCTGACTGATAACAACAAACAACTTTACCACCAAAGATTAAACTATTTTTGTCTTTCAGAATGTTATCAAACATAATTATTTTTACAACTTCTAACTTTTCCCTATTTCGTGCGTATGCGTATGTCTTGTATCTATATTAAGCATCTATTTATATATTATTAATGATAATTGTTAATAATATTAGTTGGAACAGACTAATAGGAAATATCTACAAGAAGAAAAACAAATTAAAAATAAATAAAAAGATTAAAATTTAGGGAGTTATTTTTTATGGTATAACCCCGTTATAATCTAGTGAGTTTTTTAGACAAGTTATATATTATGATGAGTAAACTCTAATTATTAGAAACTTGGATTTGAGCTACTTGTTCAGATTGTAAATTAATTAGGTGTTTTTCTAACTCATAAATCTCTTTTTGCTTTGATAAAAGATTATTTAGACTTTCCTGATCATTTCCTAAATCTTCCTTTAAAATTTGTTTCATTTCTTCTAATTTATTAGAATTAGTTTCGTTATTTTTTCAAAGTTTATTCTGTTTTTTTAATAATTTTTCCAATAAATATTTTCCTGAATTATTAAGGTTGCTTTTCAAGTTATTAGTTAATTGTTCTAATTCTTGTTTTTTTAAGGGAATTTGAATGGTTAAGTCTTGAATTTTTAGTCTTTTAAGTTCAGATTGGAGAGTAGAAAAGTTATAGGATTGATTAGGAAAAAGAAACTGAGAAAGTTCTCGGAGTTGTTTTTTACTAATACATTCCACTCCACAACTTTGACAATCCACTTCAAGCATTCAATTCCTAACAATACTTCTAATAGTTTTGTGACTATCTCCTATATAAAGACCATTACTAGGAAGTTCTTGGGCTGCTTTGAGAAGTATATTAAAATTATCATTCGTATTAGGTAATCAATATTGAATAAAGTGTTGTTCTCAATAACTTTCTGGCAAGTCTTTTTTTCGACTCGGATCAATTTCCAATCACTTTTTAAATTCTTCTGCTTTGTAGTTAGTCATATTACTTTTCTTTTTTATTTTTGTTTATTAACCAAACTAATCCAATTATTAAAGAAATTATTCCCCCACCACCCAAAATCCAAGGTAGATAATTAGTTGGTTTTTTTGTTTGTTGGTTTTTTTGTTTTTCAATTTGGATTTGGTCTAATGATAATTCTTGCTTATTAAGAGCTTGAAGATAACTAACTGCTTGACTTTGTTCGCTAGTATTCAAAGTATTAGTTGAATTATTATCAAACTCAACAACTAATTTTCTATTTTCATCAAATTTAATGCTTTTAATATTATGCTTGATAAAAAAGGCTTCTATTTCTGCTAATTTGTTAGATATTTCGTTGTTTTTGCTAGGGTTTTCGCCAGTATGAATTATTAAACCATCATCACCTATTTTATGGTTATTATCTAATTGTAAACTATCACCATAAGCATTACTCTTGACATGAAAATTACAACCTTCTTTTCGGCAATGAGAAACTATATAACCACTTCCAACGCATTTGATTTTACCATTTTCCACATTACTTTTTTCAATTAGGCATTTTTTATTCTCATCGTAGAAAGTAAAATTATCAAATGTTCTACCAGGTAAAGGAAAATGTTGACAATATTTAGCTTTTTCTTTTCAACTAATCGGAGTTTTTTCTCACGGTTCAGGATTTAATTTAGAAAGATATTGTTGACACCTTTGGCATAATGGCTGTTTTTGCTCTCTCTTTCTACCGTTGTAGATACCACAATTCCTGTAATGTTCTTGGGCTTCTAATTTTCTTTCTTCTTGACAACTTTCGCAGCCTTCTTTCCCTACTCAACTACAACCAGGCTTACAACCTTCGGCAAACTTTCAACTGATAGGAGAATTACCACAACTAGGACATTTACTTACTTCTTTACTCATGATTAATTTAGTTATAAGAAATTTTAATATAATAGTGATTTTTTATTTACACTCGGGCTAGTAAATAGAAAAACAATATTCACGGACAAAACAGCAAAAATCTCCCCTTCGTTCCCTACCTATATTTTTACCTTTTAAAATCTTCGATTTTACAGTTGGGGAAAAATAACAAAGACTAGTATTTTTTCTGATAGGGATTTTACAAAAATCCGTTTTAATTAGAAAAAAACTGAATAGACTTTGCTTAGAACCCCAAATATGTTTAAAAACATAAGAGCTTTTAAAACAATTCTAAAAATATCTAGTTGACTAGGGAATACGAAGGGCTAAAACTAACCATATGCCATCCGTGCTAACTTTTGACCCATCAGGAACTACCAAAACGGGTTATCTTTATTTCCAAGACCATCAAACTTATGAACTAGGAGAAATTATGGCTGAAAGTGCTGTCGAACAAGCCAAAAATGCCGATATTCTTATCAAAAATAAAAAACCTGATATTTTAGCCTGAGAATATTCTCAATTTTTCAAAGCTAACTATGCTAATAATGATTTAATTGAATTAATTTATTTCAATGGTATCCTTAATTGATTATCTTATATTAATAATATCGCGCCTACTCATACCTATAAGATAGTTAATTTAGAAGTTCAAAGAGCCTTAAATAATAAAGAAATAGCAGGATTAGAACAAAAGCAAGTTCAAGGAAAAACAGGTAGACCGAAAACTTGCTGATATTTTCGAAATAAAGAGATTAGTATCCATGAACGAGATGCTTTAACTGTTTTTTTTATTGTCTGAACTTTAAAATTAAAAAAACCTTGACCATGAAAATAAAAAGTTCTTTTTTTTCTTGCTAAACCATTAAATAACTTTTCCCTATAATAGGGTAAATAAAGGAGTTAAGCCGTTAATTTTGTTGCTAAAATAACATATAATATGAACGAACAAGAAAAGAAAATAACCTATTCCGAAGAGTTAGAAAAAAATGTTGACCCCTTGGAAAAAATTAGAGCCTTGGAGCAAACCCAAATCGAAAGTGAAAAAAAATGAGAAGCCCGAGAAAAAGAATTATTAATCGAAATTGCTAGCAAAGTTGAAGTTAACAAAAAGTCTCGGGAAAGTGAAGCCAAAGCTTTACGAGCCAAAGAAGTTGCTGAATACAAATATTATAATCAACAACAAGCCCAAATTGAAGGAGTGAAAATGGAAACCGAAAATACTCCCCAACGAGAAGCTAAAAAAATATTCGTTGATGCTTTAAGAGAAAGACGAATAAAATCTCAACAGTTCCGAGAAAAGAAAGCTGACAATGTATTTTACCTATAAATTAAACTAATATGACACATAATCAATGACAAAATGCCTTAAAGGTGTTCGACCCAATATCTAATAAAGTAGTTCAAGCCGAGTTTATTCAGACTATGGTTGCCGAACATCCCTTATTTGAAAACTACTACGACCCTGCTGATGTGAAAATCAGTGGTGGAGAAGCCATGTATACAGGGGGTCAAATGTCGGAAGGTTCCCCTGCTAAATGAAAAAAGAACTTTACCCGAGCTGACTGACCTGACAGCGAAACCTTTCAACAAAAACTTCCCTTGGTTCAGTATGGACTATTCGGAGACCGAGTTTCCCATGATTTTTATCGGTTAGCCTTCGAAGACCCTGGAATGTTAAAGCAAGTTTACCAAGCCAAAATTGAAACTTTAACCGAACAATGAAAAAGAGCTGTTTCCGACCACATTCTTTATAATATGTGTAATGATGAGAATTACAAAGATAATACGGCTAGACTAGAATTCGCCAAAGATTACTTTAAAATTGATGCTGCTCCTACTGCTGCTAAGTTAGGAGAATATCAAGCCCGAGCTCTGAAAATAGTTAGTGATATTGAAAAAATGCTTTATCGTTTCTTGGAGTATTCGGACAAGTATAATGCTGATGGCAAAGAAGCTGTCACGAAATCCTTGGCTAATATTACTCTAATTATTGACCCTGCTGTTAATACCTTCTTAAATATTTATGGTTTGTCGCAATCTTTCAATGCTGGTTATTTAGACTTAAAGCAAAAAGTTGGCAAAGTAATTATTAAAAAACTCCCCCATTATAAAGCTGGTGAACCCAAGCCAAGGTCAGTCTGAAAAGACCCTGCTACTCCTGAAAACTTTGACGGAACGGCTGATGCTACTCGTTTAGGATTATGAAGTATTTTAGCTCACGACAAGAACTTTTATAAAATCCGTGATGCGATTAACTTACCTGGCAATAACGATGTCTTTATTAATTCCGATGATTACGAAATAGACTTACAGTCTTATATTGGCAAATGATACTTTGCTTTCGAAGGTTGTATCAAGTATGTTAGTGCTTGTCGTTGGAAAACTCTCACAGCCTAATTAGGCTAGTTTATTAAAATGCTATGCCAGCAATATCAACAGGAGCCGAAGCCTTTGACTTACAACTTTTAACCGAGTTTAATAAATCAAACTTCAAACAAATAATTAAAAATGCCCTATTTAAATCTTTACGGGGTAAATCGCGAATAGAAGGAGACGGAGACTTAAAATACCTTTGACCTTATTTGGAGAGCGAAGCCAACAAAAACGGAGTAATTGGAGTAATTAATAAAGGTGGTAAATTATTAATGGTGCCTGTGGCTGATGTAAAGACTAATACCGACGGTGAGAAAGAATACAATTACTTCTTTAAAAAAAACCCTTACTTTCAATTTACCGAACTAACCATTAAATTACCTGCTCCTGTCATTGACCCTACCACAGGAAAAATAACAGGAGAAATATTAAAAGAAGAAACTTTTTATGCTGAAAATGCCGAAAAAGACCGATTATTTGCTATTTTAGAAAACGATGTGGATATGATGCCTGATTTACTAGGAATTGATGATGATTTAACTAAATTAGAAGTAATTTTAGATGCTATTTTTCATGATATAGTAATTAGCAAGAAAAAGATTTATTTTGTTTTCCCCCAAGACCCTGACAAAGAAGACTGACAAAAAGCTAATAATTTATGAAACAAAGGAATAATGGGTTATATTGCCATGCCGAAAAGTGCTAAACCTGATGCCAAAGCTGGAAAAGCTGGAATTGACCCTAATAATGTTAATCTCCAAGTTTACCAACCTGAAAATAAAGGCAGAGATTTGTGAGCCGATTATCGCAACTGAATGAGAGAAATCTTATGAAAGTATGGTATTAGATTTGATGTATTGGAAAATAAGCCAGAACGAGCTCCTGTGAAAGAAGTAGAAAACTCTAATTCTTATTTTGATAATATTGAGAGTGAACGAAAACAGACCCGAGAAAATTTTATTTGGTGAGTAGTCAGGAATTGGGGTGGGAAGTATACTCTTAAATATGGGAAAGTTTAAATTTCTTGCCTAGTTTCTTTATTATTAGTAATCTTAATTTCAAAAGGAATATGTAAATTATCAAAGTAAGTTAACAATTCATTTAATTCCAAATTATAAACTTTGGCAAAGAGAATATCAATTAATTTATCTTTACTAACTCCTAATATTTTGGTTAATTTAGTATCAGAAATATCATTTTCTCTCTGATAGCGAAGAATAGTTTTACAAAGACTATATTTCATTCTTTCATTACTGTTAGCATTATCAGGCAAAATATAGTTGACATAAGGATAATCAGGAGCCGATAACTTCTGACAGACTTCTTTTAATTCTTTTTCAGGGGGAAAAGGAAAGGGCTTACTCTGAACTTTTTTAAAATTATTATTATTTTTCATATTATTTACTTTTTTTTGATTGATGAACTCGATGGCAGTTAACTATCCCGAGAAAATTAGTTTGTTTGGCATGTAAACAAGCCACTAGTCGATAAGGTTTATCATCATAAATCAATGGTTCCCAAGTTAGGTATTCCCAAGGATAATCCATTTCTACTGATTTTGGTTCATCATCTACTAAATATTTTTTCACTAATTTAATGATTAATTCATCACTCATATAACTTGAATGTTCGATTTGATAGTGTTGACTAACTACTATTCAATCAATTTGTCTATCTCTAATCTTTAAATCACACGGATAAGGAACTTTTTCCTTATGACTTTCATTCATTTTTATATATTAATATTTTAACCCTATTATAGGGAAAAGTTATTTAATTATCTTTTTTTCAAACTACTAATTACTCTGTAATTCCTTTTAAAATTTCTTTATATCATGACTATAACTTGTAATTGTGGCAATCTTCATTATTCTACTCAACATTATTTCCAAGTCCACGGTGATTATGTTGGTAAAAAACCTTTTAAAGTTCAAATGCCTTTTTTAAGTGATGGCACTTTATTTGAACCTAGCAAGCATTTAGACCCCACCAAGCCTTATCCGTCTTTAACTTATAAATGAGTTTGCAAATATTGTGGCAAGCAACGAGCCACATGAGATATTAGCACTCATGAAAAAGATTGTGAATATTCCAAATACTTAACTTTTATGGGTTCTGGTGCTACTTTTACTACTCCTTCTCCTATTGCTTCTACTTCTTTATCAACCCCACCACCTAAGCCAATCGAAATCCCCGAAAGTGAATTAAAGAAAATCCAAAATAAAATAAATAACCTTCGAAAAGAACTAGAAAACATTTTTAATATTCCTGATGCTGATAAAGGAAAGCATAATTTAACTTTCTTTGGAAAAGAATTTGATAAAGTGCCCCGAGAAAATAAGTTAAACAAGAATAATTTAGCCGTTAGCAAGCAAATTATTAGTTATTTAGTTAATTGGGAAGAATGAGAACAAAAACTAGAACCTAATAAAATCTATCTGGATAAAAAAAGAAAACCAATTAATTGGTATTTATTAGGAAAATTAAGCTGAAATCATTTAACTAAAATAGAAAAGAAAGTTGACCCTGAAAATAAATACTTACTATCCGAATTATTACTCTTAATCCCTACTAAAAGAAAGCCATGAGTGCCAATAATTAAACAATATTTTACCCGAGATAAGATTAAAAAAATATCTTTATCCGATGACGAGAAAAGGTTAATTGTGGAGTATGATGATAGCAACAAAACGGAAAATGATGTTGATAATTTACCTGTCGAGCAAATAAAACTTCATGCTTATTTAAACAAAAACAACCTAAAAAGCCTAACCAAGAAAGAATTATTAAAAAAAGAAGACTATCCTTTAAGAAAACCAATTGAAAAGTTAATTAAGGAGATGGAAAGCAGAATTATTAAGTTTACCGAATTTGATATTATTCCTTTTGATCCTGACCGAGAAATGAACGAAATAGGAAATCAGGAAAATCATTGAGAAGATACTTGGCAAGAATTTTTAGATACGGCTACTGATGAACTAGATTTGAAACTGAAATATAATAGTGTTCGTTATGTATGAAGTAAAGTAATTATAGAAAGATTAATTGAGAAAAAAGACATCGGAGCCATTAATTCTTTTATTTATTACTATGATGACCCTAACGAACAAGCTATTTATAATAATTCTCCTTGAAAAGAACAAATTGAAAAATTAAGAAAGCCCAAAGAAAAGGAACCTATTTTAGAAACTAAAACCCCACCTTCTATTACTCCCCCTGCTTCTCCACCTTTAAAGCCTACTTTATCTTTAACTAAATATTTAAAGCAGTTAGAGCAAGAGAGCATTAAATATATAAGTAAGGGAACCGTTCCTTGAAAAGCTTCTGATACTTTTGCTACTTATTGAGACAAAGTAGAAAAAGATTTAAAAAATTATCAGGAAGCCACTAAATTACAAAATGAATTGAGAATTCTTTTAGCCAAAATCGAAATCGAAGGAAGTTTTTTTGATTTTTTTATTAATAGTGCTAAAAAGAAAAGATTTAGGGAAATTAAAAATAGAGTAGATAAAATTATAGTCGGGGAAACTAAACCCCAAGAAAATTGACAAAGTATTCACCAAGACTTTACCACAGCTTTAACGGCTGAATGAAAGAAACATTTTGCTTATGAAGAAACTAAACGCTGAATAAAGAGTGGTTTGAATGTAAAAGATATTGATTTTGTAGTTTGATTAGTAAATAGTAAGGGCTTGACTAACCCTGTTTATTATCTTTCTATCAGTCAAGAGAAACGAAAACGATTAAGAGTTAAATACAACCAAAAAGAAATAAACTGAAAAGAAATTTTACAAGAAATCCATCACTTCTTTTCTGTTCCCCAAATTTCCACTGATGATATTGATAATTTTTTACTAACTAAAAACTTTCCTGACCCCACGGCAGGAATAGATTTAAAAGGAATAAATAAAGATAGGTTATTAAGAAAATTTAAGAACAAAAAAGACGAAGGAGCACGGGAAGAACTTGCCAAAGGTAAAGGAATAGCCGAGAATTGAAAACAATATGAACCTTTACAGGCTTCGGGAAACGGTAATTGCTTTTTTAATTCTTTTAGTATTTTACTAGCAGGGGATGAAGGTCTTGCCACTCAATTAAGAGTGAAAGTTTGTTTAGGAATAATGAGCCGAGAATTAACGGGAACAATTGCCAGCAAAAATCCTAATGAAATCTTAAAGGAGATTAACGATAAATTACCTTCCATGAGTTCGCATGCCAATTATGAAGCTTGACGGTATTTAGATGATATTGCTTATATGTCTGAAATCTTGAAGAGACCTATCCGACTAATTTACCGACCTAATACAAGTGATTGAGATAAAACCAAGCAAGCTTATCAGGATGTAATAAATGCTGGGGGTATTTCGGTTAGTGAATTTGTTGCCAAAGAAAAAGACAGTGAAAAAATTAAATATGAATACGGCTCTTGATTTACGATTTATCATGTTCGAGAAAATCATTTTGTGCCGTTAGTTTTGCCATTAACAGAAGATACCTATAATAATTATGAATAAAACTCAATTACAAAAAGAACTCTTAGAAAAAGTAAAAGAAGGAATTAAACCAAGCGATTTAAAGAAAAAGAAAACTCTAATTGATGAAGGCTATGAGAGTGATAGCCAACCGAGTAAGACAAAGTGAATCGAAAGCCCATTAAAAAACCCAAGCAAAACCACGATAAAACAGTTAAAAAAAGAAATAAAGTATTGGTCTCAAACAGCCCAAACTCATTTAACTAATCTCCAAAGAGAACAAGCCGAAAACGAAAACTTAAAGGAAGAAATAAAAAAACTAAAAAATAATCCAACCCAATTAAGTCAAGAAGTGGAGCAAGCTTTAAAAGAAGCCAACGAGAAAATAAGAGTTTTGGAAGAAGAAAACAAGCAACTAACCGAGAACCCAGTTGAATTTAATAAACTAACTGAACTTGAAAAAAAGAAATTAACTGATTACAATGATTTATTAACAAAATATTCTAAAACTGACAAAAATTCTTTGGAAAATTACATTGAAACCTTAAAAAATAAGCCACTATCTCCCTTAACCAAAGAACAACAAATAAAGTTAAAAAATTACGATAAATTAGTGAAAGAAAGAGACAGTTTAAAATATTTTGGCAAAATTGTTAAATCTCCTTCCGATGCCCTAGTCGACCAAGTTAACGAACATATTATCAAGGCTTACAATTCCAACCAGTATTTACAAGGTTATTATTTATCCCTAATGAAAAGATTTCTTGATTGAGAATTTAACGGAACCGAAGAACAAAAAGAAGTCTGTCGGAAATTAAAACCCAATCTAAATCAATGCCTTTCTTTTTTAGAAAAATTTCAAGGATTAGAAGTCAAACCATTTCAACCTTTAAAGGGTTAAATTTTATTAAATAATTTTTCCCTATAATATGGGAAAATAAGGGCTTTAACCTAGTTTTTTTGTGGTTAAAATTGAAATATGACAATTAAAGATACTATCAATGACATCAAAGAAACTATCCAAATTTTAAAATATAAAGTGGATAATGGAGAAGACTGAAACACTACTACTATTCATACCATTACTAAAAAGGAAATGGAACAAAGAATAGCCCATTTATTAGATAAAAGTAAAACTCATGCTAGTTCTCCGAAAAAGTTAGATAATGACTTAAATGATTTAGAAACAAAAGCAACAACCCAGCCTGTTATTGGAATTGGTATGAGATATTTAGGTAATACTTAAAATGATGGACTGTTCGAAATGATTTTACTTGTGCTTGGCTTTGATTGGAGCTTTGTTAATAGTAGTGATAATGTCTTATAATTACTCCCTTAAACTAGAAAGAAATCAAATTAAACTTAAAAAAGAAATCCAAGAAGTCGAACGAGTA